>FTKT01457332.1_pt1 | contig 34735 bp, 34 predicted proteins | sample 1658271 | NCBI WGS metagenome assembly FTKT01 (sample SAMEA3914811, study PRJEB12502) | metagenome | biome: forest; material: soil | place: Canada | collected 2011-08-04 | depth 0.3 m | reverse complement strand
CGGCGGGCGACGACGCCGTCGCCGCGGAGGTCTCCGACGCGTTCGAGGCGCTGGCCGCACGGCTCGCCGCCTGGTACGCCTCCGGCACGCCCGCCGACCCGGCCGTCCGGCTCTGCTTCCGGCTGGTCGAACCGCTCGGCCCGGACCCGACTGACCCCGAGGGCTTCCCCTCCGACGACCACTGGCGACTCGACTTCCTGGTCCAGGCCGCTGACGAACCCTCACTGCTGGTCCCCGCCGCCGACCTCTGGTCCAGCGAGGCGGCGCTCGCCGCGTTCGAGCGCAAGGTCGGCGACCCGCAGGCCGCCTACCTCGCGGAACTGGACCGGGCCGTCCGCTGCCGGGCCGAACTGCGGCCCGCCCTGCGCGCCCTGCGACCTGGCTCGCTCGGGCTCGACCGGGCGGGCGCGCTCGCCTTCCTGCGGGAGGCCGCGCCGGTGCTGACGGCGGCCGGCTTCGGCGTCCTGCTGCCGACCTGGTGGCAGCGCCGCCCCCGACTGGGCATGGCACTCAACGCCCGGATCGGCACGCCCGGCGCGGTGGAGCGGACCGGCCAGGTGGACCGGGACGCCGTGGTGGCCTTCCGCTGGCAGGCCGCACTCGACGGACAGCCGCTCACCGAGGCCGAGTTGGCCGATCTCGCCGCCGCCAAGCAGGGGCTGGTGCGGGTGCGCGGCCAGTGGATCGAGGTGGACGCGGGCCAACTCGCCGCCGCCGTCGAGTTCCTGGCCCGGGAGGGACGCGGCGAGACCTCGCCGGGGCGGCTGCTGCGGGTGGCCCTGGACCCGCAGGCGGTGGTGGCGGGACTGCCGGTCAGCGCCGTCCAGGCCGCCGGCGTGCTCGGCGACCTCCTCTCCGGCGACCAGGCCGCCGCCGGGGCCGGGGCCGGGGCCGCCGAAGCCGCCGAACCCGTGGTGCTGCCGGCCGAGTTCGGCACCGTGCTGCGTCCTTACCAGGAGCGCGGAGTGGCCTGGCTGCGTTCGCTCAGCAGGCTGGGCCTCGGCGCCGTGCTGGCCGACGACATGGGCCTGGGCAAGACCGTGCAGACGCTGGCCCTGCTCGCCGCGGAGCGTGAACAGCGGCTGACGCAGGGGCCGGTGTCGTCGCCCGCGCGAACCGGGCAGCCGACCGGGCCGACGCTGCTGGTCTGCCCGATGTCGCTGGTCGGCAACTGGCGCCGGGAGACCGCCCGGTTCGCGCCGATGCTCCGGGTGCACGTCCAGCACGGCGCGGAGCGCCCCACCGGGGACGAGCTGCGCGCCGCGGTGGCCGGGGCCGACCTGGTGATCACCACCTACGGTCTGGTCCAGCGCGACGTCGAGCAGCTGCGCACCATCGCCTGGCGGCGGGTGATCGCGGACGAGGCGCAGCAGGTCAAGAACAGTGCCACCGCCCAGTCCAGGGCGCTGCGTTCACTCCCGTCCGAGCATCGGATCGCGCTCACCGGCACGCCGGTGGAGAACCGGCTCGCCGAACTGCACGCGATCCTGGACTTCGCCAACCCGGGCCTGCTCGGCTCCGTCGAGGGCTTCAAGGAGCGTTACACGATCCCCGTCGAGCAGCACGCGAACGCCGACCGGACCGCCGAACTCAGGCGCCGCACCAGCCCGTTCATCCTGCGACGGGTGAAGGGCGACCCCGGGGTGGCCGCCGAGCTGCCGCCCAAGCAGGAGATGACGGTCTGGTGCACCCTCACCGCCGAGCAGGCCGGCCTCTACCAGGCCGTGGTGGCCGAGCTGTTGCACCGGGTGAAGGGGATCAAGGGGGTCGAGCGCAAGGGGGCCGTGCTCGCTGCGATCGGCAGGCTCAAGCAAGTCTGCAACCACCCGGCCCAGTTGCTGCACGACGGCTCGGCGGTGGCCGGCCGCTCGGGCAAACTCGCCCGGCTGGAGGAGACCCTGGAGGTCGCGCTGGCCGAGGGTGACCGGACCCTGGTCTTCACCCAGTACGCCGAGTTCGGCACCCTGCTGCACCGGCACCTGGCCGAACGGCTCGGCACCGAGGTGCTCTACCTGCACGGCGGTCTCGGCGCGCGCCGCCGCGATGACCTGGTCGACCGGTTCCAGCGGGCCGACGGTCCCGGCGTCTTCCTGCTCTCCCTCAAGGCCGGCGGCACCGGGCTCAACCTGGCCGCCGCCAACCAGGTGATCCACCTCGACCGGTGGTGGAACCCGGCCGTCGAGCAGCAGGCCACCGACCGGGCGCACCGGATCGGCCAGCGCCGCAACGTCCAGGTCCGCACCTTCGTCTGCGCGGGCACGGTGGAGGAGCGGATCGCCGAGATGATCGAGTCCAAGCGGGCGCTCTCCGAGGCGGTGGTCGGCACCGGCGAGCGGTGGCTCACCGAGCTGTCCACCGAGGAACTGCGCGAACTGGTCGTTCTCTCGGCCGAGGCGGTGAGCGAGTGATGGACCCTCTGGAGGACTACTGGCAGGGGGAGTTCGTCCTCCAGGAGCCCGGCGCCGGGGAGCGGCGACCGGGCGGGCGCGGGGGAGCGGCGCCCCGGGGCGGGGACGCCCCGGAGCTGCCGATCGACCGGCTGGCCCCACCAGAGATCACCGTGCGGGGACGCAACCTCGCCGCGCTGCTCGCCCCCGCCTACCGGGCGATGACCTCGTGAACGTGAGCCTCGGCCGGCGCCGTGTCCAGGAAGCCGGTGACCAACTCGCGGAACCGCTCCGGCTCCTCGGCCCACGGCCGGTGCCCCGAGCGCTCCATCAGCTCCAGCCGGCTTCCGGGGTGGCATCCGGCCACCAGGCGGGCGGGGGCGGTGCCGATCATGCCGTCGGCCGCACCGGCGATGACCAGGACGGCTGGCCGGGGTTCGCTGAGTGTGGGGCCGGCGGGTGCGGGTGCCTGTTCGGTGGCGGGGGCCTCGTCCTGGGTGGTGTCGGCGAGTTCGCGGCCGGCCAGGCGGGCGTGCCGGTCGGCGGCGGTGGCCGGGGTGGCCGAGCCCGCGTAGAAGGCCTCGCGCAACCACGGCAGCGCGGTGGCGTGCTCGGGCCGGTACTCGTGGCGCCGGTCCTCCGTCCACCGGTACCAGAAGAAGGGCGCGAGCCGTCCCGGCAACTCCGCGGACCCGTCGCCCCGCGCGATCAGACGCTCGGCCTCGGCGGCCTCCGGATACCAGGGCTCGGCGGAACGGGCGGCCCGCAGCGCGGCGATCTCCGCCGGCGCGGGCTCACGGGAGGCTCGGCCGACCGGCGTCACCAGCACCAGCCGGCGCAGCCGCCCCGGGAACCGCGCCGCGTACTCCTGCGCCGTCAGGCAGCCGGCCGAGTGCGCCAGGACGTCCAGCCGCTCCAGGCCCAGGTGCCGGCGGAACTCCTCCAGATCGCGGGCCTGCTCGGTGAAGGAGACCGTCGCCCGATCGGCGGGGATCTCGGAGCGGCCGGCGGCCCGCGCGTCCAGCAGGTGGAGCCGTCGGCTGCGGCTCAGCCCGCCGAGGTCGCCCAGGTAGCGCAGGTCCATCCCCGGCCCGCCCGGCAGGACGACCAGGGGAGCACCCTCCCCGGTCACTTCGTACCAGAGCTTGAGCTGGTCGTACGAGGCGAAGATCGACATGCGGGCCACGATGGCACGGCCGCACCGGCGCTGTCATCGCGATTCCACTCCTCGGGCGGCCCGGACCCGGCGGCCCGCCCATGAGCCGGATTGACCCTCGACCTGGTCGAGCCCTCAGAGTCCTCGACATGGAGAGCGAGATGCGCAGCATCGGCCAGTTGGCGCGCGAGAGCGGCCTCTCGGTCAGCGCGCTGCGGTTCTACGACGGCGCCGGCGTCTTCGGTCCCGCCCGGGTCGACCCGCAGACCGGCTACCGCTGGTACGCGCCGGCGCAGTTGGCCGACGCGCGGCTGATCTGCCGGCTGCGCCGGGTCGGGCTGCCACTGGCGGACCTGCGCCTGGTGCTGGCCGCCCCCACCGGATCGGCCACCGCCCACGAGGTGCTCGACGCGCACCTGCGCAGGCTGGAGGACGGCCTGGCCGACGCGCGCCGCGAACTCTCCCGTGTCCGAGTCCTGCTCGATCAGAGGGAGCACCCGATGACCACCGTTTCACCCGCCTTCGAACTGACCGTGAACTGCGAGGAGTTGGCCGCCGCGCTGGCCGCCGTACGGTTCGCGGTGAGCGCCGACCCCGAACTGCCGATGCTGGCCGGCGTGCTCTTCGACCTGGACGGCGAGCTGCTGCGCCTGGTCGCCACCGACCGCTACCGGATCGCGGTGGCCCAGGCCCCCGGACGGCTCAAGAGTGGTGCGCTTGACGGCGACGAGGCGGTCGGCGCGAGCGGGGTGAGCGCTCTGGTGCCGATCGCCCTCGCCGACGAGATCCACGCGCTGGCCGCAGAGGCGGGAGCGGTGGAGCTGGCGCTCGTCGTCGAGGGTGGCCAGGTCCGGGCCACGGCTGATGGACGGCTCGCTGAGGGGCCGAGCCTGGACCTCGACTTCCCCGACTACCGCTCGCTGCTGCGCCTGGAGTCCACCCACCGGGTGGGCATCGCCGCCGCCGAACTGCGCAGCGCCGTGACGGAGGGCGCGACCCGCGCTCTGGTGCGCTCCCAGGACGGCGTGGAGGTCGAGGTCACCGTCCTGGAGGTCGACGGGAACGGCAGTCTGCGGATCTCCACCGATCCTCAGGACGGGACCGCCGCCGCGGGCGACGGCCTGCGGATCGCCGTGAACCGGGAGTTCCTGCTGGAGGCCCTGGCAGCCGGGGCACACGATCAGCTGATGCTCGAACTGGGCGGCCCGATCAGCCCCTTGGCCATCAGGTCAGTGGCCGGCGAGGGAGCATTCTCGGTCCTGATGCCGGTTCGCCTCCCGTAGCCCAGCGTTATTGGCGGCGCCGGCCCGGGCGCTGGGGTAGCCGAAGCCCTCCTGCGGCAACCGGGCCCGCGCCGCCCACCCGCAGCGCCACCACGCAGTCGGCGCCGGAACCGGCGACTGCCCGACGGGCCGTCGGCGACCTGGCCCAGCACTCCGCTGGAGAAGGGGTCAGTCAGCCGATGCTCGGCGCCTCGGTCGGGTCCGGCGGCGCAGACGAAGCGGGGGCCGCCCTGCTCGCCGCCGCCTGCGAGAAGGGCATCGACGTCCGGCTGCCTCACCCCCACCCCGGGGTGGACCCAGCGGTGCGGTCTGGGCGGGTGGGGCGGCACACAACCGGTCCGGCCGTCGACCGGTTGGGCGCCGTCCGCCCCCGCTGGGCGAGGTCCTCGGGCTCGCCGGTGGTCGGCTGCGGGGGTGCTGGCGTGGTGCGCTAGCTGGGTGCTTGCTTTTGCAAGCACTGGTGGGCAGGATGGGGGTATGGCTTCACTGAACGTGGGCTCTGTGGGTGAGTACATCCGGGAGCAGCGGCGGAACGCACAGTACTCGTTGCGCCAGTTGGCGCAGGCCGCGGGTGTGTCGAACCCGTATCTCAGCCAGATTGAGCGAGGGCTGCGCAAGCCGAGTGCGGAGATTCTGCAGCAGATCGCCAAGGCGCTGCGGATCTCCGCCGAGACCTTGTACGTGCAGGCGGGGATTCTGGAGGAGCGGTCCGCCGGTGCGGCGGAACTCCGGGGCGCGATTCTGGCGGACGGGGCGATCAATGAGCAGCAGAAGTATGCGCTGCTCGCGGTGTACGAGGCTTTCGTGAAGGAGAACGACGGCGCCAGGAGTGAGCGCGGCGCCGAGGGCTGAGCCCAGCCCGGCAGACAGGTGAGGACGCGGTGGCGCGCAGCAGGCGCGGTGACCGGGCGGTCCGGACGGAGAGGAAAAGCAGATGCCCATCACCGAAGAGATCAAGAAGACGACCGAGGAGCTCAGGAAGACGCTGAGTGACCCCACTCCGCTCTTCGCGCTCGCGGGCGCGGGGGACCTGGCGTACGAGAAACTGCGTGAGGTGCCGGGGCGGGTGGAGGCGATGACCGCCGACCGCAAGGGGACGCAGGAGAAGGCCGCGGCGCGCCTTCAGGAGGCGCAGGCCAAGCTGGTCGAGGCGCAGGCGAAGGTGACCGGCAGCGTGACGGCGCTGCCGACGGATCTCAAGTCGCTCCAGGAGAAGGCGCAGAGCTTCGCACTTCAGCAGGTCGGCCGGGCCGTCGAGTTGGCGGTGAAGGCGAAGGAGGTCTACGACGAGTTGGCCGAGCGGGGCAAGGTCGTCGTGGAGAAGGGCCGTCCGGGCGAGGCCGGTGCCGAGTCGGGCGTGGTGGTCGTGGCGCTGGACGAGCCCGCCGAGCCCGAGCCGGCCGAGGCGGCGGAGCTGACGCCGGGCGCGGTGAAGAAGCCGGTCCGGGCGCGGAAGTCCCCGGGCGCGGAGAAGACCGAGAAGACCGAGAAGGCGGAGAAGGCCGAGAAGACCGAGAAGGAGTAGTCGGGATCGGGGGCCGTGCGGGACCGCCGCGGCACCTTCGGCGGGCGCGGCGCGTTCAGGAGGTGTCAAGACCGTGGACGCGGAGCGGCCGGTGGGCGTGTCATGGTTGATGGTTCCCGGCGTGGGAAGTCAGGGTGTAGGGACAACGGCGAGGTTCGAGTGAGGAGACCGTAGTGATTAACAGCTCGTACTTCGACCTGCTGAACCCGTTCTGGTGGCTGGCGACGGGGATCATCCTGTTCAAGGCGTTTGCGTTCATCGATGCCGCGACCCGCCGTGAGGACGCCTACCGGGCCGCGGACAAGAAGAGCAAGCCGTTCTGGCTGATCCTGCTCGGGATCGCCCTGGGCCTGGACCTGATCTTCGGCGCGAACTTCACGACCAGTTTCCTGACCCTGGGCGGCCTGGTGGCCGCGATCGTCTACGTGGTCGACGTCCGGCCGGCCATCAAGGCGCTCACCGACGGCCGTGGCGGCCGTGGTGGCGACCGTCGGAACACGGGCCCGTACGGTCCCTGGTAGGCCGTCAGCCCATCAGTAGCGGGAGGCGGTTCCGCTCCAGCAGGAGCACCGCGACGTCGTCGGTCAGCGCGCCGCCGTTCAGCTCCTCGACCTCGGCGATCGCACTGTCGACCAGGCGGCCGCGGCTCAGGCCGTGCGACTGGTGGTCGCCGATCAGGCCGACCAGTCCGTCCTGGCCCAGGCGGCGTGATCCGGCGCCGATTCGTCCCTCGATCAGGCCGTCGGTGTAGAGCAGCAGACTCCAGCCGGGCGGCAGCTCCAGCCGGTAGGGCGGCCAACTGGCGCCCGGGTCGTCGCAGGAGAGCAGGCCCAGCGCGGGGCCGGTCTCCTCGGCGGGTAGCACCGCCGGGCGCTCGTTGGGGCTCAGGAGCAGCGGAGCGGGGTGGCCGGCGAGGTACAACTCGGCCAGCTCCGGGCCGCGAGCAGCGGGCGGCTGGGGAACAGCCGACAGCTTCGCGACGGCTGAGACGCGGCCCGCGGAGACCGGGCCGACGGCAGGGCCGGCCGGGAGCTGCGGGACCACCGAGAGGCTCGGCGGCGCAGGCGCAGCCGAGGCCCCCGCCCCGGCCGCCTCGCCGGCCCCGTTGCCGCGGCGGCCGTCACCGGTCGCCCGACCGTGTGTCGCGGTGGTGCGGTCAGGCGTCTCGGAAGGGGCGATGACCAGCATGCAGAGGGTCGCGAAGATCTCGTCGCTGCGCCGTTCGTGCTCCAGGACGTGCTGCAAGGTGGTGAGCAGGGCCTGGCCGGTCAGCCCGGCGAAGACCAGCGTGCGCCACGCTATCCGCAGCGCCACGCCGAGCGCGGCCTCGTCGGGTCCGTGGCCGCAGACGTCGCCGATGACCACGTGCACCGTGCCGTCGTCGGTGCGGACCGCGTCGTAGAAGTCCCCGCCGAGCAGGGCGCGCCGCCGGCCCGGGCGGTAGCGGCGGGTGAAGGAGAGGTCGGCACCGTCCAGCAGCGGGGTCGGCAGCAGATGGCGCTGCAGGCGGGCGTTCTCCTGGCCACGCAGCTCGGCCTCGACCAGGCGCCGCTGCGACTCGTCGGCGCGCTTGCGTTCGACCGCGTAGCGCAGGGCGCGCGCGAGCAGTGGTCCGTCCGTCTCGTTCTTGATCAGGAAGTCCTGGGCGCCGGCGGCCACGGCGGCGGCGCCCAGCTGGGCGTCCGCGGCGTCGGTCAGCACGACGACGGCGGTGCGCGGCGCGCGCCGCAGCAGGTCGCGCAGGCCGTCGAGCGGGTCGGGCACGGGTTCGGACCCGCCCGGCCGGGCGGGGTGGGGAGCGGCGAGGTCGAGCAGGACGCAGTTGAAGTCCGCCGGGCGGTTGCGGCCGCGGCGACCGGTGGCCGGAGCGGCGAGCTGGGCCGCCGCCTGCTCCAGGCCGTGCGCCCAGAAGAGCTCGACCGGCGTGCCGCTGGCGGCGACCAGCTCCTCGATCAGCTGGGCGTCGGAGACGTCGCTCTCGATGACGAGCAGCTTGAAGGGGGTGGCGGCGCGATCGGCCACCCCGGACGGTCCGCCGGCGCGCGGACCGGGCAGCGCTATCGGGGCGGCCGGCGCGGCGGGCACCACGGAGCGAGCCGTGGCGGGAAGGGCCGACGGCGTGGCGACGGCCTCGGAGCCGGCCGGATCAGGGCAGGACGCATCGCCGTGCCGGCGCACGCCAGCCGCTGCCGGGGCGCCTGCCCGGCCTTCTGCGCCGGCGCTTCGCCCCTCTCCCGTAGCGGGCACGGCTACTTCCTCCTCTTCCCTGACGGAGTAACGGCTGCGGTTCGCGCGCAGTGCCCGCGTGGCACCGCGGGTCAGGGAACTTCTCGCGACCATAACGTGATCTCCGGGGATTTCCTTGACCGGTCGACCAGGATGTGGCACTTGCCACGCCGGTGACGGGGCGGATGAACTTGGCTGAGCGGCCAGCTCGAACGGCTCAGGATCCCGCGACAGTGCGGCCGAGGACGCGGGAACGGATGGACGGTATGACGGTGACGCAGATCACGTTGGCGCAGGGTGATATCACGAAGCAGCAGGTGGACATGGTGGTGAACGCGGCCAACACGTCACTGCTGGGTGGTGGCGGCGTGGACGGCGCGATCCATCGCGCCGGCGGGCCGGAGATCCTCGCGGAGTGTCGCCGGTTGCGGGCGTCGCACTACGGGAGGGGGCTGGCGGTCGGGCGGGCGGTGGCGACAGCCGGGCGGCTGCCGGCCCGGTACGTCGTGCACACCGTCGGGCCGGTGTACCGGGCGGAGGACTACGAGCGGCTGGCTGAGCTGTTGGCGTCCTGCTATCGGGAGTCGTTGCGGGTGGCTGTCGAACTGGGGGCCCGCAGCATCGCGTTCCCGGCGGTGTCCGCCGGGGTGTACGGCTGGCCGATGGAGGACGCGGCCCGGATCGCGCTGTCGACAGTGGCGGCGTGGACCGGGCGGGCGGCCCGGGCGGGCCAGGCAGGCCAGGTGGAGCGGTCGGAGGAAGTGGAGGGACTGGAGCGGCTGGAGGAGGTGCGCTTCGTGCTGTTCGGAGCGGAGGCGTACGCGAACTTCGCGAGGGTGCTGGAGGCGCTGGGGCTGTCTGAATAAGTCAAGGAGCGGAGCTGCACCGGGTGCGTCCCCATAGTGGACTGACGGCGCGTCAACACGCCAGAGGAATTCGATAACTCGTTCGAGTGAATCAGTTGGGGCGCCCTCGGACACGGTGCCGACGCCCACGACGCCCTCGCTCAGGGCGCCAGCGCCGCCCACGGCAGCGTGGCCTCGCCCTGCCGCCACCGTCCGCGCTCGTCCAGCAGCGGCCAGCGCTCCGAGAGCGCGGTACAAGCGGCCACCCAGCGCTGCCGCGCCCCGAACGCCCCGTACGGCGCCGCCGCCGCCCAGGCCCGGTCGAAGTCGGTCAGGAAGGCGTGCACCGGCCGCCCCGGCACGTTGTGGTGGATGAGCGCCTTCGGCAGCCGCTCGGCCAGGTCCGAGGGCCGGCCGAGCCCGCCCAGCCGGGCCGCGAAGGTCACCGTCCGCGGGCCCTCCGGCCCGAGTGCGACCCAGACGTGCCGCCGCCCGATCTCGTCACAGGTCCCCTCCACCAGCAGCCCGTCCGGCGCCAGCCGCCCGCAGAGCCGCTGCCAGACCGCCTCCACGGCCTCCTCCTCGTACTGCCGCAGCACGTTCGCCGCCCGGATCAGCTGTGCGCGGTCGCCGTCCAGCGGCACCTCGAAGCCGCCGCGCCGGAAGGTCAGTGCGGGCGGCGCGGCGTACGGCAGGGCGGCGGCCACCCGGGACGGCTCGATCTCGATGCCCACCACCCGGACGTCCGGCCGGGCCGCCCGCAGCCGCCCGTACAGCTCGACGGCCGTCCACGGCGCCGCGCCGTAGCCGAGGTCCACGGCCACTGGGGGCTGCCGGGCCGCGCGCAGTGCCGGGCCGAGGGTGTGGACGATCCAGCGGTCCATCCGCCGCAGCCGGTTCGTGTTGGTGGTGCCACGGGTGACCGCGCCGACCGGCCGGGAGGCGGCGGAGGCGGCGGAGGCGGCGGAGCCGGTGGCGACGGCGGCGGCCGACGGTTTCGACGTCCGGCGTGCGGCCGCCCGCCCGAGCGGGCCGGGGTGCCCGAACGAGCCGGGGTCGAAGGATGCAGCCATGCCCGCAGCGTACGTGGCACCGGCTCGGCCCCGGGAACCACGAGGGATCGGCCGCAGGAACCACGAAGCCCCGGGAGCCACGAGGGCCCGACCCCGGGAACCACCGGCGATCGCCCCCGGACCCGCGCTCGGTCGGGTGCGGAGGGCGACCGGAGATCTCATGCCGCGGGACGGGAATGCCGGGCCGCCCCGATGCGGTTGTCACCGAGTTGACGGGATCAGCACGGTCGGCCAGCACGGTCGGGAGACCAGGGAGGCTAAAGCCAGGTGATCCAGTACCCCGTGTCCGCGGTACGACGCGAGCGGCAGACCCAGTCGGCTCGCGGGCGCCTGCACGCCCTCGCCGCCGGCCGCGGCCGCCGCCCCCGCCGGATCGCCATGCTGAGCGTGCACACCTCCCCGCTGCACCAGCCGGGCACCGGCGACGCGGGCGGTATGAACGTCTACATCGTCGAGCTGGCCAGGCGGCTGGCCGCGCTCAACATCGAGGTCGAGGTCTTCACCCGGGCCACCGCCTCCGAGCTGCCGCCCACCGTGGAGCTGGCCCCCGGGGTGCTGGTGCGGCACGTGACGGCCGGGCCCTACGAGGGCCTGCTCAAGGAGGACCTGCCGGCCCAGCTCTGCGCCTTCACACACGGGGTGCTGCGTGCCGAGGCCGGCCACCGGCCCGGCCACTACGACCTGGTGCACTCGCACTACTGGCTCTCCGGCCAGGTCGGCTGGCTGGCCGCGCAGCGCTGGGGCGTGCCGCTGGTGCACACCATGCACACGATGGCCAAGGTCAAGAACGCCGCCCTGGCCGAGGGGGACACCCCCGAGCCGGCGGCCCGGGTGATCGGCGAGACCCAGGTGGTCGAGGCGGCCGACCGCCTGATCGCCAACACGGCGGAGGAGGCCGGCGAGCTCTCCCAGCACTACAGCGCCCGCGCCGACCAGCTCGCCGTGGTGCACCCGGGCGTCAACCTGGAGGTCTTCCGGCCCGGTGAGCAGCAGGCCGCCCGGTCCCGGCTGGGCCTGGCGCAGGACGCCGCGGTGCTGCTCTTCGCCGGGCGGATACAGCCGCTCAAGGCGCCGGACGTGCTGCTCAAGGCGGTCGCCGTGCTGCTGGAGCGGCGTCCGGAGCTGCGTGAGCGCCTGGTGGTCCCGATCGTCGGCGGGCCGTCGGGGACGGGTCTGGCGAAGCCGGAGAGCCTGCACAAGCTGGCCGCCCAGCTCGGTATCGGCGATGTGGTGCGGTTCCACCCGCCGGTGGGCCAGGCCGAGCTGGCCGAGTGGTACCGGGCGGCCACCGCGCTGGTGATGCCCTCGTACAGCGAGTCCTTCGGCCTGGTCGCGCTGGAGGCGCAGGCCTGCGGTACGCCGGTGGTCGCGGCGGCGGTCGGCGGGCTGCCGGTGGCGGTGCGCGACGGAGTGACGGGCGCCCTGGTGCGCGGCCACGACCCGCAGGACTGGGCGCGCGCCCTGGAGCCGTACGCGACCAGCCCGGAGATGGTGGCCCGGCAGGGTGCGGCGGCCGCCCGGCACGCGGCGGGCTTCGGCTGGGGCACGGCCGCGGCCGCCACGGCCGAGGTGTACGCGGGGGCGCTGGCCCCCGCCGGTCTCCTCGGCGCGGCGCGGCGCCGCCTGCTCTGACAAGCGGGTGCCGCCTGCTCCGATGGGCGGGTGGCGGCCGCTCCGACGGGGGGAGTCGGCTGCTCCGCAAGCAATCACCGCCCGCCCCGCCCCACCGCGGGCCCGTCAGAGCGCCCCGCCCCGGGGCCGGTTGGTAACGTCACCGGCATGGCAACCCGTACCAAGGACGAGGCCCTCACCCTGCTGCGCGCCGCCCTCGACGAGGTCGGCGCGCCCTGGGAGCCGGCCGTCAGCGACCCGTACACCCTGGTCGTGTCGCTGCCCGGGACCCGAAAGCTCAGCACCGCCTGCGCGCTGCGGGTCGGCGACCACACGCTCTCGGTGAACGCCTTCGTGATCCGTCGCCCGGACGAGAACCACGAGGCCGTCTTCCGCTGGCTGCTGGAGCGCAACACCCGCCTGTACGGCGTCGCCTACGGGCTGGACGCGCTCGGCGACATCTACCTGACGGGCCGTCTGCCACTGGAGGCGCTCACCGCCGACGGGGTGGACCGGCTGCTCGGCACGGTGCTGGAGGGCGCGGACGAGCCGTTCAACACCCTGCTGGAGCTGGGGTTCGCCTCGGCGATCCGGCGCGAGTGGGCGTGGCGCACCAAGCGCGGCGAGTCGACCCGCAACCTGGCGGCGTTCGCCCATCTGGCCGGGCCGGTCAGCGAGTCGTGACGCCCTCCGGTCGCGGGGCGGCGGCGGTGGGGACGATCGCGGCGATCGCGGCGCCGGCCGCCGCCACGTCCGTCCGCCGGCCGAGCGCCAGGTAGCCGCCTGCGGCCACCGTGCCGAGCACCGCACAGCAGCCCCAGACCGTACCGCCGCCCGCATGGTCGAGCAGGTAGCCGCCACTGGCCGGTCCGAGGAAGGAAGCCGCCGACCAGGCGAGTGAGTTGACGCCCTGGTAGCGCCCGCGCGCCTGGGCCGGCGACAGCTCGGCGACCAGGCCCATGGTGGTCGGTGTGTGGATGATCTCGCCGATCGTCCAGACCGCCACCGTCACCGCGTAGAAGAGCGCCGAGGTCCCGGCGAAGGCGGTGAGCCCGAAGCCCCAGCCGATCAGCAGGGCGCCGGAGAGCAGCAGCAGACCCCGGTCGCGGCCCGCGATCAGCCGGGTCACCGGGATCTGCAGGAGCACGATGATCAGCCCGTTCAGCCCGATCACCAGGCCGTACTGAGTGGTCGACAGGCCGGACTTGCCCATGTCCACGGCCAGCGTGGTGCTGCCCTGCTGGAGCACCAGGGCGAGCAGGAAGGTCAGCCCGACCAGGGTCATGAACCGCCGGTCGCGGAATACGGTCCCCAGGTTGACCTGCGGCTTCGTCGTCTCGTGGTGCTGCGCGGGGACGACCTCCGGCCGGGTCTCCGGGATCCGGGCGAAGATCACGACCGCGCAGAGCAGCGTGGAGAACGCGTCCCCGAGGAAGAGCGGCAGGTAGCCGTGGGCGGCGACCAGCCCGGCGACCGCGGCCGAGGCGCCGAAGCCGATGTTGATCGCCCAGTAGTTCAGCGCGTACGCCCGCACCCGGTCCGGGCCGGGGACCAGGTCCGCGATGATCGCCGAGATGGCCGGCCGCGAGGCGTTGCTGCTCAGCCCGACCAGGAAGGCCACCGTGGCGATCATCAGCTGCCCGTCGGCGAAGCCGAGCGCCGCGGTGCTGACGGCGGTGAGCAGCTGGGCGGCCAGCAGGGTCGGCCGCCGCCCGATCCGGTCGGTCAGCACCCCGCCGACCAGGGCGGCGATGGCCGAGCCGAGGCCGAAGAGCGAGGCGACCAGGCCCGCGTAGGAGGCCGAGTAGCCGCGGTCCACCGTCAGGTAGAGCGCCAGGAAGGTGACCACGAAGCCGCCCAGCCGGTTCACCAGGGTCGCGGTCCAGAGCCACCAGAACTGGCGCGGCAGCCCGCCCAGCGACTCGGCGGCGGCTCTGCGCAGGCGGTCCGGCACGAGCGAGTCAGGCAAGGGCATGGGTGGGCTCCCGACCGGCGAGTCCCGGTCTGCGGTGCTGGGTGGACCGCTCAACGGGACGGTAAGTGGCGTGATGGCTGGGAGCACATTACATCGTGGGCTTGGGCCAGGCCAGCCGTTTAATTCGCTCCACTAAGCTGTGGGCCATGGCTGACACGACCTACCGACTGATCCTGCTCCGCCACGGCGAGAGCGAGTGGAACCAGAAGAACCTCTTCACCGGCTGGGTCGATGTCGACCTCAACGAGAAGGGTGAGAAGGAGGCCGCACGCGGTGGCGAACTGCTCGCCGCCGAGGGCCTGCTCCCCGACGTGCTGCACACCTCGCTGCTGCGCCGCGCGATCCGCACCTCGCAGATCGCGCTGGACCGGGCCGACCGGCACTGGATCCCGGTCAGTCGCAGCTGGCGGCTGAACGAGCGTCACTACGGCGCGCTGCAGGGCAAGGACAAGGCCCAGACGCTGGCCGAGTTCGGCGAGGAGCAGTTCCAGCTCTGGCGCCGCTCGTACGACACCCCGCCGCCGGTGCTGGCCGACGACAACGAGTACTCGCAGGCCGGCGACGCCCGCTACGCGGAGATCCCGAGCGAGCTGCGCCCGCGCACCGAGTGCCTCAAGGACGTCGTCGACCGGATGCTGCCGTACTGGTACGACGCGATCGTGCCGGACCTGGCCGCCGGCAAGACCGTGCTGGTCACCGCGCACGGCAACAGCCTGCGCGCGCTGGTGAAGCACCTGGACGGGATCTCCGACGAGGCCATCGCCGGCCTCAACATCCCCACCGGCATCCCGCTGGTCTACGAGCTGGACGCGGACTTCAAGCCGCGCGCCGCCGGTGGCCGCTACCTCGACGCGGACGCCGCCGCGGCGGCCATCGAGGCTGTCAAGAACCAGGGCAAGAAGTAACCCACTTGCTGGAACGGCCCCTGACCTGCGCGGATGGCGCGGATCAGGGGCCGTCTCCGTTCCCGGGTCGGCTGCGACCCGCCCGCTCGGGGAGATGAGCAGGGCCGCTGCTATCGTGCGCTGATGTCAACGATCAAGCAGTTCCAGGTGACCTTCGACTGCGCGGATCCTGCGCGTCTCGCCGACTTCTGGTGCGAGGTGCTGGGATACGTCGTACCTCCGGTCCCGACGGGGTTCGCCGCTTGGGAGGACTACCACCGCTCACTGCCGCCTGAGGATCAGCTTGTCTACTTCGCGTGCAGTGATCCCTCGGGTGTGGGCCCGCGCGTGCTCTTCCAGCGCGTTCCCGAAGGGAAGCTCGTCAAGAACCGGCTGCATCTTGACGTGCGGGCCGGTATCGGGCTCGTGGGCGAGGAGCGGCTGGCCACGCTTGAAGCCGAATGCGCACGGCTGGTCGCGCTCGGCGCGGTACATGTGCGAACGATGCACGCCGATGGCAAGAACGAGTCCTGCATCGTGATGCAGGACATCGAGGGCAACGAGTTCTGTCTCGACTGAGGATCCTCCGACTCGGCGAGGTAGGGAGCCGTCTCCCAGAGACCCCTTGACTTGGATTCGCTGAACAAAGGGGCGAGTCGGCGCATCGTCAAGTTCGTTCGCCAGTAAGCCGTGACCAGTAGTCGCACCCGTGGAGACCTGAGGCCCGGCCGCACGGCGGCCGGGCCCTCAGGCATGCGCGGGATCAGTGGCCGCCGCAGCAGCCTCCGGTGGCGCTGCCGCACTGGCAGGGTGCGCCGGACTGGCAGCCGCAGCGGCAGCCGGGGTTGCAGCCGCAGGCGCCGGTGAGCACCGGCAGGCTCACCCGGGCGCAGCAGGAGGCCGGCTCGGCGGTACGGGACGTCGGTACGGGCCGGGCAGGGTTGGTGGTCATGGTGCTGAGCCCTCCTCGATCAAGGCGGGCCGTGACGGTCCGCCGCCCATCGAGTGAAGCGCGCGCGCTGACGGTGCGTCAACGGGCGCGTAGGAGTGGGGGCGCACGGTGTCCGTGCGCCCCCACTGCGGCAATCGCCGGTTTATTCGCCCGCGATCGCCTTCTCCTCGGGCACGAACTCGCTGGCGTGCTCGCCGGTGACCAGGAAGACGACGCGCTTGGCGACCGAGACCGCGTGGTCGGCGAAGCGCTCGTAGTACCGGCCGATCAGGGTGACGTCCACGCCGGTCTCGATGCCGTGCTGCCAGCGGTCGTCGATCAGGTGGGCGAAGAGCTCGCGGTGCAGCTCGTCGATCGCGTCGTCGTCGCGCTCCAGCTGCAGCGCGGCGTCCACGTCCTTGGTGGCGATCACCTGGCCGGCCTTGGAGACCAGGCGCTGGGCGAGCTGGCCCATCTCCAGGACGATCGGGTGCAGGTCGTTCGGGACGGCCGACTCGGGGTAGCGCAGCCGGGCCACCTTGGCCACGTGCCGGGCCAGGTCGCCGCAGCGCTCCAGGTCGGCGCTCATCCGCAGCGAGGTGACCACGATCCGCAGGTCGGTGGCGACCGGCTGCTGGCGGGCCAGCAGGTCGATCGCGCGGTTCTCCAGCTCGTGGTGGAGGGCGTTGACCTTCTCGTCCGCGGCGATCACGCTCTCCGCCAGCGCGAGGTCGGCGTCGAGCAGCGCGGTGGTGGCGCGGCCCATGGCCGAGCCGACCAGCCGGGCCATCTCGACCAGGCCGTCGCCGATCGAGTCGAGTTCCTCGTGGTAAGCGTCGCGCATGCTCTTCTCTCCTCAGTAGCTGTGTCGGTGGCGGTGCCGACCGATCGCTCCGCCGGGACGGGCGGACGACCGCTGCGTGGCCGGTCCGGACGACGTCGCCGGGCGCGCGACGCCTGGCACCGTCAGCCGGACAGGGCCCAGTGGCGCGCATCGTACGCGCGTCGTGGACCCACACGGGCTGTCTGTCCCAGATTGAGCCGTCCGAGCGACCACGCACGGCCGCTGCGGTGAATCGGCAGCTACTTGAAGGTGAATTCTCGGCAACGTGCGGCCGATGCCTTGATCTGAGGCTTACGGCTGGCCAGGTCGATGCGCTTAGGCTGACGGCATGGACGTGAATGTGGCCGCCGCCGCTGCCTGCGCCATCGCCGGGCTGGGCGTCGGTCTCACGGCCGCCATCGCCTTCCGCTGGAGTGAGCGCGAACAGTCCCGAGGCAGCAGAAGCGGCAATGGCAGAAGGACCGGCAGTACCTCGACACCTACCTCCAACCTCCCGGACGCGGCCCTGCCGCCGGGGGTGGACACGGTGCTCTCGGTGCTGCGCTCCTGCGCGATCGTGCTCGGCGACGGGGACGAGGTGGTCAAGGCCAGCTCCGCCGCCTACGCGATGGGACTGGTCAGAGGCGGTGCGGTGGCCGTCGAGCCGATGCTCGCGCTGGCCCGGGCGACCCGCCGGGACGGGGAGATCCGCCAGGTCGAGCTGGACGTCCCGCGGCCCGGGGTGGCCCGGATCGGCGAGCCGCTCTCGGTCTCGGTCCGGGTCGCCCCGCTGGGGTCGCGGCTGACCCTGGTGCTGGTCGAGGACCTCACCGAGCGCCGCCGGATCGAGGCGGTCCGGCGCGACTTCGTCGCCAACGTCAGCCACGAGCTCAAGACCCCGGTGGGCGCGCTCTCGCTGCTCTCCGAGGCCGTCGCGGACGCCTCCGACGACCCGGAGGCCGTGCAGCGGTTCGCCGGGCGGATGCAGATCGAGGCGACCCGGCTGGCCAGCCTGGTGCAGGAGATCATCGACCTGTCCCGGGTCCAGGACGACCGGCTGCTGATGGACCCGGAGCCGGTTCCGGTGGACGAGCTGATCGCCGAGGCGATGGACCGCTGCCGCCAGCAGGCCGCGGCCAAGCAGATCCACATGGCGGCCGGCGGCATCGGTGGCCTCTACCTCTACGGGGACCGCGGCCAGCTGGCCGCGGCGCTCGGCAACCTGGTGGAGAACGCCGTCAACTACAGTCCGCCCCGTACCCGGGTGGCGATCGCGACCCGGCGGATAGCCAGCGCCGCCGCCATCGGCGAGGCGGACGGCGAGCTGATCGAGATCTCGGTGACCGACCAGGGCATCGGCATCTCCGAGAAGGACCGCGAGCGGATCTTCGAACGCTTCTACCGGGTGGACCCGGCCCGCTCGCGGGCCACCGGCGGCACCGGCCTCGGCCTCTCCATCGTCAAGCACGTGGCCGCCTCGCACGGCGGTACCGTCTCGGTGTGGAGCGTCGAGGGCCAGGGCTCCACCTTCACCGTCCGGCTGCCCGCCGGACAGAACCCCTCGTCGATCCCGGCGAGCACCCCTGATCTGACAACCCCAACCCACCTTCCTGCCCCGGAGGCCCGATCGTGACCCGAGTACTGGTGGTCGAGGACGAGGAGTCGTTCAGCGACGCCCTGTCGTACATGCTCCGCAAGGAGGGATTCGAGGTGGCCGTGGCCGCCACCGGACCCGACGCGCTGGAGCAGTTCGAACGCAATGGCGCCGACCTGGTGCTGCTCGACCTGATGCTGCCCGGCCTGCCCGGCACCGAGGTGTGCCGCCAGCTGCGGGTGCGCTCCAACGTGCCGGTGATCATGGTGACCGCCAAGGACAGCGAGATCGACAAGGTGGTCGGCCTGGAAATAGGTGCGGACGACTATGTGACCAAGCCGTACTCCACCCGCGAGCTGGTCGCCCGGATCCGCGCGGTGCTCCGCCGGCGCGGTGAGGACGGCGGCGGCGGCAACGACGGCGGCGGCCCCGGCGCGCTGGAGGCCGGCCCGGTCCGGATGGACGTGGACCGGCACGTGGTGACGGTGGACGGCGGCAAGGTCGACCTGCCGCTCAAGGAGTTCGACCTGCTGGAGATGCTGCTGCGCAACGCGGGCCGGGTGCTCACCCGGATGCAGCTGATCGACCGGGTCTGGGGCGCCGACTACGTCGGGGACACCAAGACCCTGGACGTCCACGTGAAGCGCCTGCGGGCGAAGATCGAGCCGGACCCGGGCGCGCCGCGCTACCTGGTCACGGTGCGCGGGCTGGGCTACAAGTTCGAGCCGTAGACCGCGCCGCTCACACGAACGGCCGAGGGCCGCACAACCCGTCCGGGTGTGCGGCCCTCGGCCGTTCGCGCGTGGTCGCCCCGCGGGTCAGTGCGCGGAGGCGCTCGCGCTCGCGGTGGCCGGCGCGATGGTGGCGGCGGCGGGCGAGCCGGTGGCGGCCGGGGAGGCGGCCCCCGAGGCGACGGCGCCCGACGGCGAGGCCGCACCCGAGACCGGGGCCGACGCGCTGGCCGAACCCGAGGCGGAGGCGGAACCGGAGGCGGCGGCCGAGGCCGGGCCGTAGGCCGCGTAGAAGCCGGTCGCCGGGTTGACCTGGGCGTTGGTGTCGACCTTGCCGGCCGTCGCGAAGGCGAACGAGGCCGGCGTGTAGCCGCCGACCTTCAGCGCGACGGAGGAGAGGTGCGCAGAGGGCTGGCCCGCGCCGCCGAGCAGCACGGCGCCGCCGGCCGGGACGACGATCTCCTTGAGCGGCGCGCCCTGGGCATCCGAGAAGGTCGCGTTGGCGCCGGCGACCGTGATGGCCTGCAGCGGCTCCGGGGCGGAACCGGTGTTGCTGATGTTGACGGTGACGTTGGCCGGCCCGGCCTCGCCGCTCGTCCGGGTCGCGCCGGTGACGACCACGATGCTGTTCAGCTTCAGGCTGTCGCCCAGCGTGACCGCCGGGGTGTCGGGCTTGACCTGCAGGGTTTCGGGGCTGTTCCCGGCCGCGCACGCAGAGAGCGAGACGGCGGCGAGGGCGAGAACGATGGCGGCAGTGCCGCCGCGTCGAAGGCTGCGGCTCACGGCGGCGGCATCTCCTAGGTCACGTGTCGAGTGGTCAGGACTCAGGTTACCGACCGCACTTATCCGCTTCTCACGGGGTGGCCCCGTGTCGCGTGGCGAGTGCGCCGACCTGCCGGGTTTGCGGCCGCTTGCGCCCGACCCCGGGAAGGTGATCGGAACGCGGAGCGGAACAGAGTGCGGAACACGATCACGGAACATCTGATTTCCGAGTCGTACTTCAAGATCGAATCCTGGTTTCGGTGGTGTTGCGGCAGGTTTCACCGGATGCAAGAAGGGCCTCCGACCTGCGAGAAGCCCGCCGCGAGGGGCGGTCGCAGCACGTCGCAGGGGTCCTTGTCAAGCCCCGAGACCGGCCCTGACCTGCGAAAACGCCCTTCGGGTGGACGGAAAAGCGTGTTATTCTGGAAAGCCACGGAAGGGGTCCTGTCACATGACGTTCAAGGTTGGCGACACGGTGGTCTACCCCCATCACGGGGCTGCACTGATCGAGGCCATCGAAATTCGCCAGATCAAAGGTGTGGACAAGACCTACCTGGTGCTGAAGGTTCAGCAGGGTGACCTCACGCTGCGCGTCCCCGCGGAGAACGCGGAGTTCGTCGGCGTGCGCGACGTGGTCGGCCAGGAGGGTCTGGACCGGGTCTTCGAGGTGCTGCGTGCACCGTACACCGAGGAGCCCACCAACTGGTCGCGCCGCTACAAGGCAAACCTGGAGAAGCTCGCTTCGGGTGACGTGATCAAGGTCGCCGAGGTGGTTCGCGACCTCTGGCGGCGTGAGCGCGAGCGCGGTCTGTCCGCCGGCGAGAAGCGGATGCTCGCCAAGGCGCGCCAGATCCTCGTCAGCGAACTCGCGCTGGCGGAGAACACCAACGAGGACAAGGCGGAGACGCTGCTCGACGAGGTGCTCGCCTCGTAGTGCGGCGATTGCCGTGTACAGCGCCCGGCGCTGCGGCCCCACGGTGGATCGGTGACGATCCCGGTGGGGCGGTGGCACTCCGGGCGCTGTGGCATGCCCGGATACTCTTGCCTGCCTGACGTTCTGTCTGCTTGACGTTGCCCTGTCCGACCTCACGCACGCCGCGGCCGCATGCCGGTACCCGAGAGGCGGCGCCGGGGTGGAAGGGGTCCGGAGCACCGTCTGACGGGTACGCCTGGGCCATACCCACTTCTCCGAAGGAGTGAAACCTGAACACCACAGGAGCAGTCGCAGCAGCCGTGGTCCCCGCCGCCGGGCGGGGCGAGCGGCTCGGCCCCGGCGCCCCGAAGGCGCTGCGTGAACTGGGGGGCGCGCCGCTGCTGGTGCACGCTGTCCGCGCGCTGGCGCGCAGCCGGGCGGTCGGGCTGATCGTGGTCGCGGCCCCGCCGGACGGTGTCGCCGAGGTGGTCGGCCTGCTGGACAGTCACGGCCTGGACGGCAAGGACGTCCGGGTGGTGGCCGGCGGCGCGACCCGGCAGGAGTCGGTCCGGCTCGGCCTCGCGGTGATCCCGGCCACCACCGAGATCGTCCTGGTGCACGACGCCGCCCGTCCGCTGGTCCCGGTCGAGGTGGTGGACGCGGTGGCGGCCGCCGTCCGGGCCGGCGCCGAGGCGGTGGTCCCGGCGGTGCCGCTGGCCGACACCGTCAAGCGGGTCGAGCCGCGCCCGGCCGGGGAGCCGGAACCCGTACTCGACACGCCCGACCGGGCCACCCTGCGCGCGGTGCAGACCCCGCAGGGCTTCCGGCGCGAGGTGCTGCTCGCGGTGCACGCCAAGGCGCTGGCCGAGCAGGCCGAGGGGGGCGGGCCCGCGGTGACCGACGACGCCGGCCTGGTGGAGTGGTACGGCGGCCGGGTGGTCGTGGTGCCCGGCCACGAGGAGGCGTTCAAGGTGACCCGTCCGCTGGACCTCGTGCTCGCCGAGGCCGTACTCGCCCGCAGGAGGGCCTCCGATGGCTTCTGACGCTCCGTTGGTCCCGCGGGTCGGGATCGGTACCGATGTGCACGCCTTCGAGCTCGGCCGCCCGCTCTGGGTGGCCGGCCTGCTGTGGGAGGGGTACGAGCACGGCCTGGCCGGGCACTCGGACGCCGACGTGGTGGCGCACGCCGCCTGCGACGCGCTCTTCTCGGCGGCCGGGGTCGGCGACCTCGGCGCGCACTTCGGCACCGACCGGCCCGAGTGGGCGGGCGCCTCGGGCGTGCGGCTGCTCGGCGAGGCGGCCCGGATCGTCCGGGAGGCGGGCTTCGAGATCGGCAACGTCTCGGTGCAGGTGATCGGCGTGCGGCCGAAGATCGGCAAGCGCCGGGAGGAGGCGCAGGCGGTGCTCTCGGCCGCGGTCGGCGCGCCGGTCTCGGTCTCCGGCACCACCTCGGACGGGCTGGGCCTGACCGGTCGGGCCGAGGGGCTGGCCGCGCTGGCCACCGCGCTGGTCTACCGGGCCGGTTCCTGACCGTCCGAGGCGCTCCGGCTCCCGACCGCGGGGCCGACCGGGCCGGGAATAGCGGCGGCCTGACGGGTGTTCAGGAGGTCAGCCCAGGTGTGGGTGTGCAGCTGACCAGTCGTCGGTCGAACGATTCGAGATGATGAGGCCCGCCTTGACCGCCCAGCTCTCCGAGAAGGCCCGCGCACTGCTGGACGCCAGGAGCTTCGCGGTGCTCTCCACCGTGCAGCCGGACGGCAGTCCGCAGTCCTCGGTGATCTGGGTGAAGCGGGACGGCGACGATCTGCTCTTCTCCACCTTCGAGGGCCGCCGCAAACACCTCAACCTGCTCCGCGACCCCCGCGTCTCGGTGGTCGTCAACCCGCCGCAGGCGCCGTACACCTACCTGGAGATCCGCGGTTCGGCGACGGTGACCACCGAGGGCGGCCGCGAGCTGATCGACGAACTGGCCAACAAGTACACCGGCAAGGACAACACCAGGGGTGGCCCGGAGACGGTCTGGGTGGTCGTCCGGGTGACCCCGAGCAAGGTGGTGGACTCCATCTGAGCGGTGCAGGCGGAGGCTTGGGGTCCACTTTGCCACGCTGGGTTACCTCTGCCGTTACTCCTGTCACATCAGTGAAGCAACAACGTCACAGCCACAAATTCGTGACGGCCCCGCGGCAGAAACGTCGCGGGGCACTGCCTGCTTCCCACTACGCTTGACGCTGTGAGCCTTCGCCTGTACGACACCAGCACCCGCCAGGTACGCGACTTCGTCCCGCTTGTACCGGGTTGTGTCTCGATCTACCTGTGCGGCGCGACCGTCCAGGCGCCCCCGCACATCGGGCACATCCGGTCCGGCCTCAACTTCGACATCATGCGCCGCTGGTTCAGCTACCGCGGCTACGACGTCACGTTCGCCCGCAACGTCACCGACATCGACGACAAGGTGATCGCCAAGGAGGGCCAGCTCGGCATCCCGTGGTGGCAGATCGCCTACGCCAACGAGCGTGCCTTCAACGACGGTTACACGACGCTCGGCTGCCTGCCGCCGACCGTGGAGCCGCGGGCCACCGGCCACATCCCCGAGATGATCGAGATGATGCAGACGCTCATCGCCAAGGGGCACGCCTACGCGGCGGACGGCAACGTCTACTTCGACGTGAAGTCCTTCCCCGAGTACCTCCAGCTCTCCAACCAGAAGTTGGAGAACCTGCGCCAGCCCGAGGGCGAGAACGAGACGGGCAAGCGGGACAAGCGCGACTTCGCGATGTGGAAGCGCGCGAAGGAGGGCGAGCCGAGCTGGAACACCCCGTGGGGCTGCGGGCGTCCCGGCTGGCACCTGGAGTGCTCCGCGATGGCGCACAAGTACCTGGGCAAGGCCTTCGACATCCACGGCGGCGGGATCGACCTGATCTTCCCGCACCACGAGAACGAGATCGCCCAGTCCAAGGCCTACGGCGACGAGTTCGCGACCTACTGGGCGCACAACGCCTGGGTCACCATGAGCGGCGAGAAGATGAGCAAGTCGCTCGGCAACTCGGTGCTGGTCTCCGAGATGGTGCAGCGCTGGCGGCCGATCGTGCTCCGCTACTACCTGGGCACCCCGCACTACCGCTCGATGATCGAGTACAGCGAGGAGTCGCTGCGCGAGGCCGAGTCCGGCTTCGGCCGGATCGAGGGCTTCATCCAACGGGTCGTCGAGCTCTGCGGGCCGGTCGAGCCGGCCGCCGAGGTGCCGCTGGCCTTCGCCGAGGCGATGGACGACGACTTCGGCGTCCCGCAGGCGCTGGCCATCGTGCACACCGCCGTCCGGCAGGGCAACAGCGCGCTGACGGCGGACGACAAGGAGAACGCGGTAGCGCGTCTGGGCGAGGTCCGTGCGATGCTCGGGGTACTGGGTCTCGACCCGCTCGACCCGCAGTGGTCCGGCGCGGACCGCGGCGAGGACCTGCACGGGGTCGTCGACTCGCTGGTCCGTCTGGTGCTGGACCAGCGGCAGGCGGCCAGGGACCGCAAGGACTTCGCCACCTCGGACGCCATCCGTGACCAGCTCGGGCTGGCCGGACTGGCGATCGAGGACACCCCGTCCGGCGCACGCTGGACGATCAGCAACCAGTAGCGCCTCAACAAACCAGTAGCCCCTTCAGACCGGGGTGAGGGCGGGCCGTACCAGCAGCTGGTACGGCCCTCCCGCATGACGCAGCATGTCGCGGACACCGGGCATGACGACAGACAGAGGAAGTACAGCCATGGCCGGCAACAGTGCACGCAGGAACCGCCGCAACCCCGGATCGAAGAAGGGCGCGACTGTCGGGACCGGCGGCCACAGCCGGAAGGCGGTCCAGGGCAAGGGCCCGACCCCGCCCGGTGAGGCGCGCAAGGGCCACCCGAAGCAGCGGGCCGCCAACGCCGCGCTCAAGCGCGAGCGGGACGCCAAGGCGCGGGCCGGCATGCGTCGGGCCGGCGGCGGCGGGCGCGGCGGCCGCGGTGGCGCGGGCGCGGCGGAGCTGGTGGTCGGCCGCAACTCGGTGGTCGAGGCGCTGCAGGGCGGGGTGCCGGCCACCGCGCTCTACGTGCTCCAGTTCATCGACACCGACGACCGGGTGCGCGAGGCCTTCCAGGCCGCCAACGACCGCGGCATCCCGCTGATGGAGGCCCCGCGCCCGCAGCTGGACCAGATGACCGGCAACCTCAACCACCAGGGCCTGGTGCTCCAGGTCCCGCCGTACGAGTACGCGCACCCCGAGGACCTGCTGGGCGTCGCGGCCGACCTGGGCGAGGAGGCGCTGATCATGGCGCTGGACGGGGTCACCGACTCCCGCAACCTCGGCGCCGTGGTCCGCTCCGCCGCCGCCTTCGGCGCGCACGGCGTGGTCATCCCCGAGCGGCGCGCGGCCGGCATGACGGCGGGCGCCTGGAAGACCTCCTCCGGCGCGGCCGCCCGGCTCCAGGTGGCCCGGGCCACCAACCTGACCCGTGCGCTGGAGGCCTACCAGAAGGCCGGCCTGCTGGTCGTCGGCCTGGCCGCCGACGGCGAGTCGGAGATCGGCGAGCTGTCGGCGCTGACCGGCCCGGTGGTCATCGTGGCCGGCTCCGAGGGCAAGGGCCTGTCCCGGCTGGTCTCGGAGACCTGCGACATCCGGGTGCGGATCCCGATGCCCGGTCAGACCGAGTCGCTGAACGCCGGCGTCGCGGCCGGGATCGTGCTCTACGAGGCGGCGCGCCTGCGCGCCAAGGCCTGACGCTTGTCGAGCGGGGGCTGACGGGTTCCGTCCGGAACTGACCCAAAGAGTCATGATCTCGTACGAGAGTGTGCGGACCCGTCAGCCACGCCCGGGATTTGCACCCGGGAGAGTGTCCTAACCGGGTGTCACCCGGTTAGAGGGGTGTGGACACCAGAACACCTCGGCGCCCCAGGCAGGGCGGAGCGGCAGGGATAGACGCTGAGCCCGGCCTCAGCACGGTCAAGGTGCCGAGCGATCCGGCCCGCCTGAGCAGTACCCAGGTCAGCTTCCGGGTCAGACTGGCCGCCCCCGTGGCCCCGATGATCCAGGCACCCCCGCTCTACGGCGCGCCGTACGCCGACGCCTTCGGGCGGGCGTACGCGCCGCTGGCGTACGCCGGCCGGCCCAGCCTGGTCCGGCGCGGCGCCGCGGACGTGGGCTCCGCCGTGCTCGCGGGCAGTCTCGCGGGCAGTGCGGCGCTCGGCGCGGGCGCCGGTTCCGGGGCGCCGCGGCGCAAGGCCCGGGTCACCGCCGTCACCTGGACCGGGCAGGCGATGCCCGGCGATCTGGCGGCCACTCAGCTGCTGGACGCGGTACGGCTGAACACCGTGCCGGCGCCGGCCGGGGCTTCGGTCGGCTCCTCGCTCGGCCCCGCCATCGGCGGTGGCGGCGGCTCCTCGGTCGGCCTGGCCGACCAGGAGACCCAGCTGCTGGAGCCGGTGCCCGGCTGGGACGAGCCCGGCTACGGGCAGGGCGGCGGCTACGGGCGTGGCGCGGTGCCGCGCCAGCCGCACGGTCAGGGCGCCGGACAGCGCCCCGGACCGGGCTCCCGGCCCGGGCGGGCCGTCCCGGCCGGCTGGAAGCCGAGCGGCGAACTGCCGGAGCACTCGGCCGCCGCGGTCGGCGAGCCGAACCGGCACGCCTGGTACCCGGGCCGCCGGGTCGACCTCGGCCTGGTGCTGCTCCCGCTGCGGGTGCTGCTCGGCTCGCTGTCGGTCTACGCCGGGTTCAGCAAGCTCTGCGACCCGGTCTACTTCGACGGCGGCGAGCGCGGCTCGATGATGCGCTGGCTCGGCTCGCTGCACCCGTGGAAGGCCGCCCAGCCACTGCTCGACTTCGCGATGGCGCACCCCGTCGGAGCCGGACTCGGGGTCTCCTTCACCGAGATCGTGGTGGGCGTGCTCTCGCTGCTCGGCCTCTGGCAGCGGCTGGCGGCCGCGACCACCATGCTGCTCTCGGCGGCGCTGCTGGTCACCGTCAGCTGGCGGTCGATGCCGGTCTACGACAGCCCGGACCTGATCTTCCTGGCCGCCTGGAGCCCGCTGCTGATCGCCGGGGCGCCGTTCGCCTCGCTGGACGGCCGGCTCGCGCTGGACGCCTGGCGGCGGTTCGGCCCGGACGCGCCGAAGGCGGTCCGGCGCCGGGTGCTGCGGCGCGGCACGGTGGTCGCCACCGTGGTGATCGGGCTGACCATGCTGCTCGGCTCCACGGTGGGCGCGGCCGTGCGCACCGGCGGCCGGCCGAACCCGGCGCCGGCCAAGCCGGCCACCGACTACGGCACGCCGCTCTGGCCGGCCGGCACCGGCGGCTCCGGGGCGCCGCACTCGCCGCCGGCCCCCGCGGCGGCGCCGACCGGCGGGCCCAGCCCGTCCGCGACACCCTCCGCGTCCCCGTCGGCACCGGCGAGCAAGTCCCCGAAGCCGCACGCCTCCTCCTCGAAGAGCGCGGGCGCCGGGGAGCCGACCGCCAACCAGGCGCCCGCTCCGGGCGGCGCGTCGACCTCCGGCGCCGGATCGGCCGGCTCGCCGACCTCCGGCAGCGGCTCCGGCAACCGGGCTCCCAAGCCCAGCCCGAGCAGCGGCCTGATCGGCGGGGTGCTGGGCAGTGGCCCGCCGCCGGTGCAACTGCCCGTGCTGGGGCTCCAGTCGAGCCCCTCGGGGCGGCAGCCGGTGGTCTGACGGGCCGGTGGACCAGCGGTGGGCCCGCTGCCTCGCGCTTCGTGCGGGAGGCAGCGGGCCCACCGCTGTGTCGTCTCGGGTACTCGGCCGGGGCCTTACTCCTGCTCGCGGTAGGCGGCCAGCTCCTTGGCGGCCTCGGTGAGGTCCTTGGCGGTGTCGATCGCCCGCCAGTAGACGCCCTGCGGCAGCTGGTAGCCCGCCAGCCGGCGCGCGCGGGCCAGTTGGGGGAAGGTGGTGCGCTCGTGGTCGCCGGTGTCGGGCAGCAGCTCGGCGAAGTCGGGGGAGAAGACGTACAGCCCGGCGTTGATCAGGAAGGGCGACGGCGGCGCCTCGATGAAGTCGAGCACGTTGCCGAACTGGTCGGTCTCCACCGCGCCCCACGGGATCCGCGGGCGGGCCAGCGCGAGAGTGGCCAGGGCGTCCCGCTCGTGGTGGAAGGCCGCCATGTCGCGCAGGCTGAACCTGGTCCAGATGTCCCCGTTGGTCGCGTACCAGGGCTCGGTGGGGCGCGGCAGGGCCTTCGAGGCGAACTTCAACCCGCCGCCGCGGCCCAGTGGTTCGACCTCCACCACGGTGCTCACGCTGAGCGGCAGCTCGGTCCGGTCCAGCCACCGCTGCAGCACCTCGGCCAGGTGGCCGCAGGAGATCACCACGTCCGTCACGCCTTCGGCCGCGAGCCAGGCGAGTTGGTGTCCCACGATCGGCGTACCGGTGCCGGGGATCTCGACCAGCGGCTTGGGCCGGTCGTCGGTGTACGGGCGGAGCCGTGAACCCTGGCCCCCCGCGAGGATGACGGCCTGGGTGACCGTCTGGGAGCCGATGGGGGCTGCGTGGAGGGCACCGTCGAGGGTGCCGGGGGCCGTGGTGCGGTCGTAGCCGGTCATGGGCGCCAGGATAGGCCCGGCGGACCGGTGGGCGGGTGACCTGGCGTCAGTCCGCCGGCCGCGCCAGGCTCGTGGGGACGTGGCCGCGTGTCGAACTCGGCGCGCGGCGCCGGGAGTTCGGCGCGCGGCGCCGCGGGTTCGGCCCGTCGGGTTGCGGGTTCGGGGCGCGAGGCCGCGAGTTCGGCCCGTCACGCCGTGGGTTCGGCGCGCGAGGCCGCGGGTTCAGCCCGCGATGCCGCGGGTTTCAGCCCGCGACGCCGGCGGCGAAGGAGCCGTCGCAGACCGGGCGGGCGAAGGACCTGGTGCGCTGCACGTCGCCCTGGTACTTCTGCAGCGCCGCCCGCCCGAGGTCCTTGGCGAGGGTGCTGCAGTACGGGGTGAGCGCGGGCTGCTCGCGCATGGTGCGCTCCAGCAGGTCCAGCGCGGAGCCGGCGCCGCGGCTGCGCAACTCCTCCATCAGGTCGGCACGGAGGGCGTCCTGCGGGGCCATGCCCGGGTGCGAGGTGGTGCCGGCGGCGGCCGGGGCGCGGCCGATGGTGCCGTCACTGCTGGACGCGGCGACCACCTGCTGGTCGTCGGCGGTCGGCGGCGCCCACGGGACGCGGGTGACGGCGAGGGTGCCGGTGGTCACCAGGATCACGGGCAGCGTAAGGGCGATGGTCTGGCCGATGCGGCGAACGAGCTGCTTCACGCCTGTGAGAGTAGCGCCGCGCGACGGCTCGAAGACACTCCGTCACACGGACGAGTGACACGCCGGAGCCCCGCCGGACTGGTGTCCGACGGGGCTCCGGGGCAGAACGGGGTCAGAGGCTGAGGCGCAGGCCCGAGCTCTTGGAGAAGACGTGGGTCTCGTTCGCGATCGGGACGACGTGGATCGTCTCGCCGCGGGCCGGGATCTGGCGGCCGTGCACGCGCACGACGACGTCCTTGTCCTCACCGCTGATCTTGGTGGTGCCGTAGACGAAGCCGTCGGCGCCGAGCTCCTCGACCACGTTGACGGTGACGGCCACGCCCTCGATGCCGCCCTCGGAGACGATCTCGAAGTGCTCCGGGCGGACACCGACGATGACGGTCTTGTCGCTGCCGGCGCCGGCCAGGTGCTCGCGGTCGATGTTGACGACCGAGCCGCCGAACTTCACGCCGCCGTCGACCAGCGGGACCTCGACGAGGTTCATCGCGGGCGAGCCGATGAAGCCGGCCACGAAGACGTTGTTGGGCTTGTCGTACATGTTGCGCGGGGTGTCGACCTGCTGGAGCAGACCGTCCTTGAGGACCGCGACGCGGTCACCCATGGTCAGCGCCTCGACCTGGTCGTGCGTCACGTACACGGTCGTGATGCCCAGGCGGCGCTGGAGCGAGGCGATCTGGGTACGGGTGGAGACGCGGAGCTTGGCGTCCAGGTTGGAGAGCGGCTCGTCCATCAGGAAGACCTGCGGCTCACGCACGATCGCGCGGCCCATCGCGACACGCTGACGCTGGCCACCGGAGAGCGCCTTCGGCTTGCGGTCCAGGTAGTCGGTCAGGTCGAGGATCTTCGCGGCCTCTTCGACCTTGGTGCGGATCTCGGCCTTGTTGACGCCGGCGATCTTGAGCGCGAAGCCCATGTTGTCCGCGACGGTCATGTGCGGGTACAGCGCGTAGTTCTGGAACACCATCGCGATGTCCCGGTCCTTCGGCGGCAGGTGCGTGACGTCGCGGTCACCGATGCGGATGGCGCCACCGTTGACGTCCTCCAGACCGGCCAGCATGCGGAGACTGGTCGACTTGCCGCAGCCCGAGGGGCCGACGAGGACGAGGAACTCGCCGTCCTCGACGTGCAGCTCCAGGGCGTCCACGGCGGGCTTGGTGCCACCGGGGTACAGACGGGTCGCCTTGTCGAACGTGACAGAAGCCATGGCAGTGCTCTCCTCCACCGGCAGGAACGTGCCGGACGATCCGAGTAAAGGGCGGATGGTGCTGGTGGGAGGCTACCTGGAGGTTCTGTGATTGTCAGCCCCCCGCTCCGTCACCATCCGCCACCCCCGCCAACTCCGACCCGAGCGGGACGGCGCGTGGTGCTTCGCCGAACGCCGTCCGATGGTCTGCTGGACCGGGACCCGCGCCGGCACACCGTCGGACGGCGCGGGACCACCGCACCCACCGGAGGAGCGTCACCGCGTGACGGACCAAGGCGTACCCGACGCAACCGGCGAGTCCACGTTCTGGCAGCGGTTGCGGAGACAGTTGTGGCAGCCCCCGCGAAGCCACGGCGAGCAGCCGCGCGAGCGGGTGGTGGGCCCGCTGGAGCTCTTCTACGACCTGGTGGTGGTCGTCCTGGTCGCGCAGGCGGCGCACCATCTCGCCCTGAAGCTCACCGGGCGCGGCCTGGGCGAGTACCTGGCGGTGTTCGGGCTCGTCTGGATCGCCTGGGTCAACGGAAGCCTGCACCACGAGCTGCACGGCCGCGAGGACGCCCGGGCCCGGAGCACCTTCCTGCTCCAGATCCTGGTCCTCGTGCCCCTGGGGGCCTTCATCCCCGAGGCGGGCGGCGCGCGCGGGGCCGCCTTCGCCGTCGCGGCCGGGAGCCTGTTCGCGGTTCTGGCCGTGCTGTGGCTGCTGGCCTCGCGCGGTGACCGGCCCGAGTACCGCCGCTCCAGCAGACTCTTCGTCACCGGAACCGTCTGCTGCGCCGTCATCCTCGGCCTGAGCGCGCTGCTCCCCGCCACCGCCCGGGTCTGGGCCTGGGGGCTGCTGGACCTCGCCTACCTGGCCGGCTTCGCCGTCGTGATCCTGCGCGCCGCGCCGGGCGCGGCCGCCACCTTCACCATCACCGACGCCGTGATCGAACGCTTCGGGCTGCTCATCATCATCGTGCTCGGCGAGACCGTCACCGGCGTGGTGAGCGGGCTCGCGGCCGAGCCGGTCAGCGCGCTCACCATCGCGGTCGCGCTGACCGCCGTCGTGGTGGGGTTCGGCGCGTGGTGGACCTACTTCGACTTCGCCGGCCACCGCGAACCGCGCCAGGACCCGGCCGCCACCGTCCAGTGGATGCTGGCCCACCTGCCGCTCACCGCCGCGGTGGCCGCCATGGGCGCCGCGATGGTCAGCCTCGTCGAGCACGCCCACGCCGCGCGCACCGACGAGGCCACCGCCTGGGTGCTCTGCGCCGCCGCCGCGCTGGTACTCCTCAGCACGATGCTCGTGGCCGGCGGCCTGGAGGCCTGGCACGGCAGACGCGAGCTGTACCGCCCGCTCCGCGGCATCTGTGCGGCGGTGGCCCTCGCCTGCCTCGCGCTGGGCGCGGCCCGTCCCGCACCGCTGGTGCTCGGGCTGGTCCTGGTCCTGCTCTTCGGCGTCCCCTGGGGATTCGCCGTCTCCCAGCGGCTTCGCCGGCCTGGCGCGAAGCCCGGGCGGCCTTGAGCGGCTTGGCTCAGCCCTTGGCGACGGCCGAGGCCCAGTCGAGGTTCACGCCCATCTGGGCGTACATGTCGGTGTAGCCGACGTAGCAGTCGAATTTGTCGATCTTGCCGTTGTGCAGGTACCAGAAGTCGGCGGTCGGCGCGTCGATCTTCGCGCCGGTCGGCTTGACGGTGCCCGCCGGTGTCTGGAGGGGCCCCTCGAACGTGCCCTGGATCGACAGTTCGAGGCTGACGACGTCGCCGTTCACGGTGATGCTCTTCAGGTCACGGTGGACGTCGGGGAAGAGGACGGCCATGCCGGTCAGCACGTCGCCGAGCGCCTGGCCCTGGTAGGTCTTGTGGGCGACCTCGTCGTTGAAGACGCCGTCCTTGCTGAAGCTGTTGATGAACGCCTCGACATCCAGGCTGTGGCCCTCCGCGTCGTGGTACGCGTTCAGGACGACCGCGAGATTGGCCATCTCGTGCGCGGTCAGGTGACGGTTCGTCAGCGTCAGTGCCGCCAGTTCGCCAGGGGTCAGGGCCGGGTGGGTCTGCGGGCCGCCGGTGGCGCGGGCCGGGGCGCCGCCGGTGAGCGGGCCGGCGGCCTGTGACGGTGCGGCGGCGATGGCGAGACCGCTCAGGCTCGCGACCACGGCCGTGGTGACGATCGTCTTCCATCCGAGGGGCTTCATGTCGTTCCTCCTGGTTGGCTCTCGGGATCTGACGATCCGTCGAGACGGGTGCGCGCTTGGTGCGGCACTCTCAAATCAATCGCTTGTTTGACTTTAAGAAGGGCGGGATGAGGATGTCAAGCGAATGATTGACTTATGTGATGCGGAGCGTCGCGCGCCGGATATGCCGGCCCGGTGGGGCGGCTGACGGGTGATCAGGGGGCGGTCGGGTGGCTGGTGCCCGGCGGGCGCGGTGGGCTGTCCGCCTTCCGGCCGCTCAGTCGCTTGACGGTGAATTCAAAGCAAGTGTTTGAATACTTCCCATGGCGACAGAACGCGCAGATCAACGCCGCGAAGCCGGTCAGCGAACCCGGGACGGCCTGCTGGTCGCCGCAGTGGAACTGCTCGCGCGACACGGCCAGGAGGGTGTGACCCTCCGCGAGGTCACGAACCACGCCGGAGCCAACGTCTCCGCGGTGAGCTACCACTTCGGGTCGCTGAAGGCACTGTGCGATTCGGCGATCGAGCATGCGCTGGAGCAGTACCTGGACGCGCAGATCGCCGCGGTCGCCGCTCTCGACGACACCTCGGGCATCGAGGACCTGGCCGCGGCGTTCACCCGACCCATGATGCGCGCGCTGGCGGCCGGCGGACCGGACCTGGCGGTCATGCGGACGGTGGCGCGAGTCGGGATCGACCCCCCCGAAGGCTGGGATCGACTGACCGCGAAGTTCCAGCAGTCCCGGCGGGACATCGTCCGCAAGCTCTCGGCGGCTCTCCCCGGAGTCGATGAACAGGAGTTGGACTTCCGTACCCGCTGCGCGGCCGGCCTGCTGAACTGGCTCGCCCTGGCGCCCATCGGCGCCGAACTGGCGGCTAAGCCCCCCGAGCAGATCGAACGGTGGCTGGTCCCCGTACTGGCCGGGGCGTTCCGCGGTTCCCGGAGCATCGGCTGAGTGCTCTTGCGCCGCCGTTCAGCGGTCGGCTTCACCCGGCGTCGGGAGCGGTCCGGGAGGCGGTGCCGGGAAAGCAGAGGAGGTCCCGACCCAAGGGGTCGGGACCTCTGCTGAGCCCCTGGTCGGATTCGAACCGACGACCACCTGTTTACAAGACAGGTGCTCTGGCCAGCTGAGCTACAGAGGCGGGCCTGGTGACACTCACCGTACTGTATCGCCTCGCTGCCGCCGAGATCCGCGTATTACATCCGCGGGTGAAGCCCGCGAGCGCTGCCCGGGTGCCGGTCCTGCCGCGCTGTGACCTGGCCGTGCCGATGCCGAGGTCGTCGGGGAAGGAGAGCGCGTACTGGTAGCGGTGCTCGCGGCCGGCCCCTCGATCACGATGCGTCCGTGCGCGTCCTCGTAGGCGTTGGCGAAGTGCATTCCGAAGCCCGGCAGGATGTCGAACCAACGGACCTGGTTCGTGCCGCCGACGCTGTTCCGGTCGCGCGGCATGATGCCGATCCGGGCCTGCTAGGCGTCGTTCCAGGCGTACGGGATGGCTTGGGTCGAAGGTGACCGAGCCTTCCAGGAAGACCACGTAGTGCTCGGTGATGGCGAAGTCGCGCCTCAGCGTGGCACTGCGCCCGAGGCTCTGGTGGACTGCTGGCCGGTGCCGTAGTCGGCTCCTGGGGCGCGCTGCGGGCGGGCTCACACTGTCCTCGGCGTTGCCGGGGTGGCGGCTGTCTCTTCTGCGCGGTGATGGTTCCGCTGGCGGCTGACTCCGTATCGGGTGCCTTCTTCGCTCTGACTGCGCGAGAGTCGAAGAAGTGTCAGGGCGATTGGATGGCGGTGGATTTGGCGGCCTTCGCCATTGTCGCCCCCGGCTCACTCGTGGAAGGCATGGGCCGGGGGCGACGATGGACTGTGGTGTCAGTAGTACTGGTAGCCGAAGAGGTCCACCACCAGTTGGACACCGGCGTCGGAGGCGTTGAGGAAGGAGACCTTGCCGTCCTTTACCGGGACGGTGACCAGGTTGGGGATGGTTTCCCCGGCGGTCCAGTTGAGGTTGGACGCGTCCGGTGGGGCGTCCCCGTGCGGGTAGACCGTGAGGTGCCCGGCGGTGCCCGGCTCGGTCGCGGTGACGTTCAGCGTGACCGACGTCACGGTGAGCGGGAGTTCCGTCAGGGAGATGTCGACCGTGCCCCAGGCTGGGACGGCGCCGGCCGGCCGATTTGTTCCGTCCTCGAAGTACGTGATCTGACGGGTGTCCATCATCCGTGTCGGTCCGTTGGGCTGGTAGGTGCTCTGCCCGGTTGCGCTGTAGTAGCCGGCGAGGTCGGCGATCAGTTGGATGCTGGCGTCGGAGGCGTTGAGGAAGGAGACCTTGCCGTCCTTTACCGGGACGGTGACCAGGTTGGGGATGGTTTCCCCGGCGGTCCAGTTGAGGTTGGACGCGTC
>FTKT01000089.1_pt1 | contig 34869 bp, 25 predicted proteins | sample 1658271 | NCBI WGS metagenome assembly FTKT01 (sample SAMEA3914811, study PRJEB12502) | metagenome | biome: forest; material: soil | place: Canada | collected 2011-08-04 | depth 0.3 m | reverse complement strand
GCGCCGACGATCTCGCGCAGCGCAGGATCGTCGCCGACAACAAGGCAAGTGATCATGGCCGCCAGTTTCCCCGGCAGGTCATGGTCTGGAGCGTGAAGGCGTCCGCGCCAGGACTGCGCGCGCCGATCGCTGCGTAGCAAGAGCCTCACGCATGGTCGAACGCAAGCGTGAACACCGCTCCGGCGTCGCCATTGGCAGCCGTGAGCTGCCAGTCGTGCGCGAGCGCCACTTCAGCGCAGATCGCCAGGCCGAGACCCGCACCGGTATCGCGCCGATGCGTGCTGCGCCAGAAGCGAATGAAGAGCTTGTCGAGGTGCTCGGGAGCGATGCCGGCGCCTTCATCGCGCACTGTGACGCCCGCCGCGGCGACGTCGACCGTGACGACTGCATCCTGCGGTGAATGGTGGATCGCGTTCTCGATCAGGTTCTTCAGCAGCGCGAAGACCGCGCCGCGATCGGCCTGCCGTTCCACCGGGGCGACGGGTGAGCGCACATCGACGTACACGCCAGTTCGCTGGGCCAGACGCTGCAGCATGTTGGCCGCCTCGCAGGTGACGGCGCCGATGTCGATCGGCTCGAAGGCATAGTTGGTCACTTCGCTCACCTCGGCGAGGTGCAGGAGCTGCTGTATCTGGCGTGCCATCAGATCGATGTCACGCAGCAGCATGTCGTGGTCTTGCGATTGGTTCAACTCCACCTGCCCGCGGATCAAGGTGAGCGGGGTCTTCAGCTCGTGCGCGGCAGAGGCGAGGAATTCCTGCTGTACCCGATAGCCCTTCTCGAGACGGTCGAGCGCCAGGTTGAACGCCTCGGTCAGAGGTTGCATCTCGCGTGGCATCGTCTCCGTTGCAAGCCGCGCAGCAAGGTTGCCCGGCGCGATGCGCGAGGCCGCCTCGGAGGCTTCGCGCAGAGGCTTGAGCATGTGCTTGAGCGTGAAGTGCATGCCCACTGCGAAGAGCGCAAGTGCCAGGAGAGACACCGACAACGCGTTCCTCATCAACGGCCCGATGATGGCGCGCCGGAACAGCACCGACGAGCGCTCGCTGACCGCCGTCTGCACATAGAACGGCTTGCCGCCGTGCGCGAGCGCCGCTGTCGACACATGCAGCAGGATGCCGCGATCGACGACGTCGAACGACTTGCGCCCGCCGTCGAATCGCCCGCCCGATGGCGCGAACGGCGGCGTGGCCGGATCCGAAGCAAGCACCGTGACGCCGTTCGCGTTCACGATCCAGTACTTCATGTCGAGCGTCATGACGTCGTACACCCAGGCGTTGTCAGGCAGCTTGTCCAAGGCCACTGGTTGACCCCGACCGTCGAACTGCAGGTGACGTTCGAACCAGCGCGACTGCTCGTCGAGTTCGCGCGCGATCCCGATGGGCGCATGCCGGTCCAGCATGAACCGCAGTGTGCCGCCGGTCAGGGCGATGCTCAGCAGGGACGCGACGATGTAGACCGCAAGCAGCCGCTTGCCGAGGCTGCCGCGGCGGTGTTCACGATTTCGTCCGCGCCGCCCTCCACGGGCGAACCTAGAGTTCGTCGGGGTGCGACGCATGGCTGTGCTCCCAGGTGTTGGCGACTCGTCGGCGCGCGCCGGTCATCTGCGCTGCGCGGCTGCCGGGATCGAGGATGTCAGAAACGATAGAGGTAGCCGATGGCAACACCGGTCGTCGTGCTGCGGCCGACCAGCGGGCTGTCGGTGATGTGGCTCCCGAGCCAGGTCGTTCCGACGTCGACAAAGGCGGATTGATGCTGCGTCAACAGATAGCCGGCGTGCAGGCCAAGCTCGGGATCGAACGTCGACTTGCCATGGTATTCCGGCCGGTCGGCGGTGGCTTCGTCAGCGCGCACGCCGTAATAGTAGTCGACGTCCTTCGCGCTCAGCCACTTGAGTGCCGCGTGCGGCTTCAGCTCGAAGCGACCCATCCGAAACGCATGTTCGATACCGAGCTTGGCGCTGTGGCCGTCGCTGTGGCCGGATACGTCGGCAAGCCATTCGAACGAGACGTCGGCGAGCGGGTCGTGCCAGATCGTCCCGGCGCCGAGCCAAACGCCGGCCTTGCGATCTGCCATGCCCTCAAGCACGGGCGCATTGCCCGACTTGTACCCGTCGGAGACATAGGCGGCGCGCAGATCGAAAGAGAACGCGCCGGCGCTTGGTAGTTTGAGGGCGAGGCCCTCCCCGGCGACGCGTATCCAGCGATTGTCGACAAAGACGAGAGGCAGGAAGCGGGTTTGCCGGTCGTCGCCGGCGTAAGGGCGTTGCCGCGTGGTGGCCACGGCACCGAGACCCCATTGCGTCGAGCCGTCGTCCGGGGCGGCGAGGGTGTCCGCGGACCAGAGCGTCAGGGCAACGAATACGGGAACCGCGACACGCGGCAGGCGGGACTTCGAAGCGAGTCGATGCATCGGACGTTCGGACAGTTGGGAGTCCGGCGATGCTCGACTCGAACGACTTACCGTAGTCTTACCTACCCTGTCGCGAGGGACGAATCTTGACGGTGCGCACGTCGGCTTTCGGGCACCGAATCTCGTCCGGTGTTTGTCCGTTCTGGGTCGAGGCTGCGTAAAGACGGATCGCGAATGCGATCGAGATCGAGTTCGAACGAAAGTGACGAGATCTCGATCCCCAGTGGTTCGCTGGATTTCGAGTGCGCTCCAGGGCGGCAAAGAGCCTTGCAATGGCCCTATCGGCTCATCGAAAGACACCGCACACGGGGAAAGTCCTGAAGGAAAGGGCATAGGCGACGGGGGCGACTACAAGACGATCGAACAGGGTGCGGCCACCGCGCAATATGGTGCGCGACCAGAGAGCAGCTCAATGGCGTAGGCGGTATGTATTGCGAGAACGTCGATATTGCATTGCTGACGGCACCAGAGCAGACCATCGGCGTGAAGTCATGGGCGATCGACCAAGCGCTCGCCGGTCAGCTCTGGTCGCTAAGCGAGCAGCTTACTGGCGTCCCGTTCAATATCTGAGATTCGGATGCCGAGTAGACATGAGCTCGAAGCAGAATGTCGAGAAGCAGCGATACGAGCTGCGGCGCTTTTCGACGCGCGATGTCCTCCCTCTGTAGAAAACAGTTCGCCGGTTGCGCAGAATGCCGCCGTCAGCTGTTCCTGGAACGACTTGCGGGAGAGATTCAATGCCTGGGCACTAGCCCTTGCGGGGCGGCGTACCCCACACGGGGTGGGATCGTCTCGCCAGTGCTGGCCTATCGATCTCCTGTAGCGTGGCACCGTCATGCGGACACGCGCGTTCGGCCCCGGCAGGCACCAGAACGTCAGCCTTCAATGCCTCACTCGTGCGCCTTCTCCGGCGCAGTGGTTAGGACGTCGTCTTCGCTGCTCCAGGCCGGTGTGGTGATGGCATAAAACTCCAGCGACTCATCCTTGCTCGCGCGAATCGAACGAACGATGCTGGGCGGAATCAGGATGAACGAGCCGGGCCGGACGGCCTGCCGCCGGCTGCCGGTCCACACCTCTCCATGCCCCTTGAGGACGAAAAAGGATTCCTCGCCAACCTTGTTGTAGCTCCAGGCGCTCGCGCGGCCCGGCTCCAGGCGGAAGAGGGCGACGCTCGCCTGATCGGTCTTCGAGCCGGCTGCAGCCCTGCGGCCTGTGAGTTCCTTGAGTCGCACTCCTGGGGACACAGTGATGGTGTTCAAATCGTCCGGATGCACGACCGTTGCGGACTGCGCGGCGGAAAGGGCCGGCACGGCAGCCAGCAGCAGGCAAAAGGTTCTCATGTCAGGTTGACCGGTCTGTGGCGAAGGCTCGAAGACTAGCAGGTTCCGTACCTCTGCTGCCACCACGCCACACTCAGGCTTGACAGGCGATCCCGAAGCAATAGGCGATCGCTGCGGCGCGTCTTCATTGGCCCATTCGGGTCGCCGCCGCCAGCCTGGTCAATCAGCTCGCGGATGCTCCGTTGGAAAGCGTTAGCGCAGGTGATCCTGCAAAGTCAACGCGGAGGCAGCGGCCCGCTGACGTTGCGCGCCGTCTCGCCAGGACTGCAGGATGCCGTGGTCAGCTTGTCGATTCGAGCCGCGCCGGCTCGGCCCGCGGTGGCGGTGGTCGAGCCGCTGACGGAGTTGCCCTACTGGCGCTTTTCACCCGTCATGGCACAGGGGCCGGATCCCAACGTCGTGTTGGCCGACAACGACATGAACAGCTGGACCTGGGGCGAGGTGCCGATGAAGCAAGCTCCGGAGACGCCGTCCCGGCGCACATATCGCACGGATTTGCGCCTGCGTGCCGATCTCAACGACGGGCGCGCCCACTTGGACTTCCGCGAACTCGCGGGCAGGGCTGAGGTCTGGCTCGCGGGCGTGAAGTTGGGCGAAAAGACGAGCGATGCGCCGGCCGACTTCTCCGTGCTGCTGCCGGCGGGGGCCACGCAGCGCCAACTGACGGTGTTGATTGAGTCACAACCGACGCATCCATCGGGAATCCGCGATCGGGTGGTGGTGCAACGAGGCGGCACTTGAGTGCGCCGCCATGAATGGGAGTCCGCGTAGTTCAGTCACCGACGGACCGATCGTCGTGGCTTGCCGCCGCTTGCAGTTGCCTTCGCTGGGCCCTATCGTGAGCAGGAAAATCCACCGTCAGGTCAAGGTGATCGACGGCGCGATATAGATACTTCCGCTGGCCACCGATCTTGATGTGGCTTTCGTCCATGCGCCAACTGCTTCCGACGGGGCGCTTGCGGCCACGAAACACCTTGGCCAAGATCGGCAAGATCTTCAGCGCCCTGCGATGCACCGTGGCGCGAACGACGGCGGGGCCGCGAGATGACCCCCAGGTGGCGATGTCGCCGGCGCGGCCGCCGTGTCAGCCGTAATCCCTTACTGAGTCAGCGCTGGGCCGGAGTTGCCGGATTCGGGATGCCGTCGATCGGGGCCTCTTCGGTGCCCACGGTCTCGCGCGTGAACGCCTCGACGCGCCGGCGCGCCGCCTCCGGGTCGTTGATCCACTGGGCGTAGAACTCGTAGGGGCAGGCCGCCAGGCCGCGGTCGCCTTCGCGCGAGTTGATCAGGCCGGTGTAGCCGCGGTGCAGCAGCTTGAACAGGTGGTTCTCGCTCTGGCCGTTCTTGCGGAAATCGCGGATCAGGGACTTGGAGAGCGCGGCATACTGCACGCCCATCTCTTCCTCGCCGCATTCGCCCAGCGTGCGGCCGTCGAAGCCGATGATTGCGGAGTGACCGAAGTACGAATACACGCCGTCGAAACCGGCCGCGTTGGCCACCGCCACGTACGTATTGTTGGCGAAGGCCATTGCCTTCGAGATCATGACCTGCTGCTCCTTGGCGGGGTACATGTAGCCCTGGCAGCGCACGATCAACTCGGCGCCCTTCATCGCGCAGTCGCGCCATATCTCGGGGTAGTTGCCGTCGTCGCAGATGATCAGGCTGATCTTCATGCCCTTGGGCCCGTCGCTCACGTAGGTGCGGTCGCCTGGGTACCAGCCCTCGATCGGCACCCAGGGCATGATCTTGCGGTATTTCTGGACGATCTCGCCCTTGTCGTTCATCAGGATCAGCGTGTTGTACGGCGCCTTGTCCGGGTGCGCCTCGTGGCGCTCGCCGGTGAGCGAGAACACGCCCCACACCCGCGCCTTGCGGCATGCGGCCGCGAAGATGGCGGTCTCCTCGCCGGGGATGGTTGCCGCGTTGTCGTACATCTCCTGCGCGTCGTACATGATCCCGTGCGTGCTGTATTCAGGGAAGATGACGAGGTCCATGCCGGGCAGGCCTTGCTTCATGCCTTCGACCATGCTCGCGATGTTCTTTGCGTTGGCGATCACCTCCGCCTTGTTGTGCAGGCGCGGCATCTTGTAGTTCACCACCGCCACGCCGACGGTGTCCTTGCTGCTCGAGATATCTCCGTGGTGCACTGCAGTCTCCTGGGTTCGATGCAATCAGTGGCTGATCATCCAGGGCCTCTTGCCCGGAAAGGCCTTGTCGCCATTCGGCGCCTTCAGCGTCGCGCCGTTGCGGCCGGTGCCGCAGCAGCCGCAACCGGCCGGATGCTTCAGGCGCTGGGTGTCGCGCGAGCTTTTCGGCTCGTGGCGCGCGCGCTCGTTGGTGGCGATCGCGCCGCGCGCGGCGCCTTCCATCAGCGCAAGACGCGGCGCAGCCACGAAGACGCGCGGCGACGCGGCGCCGCACGCCGGGCAGGGCGCCGGCGCGTCGCGCTGACCCACCGTGCGGATCGTCTCGAAACCGCCGCAGCCGGCGCAGGCGTAGTCATAGGTGGGCATCGTGACGCCCTCAGGCAAGGTCGGGCGAGAGCGGCATGCTCACCGAGCCGTCCAGCACCTTGACCGGGCCGGCGGCGCTCGGGTTGATGTCGAAGTCGAAGATCTGCGTGGGCAGCCAGAGCGTGGCGCACGCGTTGGGCACGTCGACCACGCCGCTGATGTGGCCCTGGATCGGCGCGGTACCGAGGATGGAATAGGCCTGCGCACCGGAGTAGCCGAACTTCTTCAGGTACTCGATGGCGTTGAGGCAGGCCTGGCGGTAGGCGACGTGCACGTCGAGGTAGTACTGCTTGCCGGCCTCGTCCACCGAGATGCCTTCGAAGATCAGGTAGTCGTTGTAGTTGGGGGTGATCGGGCTCGGCTTGAAGATCGGGTTCTTGATGCCGTACTTGGCCATGCCGCCCTTGATGAGCGTGACGCGCATGTGCACCCAGCCGGCCATCTCGATCGCGCCGCAGAAGGTGATCTCTCCGTCGCCCTGGCTGAAGTGCAGGTCGCCCACGCTCAGCCCCGCGCCGTTCACGTAGACGGGGAAGAACACCTTGGAGCCCCGGGACAGGTCCTTGATGTCGCAGTTGCCGCCATGCTCGCGCGGCGGCACGGTGCGAGCACCCTCGGCGGCGGCGCGAGCGCGCGCGTCGCCGGTCATCTTGCCCATGTGGGCGGTGCCGGGGGACGGGGGGTTCGCGAGGCCGGGCACGCGCGTCGGGTCGCTGGCGATCAGCGCGGCCTCGCGCGAATTCCACATTTCGAGCATCGGCTTGTCGGGCAGGCAGCCAATCAGGCCCGGATGGATCAGACCCGCGTACTGCACGCCGGGCACGTGGCGCGAGCTGGTGAACATGCCGTGGAAGTCCCAGATCGACTTCTGCGCCTGCGGGAAATGCTCAGTCAGGAAGCCGCCGCCGTTCTTCTTGCTGAAGAAGCCGTTGAAGCCCCAGAGGCTGTCCTGCTTGGCGCCGATGTCGAGCAGGTCGACCACCAGCAGGTCGCCCGGCTCCGCGCCCTTGACGCCCACCGGGCCGGACAGGTAGTGCACGGTCGACAGGTCGATGTCGCGTACGTCGTCGGCGCTGTCGTCGTTCTTGATGAAGCCGCCGGTCCAGTCGAAGGTCTCGAGGATGAAGTCGTCGCCCGGATTCACCCAGCAGGCCATCGGGATGTCCGGATGCCAGCGGTTGTGGATGTTCTCGTTCTCGACGGGCGATTTCGTCAGGTCGACCTTGATCAGGGTATCGGTCATGAAGCGTCTCCAGGAAGCTCGGGGTTGCGGGTGGCGAACGGGCGCACGAATCGGAACGGGGCCGGCGCCCTAGACCGACAGGTACTGCTTGATGCGGGTGACGTCGGTGTCCGCGCGCGAGGTCTCGTGCACGAGCCGTCCGCCCTCGATCACGAACAAGCGGTCGGCGACGTCCATCGCGAAGCTCAGCACCTGCTCGGAGACGACGATCGTGATCTCGCGCAGCTTGCGGATCTCGTTGAGCGCCTTCGCGATGTCCTTGATGATGGACGGCTGGATGCCCTCGGTGGGCTCGTCCAGCAGCAGCACCTTCGGGTCTGTGACCAGCGCGCGCGCGATCGCGAGCTGCTGCTGCTGGCCTCCCGAGAGGTTGCCGCCCTTGCGTCGCTTCATGTCGAACAGCACCGGGAACAACGCGTAGATCTCGTCGGGGATGCGGCGCGTCTTCGAGTTCTCCAGGCCGGTCTGAATGTTTTCCTCCACCGTCAGCGACGGGAAGATCATGCGGCCCTGTGGAACGTAAGCGATGCCCTTGGCGACGCGGCGGAAGCTCTCGTCGCGCGAGACCTCGTCGCCGTCGACCTCGATGCTGCCGCTCTTTACCGGCATCACGCCCATCAGGCTCTTGAACAGCGTGGTCTTGCCCATGCCGTTGCGGCCCATGATCGCGACGGTCTCGTTCTTTGCGCCCTCGAACGAGATGCCGTGCAGCGCCTCGCTCTGGCCGTAGGAGACGAACAAGTCGGTGACTTTCAGCATGGGAGGGTACTCTTTCAGTGGCCGAGATAGACGTCGATGACCTTGGGGTCGGCTTGCACCTTCTCCATCGGTCCTTCGGCGAGGATCCGTCCCTGGTGCATCACGGTGACCTTGTGGGCGATGCGCTTGACGAAGTCCATGTCGTGCTCGATCACGATCACCGACCGGTTCCTGCAGATGCGCTGTAGCAGGTCGGCAGTGAGCTCGCGTTCGCGCGCGCTCATGCCCGCGATCGGCTCGTCCAGCAGCAGCAGCTCGGGCTCCTGCATCAACAACATGCCGATCTCCAGCCACTGCTTCTGGCCGTGGCTGAGCAGCCCGGCCTCCAGGGCCAGGCGGTCGGCGAGGAAGATGTCCTCCGCCACTGCCTGCACGCGGGCACGGACGTCGTCGGTGCACTTGAACGCGAGTGCACCCATCACCGAGCGGCCCTTCGGGAAGGACACTTCCAGGTTTTGGAAGACGCTGAGGTTTTCGTAGATCGACGGCGTCTGGAACTTGCGCCCGATCCCCAGCCGCACGCGCTTGAACTCCGCCATGCGTGTGAGCTCGGTGTTCTTGAATTTGATGCTGCCGCCGCCGGCCTTGGTCCTGCCGCAGATCAGATCCAGCAGCGTCGTCTTGCCGGCGCCGTTCGGGCCGATGATCACGCGTAGCTCGTTGCGGTCGACGTAGAGCGTCAGGTCGTCGATGGCCTTGAAGCCGTCGAACGAGACGCTGAGGCTCTCGACGGCGAGGGCGAAGTCGGTGTTGCTCATGGGATGCCCGATCGCGTGAAAGGTCAGGCCCGCTGGCCGGTCATGCCGGCCGCGGGCAGCGTGCCGTCGACGCCCGGCGCCGCCGCGGCAGGCTCCGCGCGCCGCGCGCGGGGTGTCGCGCCGGAGCCGAACTCGACCTCGGCATCGGCCGAGGACACGGTGCCCGGCGCCGCCGCACTGCGTGTCGCGCGCCATGCGGTCCAGCGCGGCACCACGTGCTCCTCCCACACACCGGCCAGCCCCATCGGGAAGGCCATCGTCACGCCGATGAAGAGGGCGGCCATCAGGAACAGCCACAGGTCGGGGAAGCTCTCGGAGAAGAAGGTCTTGCCCGCGTTGACCAGCAGCGTGCCGTAGACCGCGCCGACCAGGCTCATGCGTCCGCCCACGGCCGCGAAGATCACCATCTCCACCGATGGCACGATGCCGACGAAGCTCGGCGACATGAAGCCCACCTGCAGTGAGAACATCGCCCCGCCGATGCCAGACAGCGCGGCGGCCAGGCAGAAGGTGAAGATACGGAAGTTGGCGACGTCGTAGCCCGAGAAGCGCACGCGATCCTCTTTGTCGCGCATCGCGAGCAGCAGCGTGCCGGCCTTGCTCGTCTGGATCCATCGGCACAGCAGAATGGCGCCGATCAGCAACGTGACGCACAGGTAGTAGAGGAGGTACTTGGCGTGGTCGGTGCGGGTGTCCCAACCCAGCACCGTCTTCAGGTCGGTCATGCCGTTGACGCCGCCGGTGTAGCCCTGCTGCCCGATGATCAGTACGGTCACGATCAACGCCACCGCCTGCGTGATGATCGCGAAATAGACCCCGCCGACGCGCCTTTTGAACATCGCGAAGCTGACGATCCAGGCTAGCAGCGTGGGCACCGCGAGCACCGCGAAGAGCGCGAACGGCAGATGGCGGAACGGCACCCAGAACGCCGGCAACGCGGTGATCTGGTTCCAGTCCATGAAGTCCGGGATGCCCGGGGTCGACTGGATCTTCGTCGTGACCGGGTCGGACGCCTCCAGCTTCAGGAACATCGCCATCGCATAGCCGCCGAGGCCGAAGAACACGCCCTGGCCGAGACTCAGCACGCCGCCGTAGCCCCAGACCATCACGAGACCGACGGCGACGAACGCATAGGTCAGGTACTTGCCGACCAGGTTGAGGCGGAAGATGTCGAGCGCCAGCGGCAGCACGACGGCGAGCAGCACCGCGAGCACCAGCACGCTGGCGAGCTGGTAGCGCTTGACGAGGGATCGAAGGGTATCCATGGCTGGCTCCGTGTGCGGTCGAGGCGGCTTCAACGCCGCACCTTGCTGGCGAACAGGCCTTGCGGACGGATCATCAGGATCAGCACGATCAGCGACAGCGTGAGCACCTTGGCCATCGAGCCGGCCATGAAGAACTCGGTGATCGACTGCGTCTGGGCGATGCCGAAGGCCGAGACGACGGTGCCCAGCAGGCTGGCCGCGCCGCCGAAGGTGACGACGAGGAAGGAGTCGACGATGTAGAGCGAGCCCGAGGTCGGGCCGGTCGAGCCGATCGTCGTGAACGCCGCACCCGCCATTCCGGCGATGCCGCAGCCGATCGCGAAGGTGAGGCGATCGGTCTTCTTCGTGTCGATGCCGATCGCGTTAGCCATCGTGCGGTTGCCCACCGTGGCGCGCACGCGCAGCCCCCACCGGCTCTTGCTCAGCGCGACCAGCACCAGGCAGGTGGTGACCAGCGTCAGCCCGACGACGAACAGCCCGTTGATCGGGATGTCGAGGCCCGGCGACGGCGTCCACGAGCCCATGATCCAGGCGGGCAGCGTCGGGCTCACTTCCTTCGGGCCGATGAAGCTGCGGAAGGACTGCTGCAGCGCCAGGCTCACGCCCCAGGTCGCGAGCAGCGTGTCCAGCGGGCGCTTGTAGAGGTGGCGGATCAGCGCCCATTCGACGATCCATCCGCCGACGAACGCGAAGCCGAACGCCGCGAGGATGGCGAACGGGAAGTAGTAGGGCAGCAGCGCCGGTGCGTAGTGCTCGGTGAGCTGCGAGCCGAGGTAGATGGTGTACGCGCCGATCGTCATGAACTCGCCGTGAGCCATGTTGATGACGCCCATCTGTCCGAAGATGATGGCCAGGCCCAGGCCCATCAGCAACAGCACCGCGAACAGGCTCAGGCCCGCGAAGCCTTGCATCAGGCCGATGTTCAGCAAGTCGGAAAAACTCATGGCGGGCTCCGTGCGACTTATTGATAGCCCTTGGGGAACGGATCCGGCTTGATCAGCTGCGGGGACGTCGACACGATCTTGAAGGTGCCGTCCTGCTGGCCTTGCGCGATCAGCGACTTGCTCCACAGATGGTGGTTGGCGTCGACCTTCACGTAGCCTTCCGGCGCGTCCTTCAGCTCGATGCCGGGCGAGGCCGCCACCACCTTGTCGACGTCGAAGCTCTTCGCGCGCTCAACGCCGGCCTTCCAGATCCACGGGCCGAGATAGGCCGCCTGGGTCACGTCGCCGATCACGGCGTCCTTGCCGTACTTGGCCTTGAACGCGTCGACGAACTTCTTGTTCTCGGACGTGTCGATCGACTGGAAATACTTCATCGACGAATAGAAGCCGGTGAAGTTCTCGCCGCCGACGCCGGTCATCTCGTCCTCGGTCACCGCGAGCGTGACGAGCAACTGCTTGTCACCGGTGATGCCGGCCGCCTTGAGGGCCTTGTAGAACGCGACGTTCGAGCCGCCCACGACCGCGGCGAAGATGCAGTCGGGCTTGTGCAGCTTGATCTTGTTCATCAGCGAGCCGAAGTTCGTGCTGCCGAGCGGGTAGTACTCTTCGCCCACCACCGTGCCGTGCTGGAAATTCTCGATATGCTTGCGCGCGATCTTCATCGACGTGCGCGGCCAGATGTAGTCCGAGCCGATGAGGAAGAAGGTCTTGGCCTTCTTCTCGTTCTTGGCCCAGTCCAGGCTGTAGAGGATCTGCTGCGTGGCTTCCTGGCCGGTGTAGAACACGTTCTTGGACTGCTCCAGGCCTTCGTAGAAGGTCGGGTAGTACAGCAGGCCGTTCTCCTTCTCGAAGATCGGCAACACCGCCTTGCGCGAGGCCGAGGTCCAGCAGCCGAAGACGGCGGCGCAGTGGTCATTGATCAGCAGCTTCTTGGACTTCTCGGCAAAGGTCGGCCAGTCGGACGCGCCGTCTTCCTTGATGACCTTGATCTTGCGGCCGAGGACGCCGCCCATCGCGTTGATCTGGTCGATCGCGAGTTGCTCCGCCTGAATCGAGCCAGTCTCGGAGATTGCCATCGTGCCAGTGGACGAGTGGAGCTGTCCGACCGTGACCTCGGTATCGGTGACCGCCAGCTTGGTCGTGTTGACCGAGGCGGTGGGCTGGCCGAACGCCAGTCCGGCAAAGCCCATCACGGGCAGGGCGGCGGCGCCTTGCAACAGACGGCGGCGGCTTGAATCGGGCGAAGTCGGATCGTTGTCACGAGACATGGCGGGAGTTCTCCAGGCAGGGTGGGGCCGAGCGCCGCTGCCGTGAAATGGTGCGGTGTTATCGGGCTGGGTGTCATGTTCGGGGCGGCGGTTCGCCGATCGAATACGTCAATCGACGTAGCGCGGCGCGGAGCGGCAGTGGCGACACTGCAGGCCCGCGACGGGTCTGCGCACGAGGCGAGCAGGCGCGCCGCTGCATGCCCGCTGCTGGGCCCACTGCTGGGCCCACTGCCGGCTGCGGCCCGCCTGCCGCCGGGCGCTGTCACTGGAGCGTTTCTTGCATCGCTCGTGAACCCCTCAAGGAGCTCGCCCGCCGTGCTGACGCCACTCCCGAAGCAGCAGCCCCAGAAGGTCTTCCGCATCCGGCGCGACTACAACTCGTGGGTCGCCAACGAATCGATGGAGGACTACGCGCTGCGTTACACGCCGCGCAGCTTCCGCAAGTGGAGCGAGTTCCGCGTCGCCAACACCGCGTTCGGCGCGACCTCCTTCCTGGCGCTGGAGGCGATTGGCGGCGCCGTTGCGCTGAGCTACGGCTTCACCGACGCCATGTTCGCGATCCTCGTGGTGGGCCTCATCACCTTCCTTACGGGACTGCCGATCAGCTACTACGCCGCCAGGTACGGCGTCGACATGGACCTGCTGACGCGCGGCGCCGGCTTCGGCTATCTCGGCTCGACCATCACGTCGTTGGTCTACGCGAGCTTCACCTTCATCTTCTTCGCCCTCGAGGCCGCGATTCTGGCGCTCGCCTTGCAGATGTGCCTGAGTTGGCCGCTGCCGGTTTGCTACCTAGTAGCGTCGCTCGGCGTCGTGCCGCTGGTAATGCACGGCGTCACGCTGATCCAGCGGCTGCAGTGGTGGTCGCAGCCAGTGTGGCTGCTGCTGTTCGTGCTGCCGTACGTGGCGGTGCTGGTGAAGAAGCCCGATGCGTTCGCCGACTTCACCACGCTGATTGGCGGCGTCTCCCAGAGCAGCGGCTTCGACGCGACGATGTTCGGCGCCGCGACGGCGGTCGCGTTCTCGCTGGTGGTGCAGATCGGCGAGCAGGTCGACTACCTGCGCTTCCTGCCCGAGAAGACGGCGGCCAATCGCCGGCGCTGGTGGGCCGCGGTGCTGATCGCGGGACCCGGCTGGATCGTGCCCGGCATGCTCAAGATGGCCGGTGGCGCGTTCCTCGCGTTCCTGGCGCTGCAGCACGAGATCCCGGTCGAGCGCGCGATCGAGCCGACGCAGATGTATCTCGCCGGCTTCGGCTACGTGTTCACGTCGCCCACGTGGGTGCTGGGCGCGACGACGCTGTTCGTGCTGGTGTCGCAGGTCAAGATCAACCTCACCAATGCGTACGCGGGCTCGCTCGCCTGGTCGAATTTTTTCGCGCGCCTGACGCACAGCCATCCGGGCCGTGTGGTCTGGCTGGTCTTCAACGTGCTGATCGCCGTGTTGCTGATGATGCTGGGCGTGTTCCAGGCGCTGGAGGGCGTGCTCGGCCTCTACAGCAACGTCGCGATCGCGTGGGTGGGCGCGCTCGTGGCGGACCTCGTGATCAACAAGCCGCTCGGGTAGAGCCCGAAGCACATCGAGTTCAAGCGCGCACACCTGTACGACATCAACCCGGTCGGCTTGGGTGCGATGGTGATCGCGGCGGTGCTGGGCATGTCGGCCTACGCGGGGGTGATGGGCGCACTCGCGAAGGCGTTCGCGCCCTTCATCGCGCTGCTCGCGTCGATGGCGCTGGCGCCGCTGCTGGCCTGGTGGACGAAGGGGCGTTACTACCAGGCGCGGCCCGCCGAGGCGCTGTGGGCGCCGGGCGAGCTCGTCACGTGCTCGGTGTGCGAGAACGACTTCGAATCGGAGGACATGGCCCGGTGCCCGGCCTACGACGCGCCGATCTGCTCGCTGTGCTGCACGCTGGAGTCGCGCTGCCACGATCGCTGCAAGACCGATTCGCGCGCGGCGGAACAGGTCCATGCGGCGCTCACCGCCGTGCTGCCGGCGGCGCTGAGCCGGCGCGTCAACTTCCGCGTCGCACACTACCTGGTCGTCGCGCTCTCACTGATCGCGTTGTTCGCGGCGATCCTGGGCGTCGTCTACCAGCAGCAGGGCACGCTGCACTCGGGCGAGCGCGATCTGTTGCGCGCTCCGCTGCTCGAAGCCTTCGCGTTGCTGGCCCTGGCGGCGACGGTCGGCGCATGGTGGATGGTGCTGGGCAGCGAGAGCCGCCACATGGCCGAGGAGGAGTCCAATCGCCACAACGACCTGCTGGTGCGCGAGATCGACGCCCACAAGCGCACCGACATCGCGCTGCAGGCCGCCAAGGAGCTGGCCGAGGCCGCCAATCAGGCCAAGACGCGCTACGTGACCGGCATCACGCACGAACTGCGCACGCCGCTCAACGGCATCCTCGGCTACGCGCAGATCCTGCTCAAGGACGACCAGATCCAGGGCGCACGGCGCGTCGCGGTCGACACCATCCATCACAGCGGCGAGCACCTGCATGGCCTCATCCACGGCCTACTGGACCTCGCCCGGATCGAGGCCGGCAAGCTGAGGCTGGACATCGCGCCGCTGCCGATGCGCGATTTCCTCGACGACGTGGTGCGCATGGTCGCGCCGCAGGCCGCCGCCAAGGGACTGAAGTTCGAGCTGCGCACGCTGGGCCGGGTGCCAACCTACGTCCGCGCCGACGCGCGTCGGCTGCGCCAGATCCTCATCAACCTGCTGGGCAACGCCGTGCGCTTCACCGATGCGGGCAGCGTCACGCTGGTGCTGGACCACACGCGCGAGGTGGCGCGCTTCCACATCATCGACACTGGCATTGGCATCGCCCCGCAGGACCACGAGCGCATCTTCATGCCGTTCGAGCGCGGCAGCGCCGGGCGCCGCACCGGCGAGCCGGGCACGGGCCTGGGCCTGACGATCACGCACCTGCTGACCCAGCTCATGGGCGGCCAGCTCACGGTGGACAGCGCGCCGGGGCAGGGCAGCACCTTCACCGTCCGGCTCTACCTGAGCGAGACTGCCGAGCCCGGCTACGCGCGCCTGCCCAGGCACCGCCCCGTCAGCGGCTACATCGGCCCGCGCCGCAAGCTGCTGGTGGTGGACGACCACCCGACCCAGCGCCAGATGCTGGCCGGCATGCTGCTGCCGCTTGGTTTTCGCATCGGCGAAGCGGCGAGCGGCCGCGAATGCCTGGAGAGCGTGCTGGAGGCTCGGCCCGACGCCGTGCTGCTCGACCTGTCGATGGACGACATGGACGGCTGGGAGACAGCGCGCCGCATCCGCGCGCACGGCATCGTCGACCTGCCCATCATCATCGTCTCGGCCAACGCGTTCGAGAACCTCGCAGACAAGGTCGCGGCCGCCGGTTGCCAGGGCTTCGTGGACAAGCCGGTGATCGAGTCCGAGCTGCTCGCGGTGCTGCAGCGCGAGCTGGAACTCGAATGGGTGGCCGAGCTCGCCGTGCCGATTTGGACGCAGACCGAACCCGCGGCGGCGTCGGCCGTCGCGGTGCCCTTGCCGGCCGCGCATGCGCAGGCCTTGCTGCGCCTGGCTCGGCTCGGCCATGTGCAGGGCCTGCAGCGTGCGATAGACGCGCTCGTGGCCGAGAACGCCGAATTCGCGACGCGGGCCGCGTCGTTGCGCGATCTTGCGGCGCGCTTCGCGTGGCCTGACCTGATCGCCAGCCTTGGCGGCGACCTGCATGTGGCCGACGGGGAACCCGCGTCGTGAGCGAACGCCAAACTCCGGACGCTTCTCCCGCAGGCGCACGCGACGGGGACATCGTGCTCGTCGTCGACGACGCACCGCGCTCGCTCGGCGCGCTGTGCATCGACCTGGAGGCTGAGGGCTACACGGTGCTCGTCGCGACGGACGGCGAGTCGGCGCTGGCGCGGCTCGAGCTGGTGACGCCCGACGCGATCCTGCTCGACGCGCTGATGCCCGGGCTCGACGGCTTCGAGACCTGCCGCCGCGTGAAGGCGCACGCGACTTGGTCGCACATCCCGGTGATCTTCATGACAGGGCTGTCCGAGACGAGCCACATCGTCAGGGGATTCGAGGCCGGCGGCGTGGACTACGTCGTCAAACCGGTGCGCGCACCCGAAGTGCTCGCGCGTCTGGCCACCCATGTGCGCAACTCGCGCGCTGCGCGCCTGGCCCGCGACGCGATCGACATCGGCGGACACGGCGTGCTGATGGTGGACGCGCGCGGGCGCATGGCCTGGCGCTCTCCGCGGGCGCAGCAGTGGCTGGGCGACTTCTTCGCGGCTGTGCCGGGCGAGGATGTCGACGCGGCCTGCATCGCGTGGCTGCAGGCGGGTGACGTGGGCAGTGCGGAGGATGCGCAGGGGCCCGTGCCGGCCGTGTCAGCCGTATCCGCCGTGGAGACCGCGGTGCGCACCCGCCGCATCGCGGGCCGCCTGCTGACCGCGCGCCGACTGGGCGACGCCGGCCTCGGCGAGACGATGTGGCTGCTCGCGGTGCGTGCCGATGATGCGGCGCAGCCCGCGTCGCGCCTCGCGACGGCGTCGCTGACGCCGCGCGAGACCGAGGTGCTCTCCTGGATCGCCAAGGGCAAGACCAACCGGGACGTCGGCGAGATCCTCGGCATGAGCCCGCGCACGGTCAACAAGCACCTCGAGCATGTGTTCGAGAAGCTCGGCGTGGAGACGCGGGCGGCGGCGGCGGCCTTGGCCAGTCGGGAGTTGCCGTAGTTGGCGAGTGGGTTCGGCGCGGTGGTGCGTTGCCTCAGTTGCGTCAGGGCGCAGTTCGGACCTCAGGGCGCCTCGTGCAGAATCTCGCGCAACGCCTGCCAGACGTGGCGCTGGATGTTCTGTCGACCTCACCAAGCGCACCATCCACCAAAGGAACCACACGATAAAGACCACTGCACCTCGCGTTCCGCCGGGGGGGCGAGGCTCAAGCAGTCGAGACACCAGCTCCGCTGGAGCTGCTCGATGTTCAAGACAACATCAATTCGCCATCACTTGATGACGGACTGAGGACGACTTGATGATTTTCGTATTACTCCAGGGCAATTACCCGGCTTCGCGCTGTTGATCAGATTCGAGGCGGTAGCGCGCCTCGACACGACCGGCAAACTGCTCGAATGTCAAGTCGAGGGCGATGGCCAAACGGAACAGCACGCTGATCGTCGGCTGCTTCCTGCCAACCTCCATAAGCGACAGGTAGGGGCGGTCAACGTCCATCCGCGACGCCAGTTCTTCCTGCGAGAACGCGAGCTCGTGTCGCCGGCTTTTGATTTCCAGCGCCAAGGCGTTGATTAGTTCCTGATTCCGACTCGGTCGCATGCGACGCCGAGTTTGGTCATCTTGTACACTTTAGACACGTGTCTATAGACAGCAAAATGGTTGCTGCCCACATATCGGGAGGGCCAAGAGGTGGCTTCGAGCGAATACAAACTCAGCAACGGCCAGGCGTTCAGGCTCGTCACCACGACGGGAACGGTACTGAGCACCACCCGCGACCACAAGCTGCAGATTCACCAGGGCGCTGCAACGATCTTGCCGCAGGGCACGGTGCTTCCAGGCGGCATCACGTCGAGCACGCGCACCACCCAGGAGGTGTGGATCAAGACCTCCAATGGAAAGGAAGAAGCGGTAAAGCTTGAGAGCTTCACCGTCCCCATGAGAGAGGGGCAACAGATCTCGGTCGTCTCTGGTTCGCCGCTCGGAAGCGAGCAGCAGACGGTGTTCGGCGTCAGGAATCACACCGCGGATCGCACCGAGGCCCGCGTCGCGCCGATGAGAGGCGTGCTCTCCGACTGGAAACTCGATGTTGGCGCAAGCGCTAGCGTCGCGCGATGGGCGCTCGTTCCTGCAGCACTCTTCGGCGGCCTCGTCTTCTTCAAGATGGATCCGTCGGGCGATCGCCCCCTGTTCGCTGCAATGGCTGCTGGCTTTGGAGCGATCTTGGGCATCTCGGCCTGGCTGAACGTCGGAAGTGGGATGGGCACGAAGGCGCGAACCGACGCCCTATTGAAAGAAATAAAGGAACTTGGCCTGACCGAATTGGGCAGAGCAGGCGACTGACGTCCGCCGATCCTGGAATCTGACAAGTGCGGCGGCAAGGTCAGCGTCCGGCGATCCCCTTCTGCCGACGCCACGGACAATGCTGCCTGTGGAGGTGTTGCAACGAATCTGGAACTTACTCTCCGAGCGTCACATGGTGACTGACATCTTCCGCCGTCACTGCTTCCTCCTGCAGGTACCGGAGCACAGACGGCCGCAATGTATCGGCTCCTGACCGCCGACGTATGGACGCTATGCCACCGCGTCTGCATGGGGCGGCAGTCATTCCGAGCCCATGGACCGTCGCGTATGTGCTTGGCACTGCATGGCCGGAGTCTCCGACGAGCCAGAGACGAAGCCTGACAACTGGAACGGTGCCGGCGACTGCCGATGCCGTCGTCCTGACCAGAATGTCGGGATTCCGGCCCAAATCTCGTTTCAAATCGTGGAGTGTCTTCAAAGAGGACGGGCCCATGAATGACGATGCGCCGGAAAAGAAGGTTCAGCACCTCAGCATCTTCCTGATCAAGCGCGGCTATTCGACGAGCGACGACGTCATCCGTCGAGATCAGTGCCTGGATCCGGTCGAGGTACCTATCGCGGGCTTTGGCAAGCCTCAGCTTTTCGTCAAGAAGACCGAGGAGACGCCGCCGAAGTGGACGTGGCTCTTCCGGGAGGTTGTCGACCGCCGCAAGCTGGCAGTGCCGGGCGTTTGCGGCGCGCTGTTCATCGAAGTCCGGGATCGCCGGTTCGTCCTGACGTTCGGGCAAGCGGGGCGATTCCTTCTCAAGGAACAGGTCCACGAGGAACGTTTCGGCTTGCTTTGCGCATTGAACGCGGTCGATCCCAAGACGTTCCGCTGTGTCGACGTCCAGGCGCTCGATGCCATCCAGAGCCATACGCGCATCCAATCCGGGCAAGAGACGACTCCAGACCAATTCGGCCTCGACGTGGAGCAGGACATGCTCAAGGCGATCGTCGGCGCGCCACGCAACCCGAGCCTGGGGGGACGGGTCACCGGCAGTGACTCGCTGTCGCTCTCGGTCAGGCTGGACCTCTCCGATCTGCCGCCCATCCTCGACGAGTGCCTGAAGCTGTTCGAGTCCGAGCTGAGCGAGGCGGATCACCAGTGGGTCTACAACATCGCGATGACGAAGAACGTCGCACAGATCGCGGCGGCCGAGGGTGCTCTGAGTCGTTTGCTTGCCGATCGACGTCTTGACGACGTGTGGCTGTCGGTTCCCGAGATCATCGACTGGGCAACCGTCAAGGGTTTCATGTACACGTACGGATCGAAGGAGGTCCATCTCGACGTGAACTTCCCTGGCTTCCTGAAGACAATCGGGCAACTTCCTCTCACGCTCGACCTCTTGCGAAGTCGTCACGTGCAGTGCGCGGACGCCGATCACAATGCCGTCAAGTCATGGTCAGTCTGGAAATGTCTCTACGCGGAGGTCGATGTCGATGGACAGAAGTATGTCCTGAACGACGGGCAGTGGTTTCGCATAGAACAGAATTTCGTCGCCAGGACCAACAAGGACTTCGCGGCAATACCGATGTCGATGCTGAAGCTGCCTGCCTACCAAGGCGGCGGCGAAGGTGGGTACAACAGAGCAGTGGCCGCCGCATTTCCACAGCAGTTCGTGACGCTGGACGGTAGGATGATCATGCACGGCGGCGGTCATGGCAGTATTGAAGTGTGCGACTTGCTGTCCGTTGAGCGGCAGCTGATCCACGTGAAGGTCTACAGCAAGTCCGCCGTACTCAGCCATCTGTTCTCGCAGGGGTTCGTCTCGGGGCAGTTGATTCAGATCGACGGCGAGTTCCGAGGCAAGGTACGTGGGTTGTTGGGAGCGCCTTATTCCGATTACTTCCACGTCGACAGGAAGCCGGCCCAGGACGAGTTGACTATCGTGTACGCCGTCATCAGCGAAAGCGAAGGGCCTCGGCTGCGGTTGCCGTTCTTCTCGATGGTCAACCTGGTGAACACGAGAAAGATTCTCCTGGGCTACGGATTCAAGGTCGAATTGCTGAAGATCCCTGTCGACGAAGTGGTCGCGAAGACGACAAAGCTGCCGCCGAATGGGAAACCGAAGCACCGGCACCAGCCGGCCGCGAAGAAGTGATCATGCGGCGCTTCGCGCCGCGGATTTCGCCTGCCTGCCGGCGTGGTGCGCGAGCACTAACGGGGGAGAGGTGGGCTGCTCCTGCCTTCGCCATTCGTTGATCATGGGCTGCAGGGCCCGACCGAGCTCCTGGCTCGGAATGAGCACGTGCGTTGCCCGGGTCATCGCTACATAGTGAAGGTTCACCTCTTCGATCAGCTCGGGGGTGTCCATCACGCGCAGCCCATGGTCGTCCGTGACGAGTTGTTCGAAGTCGTCATCAGCGACCTTGACCTGGCGAAACTCAAGCCCCTTCGACTTGTGCGCCGTGGACAGGATCAGGGTGGCATCCCGTTGCTCGCGCACGGCCTCGGCTTTCACCCGGTCGACCAAGTGCGGAATCTCGTCGCCGTAGGCCGACATCAGACGGATCAGGCTGATGTTCTCCTTGTCGTTGACCATCTTGGCGTAGACCTTGAGCTCTTCGACCGAACCGAAGCTTCGATAGAAGGGGTCGGTGGGCCCGATGCGCGCCGCAAGCCGATGTACCTCCAGCAGCTTGTCGAACGCGTACGACTCGACTCCACCGACGAAGTGAAGGCGATGCCGGTCCAGGTTGCGAAACGCGCGGCGGAACACCATCGCATTGGTGCGGCCGAGATGCGTCATCGGGAAATCACGGCGTAGGTCCTTGAAGCTGCCAGCGTCATTTCGCAGTCCCTGCAGCGTCCGGGTCTCGCCCTTGAAGAATCTCAGGAACGCCGTGTTGAGCAAGGCGATCTCTTCGCCGAACCGGAATGACCAGGTCAATGGAAGGACAGTCGCGCCGTCGGCGTTCGCCAGAGCGTCGATAGCTCCCCGAAACCGATAGATGGCCTGGTGCGGATCACCTACGAGCACGACCGTGCAGCGATCGCGTTGGCGTTGGACCAGATCGGCGGTAACTGGGTTCGAGTCTTGCGCCTCGTCGAACAGGATGATGTCGTAGCGGCTCGATAGACTGGGCTTGGACAGGGCGTACAGCTTCAGGTAACCGTCGTGCGGCATCGGGACGTCCATACGATTGGCGTCGCGCATCCGGGCCCAAAGTCGACCGGCGCTTGAAAGCACGGCAGTCCTCATGCTCTGATGAACGAAGCGAGGCAAATGGTCCTCGTGCAAGGTGTCCCGCGCGGAATGCAGGAACGCCTCCACGGTCTTCACGATGGAATGCGCAAGCTTGGGGTCGACGGCTAGCGATGCCATGACATGGCGCTCGCGCAGGTTTCCCAGCTTGTGCATGAAGTCCTTGCCATGGCTGCGCCATGCCAGTGCGTGGGTCGTCATGCACGCCACGTGAGGCCCGAACTTCGCTTTTGCCTCCTGCGCTGTTGTCTTGTTGTAGGCGATGTAGAGGATTCGCTTGTTCGGCCTGGCGGCGGCGTATTCAGTGAGCACGGTTGTCTTCCCCGTGCCCGCGAATGCATGGACGTGAATGCACGTCGCCTGGCAACGTACGATTTCCCGCTGCTCGGCGGTCAGTGTTGCTTTGAGCTTCATCTCTATCTCGCCTCAGTTTTGTGCCGCCCTGTCGAACCGCACGGGCTCGGATCGATCGGCAACGATCAGATCGACCAGCTTGTAGTGCTGGCGGGGCTTGGCGCGACCCGTGTCGACCGTCTCGCACACGATTTCCATCGTGATACGCGCCGCGGGCTGCTCGATGGCGGCCGCGATCTGCCGACGCCATCGATCTTCGAAGCGCACGCGATCCTGGCGGAAGCTCTCACCGGTAATCTTGTTCGTGCCGATCACAGAGACGTGGCGCGTCCGGCCGGCAAGCTTTGCCTCGGTGAGTCGCCCGCCAGCGATCGAAAGGCTTTGGCTCGAGAAGCCGCGGTTGGCACCTCGACGGAGAACCCCAATGAGACGCAGCGCCGAGTGGCCCGCGACTTGGACGTCGACCGCTGTCTTCAGGCGTGCACCGAGCAGAGGTTCGTTCGCCAGCTGCTCCAAAGTGATGTGCGATTCAGCAGCGTTGGGAATCGGTACCGTGCCCGCGGGACTTGCGCGACGCGTCTGATTGGTGGGCCGCTGCAGCAGGGTCGCGATTCGGTGCGCATCGGCGCGGCACTGGCCGACAAGTTCCATACGTTCGGGCTGCGAACGAAGCAGCAAGGCCCAGCCCGTGCGGAAGGCGCCAGGCGCGCTGTCCGCGGCTTCGATCCAGCTCTGGGGCCGGATGTCGAATTCCTGAGGACTCAGGCCATGCATTGCGCAGATCACGCGATGCATGGCCTCGCACAACTGCTTGGCTTGTGCGCACCAGCCGTCGACGCGATCGAAGCGCTGGACGGTGCGACCGAACGCATCGACGGCGCTGTACGCGCGAAGATTGTCGCCGGCGCCGCTGGCTACGGCAATTTCGGTGAGGCTGGTGGTGGCGGAAGTCTGATCCATTCGTTTCTCCTGCGGTTGCTGACAAGGGGGCTCGCTCACGCTCGACCTGCCGCCGAAGCAGCGTGATCACGCGAACGAATGTCAGTGCAGAAAAACAAACGGAGAGCGCAGGCGCGCTCGTTCCGTATTCCACTATATGCTCGTCCGATTCACGCGCTTGACGGTGCGAATGGAAATGGCGTGCAGTTGTTCACGGACACAAGCGCTTTGTGAAGTGGCGCGATCTTTCCGATCCACGGATACGTACGTTGGACATGCTACTTTCAGCCAATCTGCTCACCGTGCGGGCTTCAGGTACAGGCTACTGGATGGGTTTGGGCCGCTTGCGCCGTTGGCTCTTGTATGCTCCGTTGAAGTGGACACGCCGCTCGCCACCCGAGTCAGGCCCGCGAAGTCCCGGGTTCTCGGGCGGGCTTCATATGGGAAGAAAAATGTTCAAGAAGATCGTCTTCTACTGCGACGAGGCTGGGGCGAAGGCGTTCGCAGACCAAGACGAGGCTTACGCTGGCGAAGTTGGCGTTTTCGCAGGCATATTGGTGCCGGAGGAGGAACTCGCCGCAGCCTCGGCGAGGTTCGACGCCGTGGCTGCTCGGTACAGACCTACTACTGGGAAGCTGCACATCGCGGATCTCCCCAACCTGCAGAAGGAGGCCCTGCGTTCTGATGTGTACCGAGAGATCCTCCAGTCACAACTCCCATGTTTCTGGTACGCCATTCACTCTGCTGGACTCCACGCGGACTACAGGAGGGTACGCGAGCTTATGAAGGACAGCGACGAAGCGTTCAAGGCAGCCCGCAGAGGTACGCCTGCGAGGGTGAAGATGGGCAGTCCGCGGGACAAGCCCGCATCGATGCACGTCGAGCTGTTTTCAGGCCTCTACTCGCATGTCGTGGCGTTCCTGATGGAGCGGGGCGTCAAAGAGGCAGAGATCGAAGTTCGAACCGATCGGATCGATAGCCCGATCGTGAAGGAATTTGAGGAGGTCGCTCACATGTTGATGAGCGACGCGGTCGACGAGTCTCTCGCCAAGGGCTTCGATACCTTCGAAAAGAAGGTTGTGGCGCGAAAGATCTCGATCTGCGTGAGGTATTCAGCGGATGCGCCCACCTTACCCATCGTGCGGCAGCTCAGCATTGATCCCGTGCTGGCTGAGGACGGATTGGTACTCGCGGCGGACGTCCTCGCAAACAGCCTGAACTACCATTTCAAGAGTCGCCCGGCCGCCGAGCGATACATGCCGCTCAATCGTCCGGAGGCAGTGGCGACACATCCGCTGGCGACGCACCTGGATGCGTTCCTAAATTGGGGCACGGGCGATCTGCTGGGCGACGGTCTCTATCGGCATCCTAGCGCGCCCAATGTCACCCCCTGAGCCCAGGTCGCGCAACAGTTTGTCCAGTGATCATGAGTAGCGTCATGATCTAGCTACGCGACGTAGCCATCTCCCAACGCTATCGTTTGAGGTATGGGCTCATCAGACGTCACCGTCCGCCAGCACCATGGCCGCGGCGGCCTGATACTGAGCCAGCTTCCTTTTGTAACTAGTCGCCCGACCCGCCGATTGGTCGGTCCTGAGCAAAGCGAACAATCCGTGTTCGTAGTGAGGGTCGAGACCCTTGTGGCAGGTGTGGCAGAGCGTGATGAGGTTCGACTCCTCGGTCACACCGCCGATAGCCCACGGCCGGACGTGGTGGACATGCAGTTCCACGTCTACATAGTCGCTCGGCCGGCGGCCGCAGATGCGACACCGAAAGTCGTCGCGTTTGAGGACTGTCATCCTCAGTTTCGGCGTCGGCGCGCGTTGCATTGCTGAGGACGGCAACGTCGCGGGCGAGGCATAGCCCCACTCGCCGACGCGCACCATCGGTCGCGGCGCCAGCCATTCGGGCACGACGAACTCCGCGAGGGTACGTTCCACGACGGCATGTCCTCCGCGAGCGAAGAAGAGTGTGAAATCGCCGGGCGCGTCGACAACCATTCCCGGCTCCTCCAACTCTCTCCAAGCGGCCATCATTCGGTCGGCGTTCACCAGTGAAGCCTCGCGGATCTCCCGTCGGGGCTGTTCGTCGGTGTAGCCGGCCCAGCCCGAAAAGCACGTGTATTCGGGTGTGCCACGCGCACCGAGCAATATGGTCAATGCGTAGTAGTCCTTCGCCTCATCGGGCGAGGCATCGAGCAAGGCCTGGATGCGTTCTTGGAGTGGAGGCATGATTTAGTTGGTGGGACACGCCGCATCAACATCGAACGGCGACCTTTCAAGACGCCGGACATCGTTCGTGCGGAGGCAGGCTACGGAGACTAGCAGCCGCGCATACGCCGGGGCGCCCGGATGGTCGCCTTGTGGACGCCCTGGGCGACGCCGCCGCTGGGGAGCCGGCGGCTGATTGCAGGCACTCATTCGCTGGCGCTACCTTTCGTGGCCACGGCTTCTCTAGCCGTTCACAACCGCGAAGGGTTTGCCGACCGGGCATGGTGCCAACGGGCGAATGCGTTCGCGCAAACAATAGCGACCACGAATTCCAGGCTGTCTGCGATGTGTTCTTCGTCGTCGTCCTTACCCTTGTCGTTTCGATCACGCTTACCGGGCGATAAGCGCAGCGATATCCTCCATCGAACACCTGTCCCATCGTCGTCATCAAGTTCAACGCGCGGTAGTGCACGTACAGTTGCCAGACCCGAGCACAGCGGATCCGGCGATTCGCCAGGACGATGGATAGTGTCAACAGCCGGCAGCCATCCGGTACTGGCCGCCAGTTGGGTGAGCCGGGCCAGCCGAGGCAGCGCCCGGTTTGTCGAAAGATTCGTCGGCACCTCGAGTTTCAGGCGACTGCGATCCTTGACCAGGCATCGAGCCACGAAGGCGGTGAGCCGGAAGTGATTCTCCCGCCACATGCTGATTTGTCGCCTGCCGCCCACCATGCCGACAAGATGTTCCGAACTCACCTCGTCAAGGCCTAGCATGGTAGCGGGCTTCCTCGAAGTGATCGAGCCAAGCCCCTCCCGAAGTCGTTCGTGGCCGCGGACGTGAACCAGCGAGAGCAGGCCTTGCAGTGCCAGTCGCACCGGCTGGGTAGCATCCACATGCTGACGAAGGCGAGCGTGGTCGCCCCGGAGAAGCTTTTCGAAGACCGCTTGAGCGTCATGCGCGAGTTCGTCCACGGTCTCGAGCGGAAGCTCCAGTCGGAGCGCCGTGGTTGATGGCAGTTGTCCTCGGCCTAGCAGCATCAGTGCCCGCAACATGTCGAACGCGGAGGCCCGCCGCTGCGGGTCGAATTGGCCGGGCTGCGGTGGAATGTGCTGTCGTAGGGACTTCTCCAACGCGGGGAGCCCTACATCCTCGGGCTCGAGCTTCATCTGCTCTCGAACCGAGGTGACGAATACCAGCGAGGCGGTGACGTCCGCCAGAACAGGCAGATATGAGCGTAGGGCCGACGACGGGTGCGCGTGGCCCATGGCGACAGCAACACCCCAACTTGAACGACGCGTGATCCCTGCATCCGGTGTCCCGAGCAGGCGCTCCATCAATGCCGTGCGAGTTCCACCTTCTATGGATTGAATGCCCTTCAACGGCAGATACGGCGCCTCCAGGAGCATCCACAGGCTGATGGCAAAGCTCTTTCGAAGCTTGTGAATGGACAAATGAGGCTGGCCAGTGCAGGCTTTGAGTTCGTCGTTGATGATGGCGCGCAGACGCGGCCCGTCCACAGGTTTCGCCGGCGCGTTCGGCGAAAAGAAGAGCGGTGGGTTCTCGACGTTGAAAGCGTCGACCGAGTGGCTTTCCAGCAATCGACGGAGTGCATCATGCTCGATCTGCGTGAGTTCAAAGAGCTGAGGAACAACACGTCTTGCGGAGCGGGTCTTGAGGCCACGGATCCGGTTGTTGCGCACAATCACTCGCGTAGGTTCCCCGGGGTAGATGAGGTCGTCTTGTCGTAGCCCTTCGATCTCGCCGCCACGTAGTCCGAAGCGAAATCCGAGAATCGCGAAGCATTGGAGCTGCCAATTGACGAGCCCTTTGGCATGTGCGACTGCTGGCAGTCGCTCAAGGAGTTGCAGATAGGTGGCTTCGTCGATGAACCCTGGTGATCCGAGGTCGATTCGATCCGTGACGGCGATCGAGGACCAATCGATCTCCGCGACGCCCGCGGTGACACCGGCAAAGGTGTGGAAATTTCGAAGAGCGTCGTGGATGTCCGAGAGATCCTGTGCCTTGGCGCCGTCGAGAACGTCCCGATAGAACGCCTCGATGTCTTCGCCTTCCAGGTCGTCCAGTTCAACTTCGTACGCCATCGAAGTGAACCGCGGAGAGAGCGCACCGAAGTAGCGCAGGACGCTCCGGGTCGCGAGCTTGCGTGATCGCCCCGGTCGCAGCAGGAGATCGATTGCCCAGAGGCAAAGTAGCTGGATTGCGGACGACACCTCGCCCGCGTTGTTCTTGACAGCGAGGGCGATCTTGTCCGCGACATCGCCCCGATGGACACGTTTGTCCTCGTGGTGTTCGATGCCGGCGATGTGGTCACGAACCTGGGCGACGAGCTCGTGGCCTGCGGCTGCTCGCTCGTGCGAGCTTCTGGCGGCCTTGGTGCGGAGTTCCTCGGCGCGGACATAGCAGGTTTGCCGGATCAGTTCGAAGTCTTCCTCGGTATCCTCGGGCAGCACGTCCAGGCGCTGGCGGCGATCGCTACCCGGCTCGAGGGAGTCCTCCGCCTGCGCCGAGTCCTGGACGGTGTGCCACCGTGAGTGGTGCAGGCGGATCCAATCACCCCAGGGCAGCGAAGCGGCTTGCAGGCGCTGGCTCAGGTACGCGGCGACCGAACCAGGGAGTTCGATTGCGTTGGCTTGGTCGACGATCGACGTGACGTGGCGCAACGTGGCGGTCGGATCTGCCGCTGGATCCGACGGCTCCGACAAGCGGATCACGGCAGCGACGTCGTGTGCGACACCATTGTCGTTCCATGCAATCTGACGACGCCCCTTGCCTCGGATGCGTTCGTTCAAGAGCCATGCGCAGCGCAGCGATATGGCGAAGCGCTCAATGGGAGCTGTGGGCTTCTCCGTCAGGTCGTCGGAGGGGCTCCATTCGATGAAGAAACTGTTGTTCAGTCGAACGACGCGCCAATGGTTGTCCCTGAGGGCCACGTCGAGGATCAGATCCGCGTTCGCGATCCGGCTGACGAGCGCAAGATCGAAAGCGGCGAGCCCAAATGCCTCGGAAAGGCGCATGCGTGAGCGCTCGCCGACAGCCTCAAATCTTCTATCGAGTGCTTCGATCAGCCGAGTCCGCGCTTCGACGGCGCCGGGAGACTGCTCTGTGAATGGCGACGCTTCCACATGCCTGGAAGAGTAGCGACGCCGGAGCCGAACCCGTCGCCCCAGCCTATCCCAGGCATCGCCGGCGAGTTGCAGGAGTGCCTGATATCGGAGCTCGCCAGTCACCGATGGCATGCCGTCCTCGGAACTCTTGAGCGACCAGCTGAGTCGGTCGAGCTGTTCTTCGCTCAGCGAGCTCAACTCGGCGAGCAGGCCCTCCGAATCGGGTGGAGAGTTGTCCGTGCCCTCCTTGTTCAAGAGTGCTGTGTCGTCGGGCAAGACGTGGCCGGCTCGCGCTTCGTCGTTGAGGAACTTTCGGATGGCGCTGAGTGCCGCCGCACGCTCGTCGGCGGCTTTGTCCCTCGACGGGACGTCTCGGACGCGAAGCCAAGACGGTAACGGCGACATGAGCTCGATCGACTGTGCATTGCTCCAGACCGGCGGTGGAGCGAAGCCGATATCCTCGAAGAGCCGGGTCAATGCAGGGCGAATAGTCTCGGCATCCGTGATCCATCTGCGCATCGAGAAGTCGCCCAGCGTGCGTGTGGCGCCGCCGTCGCCGTGTCCGAGTACCGCATCGACAATCTCGAGATCGATGCCGGTTTGTCGGTGCAGCTCTGTGCGCAATCGATGGCGGAGGTAGTTCAACGGAAGCGGCGCTTCGACACCGCCGGCCAGCGACTGCCTAAACTTGTTGTCGATCGCCTCCAACATGTAGCCGCCGTCCTCCTCGCGGATCGTGAAAAGCACGCCTGGCGGCGAGGATCTGCTACGGGCGTGCTCTTTCCCGATTTGACCGATCACCCATGGAAGGTGTGTGTCGACGTACAGGCGCTTGAAGTCGGAGCAGAGCTGAGGTGGCAACGGCACCAAGCGGCCGTTGTGCGAGACCGGCGACTCTTTGTCATCGACGTAGACCGCCGCGAGATCCCAGTCGAAGGCGGCCAGAGATGGCCATAGCTTGGTGACCGGGCGCACGCCGCTCGCGGCCCGCAGCGCCGCATCCCAGTACAACACAACAAGATTGTGGAAACGCACCCAGTGTGAGCTGCGATGGGCTCGCTGAATGGAATCCAGGACGTGAGCGAATCCCGGCTGCAGGCCTTCCACCGATAGCACTTCCAGGTGCGAGCCCGCTGCGTTCAGGGGCGCGGACGAAGCGGGGATCGTCTCCAGTTGGGGATAGGCTGTCGCGAGTTGGCTCGTCGTGAACGCGGCATAGACCGTGGACGCTGGAAGTGCATCGGAACGATTGGACGAGATCAGGCGCGCCAGCACGTGATCGCGCGTGCCCTCGAAGGTCGTCTGGCCCGCATGGTGAGCGAGCATGGATGGTTGCACTCGCGCGAGGTTCTTGTCTGTCCTCAGCCACTCCAGGAGTGCCGATCGAAGCGAGCGCTTCCGATCGATCCATAGGTGGGAGACTTGCTTGGCACCGGGGGCTGCGCGTCGAGCCGCCAATAACGCTTCGCGAACCGCGGGGGCGAGCGGGACCAATAGCACTTGAGCAGCCGGCGCTACTGCGCGGCTGTGGGCGTCCGAGAGGTTGATCGACCCCTCGTGGCGCGGCGGGCGCCGCAGTAGGCGGCTGGCGTCCAGATCCAGGCACCAGTCGGTATCGCTGATCAGCTCCACCGCGATCGAGAGCTGTGCGACGCGCTCGAGGCTCAAGCCAGCCAAGAGCGCAATACTGGCGACGGCGGCGAGCAAGCGATGTGTGCTGTCGAAAGGGTTCGTCAGCGCCGCTGACACGAGTTGGTGCAGCGCCTTGGCTTCCGGCGGATGCAACTGGTGCCAGTCCCAGGGGAGGAAGCGCGCCGCGGCACCGAGCTGAAACCTCACCGAACGAACGTAGGCGTTCTGCTCTTCCACCGTGTCTTGCGGGTCGACCTCGATGATGTCGTTGCGCTTTTTGCCAGGTCGCTTGTCGGCGCTGACGCTGGCCGGCAGGTCCCCGTCCCGTGAGAACAGTTCATCGCGCAACGGGAAGAGCTGGCCTTCGCCGGCAGACTTGGCAAAACCTATGTGGAAGAGAAGTTCGACACCCTCGGTCGCGGGTACGAATTCGTTCAAGGGGCGCGGCTCGCCCCTGGCCAGGCGGCGAGCGGCGCCGAGGAACTGGCCCTTCGCGGTTCGTCCGCGGTCGCTCGTGGCGGCCTCCTCGTCTGCGGCTGCCGTTCGATCGCGAAATAGCTCAGGCCACTTCGTGGCCTGAGCCTCGAGAGAAAGAAGGAAGCGCGCGTTGATATCCTCGAACCGATCCGCAGGGGCTCCGAGTGGAAGGAGGAAGTCTCGCCATTTGCGGTCAGCGGATTCGTCCGCTGCCTGGGTCAGAGCCCTGCAGACCTGCGTCAGGTTCCCATCTGCGGCAGACGCGGAGACGGCCAGATGCACGCCCCTCAGCAACACCCAGGCGCGAAGCCGCCGATGCGCTTCGTCGTCGCTGCCGGTCGGATACGGGCGGTCAAGAAGGAAATACAGTGCGTCGGCCTCCCGCGACAACTCACCGTCCCGGATGTCATCACGGAACTCGGCGTCGGTACTGGCGCCGGCACGGTGACGCGCGGCAGGGAGGCCCGGAATCGGGGCGCGCCGTTCCCAGGCCGTTGCCAAGGCAGCCAGTCCGTAGGTCTGCGAGCCGTTCAGGTCCCACCGGCGCAGGACGGGCGCCAGGCCGGCCAAGGATTCCATCGCGTCCCGAAAGAAGGTGCGTTGGATAGGGGCCCGGATCCGCAAAGCTGCTGAGAACAGCGCCAACGGCGTGCCCAGGTCGGCAGCTGACGCCCAGTCGATCACAGATTGGTGCGCGGACAGCCCAACGGTCGTATTCGGCAGGGTCGCGGAGAACGGCTGTGTCGAGATTTTTCGGCCTCAGGCGGTGTCAATCGGTGCCTGGACTGTAACGCGATGAGGGGTCGTAACCCACTGCCTACCACTGAAAATTCCAATTGGTGCCGCTTATAACCAAACAACGTGAGCTAAAAGCATAGCGCTCATAACCCAACCTCGACAGCAACGCCCACTTCGCAGTGGGCGTTTTGCTTTGTGGCCCATCTGTGGCCCGCCAGAATTTCCAGAAGACTCGAATTGACCATTGGGCTTGTGGCCTAGATCTATCCTGGCTTGGGCGCGCTTCTGCGAATCAGTTTCGACCAGTGGCGTTGGCGTTCGAGTTGACGCACATCAGCGCTAGGTCGGCGATCAGGGCGGCGACGATGCCCGCAGACCAACCGCAGCCGTCGCAGCCGTGGCAGCATGGCTTTCCGTCTTTGGAGCGCGCGGCCAGAAGCTTGGCGCGTATCGGCTGTGCCTGTGCCGTGCGAACGCTCCACGCTCTGACTGACTACATTGACTCGGTGAAACGCCATTGACCTGATAGGGGTTTGACGGCGGGGTGCATTTTGCGCAAATTGGACGGCTTGTGGGGGTATCCGCATGCGAAAGTCCACGTATGGAAATCTTCGACGCATTCCATCTCGCGCGAATGCAGTTTGCATTCACCGTGTCATTTCACATTGTCTTTCCGGCAATCAGCATCGGAATGGCGAGCTTTCTTGCGGTGCTGGAATGGCGTTGGCTGAGTACCGGGGATCACGTCTTCAAGACGCTGTTCCTGTTTTGGTCGAAGATCTTTGCCATCGGTTTCGGCATGGGGGTCATCTCCGGCGTGGTGATGGCCTATGAGTTCGGCACCAATTGGAGTGGATTCTCGCGGGTCGCCGGCAACATCACCGGCCCCTTGTTGACCTACGAGGTTCTGACGGCCTTCTTTCTCGAGGCTGGGTTTCTTGGCGTCATGTTGTTCGGGTGGCAACGCGTGGGGCCGCGAGCGCACTTCTTTGCAACGCTCATGGTGGCCGCCGGAACGCTTATTTCGACGTTCTGGATCCTGGCTTCCAACAGTTTCATGCAGACGCCTCAGGGATTTGCGCTTGAGAACGGGTTGATCGTGCCTGCCGACTGGTTCAAGATCGTCTTCAATCCCTCGTTCCCCTACCGCCTCGCGCACATGACCATCGCGGCGTTCATCGTCGCGGGCTTCATCGTTGCTGCATGCGGCGCCTGGCACCTTCTGACGGGGCGCCGGGACAAAGCCGTCAAGATCAGTTTCTCGATGGGGCTGTGGATTCTTCTGCTGCTCGCACCAATTCAAATCCTCGTGGGTGACGCCCATGGATTGAACACGCGCGAATATCAGCCCGCCAAGATCGCTGCCATCGAAGGCTTGTGGGAGACGGAAAAGGGGGGGACGTCCCTCAATCTCGTCGGTCTCCCGGACATGGATGCCGAACAGACTCGATACGCGCTGCAGGTTCCCCACCTCGGCAGCGTCATCCTGACGCACTCCTGGGATGGCGAGATTCGCGGCTTGAAGGAGTTCCCGGCGCAAGACCGGCCGTACTCGCCCATCATCTTCTGGTCGTTCCGCGTGATGGCCGGACTGGGCATGCTGATGCTCCTGACTGCTGTCCTCGGCCTGCTCCTGCGCAAGGCCGGGCGGCTCTACGAGGCACGCTGGTTCCAATGGCTGGTGCTCTTGATGGGGCCGTCCGGGCTTGTCGCGCTGCTAGCCGGCTGGATCACCACCGAGGTCGGGCGACAACCGTGGACCGTCTACGGTGTGCTGCGCACCGTTGACTCCGTTTCGCCCATTGGCAGCCAGCAGGTGGGCGTGTCGCTCCTCATCCTCGTTGTCGTCTACGTCCTCGTCTTTGGAATGGGCGCCTACTACATGATGAAGCTGATGAGGCGTGGGCCTTCGCTCGAGTCCGAGCACGTTGACGATCCAGAGTATCCGGGCCTCAGCAATAGGGCACTGTCGCAGTCGTTCCACTAGCCGAAGGAGGGCGAGGCCATGCAAGTCGATCTACCCATGATCTGGGCTGCCATCATCGGCCTGGGTGTCTTCCTCTACGTCGTGCTTGACGGATTTGACCTGGGCATTGGCCTGCTCTTTCCGTTCTTTACCGAGGAAAAGTCGGATCGGCAAGTCATGCTCAACACCGTCGCACCTGTCTGGGACGGCAACGAGACGTTCCTCGTACTGGGCGGCGCAGGACTCTACGGCGCGTTCCCCGTCGTGTACTCGACGCTGTTGCCCGCCAACTATCTGCCGCTGATCCTGATGGTCATCGGGCTGATCCTTCGGGGCGCGGCATTCGAACTGCGCGTCAAGTCGAAGAGAACACAGGCACTTTGGGACCTGGCCTTCATCAGCGGGTCTGCCCTGGCGGCCTTCTGCCAAGGCGTCGTCCTGGGCTCCCTCCTGCAAGGCATCCGGATCGTGAATGGTCAGTTCGCCGGCGACCCGTTCGGCTGGCTGTCCGCGTTCAGCGTCTTCTGCGGCATGGGCGTGCTGGTGACCTACGCGACTCTCGGCTGTGGCTGGCTCATCTACAAGACCGACGGCGAGCTGCAGCGAAAGATGCGACGTCTCATGCTGCCACTCGTGAGCGCCTTGTTCGCGGTCGTCGCGCTCGTGAGTCTGTGGACCGTGCTGGGCCTGCCCGCCGTGGCCGCCCGTTGGTTCGGCAGCGGGAACCTCGTGTGGTTCATGCCCGTGCCGGTGCTCGTCGTCGCTTGCGTGTTCGGGATCTTCCGCGCCGTTCGCCGCAAGCACGAAGCGATGCCGTTCCTCCTGACGCTCGCGATCTGTTTCCTCGGCTTCACGGGACTGGTGATCAGCATCTGGCCAAACATCGTGCCGCCATCGTTATCCATCTGGGACGCATCGTCCAGTCATTCCAGCCAGGCCTTTACGCTCGTCGGAACGGTCATCGTGCTGCCCGTCATCCTCGTCTACAACGCGATGCAGTACCGGGTGTTCCGGGGGAAGGTGCGCGAGGGTGACGCTGGCTACCACTAGGACCAAGCGGGGCTCCTCCTCCCCGGCTCTCGGCGGAGAACGTCGTCGGTTCAAGCCCTTGCCATGATCGTCAACCCCTCTTGCTGAAAGACGGATTCCTGATGACGTGAAACCTGGCGGTCAGGTCTTCCACGTCCCGGTGCGTTGGCCGGCGCGAGGATCGAACTCGCGCGGTTCGGACCGCGGGATCTGAGCCAAATTGGAAAGGAGTGGCGATGTCAAATGTCGATCGAAGTCAACGCAATGCGCGGCTGAAGCGAGTACTTTGGTTCGTTCTCCTCTGGATCTTCGGCGTCGCCGCAGCCGCGCTGCTGACGCTTCCTTTTCATCTACTCGTCGTTTCAGCGATGCGGATGTAAGGTGTGGTTGGTGGGTTGGCAGCCGCATCGTCGCCGGCACGAACGCAGCCATCGAGGCCTTCGCCCGCCGCCATTGGGACGCGCAGCCCTGGGTGAAGGACGTCGCGGCGCGGACGCGGGCGCGGCTGGATGGCGTCGACGAGGCGGCGGCGCCTCACGCGGCCAGCGCATCGCCCAGGTAGACGCCCTGCGACAGCCCGGCCTTGACCTGCCGCGTCGCCTCGTCCACCCGCACCTCCTGCTCGCCCGCCTCGATGG
>FTKT01000139.1_pt3 | contig 35241 bp, 29 predicted proteins | sample 1658271 | NCBI WGS metagenome assembly FTKT01 (sample SAMEA3914811, study PRJEB12502) | metagenome | biome: forest; material: soil | place: Canada | collected 2011-08-04 | depth 0.3 m | reverse complement strand
CGCCACCCGGGGCATAGGCTGACCGCGAACGAACCGTCAGAAGCCAACGGACCGTCAGCAGGCAAGGGAGTCGCCACCGTGGACGTCGGATTCATCGGACTGGGCGCCATGGGCCGTGAGATGGCCCGGCAGCTGGTCGAGGCGGGCCACCGGGTCCAGGTGTGGAACCGCTCCCCGCAGCCGGCCGCCGCCCTGGTCGCCCTCGGCGCGCGGCCGGCCGAGAGCGTCGCGCAGGTGTTCGCCAACCAGGTGGTCGTCTCGATGCTCGCGGACGACGCCGCGGTGGAAACGCTGCTGCTGGACGGCGAGCTGCTGGCCTCGGCCGAGGCCGAGGTGCACGTCAACATGGCCACCGTCTCGCCGGCGCTGGCCCACCGCGCGGCCGAGCTGCACGCCCGGCACGGCGTCGGCTACCTCGCCGCCCCGGTCCTCGGCCGCACCGATGTGGCGGCCGCCGGAAACCTCAACATCCTTGCGGCGGGCGACAGTTCACTGATCGACCGGGTGACGCCGCTGTTCGAGGCGATGGGCCGGACCACCTGGCGGGTGGGCGAGCAGCCGCACCTGGCCAACGTCGCCAAGGTCAGTGCCAACTTCCTGCTGGCCTCCGCCGTCGAGGCGCTCGCGCAGGCCACCACCCTGGCCGAGGCGAGCGGCCTGCCGCCCGCCGACCTGCTGGCGATCCTGACCGGCACCGTCTTCCCCGGCCCGGTCTACGCCGGCTACGGCGCGATGATCGCCGAACAGCGCTACGAGCCTGCCGCCTTCCGGCTGGCCCTCGGCCTCAAGGACGTCAACCTCGCCCTGGATGCCGGCGCCGAGGCACGCGTCCCGCTGCCCTTCGCGAGCCTGCTGCGCGACGCCCTGCTGGAGTCCGTGGCCCACGGCGACGGCGACCTCGACCTCGCGGCCCTCGGCGAGAACTCGCGCCGACGCGCCGGCCTGACGCCCCGTCAGCCGGACGGCGCCCAAGCGTGAAACGGGCGCCACTGACGCGGTCCCACGGCTCCGCGCCGGGGACCCGCCGTCAGTAGCGCCGAAGCCACCGCAGCCGCTACAACCGCTCCAGCTCCGCCGCCCGGCGCAGGTCCTTCGGGCGGCCGACGGCCCGGCGCATCGCGATCAGGTCGGCCAGGTCGAGGTAGTGGATCACCGCGCCGTCCCCGATCGGCGCGCTCAGCGCCCGCGCGCCGAAGCCGGCGACATCCAGCCCGCCCCAGTTCAGCGCGGGGGTGCAGCAGTCCCCGCTGGCGGCCGGGGTGCTGAAGTCGACCTTCGGCAGCAGGAACGCCTCCGGCCCGCAGGGGAGTTGCCGGCCGTCGTCGTCCGTCAGCCGGGCGCCGACGGCCGCGAAGGCCTCGGCCAGCGGCCCGGCCTGCTCGGGCGAGCCGTCCCAGAGCAGGTCGAGGTCCCCGGTGAGTTCCGCCGAGCCGTGCAGGATGCCGGCCACCTGCCCGATCGCCACCACCCGCACACCGCGCCGGTCGAACTCGGCCAGCAGGCCCACCGGGTCGAAGCCGATCGCGGAGTCGGTACCGATGGTCCCGGCCTGCCCGTCGGCGTCCTCGTGCGTCAGCCCGGTCACCGGCCGCTCACGGACCACCTCAGCCGTCCGCCGCACCGCCCGCCGCAACCGCTCCACCGGATCGGCCCCGCTCGCACTCATCCCGCTCCCCTTCCGGACAGACACCGACCCCAGAGTGGATCACGGTCGCCATCCGGTGTCCACTGCCTTTCTGCTCCTGATCACCCGCCGGAAATCGCGGCGACACGACAGCTCCGGCCGGCTCCGGAGCGGGCTCACACCTCCGCAGGCCAGACCAGCAGGCCGGCCTCATCTGCGTCCACGGCGAGCACGGACCGAGCCCGCTCGGCGAGCGCGGCGTCCGACCACGCGGCCACCTCCCGGGCGGTGCGGTACCGGACCGCCGGCTCGGCATCACCCAGCGCCCCGCCCGCCGGCCCGGCCGCCCACCGCCGCAGGGCGGGCTCGCCCGAGCGGACGGCGATCCGCAGGCAGGCCCCCACGAGGCGGCCCAGCTGCGCCGGGACGCCCCACCACGCGCCGAAGCGCGTCAGAACGCGCGACGGCCCCTCCCGCCTTTCGGTGGGAGGGGCCGTTCTGACAGTGCGTCAGCAGGCGCTGGACAAAGCGTCAGTGCGCCATGACCGGGACCGCGGCGTCCTCGACGTCGCTGCCGGCGGCCACGTTGCCGCCCTGGTGGCCGGCGTTCAGCAGCACGAAGGCGATCAGCGAGGAGAGCGTCAGCAGCCCGGCGGCCCACCAGATCGCGGTGGCGAAGCCGTGCACCTGGATCTGCAGGACCGCGAGCGTGTCCTGCGGGCCCTTCGGCGGGTGCACCTTGCCGAAGGCCTTGCTCGCGCTGGTGGCGACGGTGCTGAGCAGCGCGACACCGATGGCGCCGCCGACCTGCTGGGAGGTGTTGACCATCGCCGAGGCAACGCCCGCGTCACGCGGCTCGACCCCGTAGGTGGCCAGGCTCATGGCCGGCATGAACGCGGAACCCATGCCGAGACCCATCAGGACCAGGCCCGGCAGGATCAGCCAGTAGGACGAGTCGACCTTGATCTGGGTGAGGATCACCAGGCCGGAGGCGGCGACCAGGAAGCCGGGGCCCATCAGCCAGCGGGCCGGCACCCGGTTCATCAGCCGGGCCCCGATCTGGGTGGAGCCGGTGATCATGCCCGCCACCATCGGCAGGAAGGCCACGCCGGTGAGCACCGGGGAGTAGTCGAGCACCTTCTGCATGTAGTAGGTCAGGAAGAGGAAGAGGCCGAACATCCCGATGACCGCGATGCCGAGCGAGAGGTAGACGCCACCGCGGTTGCGGTTGAGCAGCACGCGCAGCGGCAGCAGCGGGGCCTTGACCCGGCTCTCGACCAGGATGAAGGCGGCCAGCAGCACCGCGGCGGCGGCGAACAGGCCGAGCGTCACACCGGAGGTCCAGCCGTCCTCGGAGGCCTTGGTGAAGCCGTAGACCAGCGAGACCAGGCCGCTGGAGACCAGCAGCACGCCGGGGATGTCCAGGCGGTTGCGGTTGCGGCCGCCGGCCGGCTCGCGGATCACCAGGACGGCGCCGGTCACCGCGATGACGGCGAACGGGATGTTCACGAAGAGGGTCCAGCGCCAGTTGGCGTACTCGGTGAGGACGCCGCCCAGCAGCAGGCCGACCGCGCCGCCGCCACCGGCGATCGCGCCGTAGATGCCGAACGCCTTGGCGCGCTCCTTGGACTCGGTGAACATCACCGCGAGCAGCGAGAGCGCGGCGGGCGCCAGCAGCGCGCCGAAGATGCCCTGCAGCGCGCGGGCGCCGATCAGCATCGAGGTGTTGGCGGCCGCGCCGCCCAGCGCGGAGGCCAGCGCGAAGCCGGTCAGGCCGGTGATGAAGGTACGGCGGCGCCCCCACAGGTCCGAGATCCGACCGCCGAAGAGCAGCAGGCCACCGAAGGCCAGCGCGTAGGCCGTGATGACCCACTGGCGGCTGGTGTCGGAGAAGCCGAGGTCGTGCTGCGCGGACGGTAGCGCGATGTTCACGATGGTGGCGTCGAGGACCACCATCAGCTGGGCGAGACCGATGAAGGCCAGCGCCTTCCAGCGCCGGGGATCGGCCTGGGGGACGGTTTCAGACATGGGAGTACTCACCTAACGGTGCTGGAGGTGCTGTGCTTCTCGGAAGTCAGAGCGAAAACGAAACGTTGATCAGTGAAAAGTCGGGATGAATTCGGCGCGAAGTTCGGTGGACGGGTGCTCGGCCCAGGTCAGGACGGGCGCCTCAGGTCGTCCAGGGTGCTGGCTCGTCCCGGCAGCGGGGAACGGGCCGGGGCGCGCAACCCGTCGAGCAGCAGGTGCAGGTGGCGGTGGACGAAGGAGTCGAGGTTCACGCAGGCGGTGCCGGGCAGCGGGCGGGTGATCTGCGCCAGGGCGACGAACAGGTCACCGGGGCCGACGTCCGACCGCAGCTGTCCGGCCTGCCGGGCGCGCTCCATCAGCCGCTCGACCGTCTCCTCCAGCCGTGTCCGGGTGGCGAGCAGTTCCTCGTCCCGGTGCACGTCCACCCGGCCGGAGAGCAGCGAGCAGAGCGCGCCACTGCGCTCGTCCGCCGCGCTGAGCACGAAGCGCCGCAGCGCCTCGAAGGGGTCGGAGACCTCCGCCTCCCACTGCTCGGCCGCCAGCAGGATGCGCCCCATGACGAAGAGCGCCACCTGGCGGATCAGAGCGGTACGGTCGGGGAAGTTCCGGTACAGCGTCGCACTGCCGACGCCGGCCCGCTTGGCGATCTCGTCCAGCGGCGCCTCGGGGCCGCTCTCGGTGAAGACCTCACGGGCGGCGGTGAGGATCCGCTCCCGGTTGCGACTGGCGTCCGCCCGGAGCCGGGGCAGGCACGCGCCAACGGTCCGTACGGCCGGTCGGGTCTTCAGGATGTCCACGGTGGCGCTCCTCTCCAGGGTGTCGGCGACGGCGGAACCGGTCCGGTGAATCCGGGGAACTTGTCCCCGCTTCCGTCGACTCTACGGCAAACGGGGAAAACTTCCCCGGATATTTCCGGACCCCCTGTGACTCACGTCACATCACCGGGATGCCCTCGCTGACCAGCGCCTATCCCCCGACTACCGGCGGGTATCCGGCGCGCCCGTGTGGCCCGTCGCAGACTGGGCAGGAAGACCGGGTTGCCCTTCCCCGGACCGAAGACGGTGATCCAGATGCGAGGTGACGAGATGAAGGCCGCACGTCCAGCGAGTACCCCGCTCGACACCGAACCCGACGCCCCCGCGACCGTGACGCCGCTGACCCAGTCGGCGGCCGAGGCCTATGTGGCGAGCGTCTGCTTCAAGATCGGCCCGCCCGGACGGGTCGGCGTCGAGCTGGAGTGGCTCGTGCACGACTCCTGTCGCCCGGACACGCCGCCCCCTCCCGAACGCGTGCAGGCCGCGATCGACGCGCTGCGACTGCACCCCGACGACCCCCTGCTGCCGCACGGCTCCCGGATCACCCGAGAACCCGGCGGACAGGTCGAACTCAGCTCGGCACCGGCGGACGGCCTGACCGACTGCCTCGACAGCACCCTGCGTGACCTGACGACACTGCGGTCCGCATTCGCCGCCCAGGGCCTGACCCTGACGGGCTACGGCGCCGAACCCCACCCCCGCGAACGGCGGATCCTGCTGCGCCAGCCCCGCTACCTTGCCATGGAGGAGTTCTTCGGCCGGGCCGGCCCCTGGGGAAAGATCATGATGACCACCACGGCCTCCACCCAGGTCTGCCTGGACGCCGGGACCGGCGGCCCGGGACCGCACGGCTTCCGCGACCGCTGGCTGCTGGCCCACCGGCTGGGCCCGGTGCTGGTCGCCGCCTTCGCCAACTCGCCGATGCTGGACGGGCGTCCGACCGGCTACCGGTCCACCCGGCAGGCCGTCTGGTCGCGGATGGACCCCAGCCGCACCCAGGCCCCGACCAGCCCGGACGGCGATCCGCGCGAGGCCTGGGCCCGCTATGTGCTGGACGCCCAACTGCTCTGCGTGCGCCGCTCGGACGGCCGGCCGTGGAACGCGCCGGTCGGGCTGACCTTCCGCGACTGGCTGCGCCAGGCGGACGGGCAGCGCCCCACCCGGGCCGACCTCGACTACCACATGACCACCCTCTTCCCGCCGGTCCGGCCGCGCGGCTACCTGGAACTGCGCATGATCGACGCGCAGCCCGCGGACGGCTGGATGGTGCCCGCCGCGCTGGCCACCGCGCTCTTCGAGGACCCGCGGGCCACCGAGGCGGCGCTGGAGGCGCTGGAGCCGCTGGCCCGGGTGAGCGAGGAGCCCGGGCCGCGCGGGGCCGCCTGGACCAGGGCCGCCACCCGGGCGGCCGGCGACCCGGTGCTGCGCCGGGCCGCGCTGGCCTGCTTCGCGGCCGCCGACGCCGCCCTGCCGGGCCTCGGCGCCGGCGAGGAACTGCGCACCACGGTGGCCGAGTTCGCCGACCGGTACACCGCCCGTGGCCGATGTCCGGCCGACGACCTGCTCGACCCGCCGCGCTTGGGCGCCGGCGCACCCCAGGAGGACCAGCCGTGCTGAACCCCGACCCGAGTCTGACCGACGAGCAGCTGCGCGAGCTGATCGCGGACGAGCTGCTGGCCGCCAGGGACCGCACCGGCGTCCTGACCGACTGCCTCGACGACCACGAACTCACCACGCAGCACTCGCCGTTGATGTCGCCCCTGGTCTGGGACCTGGCGCACATCGGCAACCAGGAGGAACTCTGGCTGCTGCGCAACGTCGCCGGGCGCGACCCGATGCACCCCGAGATCGACCCGCTCTACGACGCCTTCGAGCACCCGCGTGCCGAGCGGCCCACCCTGCCGCTGCTGCCGCCCGCCGAGGCCCGCGGCTACGCGCACGAGGTGCGCGGGCGGGTGATGGACCTGCTGGCCGGCGTCGAGCTGGCCGGACCGCCGCTGCTGCGGGCCGGCTTCGCCTTCGGCATGATCGCCCAGCACGAGCAGCAGCACGACGAGACCATGCTGGCCACCCACCAACTGCGCGCCGGGGCAGCCGTGTTGACCGCGCCCGCGCCGCCGCCCGCGACACACTCCGACTGGCCGAGCGAAGTCCTGGTCCCGGCAGGCCCGTTCACCATGGGCACCGACACCGAGCCGTGGGCGCTGGACAACGAACGCCCCGCGCACCAGGTTTCGCTTGCCGCCTTCGCGCTGGACACCACCCCGGTGAGCAACGCCGCCTACCAGCTGTTCATCGCCGACGGGGGCTACCACGACCCGCGCTGGTGGACGTCGCAGGGCTGGCAGCACCGGATGGACGCCGGGCTGACCGCGCCGCTCTTCTGGACCGAGCAGGACGGCCAGTGGCTGCGCCGGCGCTTCGGCCGCACCGAGCCGGTACCGCCCGAGGAGCCGGTGCTGCACGTCGGCTGGTACGAGGCCGACGCCTACGCGCGCTGGGCCGGACGCCGGCTGCCGACCGAGGCGGAGTGGGAGAAGGCGGCCCGGCACGACCCCGCCACCGGCCGCTCCCGCCGCTTCCCCTGGGGCGACGCGGCGCCCGGCCCCGAGCACGCCAACCTCGGCCAGCGCCACCTGCAGGCGGCCCCGGTGGGCAGCTACCCGCAGGGCGCCAGCCCTTACGGGGCACGGCAGTTGATCGGTGACGTCTGGGAGTGGACGGCGAGCGACTTCACCCCGTACCCGGGATTCCGGGCCTGGCCCTACCGGGAGTACTCCGAGGTCTTCTTCACCCGCCCCGGCGAGCCGTCGCCGTACAAGGTGCTGCGCGGCGGCAGTTTCGCCGTCGCCCCGGTCGCCTGCCGCGGCACCTTCCGCAACTGGGACTACCCGATCCGGCGGCAGATCTTCGCCGGCTTCCGCACCGCCCGCGACGTCGAGGGCGAGAGCTGATGTGCCGTCATCTCGCCTACCTCGGAGAGCCGTTGAGCCTGCACGAGCTGCTGGTTCAGCCGCCCTACGGGCTGCACCGCCAGTCCTGGGCACCGCGCCTGCAACGCCACGGGACGGTGAACGCCGACGGCTTCGGCGTGGGCTGGTACGCGGACGGCGATCCGCTGCCCGCCCGCTACCGCCGGGCCGGGCCGATCTGGGCCGACCAGAACCTGCCCGACCTCGCCCGGGTGGTCCGCGCCCGCGCCGTGCTCGCCGCCGTCCGCTCGGCGACCGACGGCACCGCGCCGGGAGAGGCCGCCGCCGCCCCCTACACGGACGGCGAGTGGCTCTTCAGCCACAACGGCGTCGTGGGCGGCTGGCCCGGGGCGGCCGGTGAACTGGCGGCGCTGCTGCCGCCGGCCGAACTGCTGTCCCTGGAGGCGCGCTGCGACTCCGCGCTGGTCTGGGCACTGCTCGCGCACCGGCTGCGGGCCGGCGAGGAGCCCGCGCGGGCGCTGACCGGGGTCGTCCTGGACATCGCCCGGCGCACCGAGGGCCGGCTCAACCTGCTGATCACCAACGGCCGGCTGATCGCCGCGACCGCCTGGGGCGACACCCTCTTCCACCGTCTGGAGCGCGGCCGGTCCGTCCTGGTCGCCTCCGAACCCGGCGACGACGGGCCCGGCTGGACCCCAGTGCCCGACCGCTCGCTCCTGCTGGCCACCCCCGACGCGGTGACCGTCCGGCCGCTGGACGCCACCGATCCGATCCGAGAGGACCATTCCCGATGACCGCCTTCGAGCTCACCCGGCTGCTCCCCGCCGACCACTTCGCGAACGCACTGCGCGAGGACGTCCGCCGCGGGCTGACCGCGGACCCGAAGTGGCTGCCGCCGAAGTGGTTCTACGACAGCCGGGGCAGCGAGCTGTTCGAGGAGATCACCCGGCTGCCCGAGTACTACCCGACCCGGGCCGAGCGAGCCATCCTGACCGCCCGGGCCGGCGAGATCGCGGCGGCCACCGGCGCCCGCACGGTGGTCGAACTGGGCTCCGGCTCCTCGGAGAAGACCCGGCTGATCCTGGACGGGCTGCACGAGCTGGGCACCCTGGAGACGTACGTCCCGGTGGACGTGAGCGAGAGCGCGCTGAGCGAGGCCGGGGAGCGGCTGACCGCCGAGTACCCGGAGCTGACGGTGCACGCGGTGGTCTCCGACTTCACCGCCAGCCTGGCGCTGCCGCGGGCGGTGCGCGGGCCGCGACTGGTGGCCTTCCTCGGCGGCACGCTCGGCAACCTGCTGCCCGCCGAGCGCGCGGCCTTCCTGACCGCCCTGCGCGCCGAACTGGCCCCGGGCGACGCCCTGCTGCTCGGCACCGACCTGGTCAAGGACCCGGCGGTACTGGTCGCCGCCTACGACGACGCGGCCGGGGTGACCGCGGAGTTCAACAAGAACGTGCTGAACGTGCTGGACCGCGAACTGGACGCCGCCTTCGACCCGGCGGACTTCGAGCACGTCGCGCACTGGGACGCCGAGCGGGAGTGGATCGAGATGCGCCTGCGCTCCAGGGAGGAGCGCTATGTGAAGATCCCGGCGCTCGACCTGGTGGTGCACTTCGCCGCCGGGGAGGAGCTGCGCACCGAGATCTCCGCGAAGTTCCGCCGCGAGCGGGTGGCGGGCGAACTGGCCGCCGCCGGCTTCGCGCTGACCCACTGGTGGACCGACCCCGAAGGGAGGTTCGGGCTCTCCCTGGCCGAGCCGGTGTAGCGGGCGGCGGCGCCGCGCGGCCACGCGGCGGGCACGGGGAGTCGGTGCGAAGTTCACTCCAGCCATCTTGTCCGTACATGGTCAATTGCGAAGGATGGCAAGTACCAACCCCCTCCCCGAGGAGACCTCGTGCGTCTGCCCCGCCTGGCCGCCGGCCTCGCCGCCACCCTGGGCCTGCTCTGCGGCCTGACCACCACCACCGCCTCCGCCGTACCCGGCGCGGCGGCCGCCGCCTCCGTGCCGCGCCCGGACCACGTGGTGGTGGTCCTGTTCGAGAACACCTCGCAGAGCTCCATCATCGGCAACTCCAGCGCGCCCTACTTCAACCAGCTCGCCAGTACCGGGGCGAACTTCACCAACTCCTTCGCGATCGAGCACCCCAGCGAGCCGAACTACCTCGACCTGTTCTCCGGCTCCAACCAGGGCGTCACCGACGACTCCTGCCCGCACACCTTCGGCGCCGACAACGAGGGCGCCCAGCTGATCGCCAAGGGCCTGACCTTCACCGGCTACTCGGAGGACCTGCCCTCGGCCGGCTCCACCGTCTGCACCTCGGGCAAGTACGCCCGCAAGCACAACCCCTGGGTCAACTTCAGCAACGTGCCGGCCGCCGACAACCAGCCCTTCTCGGCCTTCCCGACCGACTTCACCAAGCTGCCCACCGTCTCCTGGGTGGTCCCCAACCTCTGCAACGACATCCACGACTGCTCGATCGCCACCGGTGACAGCTGGCTCAAGAGCCACCTGGACAGCTACGTCCAGTGGGCCAAGGCCCACAACAGCGTGCTGATCACCACCTTCGACGAGGACGACAGCAGCACCAGCGCCAACCAGATCACCACCATCTTCAACGGCCAGCCCGTCAAGCCCGGCAGCTACGCCGAGCACCTCGACCACTTCGGCGTGCTGCGCACCATCGAGGACATGTACGGCCTCCCGTACGCCGGCGCCGCCGCCCAGGCCACCCCGGTCACCGACGCCTGGACCACCGGCGGCACCACCGGCAGCGTCACCGTGACCCAGCCGCCCGCCCAGACCGGCACCGTCGGCACCGCCGCCTCGCTGCAGCTCGCCGCCACCGACACCGCGACCGGCACCCTCGGCTGGTCCGCCACCGGGCTGCCCACCGGACTGACCGTCAACCCGGCCACCGGCAAGGTCACCGGCACCCCCACCACCGCCGGGACCTACCAGGTCACCGCCACGGCCACCGACTCCACCGGCCCCTCCGGCAGCGCCACCTTCAGCTGGACCGTCGCCCCGGCCGGCGGCAGCTGCACGGCCGCCCAGCTGCTCGGCAACCCCGGCTTCGAGACCGGCACGGCCGCGCCCTGGACCGCCAGCTCCGGCGTGATCGACAACTCCACCGGTGAGCCCGCCCACTCCGGCAGCTGGAAGGCCTGGCTGGACGGCTACGGCAGCGCCCACACCGACACGCTCAGCCAGACCGTCACCATCCCGGCCGGCTGCCGGGCGAGCCTCGGCTTCTGGCTGCACGTCGACACCGCCAAGACCTCCGGCACGGCCGACGACACGCTCACCGTCCAGGCCGGCTCCAGCATCCTCGCCACCTACTCCAACCTCGACGCCGCCACCGGCTACACCCAGCGGACCCTCGACCTGTCGGGCTACGCCGGCCAGAGCGTCACGCTCAAGTTCACCGGCACCGAGACCGGCAACGGCCAGACCGGCTTCGTCCTCGACGACGCCGCGCTCAACGTCTCCTGACGGTCCGTCAACACCATTGCCCGGCAGCCATGTTCGAACCAGTCGGGCAGCTCGTACCGTCTCGCGGCAGTTCATCGACCCCCACCTCTCTTTCGGGAGCAACGCATGCGTCGCAGCAAGCTCAAAGCGCTCGCCCACACGGCGACAGCCCTGGCCCCGGACGGCTTCCCGGACTCCAACTTCTGTGCCTGGCACGACAAGACCAGCAGCGCGTACGGCAACCTCGCCTACACCAACCTGCCCTACATCCCCGACAACGGCGCCGGCGCCTGCACCACCTTCACCGACGGCCGCCTGCTGTCCGGGATCGAGTCCACCGAGAGTCACGAGTACGCCGAGACCGTCACCGACTTCTGGCCCAGCATCGGCTGGAACGGCAGTGGCGGCGAGATCGGTGACGAGTGCGTCAACCTGGACACCTACGCCACCCTGAGCACCGGCACCTTCGACCTCCAGGGCCTGTGGTCCAACGCGGCCAACAACTGCGTCACCCAGAGCTGACCTCTCCGAGACCCCTGATCCGCATCCGCCCGACCCCGCCCCGGCCCCGGCCTCGCCGGGTGGGCCCGTCCGCCCACCCGGCGGGGCCGGGCGGATGACTGCTCTCCCGGACGCGAATGTGTCAGTAGTCGATGGTGTGGCTGCTGATGATGCGTTTGGCCGCATCCGTCGTGGCGAGGCCCGCCTTTGGACGGTCCACGGTGAAGTACGTGTGGAAGTCCGCGCTCTGGTGCTCGCTCATCAACTGGATGTCCCTGTTCCAACTGCCACCGTCGGGACCGTCCTTGGCCCAGAGGTCGAGCAGTGAACCGCCGATCCGCCCCTGGACCGCGTCGCCTCTGTCCCACGTGGTGGAGCGGTCGTTGTGCAGATCGAAGGACTTGCCGTCCGAGAAGACGTAGCGGTAGTCGCCCAGGGAGTAGGCGGCCACCGCGTCCGCGAAGGCCTCGGTCCAGGCGCATCCCGTCGAACTGGCGACGTCGAACTGGTGGTTCTCGCAGTTGGGCGCGTCCGGGAACGAGTGGTCGTACAGCTCGAAGTGGAACCAGTGCCCGGCCTCGTGAAGGATCGTGTGCTTGGAGTCGGCGTCCTCGGCGGCGAGGACGACATCGCGGGACCCCGGGTCCCAGTAGCCGCCGTCGGTGGCGTCCGGGGCCCAGCTGAAGGTCAGTTGGTCGCAGCCGCCGGTACTCTGGTGCCGCGTCCAGCAGCCGGACCCGGCGGTGTTCGCCTCGACGGCCTTGCGGTAGAAGTCGTTCAGGGTGTCGACGATCTTCCAGGCGCCCTGCTGGTCGGCCGGGACCTTCACGGTGCCGAGGTCCCTGCTCGCCGATATACCGGCCAGGTGCGGGGATTCGAAGGAGTACTCCGTCTTGTGGACGGGACTGACCACCCGCCACAGGCTGGTGCTGCTGGAGCGGAACTTCAGGTAGGCCTCCGCGAAGGGTCCCGGCCGGTCGGCGCAGGCGCTGAAGGTCCCGTCGTTCTGCCCGGTGACCCCGGAGGCGAGCAGCTGGGCCTGCTCACTCACGGTGGCCTTCCCCCACAGCTGCCAGTTGGCGTTGCGGGCCACGGCGGTGGCGAGCGGCCTGCTCTCGCCGGCCTCGGCGTCACGGTGATCGTAGGCCAGCGTCCCGGTGAGGCAGGTCCGGCCGGCGGTCTGAGGACTGGTGGTCCGAGTACCGGAGTTCTGGGCACTGGCGGTCGCCTGGCCTCCGGTGGCCGGTTGGCCGGCGGCACGGAGCGGGCCGCAGGCTGCCAGGCCCGCCAGCAGCGCCACGGCTGCGACGGCCCGGGCCGATGGACGGCCCGTGACCGGGGAACCGGCGGCGGTTGAGGGGTCGGTCAGCGCACGGCGCGGCACTCGACGGTGTCCGGACAAGGTTCAGCTCCGCAGTGAGGGTCGGTGAGGGTCGGTGAGGGATGACGGGTGGCTTCGGTTCAGTTGCCGGGCATGGCGCTGCCGGGCCCCACCCGGCTCGAGCAGTCACCGACCCGGACGAGTCTCGTGGGGCGACGCTGAGGATTTGATGAGGACGGTCGCGCCCGAGCTGCGGTTATGCTGACCGCCGTGCGTGTACTGGTGGTCGAGGACGATGACGATCTGCGGTTCGCGGTGGCCGCAGCGCTGCGGGACGACGGTCTGGCCGTCGACGAGGCCGCGGACCTGCCCGCCGCGGACGAGGCGCTGTTCGTCACCGACTACGACTGCGCGGTGTTCGACCGGATGCTTCCGTCCGGCGACTCCCTCGACTACGTGCAGGAGCTGCGTCTGAACGGCCGGAGCGTGCCGGTGCTGTTCCTCACCGCGCGCGACCAGGTCGAGGACCGGGTCGCCGGGTTCGCCGCCGGGGGTGACGACTACCTGGTCAAACCGTTCGCGACGTCCGAACTGGCGGCCCGGGTCCGCAGCCTGTGCCGGCGGGCCGGGACGGTCCGCCCGCCCGTGCACCGGCTGGCCGATCTGGAGGTCGACACCGCGCGTCGGCAGGTCCGCCGGGGCGGCGTGCTGCTGGTGCTGACCAGCAAGGAGTTCGCCGTCCTGGAGATCCTGGCAGCCCGCTCGGACCAGGCCGTGCCCCGCGCCGAGCTGATCGAGAAGTGCTGGGACCAGATGGCCGAGCCGAACTCCAACGTCGTCGACGTGCTGATGTCGCAGCTGCGCCGCAAGCTGGGTGACCCGCCGCTGATCCACACCGTGCGCGGGGTGGGGTACCGGCTGGCGTGCGAAGGCGCCGGGTGCTGACGGCGGCGGCCCGCGTCCGCAGGCTGCGTCGGCGGCTCACCGCGCTCTTCGCCCTGACCAGCGCGGTCGGCCTGATCGCCCTGGCCGCGTTCGCCGTCCACAGCGACGGCGTGGCCCGCGACCGGCAGGTCGACAGCTCACTGGACGTGCAGACCAGTCAGGCCATCCCCCAGCTCACCTATGACGACGCCGGCAAGCTCGACGTCGGCAACATGCTGGACGCCGTCGACGCGGACTGCCCACCCCTGTTCGTCTTCGCCGGGTCGGCCGAGAACCTCACGACCGTCTCCACCCCGCGCCAGCCGTGTGCCAAGGCCCGCACCGCCGACGTCCACGATCTCGCCGTCGCCGCACTGCGGCAGGAGGGCAAGGCCTGGGCGAACACCCGCGCCCAGGACGGACACCCGCTGCGGCTGCTCGCCGCCCCCTTCACCGGGCCGGACGGACAGTCCACCGCAGGTGTCATGGTCACCGCCGCCGACACCTCCAGTAGCCGCGCCGCCCACCGCGACCTGGCGCTCCTGCTGGTCGGCGGCTGCGCGGTCCTGGTGTCGGTGTCCGCCGTCGTCGGGCACCTGCTGTCCGGCCGGGCCACCCTCCCCGCGCTGACCGCGCTCCAGCAGCAGGAAGCCTTCCTCGCCGACGCCGCCCACGACCTGCGCACTCCCGCCGCCGCGCTGCGGACCCTCGCCGAGACCGCCCTGCGCGACGACGGCTCCCGCACCTCCGCGCTGGAGCGCACGGTGCGGCTGGCCACCCGGATGGGCGACCTGATCGACGGTCTGCTCACCCGCGCCCGGCTCGTGGCCGGCGTCGGAGCGCCGGCCAACGAGCCGCTGCGCCTCGACCAGCTCGTCGAGGCCGTGGTGGACGAGCTGGTCGACGAGGCCGTGGGCGACGAGGCCCCCACCGGGGGTCACTACGTCACCGTCCAGGCCGAGCCGACCGTCGTCGACGCGGATCCGGACCTGCTGCGCCGGGCCGTGGCCAACCTGCTCGGCAACGCGCTCACGCACGGCCGCACGGCGGGCCTACCCGCCGAGGTCCAGCTCACCGTGACCGCCGACGGCACCCTCACCGTGGACGACGCCGGCCCCGGTGTACCGCCCGAGCTGGCGGGCTCCTTGTTCGAACGCTTCCACAGCGGCGCCGGGTCCACCGGCCTCGGTCTGTCCATCGCCTCCTGGGTCGCCCACGCCCACGGCGGCACCCTCACCGTCGGCACCAGCCCTCACGGCGGCGCCCGCTTCACCCTCCACCTGCCTCCCCACCGCAGGTAAGTGCGTTGAGAGAGCAGCGAGTTCTGTGGCGTGGTCGTCCAGGCCCAGCGAGCCCTGCGAGAGTGCGGCCATCTGCCGGGCCTTCAGGTCGAAGGCGTAGCTACTGGCCTTGCGGGCCGCCTCGCGGCCCTGGGGCCAGACGCGCTGGCCGAGCTTGTAGCAGACGGCCTGCCCCGGCAGGCCGAGGCAGCGGATGATCCCGCTGTCGAGTTGCTCGCCCGGAAGTCCGCAGAAGCGGCCGTAGAACGCGCCGCCCTCCTGGAGCGCCACCTCGTCGCAGGCCAGCCGGCCCCACCGTTGCCACCGATCCCGCCGGCGCAGCCAGGAGCGCCGCTACCGCCATCCGTGCCGGGACTCCCCGCCGGGTGCGAGGACATGCCGTTGGCGCCGTTGGTCATCCTCGATGAAAACGACAGGACCGCCTTCCTGCTCGCGCGGTGCTTGTCGATGGCAGACACCGGCGTCCAGCTGTCACGTCGTCCCTGGTTCGGTTTGCCGCGAGGTGATGTGGATGATCTGTTGGGCGGTGGCACTGAGGCCGGTTCGTGTGTGGCGGGCGAGGCGGCTGAGTTCGGTGCGGGCTTCGTCCGGAGTGTGCCCCTGGTCGATGAGGATTCCGATGGCCTGGTTGAGTCCGGTCGCGTCGGCCAGTCCGGTGAGACCGGAGGTCTCGCGCGGTGGAGTGAGGTGCTGGTCGAGCGCGACGTCCTTGAGCTCCAGGCCGAACTCGTAGGCGGCATCGGCGGCGAAGTCGACGAAGGCGCCTGCGGTGCCGGCGTAGAACACGATCGAGCTGCCGGGCCCGGCGCCGTGAACTGCTGTCAGTGGCAGTGCGGCGGAGGTGGCGACGCGGCGAGGGGTCGCGCTTTCGTCCAGGACCGTGAGTGCCAGCGGCAGGTCGTCCAGGACGAGTGTCATCGTGAGGCCGAGCCACGACGGCACGGCCGCGCGAAGACCGTCGGCCAGTTTCCGCACTGAGTCCGTGAGGTCGGCGCCGGGGAGTCCGATGGCGTCGGCGAAGGCCTTGAGGTCTGTGGCGAGTGTGCCGGAGATGTCCACGACGGGACTCCGGGCGTCCCGACCACCCGGCCGTACTGCCCGGTCCGCACACGACGGGACGCGGCGCGCGGTGCGGCGGAGATCGGCGCCAGGTCGGGGCCTGCCGTCTCGCGGCCTCCGCACCTGCGACGCTACGCCGCCGCCACTGATCGGGCCACTGTCACCGGACCGGCACGGAGCGGGGGTCAGCCGGCGCTGCGGCGGGCCCGTGCTCGGGCCACCGCCTCGTCGAGCAGTTGCTGGGCCACCACCGAGGCCTTCCGGTTCTGGGCCTGGCTCATCACACGGAGTCTGTCGAAGGCCTCGGCCGGGGTGCAGCCGCTGCGGCTCATCAGGATGCCCAGCGCCTGGTCGATCGCGGCGCGATGGGTCAGCGCGGACTGCAGCTGGGCGGCCAACCGCTGGGCCTGGGCGAGGGCCTGGGCGTTCTGCACGGAGATCGCGGCCGGGACCGCGAACAACTCGCCGAGTTCCACGGCCCGCGCGTCGAAGGCGTCCTCGGCACGGGCGTAGACGTTCATCGCCCCCAGTACCCCGTCATCGACCAGCAACGGCAGCGACACCACACTGTGCACCCCCAGCCGACTGACCTTCGGCCCGAACAGCGGCCACGAAGGATCGTCGCCCAGCGAGCCCGAACGCACCGTTCGTCGTTCGGCTGCCGCGGTGATGCACGGTCCCTCGCCGATGCCGTACTGGATCGCGTCCACCTCCCGAACGAACTCCGCGCTCGCCACGATGGTGTCGGCCCGGTCGTTCTCCAGCAGGGTCAGACCCGCGCCGTCCGCACCCGGGATCGCGCGCACGGCGAACTCGGCGACGTGCGTCAGCAGGCCCCGCAGGTCCAACTGGGCGGTGGCGAGCCGTGACAGGCCGGCCAGGCTCTCGCGAAGGTCCGCGTCGTCGGCAACGGCCGGGCCGCCGCCGGAGCCCTGTATCGGCGCGTCCGAGGGGCCGGGGCTTGTCTGCGGCATGGCGTTCTCCGTCCTGCGCACCCGCGGCCGATGGCCCGTCCGTCAGCGCGGTCCGGCGTGAACTCCGGTGTCCGCGGTCCTGCTGCTCATTGTCCGCCCGCCCGGCCGTCCGTCAACGGGCGGCATCGACAGGGCGCGCGGGCCGCGAGTACTGTCGAAGGTGGTTGAGTCAGCAGCCAGCTCGGAGACGACGGCCGGCCTCGCGCTTGCCTCGGGAGCGATCAGCTCGCAACCGGGCACATTCGGTGACCTCCTCAGGCGAGGATCACCATGCTCATGCGGCTGCCCGCTCGCCTCCTTCGGCAGACACCATGCCCAACGGTCCGGCCGACGATCGGTCCGTCCCTCAGTGCTGCCCGTGCGGCAGGCCTTCCGGACGCCGCCGCACGCCCGGCCGACCCGGCGTCTCCAGCCGACGACCTGTGGCACTTCCCGGTCGACGGACCGACGTCGGCCGGGCCCACCGCCTCCCACCCCCACCGTCCGAGCCGGCCGGGCCCGTACACGCTGTCCCGCCAACAACTGAACAGAGGCACACCATGAGAGTCCTGATCATCGCCCTGGTCATAGTCGGGCTGGTCCTCCTGCTGGCATTCGCACTGTCCGCGAAGATCATCAAGCAGTACGAGCAGGGCGTGCTGTTCCGGCTCGGCCGGGTCCGCGGCTCGAAGAAGCCCGGGTTCACCCTGATCATCCCGATCATTGATGTCCTGCACCGGATCTCGCTGCGGATCGTCACGATGCCGATCCAGTCGCAGGGCATCATCACCCGCGACAACGTCAGCGTCGACGTCTCCGCGGTCGCCTACTTCCGGGTGGTCGACGCCGTGAAGTCGGTCGTCGCGATCGAGAACGTCTACGCCGCGATCGACCAGATCGCCCAGACCACGCTGCGCAAGGTGGTCGGACAGCACACCCTCGACCAGACGCTCTCCGAGACCGACACGATCAACCTGGACATCCGCGAGATCCTCGACGTCACCACCGCGGAGTGGGGTGTGGAGGTGACCGTGGTGGAGCTGAAGGACATTCAGCTGCCCGAGTCCATGAAGCGGGCGATGGCCCGTCAGGCCGAGGCCGAGCGGGAGAAGAGGGCGAAGATCATCAACGCCGAGGGCGAGTCGCTCGCGGCCGCCGCGTTGGGCGATGCCTCGGACGTCATGATGGCCCATCCGCTGGCCCTGCAACTGCGCAACCTGCAGAGCCTGGTGCAGATCGGCGTGGACAAGAACACCACCGTCGTCTTCCCCGCCCCGCTGATGAGCACCATCGGCGAGGTCGGGGCCTTCCTCGCCCGCGAGACCGCCGCCGCAGCAGCCCCGTTGACCGCGCAGGGGGCCGTGGCCGGGCCGCAGACGCAGGCCGCCGCCGCGCTTCCGCTCGTCAAGCAACCGACCCGCCCGTTGCCGGACCAGGAGGCAGTGGTCAACGGCGGGCGTGCCGTTTCGCAGAGGTAACCACCCGGGATCCGGGGTTCGCCGGCGCACGCACAGGTGCTGCTGACCCACAGCAACCCGCCCCCGCCGGATGGACGCGCAGCCGCACCTGCCTCCGCCCGCACGGACGAAGCCTGCGACGGGGTCCTCCAGCCGCCAGTGGCCGACAAGGAGCCTTGACCCGATGAACACCCCGACCCTCACCCCCGAACTACTCCACCGGATGGACGCCTACTGGCGCGCCGCCAACTACCTGTCAGTGGGCCAGCTGTACCTCTACGACAACCCGCTGCTCAGGCGCCCCTTGGAACTGGCCGACGTGAAGCCGCTGATCGTCGGCCACTGGGGAACGACCCCGGGCCAGAACTTCATCTACGCCCATCTGAACCGGGTCATCACCAAGTACGACCTGGACATGCTCTACGTCGCCGGCCCCGGACACGGCGGCCCGGCGCTGGTGGGCAACACCTATCTGGAGGGCACGTACAGCGAGATCTATCCGGACGTGGGCCAGGACGAGGCGGGGATGAAGAAGCTGTTCACCCAGTTCTCCTTCCCCGGCGGGATCTCCAGCCACGTCGCACCCACCACACCCGGATCGATCCACGAGGGCGGCGAACTCGGCTACTCCCTCAGCCACTCCTTCGGCGCGGTCTTCGACAACCCCGACCTGGTGGTGGCCTGCGTCGTCGGTGACGGCGAGGCCGAGACCGGACCCCTGGCCACCTCCTGGCAGTCCACCAGGTTCCTCGACCCGGTCGGCGACGGGGCGGTCCTGCCGATCCTGCACCTGAACGGCTACAAGATCAGCAACCCCACCATCCTGGCCCGTATCGGGGACGAGGAGCTGGCACAGTTCCTGCGCGGCTGCGGCTGGGAGCCCCACTTCGTCTCGGGCGACGACCCCGAGACCATGCACCAGCTCATGGCCGGAACGCTTGACCGGGCCGTGGAGCGGATCCGGCGGATCCAGCACGCCGCCCGCACCGGCGCGGCCACGACCCGCCCGCGCTGGCCGATGATCGTCCTGCGCTCGCCCAAGGGCTGGACCGGTCCCAAGACCGTCGACGACCTGCCGAACGAGGGCACCTTCCGGTCCCACCAGGTCCCCCTGCTGGTCGACGCCGACCACCCGGACCACGTCGAGCAGTTGGAAAGCTGGATGCGCGGCTACAAGCCGCAGGAACTCTTCGACGAGAACGGCCGCCTGCTGCCGGACCTGGCAGCACTGGCCCCCGTCGGCAACCGGCGGATGGGCGCCAACCCGCACGCCAACGGCGGGCTGCTCCTGCGGAACCTGCGGATGCCCGACTTCCGGGCCCACGCGGTGGACGTCCGCTCACCCGGCGCGGTCAGCGGGAAGGACACCCTGGTCCTGGGCCGCTTCCTGCGGGACGTCACCGCCCTCAATCAGGAGCAGCGCAACTTCCGCGTCTTCGGCCCCGACGAGACGCTCTCCAACATGCTCGGCGCGGTCTTCGAGGTGACGAACCGCCAGTGGAACGCCGACACGGTGGAGGGCGACGAGTTCCTCGCGCCGTCGGGGCGGGTGCTGGACTCGATGCTCAGCGAGCACCAGTGCGAGGGCTGGCTGGAGGGCTACCTGCTCACCGGGCGGCACGGCCTCTTCAACTGCTACGAGGCCTTCGTCCACATCGTCGACTCGATGTTCAACCAGCACGCCAAATGGCTGAAGGTCACCAAGGAGCTGCCCTGGCGGCGCGACATCGCCTCGTTGAACTACCTGCTGACCTCGCACGTCTGGCAGCAGGACCACAACGGCTTCACGCACCAGGACCCGGGTTTCCTGGACCACGTCGTCAACAAGAAGGCCGACATCGTGCGGGTCTACCTCCCGCCGGACGCCAACTGCCTGCTGTCCGTCATGGACCACTGCCTGCGCAGCCGGCACTACGTGAACGTCGTGGTGGCGGGCAAGCGCGCGATGCCGCAGTGGCTCTCCATGGCGGACGCGGTGGTTCACTGCACCGAGGGGATCGGCATCTGGCCCTGGGCGAGCAATGACCAGGGCGCCGAACCGGACATCGTGCTGGCCTGCTGCGGGGACACGCCCACCCTGGAGGTGCTGGCCGCCGTGTCCATCCTGCGCGAGCACCTGCCCGACCTGTTGGTGCGTGTGGTCAACGTCGTCGACCTGATGAAGCTGGAGCCCGACACGGTGCACCCGCACGGGCTCAGCGACCGGGACTACGACTCGCTCTTCACCCGGGACAAGCACATCATCTTCGCCTTCCACGGATACCCCTGGCTGATCCACCGGCTCACCTACAGCCGCACCAACCGCAACCTGCACGTGCGCGGCTACAACGAGGAGGGCACCATCACCACGGCCTTCGACATGCGGGTGCAGAACCGCCTGGACCGCTTCCACCTGGTCCAGGACGTCATCGACCGGCTGCCCCGGCTAGGCGCCCGGGGCGACTACCTGAAGCAGCAGATGCGGGACAAACTCGTCGAGCACAGCCGCTACATCAGCCGACACGGAACGGACCTGCCCGAGATCCGGGACTGGACGTGGAGCGGTCCGCGATGAGCAGCTGCCGGCGGACGCCGTGAGGTTCTGGACGGCGCGGCCTGCGGTCAGCTGGTCTGCGGGGCGAGCGGGTTGTTGTCGCCGCCGCGCCATTCGACGAGGAAGAGGGTCGCGTCGTCGCTGGTGATCCCGGCGCGTTCGCGCATCAGGGCGTGCGAGAGGCCGCGGACCATCTCCTGGACGCTGCCGGTGGCGCGTGCGACGCGCTCGACCGCTTCGACCAGGCGGTCCTCGCCGAACTGCTCGCCGCCGCGCAGGTGTTCCTCGACCAGGCCGTCGGTGTAGAAGAGCACCCGGTCGCCGGGCTCCAGGTGTTGGGAGCTGATCAGCGGGGTGTCGCCGCCGAAGCCGACCGGCAGGGTGCCCGGGGTCTCCAGCGTCTGGTGGACCCTGTTGCCGCGGATCAGCAGCGGCGCCGGGTGGCCGGCGTTGACGGCCTGCAGGTGGCCCGTGGTGACGTCCAGGGTCATCATCTGCGCGGTGACGAACTGGTCGGGGCCGAACTGCTGGTCGATGGCGTTGTCCATGAACGCGTAGAGTTCCGCAAGCCCGACGTCGGTGCGCCTGGCGTGGCGGTAGGCGCCCATCGCGACGGTCGCCAGGACTGCCGCGTTCAGTCCGTGGCCCATGGCGTCGATGACGGCCAGATGCAGGGTGTCGCCGTTGAGCGCGTAGTCCAGGCTGTCCCCGGCCACGCTGTAGGCCGGCTCCAGGATCCCGGCCACCGCCACCTGAGGGGTGGTCATCGTCAACGGCGGCAGCAGCGACCACTGGATCTCCGCGGCCACGCTCATCGGCTCGCGGCGCCTGGTGCGGAAGAACAGGTCGGTGTAGCTGTTCTTGGTGACCAGCATCTCCGCCACCAGTCCGGCCAGGCGCCGCAGCAGCCGCCGGTCGTCCTCGTCGACGCTGTCCAGGGTGAGCACGAGGACGCCGACCTCGTCGCTGCCGTCCAGCAGCGGCAGGAAGATCCGCACGCCGTCCGCCTGTGGCTGTTCGACGGGGGTCGTGCGCAGGAAGGCCTCACCGGCCGGGGACCCGTCGATCGGCACCGGGTCGCCGACCCGCAGTCCCTCTCCCGACAGGGGGACGAGCATGATCTGCTCGTAGTCCTGCAGGAGGATCGAGACGTCCCGGCCGCCCATCGCGTGCACCTCCTCGGCCACCAGGGGTGCGATGAGCTGAGGCGGCATCTCGTGAGCCCGGTCCAGCAGGTGTCCCAGCAGCCGCTCACCGAAGCCCTCCGACCGGTCCACCCCTCCCCGGCCGTTTCTGCGCGGGGACTGTGTCATAGGCACCTCGGGGTTCGGAGGCGGTGGCCTCTGCGGGCTGTCCTGATGTGCTTCCGTGCGATGACGCGACGGCCTCATCCAAGCGATCAGGTCTCAGCATCGCACCGGCTTTGCGTGCTTGCGGGCGGCGTATAGCCCGGTCGGCGTAGTGCTGTTGGTACGTCATGGCTGGTCAGGATGAGACTCGTTGGGCCGTTCGGGCGTCCGCTGCCCGGGTTCGTCGCCGGTGTGGCGTGGCAACCGGGCTCCGTCAGGCGCTCCGGACGGGCCGGCGCCGGAGTACCGTGGACTCACCGAGGGCACTTCGCGCATCGCCATTCAGGGCGGCATCGTCTCCGGCGAACGAACAGCCCGGGCCTTCACCGGCCCGGAGGCGGGTTCGCACCATGACCGCGACCACCCTCCAACCCGTACCGACCGCGCCGATCCCGGCGCCCGCGGTCCGGACGTCCCTGAAACCCGTTGGCGAGAGCGGCGGCAGGCTGGACGGCGCCTGGTGGCCCCGCTCACGTGACCTGGTCCACGAACTTCCTTCGCTGATAGCAGTGTTGGACAAGCGTTGGGGTCGGATCACCCGCGTGACGGTGAACGTTCGGATGTGGCCGCTCATCCCCGCCGAGATCCCGACGGGCAGTCACATCCTGCGCCTGGGCTGGTTCGACACCGAGCAGGAAGGCGCGGACCTCTGCCTGCTCTCGTACCACACCGGCCGCTGGGACCTCCTGGTGATCCCGCCCGAATGCGCCCCCGCCACGGCGGCCCGCCTGATGGCAGTCGCCGCGGACACGCACAACACCCAGAGCGCGAGCGCTCTCCTGGCCGACGCCGGCACGGCCGTCGGAGCATCCCAGCTCGCCGACCGGGACTCGGAGGGCGGCCCCCACGCCTGCGGCCCGGTCTTCCCCAAGGCCGCCTGAGAACTGACGGAGTAGCCATGTTCGGGAGCACGCTGAACACCGAGGGGCGGACGGGTCGGGTGCGGGGCCGGGAGCTGACCGAGCTGGCCCGGTTGACGACCAAGTACATGATCAGGAACGGCCTGCCCAAGAGCGAGGCGATCGCCAAGGCCCGGGTTGCGCTGCCCTACGGGCACCTGCACAGGCCCGGCGCCATCAGCCACTGGGTCGACGCCGAAATCCCCATCTGCGCAGACGGCCGGCGCACCATCCCGGCCGCCGGACAGACCGGTTGCTCCCGGACAAGCAGCGCACCGCACGACCTGCCGCACCCAGCGCGCCCCCACTGACCCACCCACCGCACCGCGGCCTCACCATCACCCCTGCAACGTCTTCGTGGTGGCGCTGATGACCGGTGTCGGCTTCGCCCTCGGGTTCCGGATCCACGCCGGTGTTCCGGCGTACCTCACTGATCGGCCGAGGCCTCCGTGCTTCGCCTCGCCGCGGCATCCGCGCCCGACCCGCGCCGGGTGCCGGACCGGCGGGGCCGGCGCTCGGTGGACGCGGTGGTGGTGCTGAAGTAGGCGGCGCGGCGGCGCAGATGGCGCGAGGTCCCGTAGTGCGGCGGCCGGGGCACGGTGTCGGCGGCCGCGCCGTAGAAGATCCGCTTGCCGAGTTCGATCAGGACCAGGTAGGCGATGATCATGCCGACCAGAGCGGCGAAGAAGGCCCCCGGCAGCGGCTGGAACCCGAGCGTGTGGGCCAGCGGTGTGGCTGGGAGCAGGGTGCCTACGGCTACCACGCCGAGGGCGGCGAGGGTCAGCGGCAGGCTGGGGTGGCTTCGGAAGAAGGGGATCCGCCGGGTGCGGATCGCGAAGATCACCAGGGTCTGGGTGGCCAGCGACTCGACGAACCAGCCGGAGCGGAACTGCGCCGGGCCGGAGTGGAAGACCCAGAGCATGACGCCGAAGGTGACGAAGTCGAACACCGAGCTGAGCGGGCCGAAGCAGATCATGAAGCGGCGGATGAAGGCGATGTCCCAGTGCGAGGGCCGGCGCAGCTGCTCCTCGTCCACGTTGTCGGTGGGGATGGCGAGTTGGCTGCTGTCGTAGAGCAGATTGTTCAGCAGGATCTGGGAGGGAAGCATCGGCAGGAAGGACAGGAACAGTGAGGCACCCGCCGCCGAGGCCATGTTGCCGAAGTTGCTGGAGGTGCCCATCAGCACGTACTTGATGGTGTTGGCGAAGATCCGCCGGCCTTCGGCCACGCCGTCGGCGAGCACGTCGAGGTCCTTCTCCAGCAGGATCACGTCGGCGGCGTCCTTGGCCACGTCGGTGGCCGAGTCGACCGAGATGCCCACGTCGGCCGCGTGCAGGGCCAGCGCGTCGTTGACACCGTCGCCGAGGAAGGCGACCCCGCCGCCGCTGCGCCGCTGAGCGTGCACGATCCGGGCCTTGGCCTCGGGGCTGACCCGGGCGAAGACGGTGGTCCTGGTGATCGCCTCGGCGAGCTGGGAGTCGTCCAGGGCATCCACCTCGGTGCCGGTCATGGCCTCGCCCTCGCCCAGTCCGAGGTCGTGGCAGACCTTGGCGGCGACCGCGGCGTTGTCGCCGGTCACCACCTTCACCGCGATGCCGAGACCGGCCAGCCTGCGCAGCGCGCCGGCCGCGTCCGGCTTCGGCGGGTCGAGGAAGACCAGCAGCCCGGCCAGGCGAAGGCCGTTCTCGTCCGCGGGTCGGATGACCGGGGGCCCGTCGGCACCGGGGCGAGTGGCGACGGCGACGACCCGGTTTCCCGCGGCAAACTCCGCCGCCAGTGCGTCGCGGGCCGCGGCCGGCACGTCGGTGCAGCGGTCCAGGACGGTTTCCGGAGCCCCCTTGGTGACCAGGGTCGACCGGCCGGACGCGTCACGCACCAGGACGGAGATCATGCGGCGCTCGTGGTCGAAGGGCAGCACCGCGAGCTGGGTGCAGCCGGACAGGGCGGTCCGCTCGCCCGCGGCAGCCGGTGATCGCCACAGGGCCTGGTCGAGCGGGTTTCCGCCGACGTCCTGCTCGTCCCGCGTCGCGTTCTCGGTGCAGAGCAGTCCCCAGCGCAGCACAGCGCCGGCGTCCTCGCCGCCGGCGGGCACGGCGCGCATGTAGTCGATGCGGCCCAGGGTGAGGGTGCCGGTCTTGTCGGTGAACAGGACATCGACGTCTCCGAGGTCCTCGATGCAGACCAGTCGCTTGACCAGGACCTTGCGCCGACTCATCCGCCGCGAGCCGGCGGCCAGACTGGTGGAGACGACAGCGGGCAGCAGTTGAGGGGTGATGCCGACCGCGATCGCGAGCGAGAACAGCAGCGCGTCGATGATCGGCTTGTGCAGCGCCACGTTGATCACGAAGATCGAGGTGGTGAGCGCGCCCGCGACGTAGACGAGCAGCAGCGAGAAGCGGCGCAGGCCGACCTGGAACTCGGTGTCGAGCTGGTGCGTGCCGAGCCCGGCGGCGATCTTGCCGAACTCGGTGCGCGCGCCGGTGGACACCACGACTCCTCGGGCACTGCCGGTACGCACGACCGTGCCCATCAGCGCGCACCCGGTCAGCTCGGCCAGCGCCGTCCCGGCCGGGACGGCGGCGGTGCCCTTGTCGACCGGAAGCGACTCCCCGGTCAGCACCGACTCGTCGCACTCCAGGCCGGTGACCTCCAGCAGTCGCAGGTCGGCGGGGACGACGTCCCCGAGGTGCAGCTCCACCAGGTCGCCGGGAACCAGCGCGGTGACGTCCACCGAGGTCGCCCGCCCGTCGCGCACCGCCACCGTCTCGTGGCGGATTTGCGAGTGCAACGCCTCGGCGGCCTTCTCGGCACGGTACTCGTTGACGAAGCCCAGCCCCACCGACACGGCCACGATCACCCCGATGATCACGGCATCGCTGCGCTCGCCCACCAGGAAGGACGCGACGGCGGCCCCCAGCAGGAGACCGAGCAGCGGAGAGCGCAGCTGGTGCCAGAGCACGGGGAAGAACCGCGCCCGGTGCGAGGACACCGCGTTGGCACCGTAACGAGTCTGACGCCGCGTCACCTCTTCCGAGCTCAGCCCCGTGTCGGGATCGACGCTCAACCCGTGCAGGACCTCGTCCCCCGGAAGCGCGGCGGCCGACACCACCCCGGCCACCGGGCCGGGCGGCTGAACAGGTGCGGTGACAGTCATCGAGGACCGTCCTGGACCGGGCTTGCCGCCCGCCTCAGCACGCGATGATGCCGGGTCGGCCTACAGGGAACTGCGTCATGCGTATCGCCGCCTAGGGGCACACGTCACGCCCGGCGAGGGCACGAAGTCCGAACAGACCCGGGCGCGCTACGTGCCCCCAGGATGGCATGGATCGGCCGCCTCATACCGCCGGCGACGTTCCCGCCGGTGGCCGCACAGTCCGCCCGTCTACGAGGAGAGCCAGGTCGCCGTCGTCCCGTTCACTGACGCCGGCCTCCGTCAGTGAACTTCTGATGTGCCGTCAGGACTACCGTGGGCAGACTGACCGGCGGCTCTGATCCCCCACTCGCCGAGCGGTGTCGTCCGGCGTGTCGGGGGGCAGGGTCGGTCGGTGCCGCGTGGAACCGGCGCGGGGCCGGCCGCGTCCAAGGGCGGACGCCGAGAGGGGATGGCCATGGGGGCAACGAGGTCGCGTGGCACCAAGGTTCTGCTGGTCGGGCTTGGCCTGGCAGTGACCTGCGCATTGGTCGGCTGGGCCGTGTACGCCCTCACCATCGGGCGGGTCAGGGAATGGGACGTGGACGCCCAGGGGCCCGTCGTCGTCTCCGCCGATGGGCGGACCCTCACCCTCACCAGCGTGCCCGATCCGGCTTGGAGCCCGGGCCAGTGCTTCGGCGGCCTCACCGTCGAGGTGGTGACCGAGGAGCACGCAGCCACTGTGGCCGTCCACCTCCACCTGCGCAGCGCTCCGCGGGAACCGGGAGGGTCCCAGGGCAGCTGTGCGCTGTTCACCGGAATCTGGGGCGACCTCGCTCACCCCCTCGACCCACGAACACTGACCGACAGCCACGGGCGGCCACTGCGGACCGTGTCCGAGGCGAGGCTTCCGCGGCCACGCGACCCGGGCCTGGTCGAGGAACGTAGCGTACTGTGCATCGCCGGACAGCGGCCCTCCCAACCCAGCGCCTGCCTCGGCTCGTTGGCTCTCGTCAGCGACTACCGTGACGCCTCGCGGCAGGTCAGCTGGACGCTGTACCAGTCCCTCGACCCGGCGGCACCGGACCCCGCCGCCGCGGGGACCTCGGCGGTACAGCGCACGGTCCTGGACGGAACTCCCGCCGTCTGCAATGGGAGCGGTGACCTCGGAGTGACCGTCGGCTGGACCGAGGCCGGGACGGTGCAGCAATTGGCCTTGACCCTCCCGACCGGCTCCGACACCACGAGCGACCAGCTCTGTACCCGTGCCTTTGCCGAGGCGCGGACCGTGCGGTGAGCCGCCGGTGGGCGGTGGCGGTGGGCACGGCCGTGGCATGCACGCTCGCCGGCCTGGTCGGCTACCGGGTGGCGGCGGGCGCCGCGCCGCCCGGGCTGGTCCGCACCCCGGTCGCCGTGGTGCTGCTGTCAGCGGACGGCCGGGGGCTCGGCGTCGCGCAGAGCGGGGAGTGCCTGGGCACGGGAGAACTGCGCGCCCGCGAGACACCGTCCGCTGTCGTGCTCGACTTCCGTACCGATCCGCCGAACCGGGACTGCGTCGGCGGAGCCCTGCAGACGCTCTGGTCGGTCCGGCTCGCGACACCACTCGGCGACCGCCCGCTGCTGGACACGAACGGCGGCACCGGCGACGGCGGCACCGTGCCGTACTTCCGCGCCGCCGACCTCCCGGTCGCCGCACTGCTGCCGCCCGGCTTCCACCACGCCTACGACGCCCCCGGCTACCTCGGAACCAGCTCCGCCGGCCAGTGGAGCCCGGCCGCCTCGGAGCTCTTCCTCGCCGGCACGGCGCACCTGTGGCTGGTGGTGGAGTACGGACGCCACTGGCCCGACGACTGGCCCACGGCCACGACCACCCTCGTCCCGGTCCTGGGCCACCTGGCCCGGGTCGGCCCCAACGGCATCGCCTGGCAGCAGCAGGACGCGGCCGGCTCCGCTCGCAGCTACGCACTCCTGGCCGATCCACCCCTCCCGACCGAACAACTGATCTCCATGGCAAGCCAGTTGCGTCCGACGCCCGCGTCAGGGAGCAGGCTGCTGTCCGCTGGTCCCCGGGCCTGCGGTACAACTCATCCCCACCCACCGTCCTGAGGCACCGCCAGTGCGGGCTTGGCACCCGATCGCCGAGAGCGCCCTGCCCTTCCCCGACATCTACACCCTGGCCGCCTCCCCGGTCACGAGGGCCCGGCCTTCACTCTCCGTAGGTACGCACACCGCGTCGCCCGCTCGCTCGACAAGGCTCGTGTGGCCATCGGCCGGCGCTACCGCCTTGTGGCGTGACCGGAGGCTCTCCGATGTGAACTGGTTGTGAAATGGCCGCCAAAGCCTCCGGCGCAGCGGCCCGGCGACGCCTCTCCCATGCCTCGAATGGCCGCCACCCGGCTGGATCGACTGGACTGCGCCTCAGGAGGCTTGGCCCTACCTTTCCATCCAGGGGGTCGTTCCGACGGAAGGTATCCACTGCAATGGCAGGCAAGTTCGAGCTCTATACGGACGAGAGCGGCATGCACCGGTTCCGGCTCAAGGCGAGCAACGGCATGGTCGTCGTGGTCGGAGACGCGCACGAGACGAAGGAGTCGCTGCTCAAGAACATCGAGTCGCTCCGCAAGCTCGCGCCGTACGCCGAGGTCCGGGAGAGCGCGGCCGCCCAGGGCTGAACCCCGCCCGGTGGCGGGGGCGAGACTCCCCGCCACCGGGACGCGGCCCGACGGCGTGTCAGCCCGTCGGCAGCCAGCTCACATGGCCGGCCAGCAGCGCGTAGCCGACGAAGGCGACCGTGTCGATCAGCGCGTGTGCCATCACCAGCGGCATCACCCGGCCCCAGCGGCGGTAGAGCAGGCAGAAGACCGCCCCCATCACCATGTTGCCGACCAGGCCGCCGACGCCCTGGTAGAGGTGGTACGACCCGCGCAGCACCGAGCTGGTGACGAGCACCGCCGGCCAGCCCCAGCCGCGCTGGGTGAGCCGGCGGATCAGGTAGCCGAGGACGATCACCTCTTCGAGGATCGCGTTCTGGCAGGCCGAACCGATCAGCACCGGGATCCGCCACCAGACGTCCGGCAGCCCCGACGGAACGACGGTCAGGTTGTAGCCGGCCGCCCGCGATCCCAGGTAGAGCGCGAGTCCCGAGCCGCCGATCAGCGCGGCCACCGCCGCCCCGCGGCCGAGGTCGCGCGGCCAGCGCCGCAGGTCGAAGCCGAGGACGCGCAGCGAGGTCCCCTCACGCACCAGCAGGTAGCCGACCAGCGCCACCGGCATCAGGCCGCGGCAGATGTAGTAGAGCTGCCAGGCCAGGTCGATCCACGGTCGGCCGGGCGCGGCCGAGGAGTTGAGCGGGGCGATCTGCTGGCCCAGCGCCACCGACTTGGTCAGCGAGTCGACGAAGCTGATCAGCGCGCCGACGCCGCTCGCCCCGAGCGAGAGGCCGAGCACGATGAGCAGCTCGGCGCCGAGCAGCCGGCGCGAGAGGGGTCCGGACGCCGGGGTGTCCTCGGGCTGCGCGGTCGGTGCGATGGTCATGGCCGATCATCCTGCCATAGCACCGTGAGAGCGGCCCGGCGCTGCGCCGGACCGCCGCTCGGCGGGTCAGCCCACCGGCCAGGTGTGCACCGGTTCGCCGGTCCGCATGTGCTCCATGTACCGCCGGGTCATGGTGGCCAGCGCGGTGTCCCGGTCCATCCCGTACCGCTCGCGCAGCTGGTGGACGGTGGCCGTCTGCCAGCTTGCGCCGTTGGCCCGGCGCAGGCAGCGCTGCTCGATGATGCCGAGGTAGCGGTCCCGGTCGGCCGGCTGCACCCCCCACTCGTCCAGGCCCTGGTAGGCCATCGGCAGCAGCTCGCCGAGCACCAGGTCGACCACCGGCAGCTCGGTCAGTCCGCCGCGCACCCCGCGGCCCTGGCGGGGCCAGGCGAGCGTCGCCTCGATGCCGTGGCGGGCCGCGGTGTGGAAGTTCTCGTCGGCCCGGGCGAACGGCAGCCGGTTCCAGACCGGCTTGGCCTGCTCCGCCAGGACCCGGACCAGGCCGTAGTAGAAGGCGGCGTTGGCCAGCGTGTCGGCGACCGTGGGGCCGGCCGGCAGGCAGCGGTTCTCCACCCGCAGGTGGGCCACGCCGTCGGCGACGTCGTACACCGGCCGGTTCCAGCGGTAGATGGTGCCGTTGTGCAGTCGCATCTCGCCCAGGCGCGGGACGCCGCCGGAGGCCAGCACCTTGGCCGGGTCCTCGTCCTCGCAGATCGGCAGCAGCGCGGGGAAGTAGCGCAGGTTCTCGGCGAACAGGTCCAGCGCGGAGTCCACCCAGCGCTCCCCGAACCAGGTGATGGGGCGCACCCCCTGGGCCTTGAGCTCGGCCGAGCGGGTGTCACAGGCCTGCTGGAAGAGGATCGGCCGGGTCTCGCACCACAGCTCGCGCCCGAACAGGAACGGCGAGTTCGCACCCAGCGCCACCTGGGCGGCCGCGATCGCCTGGGAGGCGTTCCAGACCGAGGCGAACCGGTCGGGGGTGACCTGCAGGTGCAGTTGCAGCGAGGTCGCGGCGGCCTCGGCGACCATCGTCACGGACTCCAGGACCAGGTGCTCGACGCCCTCGATGTCCAGCGCGATGTCCTCGCCCCGGGCGGCCACGATCTGATCGCTGAGCAGGCTGTACCGGTTGTTGCGGGACATCGCGTCCAGGCCGGTGTGCTCCAGGCCCAGGGTGGGCAGCACGCCCACCATGATGATCCGGGCGCCGGCCTCGGCGGCCCGCCGGTCGGCGTACCGCAGACCGGTGTCCAGCTCCTCGCGCAGTTCCTCGAAGACGTGCCCGGTCAGCCGGTGCGGGGCGATGTTGACCTCGATGTTGAACTGCCCCAGCTCGGTCTGGAAGTCGCTGGAGCCGATCGCCGAGAGCACCCGCTCGTTGCCCAGCACCGGCAGGCCCTGCTCGTCGGCCAGGTTGAGCTCGATCTCCAGGCCCATCATGGCCTTCGGGCGGTCGAAACGTCCCTCGCGGAGCATCCGCTCCAGAGTCTCCTGACAGGACTGCAGTTTGAGTCGGTACTGCTGCCGATCCGACAGGTCCGCGCGGGTCGCGACGACCTTCTCCCCCATGGATGCCCTCCCTGGCCGGTCCACCGTGCATCCATCATTCCCAGTCGGAAGATCGATACCCGGCACCCGTGAATCCCTTGCGGCACAAGGGGTCTGACGCTACTTCAGCTTCTGCTCGACTTGCCGGGCGAAACAGAAGGTGATAAACAGGTCACCCTGCGCACTTGTTCGAGTAGACTCCGCGCTGCACGCCGAACCGGCCTCCGACCGGTCCGGCTCCCTCGCTTGCCGCGGAGTCCACTCCCGCGCCCAGCCACGCGATCACGCCCAACCGGACCCGGCCTTCTCAAGCCATGCCGGTATGCCGCATTCGCACGCCGATCTCGCACGGAGAGGCGACCCGCCATGACCCTGCAAACGCCCCAGCCCCCGCCCAGTGCACTGCGCGCCGTCCTGGCCGCACTGACCTCGGACGCCGCCCTGCGGCAGTCCGGGGCCGCCCCGCTGCGCAGTCCCACCGGCCCGCTGCTGCCGGCCCATCCCCTGGCCGTGCACCAGCTGCCACCAGGGGTCGGGACCCCGCGCGCACTGGCCGCCGCACCCCGGACGGGCTGGCGCTTCCTGATCAAGCACGGCGGTGAGGTGGTGGCGGCGGCCGAGGTGGTGAAGGCCGTCGAAGGCCATACCTTCTCGCACTTCGCGGCCGGCCCCTACCTGGACTCCACCGTGCAGGCGCTCACCCAGGCCTGGCAGCTGACCCATCCACTGCGCGCCCCCTACCAGGCGCGACTGCTCTCCATCCCGGGCCAGTACGCCACAGCGTTGTGGCTGCACAGCACGGACGCCGCGACGCCGGGGGACGACCTGCTGATCCCGCTCGCCCCGGCTCCGCTCGGCATGACCGCGCACCGCGCCTACCCCGCCGCCGAGTTGCTCGCGCTGCTGACCCGCCCACGGGCGGTCGCCACCGCCCCGCTCGCGGCGGTCCCGGCCTTCTAGCCGGCGCCGCGTCGGACCGTCTTCGCTCCGTCACCCCGTCGTCCCGTCACCGCGCCGCGCAAAGGTGCCCGGCGCGGTACCGGCCTGCTCGCGGCCACGCGCCGCGCCGCGAGAGGCGCCGCCGGATTCACTCGATCGCTCCCCACCCGGACGGACTACCCCGAACCACCCGGCCGGGTCACTGGCTGGGTGGCCCGCCTGGCACCGCACGCGGCGTCGAGCCATCTGAACGGGTGATCTCCGGAGGATAGTTGTGGCGTGTGTCACCAAACTGCTGCGGGAACGCCCCGGGATGCCGACACTGGGACCAGCGTGGAAAGAACCCTGTCCTACCCACAGGAGCGCCGGTTCACACCTGAGCCGGCCGGACAGGATCCGACCACCGCCACGGCACCCGGGCCCACCAGGCCAAGGGGCCGCCGCGGGGGCGTGGATCGTGAGCGAACCGAGGTACAACGATGTGCCAGCACCGACCTGAGTGCCCGTCGGCCGACTCCGCCGACCGGGATGCGGCCGAGCCTGTCGCCCGCCATCCGGAACAGGGCTGGAGCCTGCTCTGCAACGGCGTCCTGCTCTTCGAGGACACCGGCGAGCTGCTCCCCGACGGCCGGGTGATCGCCCCGCGCCGGCAGCTGGTCATCGCGGCCTGAGCCGCCTGAGCCGCCCGAACCGCCCAGGCGCCGGGCCGCCCACGGCACCTGCGCCGCCCGAACACCGCCAGCACCACGAGCCCCCTGCACGCCCCGAGCCGTCTCCCGCGCCCCGGCCGGGAACGACCGCGCCCCGCCGGCCGAAGCCGACGGGGCGCGGGAGGCTCGGACGCTACGCGTCGTACTCGTCCAGCGGCGGGCAGGAGCAGACCAGGTTGCGGTCGCCGTATGCGCCGTCGATCCGGCTCACCGGCGGCCAGTACTTGTCCGCCGGGTTCACACCCGCCGGGAAGACCGCCTCGTGCCGCGAGTAGCCGTGCGCCCAGTCGCCGGCCAGGGTGGCGGCGGTGTGCGGGGCGTTGCGCAGCGGGTTGTCCTCCGCCGCCCAGGCGCCCGAACCGACCTTCTCGATCTCCCCGCGGATCTCGATCATCGCGGCGCAGAACCGGTCGATCTCGTGCAGGTCCTCGGACTCGGTCGGCTCGATCATCAGCGTGCCGGCCACCGGGAAGGACATCGTCGGCGCGTGGAACCCGTAGTCGACCAGGCGCTTGGCGATGTCGTCCACCGTCACGCCCGTCTCCTTGGTGAGCGGGCGCAGGTCGATGATGCACTCGTGCGCGACCAGCCCGCCGGGGCCGGTGTAGAGCACCGGGAAGTGCGGGGCGAGCCGCTTGGCGATGTAGTTGGCGCTCAGCACCGCGACCTGGGTGGCGCGCTTGAGGCCCTCGCCGCCCATCAGCCGCACGTACGCCCAGGAGATCGGCAGGATCGCCGCCGAGCCCCAGGGCGCGGCCGAGATCGGGCCGACGCCGGTGGCCGGGCCGGCCTCGCTCTGCAGCGGGTGGTTGGGCAGGTACGGCGCCAGGTGCGCGCGCACCGCGACCGGGCCGACGCCCGGGCCGCCGCCGCCGTGCGGGATGCAGAAGGTCTTGTGCAGGTTCAGGTGCGAGACGTCCGCGCCGAACTTGCCCGGCTTGGCGAGGCCGACCAGCGCGTTCAGGTTCGCGCCGTCCACGTACACCTGGCCGCCGGCCTCGTGCACGGCCGCGCAGATGTCGGTGATCTGGGTCTCGAAGACGCCGTGGGTGGACGGGTAGGTGACCATCAGGACCGAGAGCCGGTCGCGGTGCAGCTCGATCTTGGCGTGCAGGTCCTCGACGTCCACGTCACCGTCGACCAGGGTCTTGACCACGACCACCCGCATGCCCGCCATCGCCGCGGAGGCGGCGTTGGTGCCGTGCGCGGAGGCCGGGATCAGGCAGACGTCACGCTGGGTATCGCCGTTCCGGTGGTGGTAGGCGCGGACGGCCAGCAGGCCGGCCAGCTCGCCCTGGGAGCCGGCGTTCGGCTGGATGGAGACCGCGTCGTAGCCGGTCACCTCGACCAGCTGCTGCTCCAGCTGGCGGATCAGCGTCAGGTAGCCCTGGGCCTGCTCGATCGGGGCGAAGGGGTGCAGCTGGCCGAACTCCGGCCAGGTGACCGCCTCCATCTCGGTGGTGGCGTTGAGCTTCATGGTGCAGGAGCCGAGCGGGATCATGCCGCGGTCCAGCGCGTAGTCCCGGTCCGAGAGGCGGCGCAGGTAGCGCAGCATCGCGGTCTCCGAGCGGTGGCTGTGGAAGACCGGGTGGGTGAGGTAGGCGTCCTGGCGCAGCAGCGCGGCGGGCAGCGCCTGCGCGTCCTCGGCCGGCTCGGCGCCGATCACACCGAAGGCGGCCCAGACGGCCTCCAGGTGGTCACGGGTGGTGGTCTCGTCACAGGAGATCGAGACGGTGTCCGCGTCCACCCGGTAGAGGTTGATCCCGGCCTCACGGGCGGCGGCCGTCACCGCGTCGGCCCGGCCCGGGACGCGCGCGGTCACGGTGTCGAAGAACTCGCCGTGCGCGAGCTCCACGCCGCCGGCCCGCAGGCCCTCGGCGAGCGCCGCGGCGTAGCGGTGGGTGCGCATCGCGATGTCGGCCAGGCCGTCCGGGCCGTGGTAGACGGCGTACATGGACGCCATCACGGCGAGCAGCACCTGGGCGGTGCAGATGTTGCTGGTGGCCTTCTCGCGGCGGATGTGCTGCTCGCGGGTCTGCAGCGCCAGGCGGTAGGCGCGGTTGCCGTCCGCGTCGACCGAGACGCCGACCAGGCGGCCGGGCAGGTTGCGGGCGTACTCGGCACGCACGGCCAGGTAGCCGGCGTGCGGGCCGCCGAAGCCCATCGGCACGCCGAAGCGCTGCGAGGTGCCGCAGGCGATGTCGGCGCCGA
>FTKT01004140.1_pt1 | contig 35917 bp, 28 predicted proteins | sample 1658271 | NCBI WGS metagenome assembly FTKT01 (sample SAMEA3914811, study PRJEB12502) | metagenome | biome: forest; material: soil | place: Canada | collected 2011-08-04 | depth 0.3 m | reverse complement strand
AACCGCAACTTCGAGGGCCGGATCAACCCGGACGTGAAGATGAACTACCTGGCCTCCCCGCCGCTGGTGGTCGCCTACGCGCTGGCCGGCAACATGAACGTGGACATCACCCGCGACTCGCTCGGCAAGGACCAGGACGGCAACGACGTCTTCCTCGCCGACATCTGGCCGACCGAGCTGGAGATCGAGCAGACCGTCGCGGCCTCCATCGACCAGGCCATGTTCACCAAGGACTACGCGGACGTCTTCGCCGGCGACCACCGCTGGCAGTCGCTGTCGATCCCGACCGGCAACACCTTCGAGTGGGACGCCGAGTCCACCTACGTCCGCAAGCCCCCGTACTTCGAGGGCATGGCCAAGACCCCGAGCCCGGTGAGCGACATCGCCGGCGCCCGGGTGCTGGCCAAGCTGGGCGACTCGGTCACCACCGACCACATCTCCCCGGCCGGCAACATCAAGGCCGGTACGCCGGCCGCGCAGTACCTCACCGAGCACGGTGTGGAGAAGCGCGACTTCAACTCGTACGGCTCGCGCCGTGGCAACCACGAGGTGATGATCCGCGGCACCTTCGCCAACATCCGTCTGCGCAACCAGATCGCGCCGGGCACCGAGGGCGGCTACACCCGCGACTTCACCCAGGCTGACGCGCCGGTGTCGTTCATCTACGACGCCTCGCAGAACTACCAGGCGGCCGGCACCCCGCTGGTCGTCCTGGCCGGCAAGGAGTACGGCTCCGGCTCGTCCCGCGACTGGGCCGCCAAGGGCACCGCGCTGCTGGGCGTCAAGGCCGTCATCGCCGAGTCCTACGAGCGCATCCACCGCTCGAACCTGATCGGCATGGGCGTCCTGCCGCTGCAGTTCCCGGCCGGCCAGACGGCCGACTCGCTCGGCCTCACCGGCGAGGAGACCTTCTCCTTCGCCGGCGTGACCGAGCTGAACGAGGGCCGCACCCCGAAGACCGTCAAGGTCACCGCGGGCGACGTCACCTTCGACGCGGTCGTGCGCATCGACACCCCCGGCGAGGCGGACTACTACCGCAACGGCGGCATCCTGCAGTACGTGCTGCGCTCGCTGATCGGCTGATCACGCCCGACGGCTGAGCCGAAGAGGCAGTGAGGCCGGGCCGCACCCCCGCGGGGGTGCGGCCCGGCCTTCGCCGTAGTACGACGGAGGTATGGCAGACGAGCTCTGGCCGATGATCCACGCCGAGCGGCGCGCGCTGCTCGCGGACGTGGAGCGGCTGACCCCCGCGCAGTGGTCCACCCCGTCGCTCTGCGAGGGGCGCACGGTCAGGGACACCCTGGCCCACCTGACCGCCACCGCGCGGATGACGCCGCCGGGCTTCTTCCTGAAAATGGCCCGGGCCGGCTTCCGGTTCGAGGTGATGACGGCCCGGGAGATCGCCGAGCTGACCCGGGGTACCAGCCTCGACACCCTGGACCGCTTCGCCGAGCAGCTCACCTCGACCGGCCACCCGCCGGGTCCGGACGAGAGCTGGCTGGGCGAGACCGTGGTGCACGCCGAGGACATCCGGCGCCCGCTGGGGATCACCCACGACTACCCGATCGGGGCGCTGACCCGCTGCGCCGACTTCTACCGCCGCTCGAACCTGCTGATCGGCGGCAAGCGCCGGGTCCAGGGCCTGGCGCTGCGGGCCACGGACGCCGACTGGCGGGCGGGGGAGGGGGCCGAGGTGCGCGGGCCGATGCTCGCCCTGCTGCTGGCCGTCACGGGCCGCCCGGCGGGCCTGGCGGATCTCGACGGCGATGGCCTGCCCGTCCTGGCCGACCGGATCGCCAACCGCTGAGGCTGGGGCGGTCTCAGCGCCGGCAGCGGCACGGCGCCCGCCGTCCAGCGGCCCGGCGTCCGCCACCGGCGGGTACGCGCTTTCCGCCGCCAGGCCCGCGAATTGGCCGCAATCACCCTCTTGTGCAAACCCCGTCCGGTGGACTAAACCTCTGTCTCAGCTTGGTCCAGACCAATTGATGCTGTCTCAGAGAGAGCCCAGGTCTCCCCGCATGCGCATGCCCAGCCGCATTTCGGCCGTTGCCGCCGCCGCCGTCCTGGCCAGCCTGGCCGTCGCCCCCGCCGCCCAGGCCCATGAATCGAACCACCTGAAGGGCCAGCGAGTCGGCTACTTCACCCAGTGGGGCATCTACAGCGGCTTCTCCGCCAAGAAGGTGCAGGACTCCGGCCAGGCGAGCAAGCTCACCGTGCTCAACTACGCGTTCGGCAACGTCTCCGCCGACGGCACCTGCTTCGAGGCCAACGGTGCCGGCGTCGGCGACGCCTGGGCCGACTACCAGCGCCCGGTCTCCGCCGCCGAGGCGGTGAACGGGGTGGCCGACACCGCGGATCAGCCGCTGAAGGGCAGCTTCAACCAGCTGCGCGAGCTCAAGGCGAAGAACCCGCAGCTCAAGGCGGTCATCTCGCTCGGCGGCTGGTCCTGGTCGAAGTACTTCTCGGACGCCGCGGCCAGCGACGCCTCCCGCAAGAAGTTCGTCTCCTCCTGCATCGACCTCTACCTCAAGGGCAACCTGCCGCAGATCGGCTCCGTCGAGGGCGGCGCGGGTGCCGGGGCCGGCGTCTTCGACGGCATCGACATCGACTGGGAGTACCCGGGCGGCGGCGGCAACGACGGCAACGTGGTCCGTCCCGAGGACGGCCACAACTACACCCTGCTGATGCAGGAGTTCCGCCGCCAGCTCTCCGCGCTCGGCGAGCAGTCGCACAAGCACTACCTGCTGACCGACGCCGTCCCCTCCGGCGAGGGCAAGCAGAGCCAGCTGGAGGTCGCCAAGGTCGCCAAGTCGGTGGACTGGATGAACCTGATGACCTACGACTTCCACGGCTCCTGGGAGGCGCAGGGTCCCACCGACAACAACGCGAACCTCTACAGCGACCCGAGGGACGCCGCGGCCACCAATAAGGGCTACAGCGTCGAGCGCGTGGTGGAGGACTACCTGGACCGCGGCGTGCCCTCGGACCGCCTGGTGCTGGGCGTGCCGTTCTACGGCTACGGCTGGACCGGCGTGCAGAACGGCGGCACCAACGGCCTGTACCAGGCCGCCACCGGCCTGGCGAGTGGCGGTAACCTGCCGTACAACCAGATCAAGAACCTGCCGGGCACCGTCTTCACCGACAAGGCGCACGGCGCGACCTGGAAGTACGACGGCACCAACTTCTGGTCCTTCGACACCCCGCAGCTGCTCACCCGCAAGGCCGAGTTCGCCCGGCAGAACGACCTGGCCGGCGTGATGGCCTGGTCGCTGGACAACGACGACGCCCAGGGCAGCCTGGTCGCCGCCCTGGACCAGGGCCTGACCAAGGGGCACTGACCCCGGGCTGCAAGGGGCACTGACCCGGGGCCGCAAGGGGCGCTGACCCCGGGCTGCAAGGGGCGCTGACCCGGGGCCGGCGCCGGCCCTTCGATGCGCAGCTTCGCGCAACCGCTCAGTTCGGTTGCGCGAAGCTGCGCATTTGTATGTTCATCTGTGCAGAACCGCGCTACATTCTCGGCCTACGGGATCCCCCGCGAGATTACGCAGGCTTCCTGCACATTGCACATGCTGCACCGCCGACAACGCTTTGAGTGCTGAGGGCCGTTACCGGCGGAGAGACTATTGCCGCCGGATGAACAGTGGACTATACCTTTGCCCATCGACGAAACCGCCTCTGACCGGCACCTTCGCCGCGAGGCACGGTTAAGGCACGGTTGAGTAACGGGATTTGACGGACCGTCTGATCCCTTACGGCGGGGCCTGTCGAGCACCAACCTTGCACCCCGTGCGGGCCACCCAGGGCCCGGCGCGGAGTTCAGCAGTACTGCGGCACCATTCCGATCGATCTCACCATCACAAGGGCGAGGGCACACATGGGCTCTGCAACTCAGTACAACCGCCGCGACATCTTCAAGCGCGCGGCCGCTGTCACGGTCCTGGCGGCCGGCGGCAGCTCGCTCCTCGCGGCTTGTGCCGGTGGCACTAGCAGCAGCGACAACAAGAGCGCGGCCCCCGGGGCTGCCAAGAGCGCCACCAACCCGTTCGGCGTCAAGGCGAGCGACCCGCTCGAGGTGGTCATCTTCAAGGGTGGCTACGGCGACGACTACGCCAAGGCCTTCGAGGCGATCTACACCAAGGACTTCCCGGGCGCCAACGTCACCCACCTGGGCACCACGGAGATCAGCGGCAAGCTCCAGCCGCGCTTCAACGCCAACACCCCGCCGGACGTCATCGACAACTCGGGCGCCCAGCAGATGAAGCAGGACGTCCTGGCGAAGGCGGGCCAGCTCACCGAGCTGACCCCGCTGCTGGATGCCCCGTACCTGGACGACCCGACCAAGAAGGTCCGCGACGTCCTGCTGCCGGGCACCATCGAGTCGGGCACCATCGACGGCAAGGTGTGGTCGCTGAACTACGTCTACACCGTCTACGGCATGTGGTACTCGGCCAAGCTCTTCAAGGACAAGGGCTGGACCCCGCCGGCCACCTGGGCCGACTTCATCACGCTCTGCGGCACCATCAAGGCCGCCGGCATCGCGCCGTTCGCGCACCAGGGCAAGTACCCCTACTACGCGAACTACGTGCTGTACGACCTGATCGCCAAGAACGGCGGCCAGGACCTGTTCAAGCGCCTGAACGACTGCGACCCGACGGCGTACGACGACCCGGCAGTGCTGGCCGGCGTCAACGCCTTCTACCAGATCATCTCCGGTGACTTCCTGCTCCCGGGCACCAACGGCATGACTCACACCGAGTCGCAGACCGCCTGGTGCCAGGGCAAGGCCGCCTTCATCCCCTCCGGCTCCTGGCTGGAGAACGAGATGCTGAAGCTGACCCCGGCCGACTTCGACATGGCGTTCCTGCCGATCCCCTCGCTGCCGGGCGACAAGATGCCCGCCACCGCGCTGCGGGCCGGCGCCGGCGAGCCGTTCATCGTCCCCTCGAAGGCGAAGAACGCGGCCGGTGGCCTGGAGTTCCTGCGGATCATGCTCACCAAGGAGGCCTCCGGCAAGTTCGCCGCCGCGGCCAACTCGCTGAGCGTGCTGAAGGACGGCGTCGGCGCCGACGTCGTGCTGAAGCCGGGCACCAAGTCCTCCGCGGCCGCGCTCACCAAGGCGGGCACGGACACCTTCTACTTCACCATCCAGGACCTCCAGACGGACTTCGAGACCGCTCTTGAGGCCGCCACCGCCGACCTGTGCGCCAAGCGCACCGACCCGGCCGGCTGGATCAAGACGGTCAAGGCCGCGGCTGCCAAGGTCAAGCCGGCCTGACGTACCGCCAGTAGGAGCTGAGCGGGTGGCCGGACCTCCGGCCGGCCACCCGCTCGGAGCCAGGAAACCGGACACCGGAGCCCATCAGTGAGGGCTCCGGTGCTCCGAGCGTCCCGCCGCGGTGGGGCGAGACCGCACGACCAGGCCTGTCCCGCGCAGGCTCTTGGCGGACAGGAGCGATTTTCTATGCGTCATCGTCAAAACCGATTCATCTTCGGTTTTCTCTTCGTCCCGGTGCTGCTCTACGCGGTGCTGGTGATCTGGCCCTACCTGCAGACCTTCGGTTACTCGCTGACCGACTGGACGGGCCTGTCGCCCTCGATGAACTTCGTCGGCTTCAAGAACTACGTCGACCTGCTGCACGACGACGTCTTCCTGACCGCCGTCGGGCACAACCTGCTGCTGCTCGTGCTGCTGCCGACCATCACCATCCTGCTGGCGCTCTTCTTCGCCTTCATGCTCAATGTGGGCGGCCGTGGCGGTGGTACCGGCGGCGTCCAGGGCGTGCGCGGTGCGGGCTTCTACAAGGTGGTCTTCTTCCTGCCGCAGGTCTTCTCGGTGGCGATCCTGGTGGTCCTCTTCGAGGGCGTCTACCGGTCGGACCCGGGCGGCCTGCTGAACGGCGTGCTGGTCAAGCTCGGCCTGGAGGACCCGCAGCACCCGGTGGAGTGGCTCTCCGACCCGAACCTGGTCTTCTGGTGCATCCTGGCGGTGCTGGTCTGGGCGGGTGTCGGGTTCTACCTGGTGCTCTTCTCGGCGGCCATGCAGTCGATCCCGAAGGACATCTACGAGGCCGCGCTGCTCGACGGTTCCGGCCGGGCGCAGACCTTCCTCGCGATCACGATCCCGCTGCTCTGGGAGACCATCCAGACGGCCTGGGTCTACCTGGCGATCGCCGCCATGGACGCCTTCGCGCTGGTCTCCTCGATGACCCCGCCCGCCGGGCTCTACGGCGGTGGACCGAACCACAAGAGCGAGGTGATCGCCACCTACCTGATGCGGAACTTCCTTCCGCTCGGCAAGGCGGGCTACGCCTGCGCCATGGGTGTTGTGATCTTCTTCATCACCCTCATCCTGTCCGTCGTCTCGCTGCGGGTCACCCGGCGCGAGCGGATCGAGTACTGAGGCCTGTTATGAGCACCAAAACCGACCCTGTGACGAAGATCCCCGCCCAGCAGGGCAGCCGCACCAAGCGCCCGGCCGCCAAGGACCAGAAGTTCGCCGACGGCGGCGGCATCATCAACGTCTTCTCGCACGGCTTCCTCGCGCTCTGGGCCGTCATGATCATCCTGCCGATCGGCTGGATCATCCTCGGCTCCTTCAAGACCGACCTCCAGATCGGCAGCAGCGCCTGGTCCTGGCCCACCCACTGGGGCTTCGACGCCTTCGTCCGCGCCTGGGACAAGGGCATCGCGGACTACTTCACCAACACGCTGATCGTGCTCTGCGGTTCGCTCACGCTGACCATGCTGCTCGGCGCGATGGCGGCGTACGTGCTGGCCCGCTACGAGTTCCGCGGCGGCCGGACGATCTACTTCACCTTCGTGGCCGGCGCCATGTTCCCGGTGTACCTGGCCCTGGTCCCGCTGTTCTTCATGATCAAGAACCTCGGCAGCATCTCGCCGATGCTGGGCCTGAACAGCTACTTCGGCCTGATCCTGGTGTACGTCGCGTACTCGCTGCCGTTCACCGTCTTCTTCATGTACTCGTTCTTCCGCACGCTGCCCAGCGCGGTGCACGAGGCCGCGATGATCGACGGCTGCTCGCACGCCCGGGCGTTCTTCCAGGTGATGCTGCCGATGGCCAAGTCCGGCCTGATCAGCGTCGGGATCTTCAACGTGCTGGGCCAGTGGAACCAGTACATCCTCCCGGTCACCCTGATGCAGCCGCAGAGCGGCACCGACTCGGACCACTCGATGCTGGCCCAGGGCCTGGTGAACCTCGCCCAGGCGCAGAACTACGCGAGCGACTTCCCCGGCCTCTTCGCCGGTATGACGATCGCGATGCTGCCGGTGCTGGTGGTCTACCTCTCCTTCCAGAAGCAGGTCCAGGCGGGCCTGACCTCGGCCACGCTCAAGTAGCAGCCGATCTGACGCCGAAACGCCCCACCCCCGCCGAGCGGGGGTGGGGCGTTTCGCTGCGCCGGCCCTGGGTCAGCCCCGGTCGGCGGCCTGCGCCCGCAGCGCGCGGGCGAGGTCGTCGCGGCACTCCAGGACCAGCCGGCGCAGCGCGGGCGCGGCCTGCTGGTGGCCGGCCAGCCAGTCGTCGGTGGCGGCCAGGGTGGCCTGGTCGGTCTGCAGCCGGGGGAAGAAGCCGCCGACGAAGCGGATCGCGATCTCGATGCTCCGGTCCGCCCAGATCTTCTCCAGCAGCTCGAAGTACCGCGTGGTGTAGGGCGCGGTCAGCTCGCGCTGCCCGGCCTGCGCGAAGCCGGCCGTCTGGGCGCTGACCAGCGCGTTGGGCAGCAGGTCGGAGTCCGCCACCGCCGACCAGGCGGCCGCCTTGGCCTCGGGGGTGGGGCGGGCGGCCATCGCCTGGACGGCCTTCTGGTGGCCGCCGGCGGTGTTGTCCCGGCGCAGCTCGGCGTCCAGCTGTTCGACGGTGGCCCGGCCGGCCGAGGCCAGCGCGATCCACAGCGACCAGCGCAGGTCCTGGTCGATCTCCAGGCCGTCGATCCGCGCGCTGCCGGCCAGCAGCCCCTCCAGCAGCTGGAACTGGCCCTCCTCCTCGGCGGTCGCCGCCAGGAAGCGGGCCCAGGCCAGCTGGTGGTCGCTGCCGGGCTCGGCCAGCCGCAGCTCGCGCAGCGCGCCCTCGGCCAGCAGCCGGCCGCCCTCCGCGCGCCAGGCCGGGTCGGCGTACAGGGCGAGCGCGCTCGCCGCCTGCGAGTGCAGCGACTGCAGCACGCCGATGTCCGACTCCTGCCCGGCGAAGCGCAGCACCAGCGCCAGGTAGTCGCGGGCCGGCATCAGCCCGTCCCGGGTCAGGTTCCAGCAGGCCGACCAGGCCAGCGCGCGGGCCAGCGGCTCGCGCAGCTCGCCCAGCGAGGTGCGCAGCGTCTGAAGCGACGCGGCATCGAAGCGCAGCTTGCAGTACGTCAGGTCGTCGTCGTTGACCAGCGCCAGCGCCGGGCGCGGACGGCCCGTCAGCTCCGGGACCACGGTGCGCGCCCCGGCCACGTCCAGCTCGACCCGGGCGGTGCGCACCAGCGCGCCGTCCGCCTCCCGGTCGTAGAGGCCCACCGCGATCCGGTGCGGGCGCAGCGGGGTGCCGTCCTGCAGCACCGCGAACTCGGTGATCCGGCCCTCGGCGTCCACGATCAGCTCCGGGGTGAGCGAGTTGACCCCGGCGGTCTGCAGCCAGGCCGCCGACCACTGGGCCATCGCCTGCTCGCCGCGGCCCGAGGTCTCGGCGAGCACCTCCAGCAGGTCGCCGAGCACGGTGTTGCCGTAGGCGTGCCGCTGGAAGTACTGCCGGGCGCCGTCGAAGAAGGCGTCCCGCCCGGCGTAGGCGACCAGCTGCTTGAGCACCGCCGCGCCCTTGGCGTAGGTGATGCCGTCGAAGTTGAGCTTGGCGTCCTCGACGTCGTGGATGTCGGCGGTGATCGGGTGGGTGGTCGGGTACTGGTCCTGCTTGTACGCCCAGGCCTTGCGCTGGTTGGCGAAGGTGACCCAGCCCGCCTGGTACTTGGTGGCGGCCTGCTGGGCGAAGGCGCCCATGAAGTCGGCGAAGGACTCCTTCAGCCACAGGTCGTCCCACCAGCGCATGGTGACCAGGTCGCCGAACCACATGTGCGCCATCTCGTGCAGGATGACGTTGGCCCGGCCCTCGTAGGCGGCCTCGGTGACCTTGGAGCGGAAGACGTACTCCTCGCGGAAGGTCACGCAGCCCGGGTTCTCCATCGCCCCGATGTTGTACTCCGGCACGAAGCACTGGTCGTACTTGCCGAACGGGTACGGGTACTGGAACTCCTCGTGGAAGAAGTCCAGGCCCTGCTTGGTGATGGTGAAGATCTCCGCGGCGTCGAAGTACGGCGCCAGCGACTTGCGGCAGGTGGCCGCCAACGGGATCTCCAGGCGGGTGCCGTCGGGCAGTTCGCGGCTCCAGTGGTCGCGCTCCACGTGGTACGGCCCGGCCACCACCGCGGTCAGGTAGGTGGAGATCGGCTTGGTCGGCGCGAACCGCCAGGTCCTGGCGGCGCCGTCCGCGGTGACGCTCTGCTCGGCCGCGTTGGCGTAGACGTCCCAGGCGGCGGGCGCGGTGACGGTGAAGACGTACGGCGCCTTCAGGTCGGGCTGCTCGAAGTTGGCGAACACCCGGCGGGCCTCGGCCGGCTCGTAGTGGGTGTAGAGGTAGGTCTCGCCGTCCACCGGGTCGGTGAACCGGTGCAGGCCCTCGCCGGTCCGGCTGTACGCGCAGTCGGCGTCCACCACCAGGACGTTCTCGGCGGCGAGTTCGTCGAGGTGGACGCGGGCCCCGTCGAAGACGGCCGCCGGGTCCAGCGGCCGTCCGTTCAGGGTCACCGCGCGCACGCCGTCGGCGAGCAGGTCGGCGAAGGTGGCCGCGCCCGGCTCGGTGCCGCGGAAGCGGATGGTGGTCACGGAGCGGAAGGTGCTGGCGGAGGCGTCGGGAGCGCTGGTGACATCGAGGTGTACCTCGTAGCCGTCCACGCTCAGAAGGCCGGCACGCTGCTGTGCTTCGTCCCGGCTGAGGTTCTTCCCCGGCACTGCGGTACTCCTTTGTCCGGCTCGCACGGTGCTGAGCTCAAGCGGGGCAGGTCTTGCCCCGGGGCATCTTTTCACGCCCCCCCGCCGATGGGACCGCGAACGACCGCTCAGCGGGCCCGGGCGTCCCGGCGCTGCTTGACCAGGCCGAGCCCGCTGAGCAGGGCGACCAGCACGCCGGCCGCGTAGAGCTGCGCGCGGTTCCCGGGGGTGGTGGTCATCAGCGCCAGGATGCCGGCCACGCCCGCCAGCGCGACCCAGGTCAGGTACGGGAAGGCCCACATCCGGACCGTCAGCAGCTCGGGCGCCTCGCGCTCCAGGCGCCGACGCATCCGCAGCTGGGCCACCCCGATGAAGAGCCAGACCACCAGGATGGCGACGCCGGTGGTGTTCATCAGCCAGCTGAAGACGGTGTCCGGCCAGACGTAGCCGGCCAGCACCGCGCCGAAGCCGAAGCCGCAGGAGGCCAGCACCGCGACCCGCGGCACCCCGCCGCTGACCCGGGCCATCGCCCGGGGCCCCTGCCCGCGGGCCACCAGCGAGTACCCCATCCGGGAGGCGCCGTAGATGTTGGCGTTCATCGCGGAGAGCAGCGCGATCAGCACCACCGCCTGCATGGTGACCGCGGCGCCGGGCACGTGGAGGAACTGAAGGACCGTCACATACGGGCCCTTGCCGACCACGTCCGGGTCGTTCCACGGGACCAGGGTGACCACCAGCGCCATCGAGCCGATGTAGAAGACCGCGATCCGCCAGACCGCGGTGCGCACCGCGCGGGCCACGTTGCGCCGCGGGTCCTCGGACTCGGCGGCGGCGATGGTCACCGTCTCCAGTCCGCCGTAGGCGAAGACCGAGGCCAGCAGGCCGGCGATCAGCCCGCTGGTGCCGTGCGGCAGGAAGCCGCCGTGGCCGGTCAGGTTGGCGGTGCCCGGTGCGCCGCCGGAGCCGAGCACCCCGCAGACGCCGAGGGTGCCGAGGACCAGGAAGGCCACGATCGCGGTGATCTTGACGGCGGCGAACCAGAACTCGAACTCGCCGAAGTTCTTCACCGCCGTCAGGTTGCTGCCGCAGAAGAACGCCATGAAGACGCCCACCCAGGCCCAGCCGGGCACGCCCGGCAGCCAGGAGTTCATGATCGATCCGGCGGCGGTCGCCTCGGCGGCCACCCCGCAGCAGAGCATCACCCAGTACGTCCAGCCCGCGGTCACCCCGGCCCAGGGGCCGATCTCGCGCTCCGCGTGCACCGAGAAGGAGCCGGAGGCCGGGTGGGCCGCCGACATCTCGCCGAGCATCCGCATCACCAGCATGACCAGCAGCCCGGCCAGCGTGAAGGTGAGGATGACGGCCGGGCCGGCGGCGGCGATGCCCGCGCCGGAGCCGACGAAGAGGCCGGCGCCGATCACTCCGCCGAGCGCGATCATCGACAGGTGCCGCGCCTTGAGGCCGCCCGCCAGGTGCGGCGGCTCGACCGGTCCGCCGGGACCGGTCGACTCCGCGGGCCCGGTCGGGGCGACGGTCGGCGGGGCGAGGGTGCTGGGGGCCATGCAGGGGATCCAGACGTTCGAAAAGCGGACAATCCACCCCACTATCCGGGCCTTGACCGGGTGCCGCCAAGAATGGCCCCCGCCGGCTCACCATGCGGACGATTCCCTGACGGAGCGTGATGACCTTCGTACCCGGGCCCCGTCGGCGGGGAGGAACCCCACAAACCAGGGGTCTGACGGTTTGTCGGGCCGTAGGTCGAAGGTGACGGCCCCGGACGCGTAGGTTCACAGGTGTTCACTGACCGCGCTCCTGCCCCAGAGTGGAGACCCCGATGGCCCTCGCCAGCTCGATACCGTCCCGCGCCGTCCTGGCCGACCTGCTGCCCGCCGCCGGCACCCGGTTCGGCGCCCAGGCCCGGGAGCTGGCCCTGGTGGCCGGCGGCGCGGCGCTGACCGGACTCGCCGCGCAGCTCTCGGTCAACGTCCCCGGCTCGCCGGTGCCGGTCACTGGCCAGACCTTCGCCGCGCTGCTGGTCGGCACCGCGCTCGGCGCCCGGCGCGGCGCGGCCGCGCTCGCCCTCTACCTGCTGGCCGGCCTGGCCGGGCTGCCCTGGTTCGCGGCCGGCGCCTCCGGCTGGGCGATGCCCTCGCTCGGCTATGTGCTCGGCTTCGTGCTGGCCGGCGGGCTGACCGGGTTCCTGGCCCGGCGCGGCGCCGACCGCGGGCCACTGCGCACGGCCGGCGTGATGGTGCTCGGCAACCTGGCGATCTACGCCGTCGGCGTGCCGTACCTGGCCGCCGCGCTGCACGTGCCGCTGGCCCGCGCCGCGGAGCTGGGCCTCTACCCCTACCTGGTCGGCGACGGCCTCAAGGTGCTGCTCGCGATGGGCGCCCTGCCGCTCGCCTGGAAGCTCGCCGGACGCCGCTGACCCCTGTACGGGAGATCGGCGCACGCGCATGCCACACTCTTGACCATGCGCGTGTACCTGGGTTCCGACCATGCCGGATACGACCTCAAGAACCACCTCGTGGAGTGGCTGCAGAAGGCCGGCCACGAGCCGATCGACTGCGGCCCGCACATCTACGACGCCGAGGACGACTATCCGCCGTTCTGCCTGCGCGCCGCCGAGCGCACCGCCGCCGACCCCGAGGCGCTGGGCATCGTGATCGGCGGTTCGGGCAACGGCGAGCAGATCGCCGCGAACAAGGTGAAGGGCGTGCGGGCCGCGCTGGCCTGGAGCGAGCAGACCGCCGCGCTGGGCCGCGAGCACAACAATGCCAACGTGATCAGCATCGGTGGCCGGATGCACACCGAGGCCGAGGCGACCCGCTTCGTCGAGCTCTTCCTGACCACCCCGTACAGCGGCGAGCCCCGGCACACCCGCCGGATCGAGATGCTCACCGAGTACGAGGCCACCGGCGAGCTCCCGCCGATCCCCGCCCACCACCCGCAGGGCTGAACGAACCTCCCTCGCCCTGGCCGCCGCTCAGAATCCGTGCGGCAGCCAGGGCGCCACGTCCCAGCCGAAGGCGCGGGACGCCTCGGTGAGCGCGCCACTGCGCGGCTCGGCCACCAGGCCGGCCCGGGCCAGCGCCGCCAGCCTGCTGCCGCCCAGGTAGACCGAGCCCAACTCCCGTACATCGAGTGAGAGTTCGGCCGGGTCCTCGGTCGGCTCGCAGCTCGCCCCGTGGCCCGGTCCGCGGCTGCGCAGCCGCCAGCGACCGGTGTTCCACGGGCAGAACTCGTCCGCCACCTCCAGCACCAGGTCCAGCGGCGCCGCGTACTCGCGCTCGCTGAGCGCGTCGCCCACGTCGACCAGCCGGACGAAGAGCGCGTCGGAGAGCTTCGCCTCCAGCCGGCGCGGGTCGGAGACCAGGTGCAGCAGCGGATCGTCCACCGGCAGGCTCTCGGCGCTGATCGTGTCGGTCAGGTCGAGGTCCAGCAGGAAGCCCCAGAGCGCCGCGTACGCCTCGGGCGTGGCCGCCGCCGCGTTGCGGACCAGTACGGTGCCGGCCGGTCCGGTGTGCCGCCACTCGCCCTTGACGGCGTACCGGGCGTAGCCGAGCAGTTCGCCGCTCTCCCGGTCCTCGGCCAGCAGGCACTGCAGGGCCGAGCGCCCCTCGCGCGCGCTCGCCGGGTCCAGCAGGGCCAGTGCCTCCCAGCCCTTGCGCCGGGCCAGCAGCCCGGGCCGGCCGGGGACCAGCCTGGCGTAGAGCTCCTCGCAGGCGGGCAGCGCCTCGGCGGGGTCGGCCAGTCGCAGCCGCAGCCGCCCGTCCTCGGCGCCCCGGCGGACCCGGACCCGGGAGCGCTGGATCCGCACGCCCAGCTTCCAGGTGCCCAGGCCGTAGCCGTACCGCCCGTAGATGGCCGGCTCGGAGGCGGTCAGCACCGCGAGCGCCTCGCCGCGCTCGTGGATCTCGTCCAGCTGGCGGCGCATCAGCGCGGTCAGCACCCCGCGCCGGCGGTGGGTGGGCAGCACGCCGACCATGGTCACCCCGGCGGTGGGGACCAGGCTGCCGCCGGGCACGGCCATCCGGAACGAGAAGGCGCCGGCCGTGCCCACCGGGACGGCGCCGTCCCAGACGCCCAGTGACCGGTCGAACTCGGTCAGTTCTCGCCAGAGGGCGCGTTCCTCGGGCGACTCCTCCTCGCCGCCGAAGGCGACTTCGAGCGCGCGGTACCAGGCCGCCCACTCGGCCTCGGCGAGCGGGCGCAGGTCCAGTGCCCCGACGGGATCTCCCAGCTGTGTCATATGCCACAGCTATCACCCGGCGCCCGGGGATGCGACCGTATCGCGCCCGTACTTTCGTACGGCCGTTCCGGCGGGCGGCCGCCGCAACCGGCGCACAGAATCCCCACGCGCCCCAACTTGCTTCCATGGAGCGCTTCCTGAGCCCCTGAACGGCCGCCGCGCCCGGCTGAAATCAGTTGAACAGACCGCCGCCGGATGAACGGCCGTCGACGCGGAGCGGTCTCGGTGGATAGGGTCACGTCCCATGGCTGGCAGCAAGCCGGGCACAGCGCCCCGGACGACCGCGACGGGGACCGCCGCCACCGCGGCCGCGGACCCCGTGACGGCCCGGTTGCGCAACAGGCTCTACCGGGCCCGCCGAACGCTGCGCCGAACCGGGGTGGACTACTTCCGCGGCGACGCCGCGGACTGGCTCGCCCTGACCATCCTGCTGCTGCTCGTCCCCGTCCTGGTGGCCTTCAACATCTGGGTCCCGGCCTGGATCCCGCCCACCGCGCTGGTGCTGCCGATCCTGGCGGGCGCCCTGCTGCTGCGCCCGGGCTCGCTGGTGCTGCTCTACGCGGCGGCGGCGCTCGGCCTGTCCACCGAGTCGGTCATCCACACCGGCGAGCGGGTGGCCAGCGACCGCCCCGAGGCGTACGTCTTCGGGGTCACCCCGGGCGCCGCGCTGGTGGTCGGCGCGGTCGGCGTGGCCGGGCTGCTGGTGGCCCAGTTCCGCAGCCGGGTCGGGGTGCCCTGGCGCGGCGGCGGCTCGATGCTCTTCGACCTGCGCGAGCGCCTCAAGGTGCAGAGCCGGGTCCCCGAACTGCCCGACGGCTGGTACGCGGACATGGCGCTGCGCCCGGCCGGCGGCCAGTCCTTCTCCGGCGACTTCGTGGTGGCCGCCCGCACCGGCCCGGGCGGGCGGATGCTGGAGGCGGTGCTGGCCGACGTCTCGGGCAAGGGCATGGACGCGGGCTCGCGCGCCCTGCTGCTCTCCGGGGCCTTCGGCGGCCTGCTCGGCTCGCTGCCCGCGCGGGACTTCCTGCCGGCCGCCAACGGCTACCTGCTGCGCCAGGAGTGGGAGGAGGGCTTCGCCACCGCCGTCCACCTGGCGCTCGACCTGGACACCGGGGAGTACGAGCTGCTCTCGGCCGGCCACCTGCCCGGCATGCAGCGGCTGGCGGGCGCCGGCCGCTGGGAGGTCAAGGAGTCCCCGGAGGGCGCGCTGCTCGGCATCTTCGAGGGCGCCAAGTTCGAGGGCGTGCGCGGCCGGCTGGACCGCGGGGACGTGCTGATGCTCTGCTCCGACGGCATGGTCGAGGCGCCGGGCCGGGACCTCTCCGAGGGCATGGACCGGTTGATGGGGGAGGCCGACCGGCTGGTGGCCGGCGGCTTCGGCGGCGCGGCCGTGCGGCTGATCGAGACGGTCGCCAAGGACATCAACGACGACCGGGCGGTCCTGCTGTTCTGGCGGCAGTAGCCGGCCGGCCCCGTTGGGCCGCCGAGCCGGCTGTCAAGCCGGGGTAGTGATCTTTGGCCAAACCTCGCCGCCCTACTGGCGGTGCGTCAGGCCTGGTCCGGGCGGCGGGAACGGCCCCGCCGACGGTCCGTCAGTACGCCCGCGTTGTCGTCCCAGTCGGCGAGAATTCGTCTCACATCGCAGAATCTTGGGCACTGGACGGTGGCAAGTCCTTTACGCAGTCGGCACGGTCGACCACACTGAGTCTGGGCGGGACTGACCGGTACTCGGGGGAGCGGGGGCGTCACATGCGGCATGACCAGGCTCACTGGGGCCGACCGGACGACGCTCTGCGCAGTGGACCGGTCTGCGGGTTCCGCCTCAGGACCGTCGGGCTGGCCGTGGTCCGCTCCGCCACGACTTGAGGAAGTGAATCCGGATGACCGCTGGGCTCTCTGTTTCCGCGCTGGTCCTGTTCGGCATCGTCCTGCTGATCTTCATCCGGGGCAAGCAGATCAAGCTGCCGCACGCGATCCTCGCCGCGCTCTTCGGCTTCATGCTGAATCAGACGACGGCCGCCAAGCCGATCCAGGACTTCCTGACGCAGCTGGCGAAGACCATCTCCAACATCACCAGCTGACGCACTGTCGGCGGCCGCGGGGCCGGCTCACTGGCCGGCACGCCGGGCCTGCCACCAGCGGCGGAGCAGGCCGTGCCCGGCGGCCGCGGCGAGCGGGGCGGCCTGCGCTCCCGGTTCCTCGGCGACCGGCTGCTCGGCGCGCCGGGCCGCCTCCAGCGCACTGCCGTCGGCCGCCAGCAGGACGAACAGCCTCGCCCAGCAGAGCCGTTCCCCGCGCGGCCAGTCCAGCGCGCCCAGCGCCCGCGAGGCGGGGCCGGCCACCGAGCCGTTGACCCGTACCTCGGCCACCTCCTCGCCGGCCCGCCCGCCGAAGAAGAGCTTCACGCCGTTCAGCCGGGGGTCGGTCAGCTCCGGGGCGAGCGAGGCGGCCAGCGCCGGCAGCAGCTCGTGGCCGCCCAGCCAGTGCGAGAGGTCGGCCGAGCCGAAACCGAAGACGGTGGCCGGGCCCTGCACCGCGTGCCAGCCCGGCAGTTCCGGCAGCCGCCGGTGGTCCCCGTAGCGGCCCTGGTGGTCCAGGAGTTCGACCACGGTCGCGGCGGTGGTGCCGGCCCACATCCGGACCGCGTTGTCGAGCTTCTCCTCCTCGGTGGTGCCCAGGCCCGCCGTGCAGTCCCAGACCACCGGGGCGTCGCCGGTGCCGAGCCGCAGCACGAAGCCCAGGTCGACGTGGCCGGCCGCGCCGTCCGGGCCGGGGTGCTCGCGGACCGCCACCGCGGTCGTGCCGGGGCCCCGCACCACTGCGCCGTCGATGGTGAACTCCCGGCCGTAGCCGGCCATTTCACGCACCACGGCGCGCTGAATGACGGCCAGTCGTTCCTCGGGACCCAACGCAGCTCTCCTCACGACCGGTCGAACACCTGTCGAGGATAGACCCACCGTCAGTGACCGGCCGGAGCACGCGAACGGCCCCGGCTCTGAGGAGCCGGGGCCGTTCGGTCCGGAGCGGGCGACGAGAATCGAACTCGCGTGGCTAGTTTGGAAGACTAGGGCTCTACCATTGAGCTACGCCCGCAACTGCCGCCACCTGACCGTCACCGGTCGGCAGGACGCTCATCATCGTACCTGGTCGCACCACTTGCTCGCACACCTCTTCCCGGACACGCCGCGGGCCGCCCCGATCCGGCCGCCGGGCGGCTGCCCGCGGCCGGTGAACTGACCCAGGGGGACCCAGAAATGGTGCTCGGCGGCCGGGGAGCGGCGTGTACGCTTCCTCTCGCGAGAGTGCGGGGTGTGGCGCAGCTTGGTAGCGCGTCCGCTTTGGGAGCGGAAGGCCGTCGGTTCGAATCCGGCCACCCCGACCATGATCGTCGCAGGGTCCCGTCCGATTGGGCGGGACCCTGGTGTCGTTTCGGCGGGCCCGGTCCGCCGTTTCGACGGACTGCGCGGGCGGCCTGGCAGGCGGCTTTCGTGGTACCGGTAGGATGGGCCGCTGGTGGTAGTCCCTGTGGCAAGCACGCATGCGCGTGAGCCGCTCGCCGTCCACCCCATTACGGGAGATGCCGCACCAGGTGGCTCATCACCCGTCTGCCCGGATCGCCTCCCGTCAGGGATGCCGGCCCGGACCAGACAAGCCGACCGCAAGCCCCATAGGAGACCAAACCGTGAAGAGCGCCGTCGAGACTCTGAACCCGACCCGGGTTCGACTCACCGTCGAGGTGCCCTTCGAGGAGCTCAAGCCCAGCCTCGACGCGGCGTACAAGAAGATCAACCAGCAGGTCTCGGTGCCGGGCTTCCGCAAGGGCAAGATCCCGAACCGCGTCATCGACCAGCGCTTCGGCCGTGCCGCCGTGCTGGAAGAGGCCGTGAACGACGCCCTGCCGCGCTTCTACACGCAGGCCGTCGACGAGGGCAAGATCGAGGTCCTCGGGCAGCCCGAGATCACCGACATCGAGGGTGTCGAGAACCTGGCCGACGGCGGTGACCTCAAGTTCACCGCCGAGGTCGACGTCCGCCCGGAGATCACCCTCCCGGACTTCTCCGCCATCGAGGTCGAGGTCGACCCGATCGTGGTCGAGGACGCCGACATCGAGAAGTCCCTGGAGCAGCTGCGCGAGCGCTTCTCCTCGGTCAAGGATGTCGAGCGGGCCGCGGCCGAGGGCGACATCGTCGTCCTCGACCTGGAGGCCCGGGTCGACGGTGAGGTGCCGGAGGACGGCACCGCCGCGGGCGTGAGCTACGAGATCGGCTCCGGCCGGCTGCTCGACGGCATCGACGAGGCCGTCATCGGCCTGGAGGCCGGCGGCTCGCAGACCTTCACCACCGAGCTCAAGGGCGGCACCCAGGCCGGCCAGAGCTCCGAGGTGACCGTCACCGTCACCGCCGTGCAGGAGAAGGAGCTCCCCGAGCTGGACGACGAGTTCGCCCAGCTGGCGAGCGAGTTCGACACCCTGGACGAGCTGCGCGCCGACTCCCGCAAGCGCCTCGAGCGGATGAAGGAGTTCGACCAGGCCACCCAGGCCCAGGAGCGCGTGCTGGACGCCCTGCTGGCGCTGGTCGAGATCGAGTTCCCGGCGAACCTGCTGAAGGACGAGATCCAGACCCGGGTGCACAACCTGGAGCACCACCAGCTGGAGCCGGCCGGGCTGAACCTGGACGGCTACCTCAAGTCCCAGGACAAGTCCCGCGAGGACTTCGACACGGAGACCGAGGAGCAGGCGAAGAAGGGCATCAAGACCCAGTTCGTGCTCGACGAGATCGTGGCGAAGGAGGAGATCGGCGTGAACCAGGAGGAGCTCACCGAGCACCTCATCCGCCGCGCCGCCGGCTCGGGTCTGACCCCGGACCAGTTCGCCCAGCAGGTCGTCCAGGGTGGCCAGGTGCCGCTGCTGGTCGGCGAGGTGGCCCGCGGCAAGGCGCTGGCCGCCGTGGTCGAGGCCGCCACCGTCAAGGACACCAACGGCGAGGTCATCGACTTCGACGACGAGGACGAGACGGGCGAGACCGTCGAGGCCCCGGCCGTCGAGGGTGCCGCCGAGGCCACCGAGAGCACCGAGGCCTGAGCAGCAGCCCCGTCGTAGTACCCCCGCAGGGCCCGGACGCCGCGTTGGCGTCCGGGCCCTGCGCCGTCCCGCGCCCCGGTCCTCTCCGGGCCCGCTCACCCTGCGCTCACAGCGAACAGTTCTGCGTGGGGGATGGTGGCGCCCTGCCTGCGCGTTAGGGTCAACGAAAGCAAGCTTCAACAGCGTGGGCAGGGCGGCCCGACGCGCCTTGCGCCCGGGATGCCCGCCCCAGTCCCCGTATGTGACGTAGTGACGGTCGAACAAGACGGACCGTCCGAATCGACTGAGCAGGTGGCTAAGTGACGTTCCCGCAGATGCAGATGTCTGGCCTGACGACGCCGGTCGCCGCCGGTGGTGACGCGCTCGGTGGCCTCGGCGACCAGGTCTACAACCGACTGCTCAACGAGCGGATCATCTTCCTCGGCCAGCAGGTCGACGACGACATCGCCAACAAGATCACCGCCCAGCTGCTGCTCCTTGCCGCCGACCCGGACAAGGACATCTTCCTGTACATCAACTCCCCGGGCGGCTCGATCACGGCCGGCATGGCGATCTACGACACCATGCAGTACATCAAGAACGACGTGGTCACCATCGCAATGGGCATGGCCGCCTCGATGGGCCAGTTCCTGCTGACCGCCGGCGCCCCGGGCAAGCGCTTCTCGCTGCCGAACGCCAACATCCTGATGCACCAGCCCTCGGCGGGCCTCGGCGGCTCGGCCACCGACATCCGGATCCAGGCCGAACAGCTGCTCCGCACCAAGAAGCGGATGTCCGAGCTGATCGCCGAGCACAGCGGCCAGTCCTTCGAGCGGATCACCGCGGACTCCGACCGGGACCGCTGGTTCACCCCCGAGCAGGCCAAGGAGTACGGCCTGATCGACAAGATCATGCACAGCGCCGCGGACGTTCCCGGCGGCGGTGGCACCGGCGCCTGAGCGCCACTCGCCCCGCACCCCAGACACAGGAACCGACCGAGGACGGACCCGCAATGAACCTTCCCACCACCCCCCGCGGCGAGTACTACGGCGCCCGTGCTGAGGGCCGCTACATCGTTCCGCGTTTCGTCGAGCGCACCTCGCAGGGCGTCCGCGAGTACGACCCGTACGCCAAGCTCTTCGAGGAGCGGATCATCTTCCTCGGCTCGCAGGTGGACGACGTCTCCGCGAACGACATCATGGCCCAGCTGCTCTGCCTGGAGTCGATGGACCCGGACCGCGAGATCCAGATGTACATCAACTCGCCCGGCGGCTCCTTCACCGCGCTGACCGCGATCTACGACACCATGCAGTTCGTCAAGCCCGACATCCAGACCGTCTGCATGGGCCAGGCCGCCTCGGCCGCCGCCGTGCTGCTCGCGGCCGGCACCCCCGGCAAGCGGATGGCGCTGCCGAACGCCCGGATCCTGATCCACCAGCCCTACACCGAGACCGGCCGCGGCCAGGTCTCCGACCTGGAGATCCAGGCCAAGGAGATCTTCCGGATGCGCGAGCAGCTGGAGGAGATGCTCTCCAAGCACTCGAACAAGACGGTCGAGGTGGTCCGCGAGGACATCGAGCGCGACAAGATCCTCACCGCCGAGGAGGCCCTGGAGTACGGGCTGATCGACCAGATCATCTCCACCCGCAAGACCTCGCTGCTCGGCTGAGCGACCGGCCGCGGGCCCACCCGGGCCGGCGGCCGGTCACCGGAGACCGGTGGCACCAGGGCGGGGCGTACGATGCGTACGCCCCGCCCGAACAGCCTTCGGGTACACCGTTCGACGGCATCTGTTCGGTATCAATTCGCCCAGGGCGTAGGGGATAGCTGTCGAAGACAGCTGTTTCACCGGCTGGGCAGAGTACCGTCGGATACCGAGACCGAACCGCCGTCTGGCGGAGTTCGGTCCACAGCACCAGGCCCCGGACCCCCGCGGGGCCCTTGGCGAAGGGGAAGCACCTCGTGGCACGCATCGGAGACGGTGGCGACCTGCTCAAGTGCTCGTTCTGCGGCAAGTCGCAGAAGCAGGTGAAGAAGCTGATCGCCGGCCCAGGCGTGTACATCTGCGACGAGTGCATCGACCTCTGCAACGAGATCATCGAGGAGGAGCTCGCCGAGACCTCCGAGGTCCGTTTCGAGGAGCTCCCGAAGCCCCGCGAGATCTACGAGTTCCTGGACCAGTACGTGGTCGGCCAGGACCTCGCCAAGAAGTCGCTGTCGGTGGCGGTCTACAACCACTACAAGCGGGTTCAGGCGGGTGAGGCCGGCCGCAGCGGCGGCAACGGCCGCGAGGACGCGATCGAGCTGGCGAAGTCGAACATCCTGCTGCTCGGCCCCACCGGTTCGGGCAAGACGCTGCTGGCCCAGACGCTGGCCCGGATGCTCAACGTCCCCTTCGCGATCGCGGACGCCACGGCGCTGACCGAGGCCGGGTACGTCGGCGAGGACGTCGAGAACATCCTGCTCAAGCTGATCCAGGCGGCCGACTACGACGTCAAGAAGGCCGAGACCGGGATCATCTACATCGACGAGATCGACAAGGTCGCTCGTAAGAGTGAGAACCCGTCGATCACCCGCGATGTCTCGGGCGAGGGCGTCCAGCAGGCCCTGTTGAAGATCCTGGAGGGCACCACCGCCTCGGTGCCGCCGCAGGGCGGCCGCAAGCACCCGCACCAGGAGTTCATCCAGATCGACACCACCAACGTGCTCTTCATCGTGGGCGGTGCCTTCGCGGGCCTGGAGCGGATCATCGAGGGCCGCTCGGGTGCCAAGGGCATCGGCTTCGGCGCCACCATCCGCTCCAAGCGGGAGACCGACGCCAGCGACCACTTCCGCCAGGTGATGCCGGAGGACCTGGTGAAGTTCGGGATGATCCCCGAGTTCATCGGCCGCCTGCCCGTGATCACCAGCGTGCACAACCTGGACCGCGAGGCGCTGCTGCAGATCCTCACCGAGCCGAAGAACGCGCTGATCAAGCAGTACCGCAAGCTCTTCGAACTCGACGGTGTGGAGCTGGAGTTCAGCCGTGACGCGCTGGAGGCCATCGCCGACCAGGCGATCCTGCGGGGCACCGGCGCCCGAGGGCTGCGGGCCATCATGGAGGAGGTGCTGATGTCCGTGATGTACGAGGTCCCCTCGCGTCAGGACGTCGCCCGCGTGGTGGTCACCGAGGACGTGGTCTCCAAGCACGCGATCCCGACCCTGGTCCCGCGCGACATGATCAAGCGCGAGCGGCGCGACAAGAGCGCCTGAGCACCGCGCGCAGGTACGCGAGAGGGGGCCCGCACCGGATCGGTGCGGGCCCCCTCTCGCGTGTGCCCGCTGCTACTTGGCGACCACCGCGGCGTCCCGGATCGCCCGGGACTGGGTCGCGGCCTGGTCGGTCGACATCGTGCCGGTGTCGCCGGTGAGCGAGACCTTGATGAAGCTGATCGAGCCGGCGGTCGAGTGGTTGGACCAGACGCAGACCGGGAACTTGATGCCGCTGCTGGTGGCCACCCCGCACTGCATCTGGCCCGACGGGTCGTGCGGGTCCTTGGCGTCGACCGAGGCCAGCGGCTGGGACCAGGTCACGCTGGAGGACTTGGAGAGCGCCGCCTTCATCGCGGTGATCACCGCACCGGGGTCGCTGATGGTGCCCCAGGAGCCGCCGAGGCTGATCGTGTCGGTGGCGTCCTTGGTGTAGGAGGCCGTCATGCTGCCGTCGGCGGAGTCGATCCCGTTCAGCTTGTCCGTGGAGTTGGCGCTGGCGGGCTTCTCCTGGGCCGACTTCTGGGTGTAGCCGCCGGGCAGCGACTGCGGGGCGGACACCTTGTACTTGCCCGCCGTCGAGCTGCCCGCGCCGCTGCCGCCGCTGCTGCCGGTGGCCTTCCAGATCGCGAAACCGCCACCGCCCAGCACCAGCGCGCCGATCACCAGGCCGATCACCAGGCCGCCCTTGCCCTTCTTGGCGGGCGGCGCCGGCGGGTAGCCGCCGTATCCGGCCTGCTGCGGCACGCCGTACTGCGGCTGGGCCGGCTGCTGGGGCGGGTAGCCGTACTGCGGCTGCTGCGGCTGGCCGTAGCCCGGCTGCTGCGGGGCGCCGTACCCCGGCTGCTGCGGTGCCCCGTACTGGGGCGGGGGCTGCGGCGCCCCGTACTGCGGGGGCTGCTGCGGCGTGCCGTACTGCGGTGGCTGCCCGTAGGGCGGCTGGCCCTGCTGCGGGTACTGAGGCTGCTGTCCCTGGCCGTACATCTGGTCACTCCCCCGCCGCGCGCGCGGCCTGTCCTCTGACTCCGGTGAGCCCGTTCGAGTAGCTGGCACGCTATCGCACCCCTTGTGGCCCATCACCAGGCGCCCGCGCGGAAAAGCGGAAGGAGCAGGCCCCGTCGTTACGTAAACTAGGGGTCGTGACCGACATGACGAGCCAGCTCCCGACCGAACTCCCGACCACCTACGCCCCGGCGGAGGTAGAGGGCGAGCTGTACGAGCGCTGGGTGGAACGCGGTTACTTCACCGCCGACGCGAAGAGCGACAAGCCCGCGTACACCATCGTCATCCCGCCGCCGAACGTCACCGGGGCCCTGCACCTGGGCCACGCCTTCCAGCACACCCTGATGGACGCCCTGACGCGCCGTAAGCGGATGCAGGGTTACGAGGCGCTCTGGCTGCCCGGCATGGACCACGCCGGCATCGCCACCCAGAACAAGGTCGAGCAGCAGCTCGCCGAGTCCGGCCTCTCCCGGCACGACCTGGGCCGCGAGGCCTTCGTCGAGAAGGTCTGGGAGTGGAAGGAGAACTACGGCGGCAGGATCCTGGGCCAGATGCGCCGCCTGGGCGACGGCGTGGACTGGTCGCGCGAGCGCTTCACCATGGACGAGGGCCTCTCGCAGGCCGTCCAGACCATCTTCAAGAAGCTCTTCGACGACGGCCTGATCTACCGCGCCGAGCGCATCATCAACTGGTGCCCGCGCTGCCTCACCGCGCTCTCCGACATCGAGGTGGAGCACGAGGACGAGGCCGGCGAGCTGGTCTCGATCCGCTACGGGGACGGCGAGGAGTCGATCGTCGTCGCCACCACCCGCGCCGAGACCCTGCTCGGCGACACCGCGGTGGCCGTCCACCCGGACGACGAGCGCTACGCGCACCTGGTCGGCCGCACCATCGCGCTGCCGCTGACGGACCGTCGGATCCCGGTGGTCGCCGACACCCACGTGGACCCGGAGTTCGGCACCGGCGCCGTCAAGGTGACGCCCGCCCACGACCCGAACGACTTCGCCATCGGCCAGCGGCACGGCCTGCCGAACCTGACCGTGATGGACGAGCGCGGCGTGATCACCGTGCACGGCCCCTTCCTCGGCCTGGACCGGCACGACGCCCGCGCGGCCGTGGTCGGCGCGCTGCGCGAGCAGGGGCGCATCGTCGCCGAGAAGCGCCCCTACGAGCACGCGGTCGGCCACTGCTCGCGCTGCCACACCATCGTGGAGCCGCGCCTGTCGCTGCAGTGGTGGGTCAAGGTCGCCCCGCTGGCCGAGGCGGCCGGCGAGGCGGTGCGCGACGGCCGGGTGCAGATCCACCCGAAGGAGCTGGAGGGCCGCTACTTCAGCTGGGTCGACAACATGCACGACTGGTGCATCTCGCGCCAGCTCTGGTGGGGCCACCGGATCCCGGTCTGGTACGGCCCCGAGGGCCAGGTCGTCTGCGTCGGCCCGAACGACGAGCCGCCCGCCGGTGAGGGCTGGCACCAGGATCCGGACGTCCTGGACACCTGGTTCTCCAGCGGCCTGTGGCCGTTCTCCACGCTGGGCTGGCCCGAGCAGACCCCGGACCTGGAGAAGTTCTACCCGACCGACGTGCTGCTCACCGGCCACGACATCATCTTCTTCTGGGTCGCCCGGATGATGATGTTCGGCCTGTACGCGATGGACGGCCAGGCGCCGTTCCACACCATCGCGCTGACCGGCCTGGTCCGCGACCAGTTCGGCAAGAAGATGTCCAAGTCCTCGGGCACGGCGGTGGACCCGCTGGACTGGATGGACGAGTTCGGCGCGGACGCCGTCCGCTTCACGCTGGCCAACGGCGCCAACCCCGGTGCGGACGTGCCGATCGGCGAGGACTGGGTCAAGGCCTCGCGCAACTTCTGCAACAAGATCTGGAACGCCACCCGGTTCGCCCTGATGAACGGCGCGACGGTCCAGGGCCCGCTGCCCGCGGCCGGGGAGATGACGGCCGCCGACCGCTGGATCCTGGCCCGGCTCAACGAGACGGTGGCGCAGGCGGACGCGCTCTACGACGACTACCAGTTCGCCAAGCTGGCCGAGACGCTCTACCACTTCGCCTGGGACGAGGTCTTCGACTGGTACGTCGAGCTCTCCAAGACCACGCTGGCCAAGGGCGGCCCGCAGGCCGACGCGGCCCGCCGGGTGCTCGGCGAGGTGTTGGACGTGACGCTGCGGCTGCTGCACCCGGTGGTCCCGTTCGTCACCGAGGCGCTGTGGACCACGCTGACCGGCGGCGAGTCGCTGGTGATCGCCGAGTGGCCCAAGGACAGCGGCTTCCGCGACCCGGCGGCGGAGGCGGAGATCGCCACGCTGCAGCAGGTGGTCACCGAGGTCCGCCGGTTCGCCGTGAGCCAGGGCCTGAAGGACCGTCAGAAGGTCCCGGCCTCGCTGGACCTGGCGGGCAGCGCGCTGGCCGTCCACGAGGACGCGATCCGCTCGCTGCTGCGGCTGACCCGGCCGGAGGAGGGCTTCACGGCCACCGCCTCGCTGCCGGTGGCCGGCATCACGGTCGCGCTCGACCTCTCCGGCACCATCGACGTGCCGGCCGAGCGCAAGCGCCTGCAGAAGGACCTGACGGCGGCCGAGAAGGAGAAGACCCAGGCGGCGGCCAAGCTCGGCAACGAGGGCTTCCTGGCCAAGGCCCCTGACGACGTGGTGGTCAAGATCCGCGCCCGCCAGGAGGCCGCCGAGGCCGACATCGTGCGGATCACCGCGCAGCTGGCCGCGCTGCCGCAGGGCTGAGCCCGCCGGTGCCGCCGAGGCACCGGCCGAGGGCCGCACTCCCGCTCCGGGGGTGCGGCCCTCGGCCGTTTCCGGTCGGCCGGTCGGTGAATTCCCGGCCGGCCAGCGGGAATTCCGCCGGGCCGGTGCACCCATTTCGATCACCGACCGGACGGCTCACGGAATTCCGTGATCGATCCTGGCGGAAATCCGGCCAAGACTTTCCATTCTTCTTCCGAGTTCTGCGGCCAGGTCCGGTGACCTGTGCTGGTGCGCCGTATACGGTGTGACCCAGTTCCGGGCGCCGGCAGACGTGAAACAGGCGTGAAGGGGAAGGCAAGGCATGGTGGGAGTGCACAAGTTGGCCGCCGAACTTCCTGCGCAGCAGGTCGACGAGGCCAAAGGACGGGCCGCGACCCTGCTGCTGGCGTTCCGCCACGGCAATCAACTCGCCTTCGACGACGCGCTGGACCGGCTCTTCGAGGAGCGCGGCGAGCGCGAGGTGGCCACCCTGCTGGTCTGGATCGCGGCCGAGGCGGTCCGCAAGGCCTACGCCCCGGAGGTCGGCGACAAGGTGCTGCGCACGCTGGCCCGCCGGGCGCCCGCCGGGCGGATCGGGGTGGCGGTCGACGAGGAGTCGGCGGACGCGGCCCAGCTGATCGAGGCGGTGCAGGCCGGCCAGGTGGGCACCGTCCGGGAGTTGGTGGCCGGCACGGCCGACACCACCTTCCTGCTGGGCGGGCTGCTGCAGGGCGTGGCGATGATGCTGCCACTGCTCGGCGAGGAGGACGTCCACGAGGTGGTGACGGAGCTGCGGGCCCGTCAGTCCGCCGTACCGGAGCCCGAACTGGCGTGCAGCCGCTGACCGTTCGGTCGAGTGCCAGTTCGCCGGTTCGCCCCGGCGCGGTGGGTCTCAGGACTCCAGTGCGGTGGGTGCGTCGGACCGGACCGGCTCGGCGTTGCGCCGGGTCTTGGCCCAGCCGTTGCGGCCGAGCAGCAGCCGCACGGCGCCCCGGGTGGCGACCAGGAACAGGTGGTAGGTGTACAGCCAGAGCAGCAGGCCCCAGAGCAGCCCGGTCAGCCGGCTGCGGTCCGGGTGGACGGTGCGGCGGTAGGTCGTGCCCCAGAGCACCATCGGCAGCATGGCGACCAGGAAGGCGGCGGCCATCCACGGGCCGAACCGCAGGGTGAAGTCGGCGGTCTGCTGTTCGAAGAAGATCCAGCCGGCCACCGTGATGCCGATCGACAGCGGGGTCAGCAGCACCAGCGCCACGCAGGCCACCGGCTGCAGGAAGGTGTAGAGCACCTCGGCCTTGCCGGCCGCCGAGTAGTACGGCGAGCGCAGCACCCGCCCGGTGTACCGCAGGCACTGCATGTTGCCCTGCGCCCAGCGGGTGCGCTGGGTCAGGAAGCGCCGCACCGATACCAGGCCCTCCTGGGAGACGTGCGCCTCGTGCACGTGGGTCAGCCGGTAGCCGGCCAGCCGCAGCTCCAGGCCCGACTCGTAGTCCTCCAGCAGCGCGCGCTCGGGCCACGGCCGGGCCCGGTCGCCGGCCAGCGTGTCCAGCGCCGAGAGGCGCACGAACTGCCCGTTGCCGCCCAGGCCCACGCTGCCGGTGCGCTGGCGCAGCAGCTGCATGCCGGCGTTGTTGGCCTGGAACTCGATGTCCTGCATCCGCACCAGCAGCCGGGCCACCGCGTTGGCGAGCCGGCCGCGCCCGGGCAGCGGGCGGAGGTCGTCCGCGTTGCGCATCCGGACGCCGATCTGCACGGCGCCGGTGTCGGGGCGGCCCAGCGCCTGCTCGTTGCAGACCTGGGCGAGGGTGCCCGCGCCCAACTGCCCGTCGGCGTCGACCACGCCGACCACCACCCGGGTGCGGTCGGTGTCGGCCGGCAGCCAGGCGGAGATCTGCCGGTAGGCGGCGTTCAGCGCGGCGCCCTTGCCGATCCGCGCCTCGGGGCGCCGGCGCTGCACCAGGTGGATCCGGCGGTCGTGCTCGGCGGCGGCCAGCACCAGGGCGCGGGTGGCGTCCTCGCTGTCGTCGTCGACCACCCACAGGTGGGCCTGCGGGCTGGACTGCCGAAGCCCGGCCAGAGTCGCGGTGACCACCGCCTCCTCGTCGCGGCAGGGGATCACCAGGTGCCACTGGAAGGCGTCGGGGTCGCCCGGCTCGGCGGCCCGGTTGCGCCGGAAGGCGTTCGCGGAGCCGGCCCAGTAGACCAGGAACCGGCCGAAGACGAAGACCATGTAGACCAGGACCGCCAGCGAGAACAGCTTGGCGAGCCACAGGACCGTCGTCTCGTTGGTCTGGAACAGGTCGCGCAGGCCGTTCACGGTGCAACTCCCGGGGTCAGGGCTCTCTGGTGTCGGGTTCGGCGACGCTGCCGTCCTAATAGTCCTATTCTAAATGCTTTCGGTGCATATGATTGACTTTGCCAAGTTTTGATGCTGTGAGACCCCTCACCGCCCCCGATCGGCGGCGGGGCGCAGCGGCGGTCCCGGGCGCCGGAACGGGACCCGCCACTCCGTAGACTGGGCGGGTGAGCAGCAGCGCCGGGCAGAACCCGTACACCATCCGCCCCAGCAGTGCGGAAAGCACCGACCAGCCCGCGGGGCTGCGCGAGATCGAGGCCGAGCTGGCCAAGCGCTGGCCCGAGAACAAGCTGGAACCCTCGCTCGACCGGATCAGCGCCCTGATGGACCTGCTGGGCCAGCCCCAGCGCGCCTATCCCTCGATCCACATCACCGGCACCAACGGCAAGACGTCCACGGCCCGGATGGTGGAGCAGCTGCTGGGCGTCTTCGAGCTGCGCACCGGCCGCTACACCAGCCCGCACGTCGAGTCGGTGACCGAGCGGATCAGCCTGGACGGTCAGCCGATGAGCGCGCAGCGCTTCGTCGAGACCTACCAGGACATCGAGCCGTACATCCAGATGGTCGACGAGAAGCAGCCGGTCGCGCTCTCCTTCTTCGAGGTGCTGACCGCGATGGCCTACGCCGCCTTCGCCGACGCCCCGGTGGACGTCGCGGTGGTCGAGGTGGGGATGGGCGGCAGCTGGGACGCCACCAACGTGATCGACGGGGCGGTCGCCCTGATCACCCCGATCTCGCTGGACCACACCGACCGGCTGGGCAACACCACCGGCGAGATCGCGGGGGAGAAGGCCGGCGTCATCAAGCCGGGCGCCATCGCGGTCGTCTCCCAGCAGCCGCTGGACGCCGCGAAGGTGATCCTGGAGCGCGCCGTCGAGGTGGACGCCACGGTGGCCCGCGAGGGCATGGAGTTCGGGGTGCTCCGCCGCGAGATCGCGGTCGGCGGGCAGCTGGTGACGCTGCGCGGGCTCGGCGGCACCGAGTACGAGGACGTCTTCCTCCCGCTGCACGGCGAGCACCAGGCGCACAACGCCTCGATGGCGCTGGCCGCGGTGGAGGCCTTCTTCGGGGTCGGCGCCGCCCGGCCGGGCGGCCTGGACCTGGAGAAGGTGCGCCAGGCGTTCTCCGCCGTCAGCTCGCCGGGCCGCCTGGAGGTCGTCCGGCGCAGCCCCACGATCGTGCTGGACGCGGCCCACAACCCGGCCGGCGCCCAGGTCACCGCCACCGCGCTGGCCGCGGAGTTCAACTTCACCAAGCTGGTCGGCGTGATCGCCACCAGTGGCGACAAGGACGTCTCGGGCCTGCTGGCGGCCTTCGAGCCGGTGCTCTCGGAGATCGTGGTCACCCAGAACTCCACCCACCGCGCGATGGCGGTGGACACCCTGGCCGCCCAGGCGGTCGAGGTCTTCGGCGAGGACCGGGTGCAGGTCGAACCGCGGCTGGACGACGCCATCGAGGCGGCCGTCACGCTCGCCGAGGAGGGCGGCGACCTCAGTGGCGCCGGCGTCCTGATCACCGGTTCCGTGATCACGGTGGGCGAGGCCCGCCTGCTGCTGGGGAGGAAGTAGTGCGTACCCTCTGTGCCTCCACGCTGATCGGCGAGGCGATCGTGGTGCTCTTCGCCGCGCTCGTCGCGCTGCGCCTGACGGATATCCCGGCCGGCACCATCTGGCTGGTCAGCGGCATCGCGATGGCCCTCTGCGTGCTGCTCTGCGGCATGATCACCCGCCCGGGCGCGGTGGCGATCGGCTGGGTCCTGCAGCTGGGCCTGATCGCCAGCGGGCTGGTGCTGCCGACCATGTACGGCCTCGGCCTGGTCTTCGCGGGCCTGTGGTGGTGCTCGGTGTACTACGGGCGCAAGATCGACGCGATCAAGGCCGCCCGCGCGGCGGTCGCCTGACCGCGCCGCAGTGGCGGGCCGTACGTGCGTACGGCCTGCTCACGCCAGGTAACCTCAGGGGCGGTGGCCTACACCATCCCACCCCGAAACCACTGGAGCCGCACCGTGTCGCAGCGCACTCTCGTCCTGCTCAAGCCCGACGCCGTCCAGCGCGGTCTGGCCGGCGAGATCATCAGCCGGATCGAGCGCAAGGCCGGCTGGCGGCTCGCCGCGGTCGAGCTGCGCACCTTCGACCGGGAGACGCTGGAGGTGCACTACGCGGAGCACCTCGGCCGTCCGTTCTACGAGCCGCTGCTGGAGTTCATGACCTCCGGCCCCTCGATCGCGCTGATCGTCGAGGGCGAGAACGTCATCCCGGGCATCCGCGCGCTGGCCGGCGCCACCGACCCGCTGGCGGCCGGTCCCGGCACGATCCGCGGCGACTTCGCCACGATCACCCGGGAGAACCTGATCCACGCCTCGGACTCCGAGACCTCGGCCGAGCGCGAGATCAAGATCTTCTTCCCCGGGCACGCCTGAGGGTGAGGGGCCCGGCCTGACGGTGGATCAGCCGGGGCGCCGAGGTGCCCCGGCTCTGCCAACCGTGGGAATTTCATCCTCATATATGGAACTGGGTCCTCCGACACGGCGTCCAATGCCGGGAGAACCGGTTCGGCCACGCAGAATGGACGCCATACCCACCCCGCCGAGCAGAGCGCCGGGCGTGGCTACGATGGAGACAACTGACGGGCCAGGAAGGTCTGCTGCGCAGATCTCCAGTTGCCGCACGGGCCCGCCCGTCGGGCCCACTCCCCGCCCATGACATCCAGTTCGGGAAGGCATTCCACACTCCATGGCCAACAATCTGTCGTTCATGGGCCGTGACCTGGCGATCGACCTCGGCACTGCCAACACGCTGGTGTACGTCAGGGGCAAGGGGATCGTCCTCAACGAGCCGTCAGTCGTGGCCGTGAACACCAACACCGGCACCATCCTGGCGGTCGGCTCCGAGGCCAAGAAGATGATCGGGCGCACGCCCGGCAACATCATCGCGATCCGCCCGCTCAAGGACGGCGTCATCGCCGACTTCGAGATCACCCAGCGGATGCTGCGCTACTTCATCGAGAAGATCCACCGCCGCCGCTACCTGGCCCGCCCGCGGGTCGTGGTCTGCGTGCCCAGTGGCATCACCGGGGTGGAGCGCCGCGCCGTGGTCGAGGCCAGCCATCTGGCCGGCGCCCGCCAGGTGCACATCATCGAGGAGCCGATGGCCGCCGCGATCGGCGCCGGGCTCCCGGTCCACGAGGCCACCGGCAACATGGTGGTGGACATCGGCGGCGGCACCACCGAGGTGGCCGTCATCTCGCTCGGCGGCATCGTCACCGCGCAGTCCATCCGGGTGGCCGGCGACGAGCTGGACAACGCGATCGTCCAGCACATCAAGAAGGAGTACTCGCTGCTGCTCGGCGAGCGCAGCGCGGAACAGATCAAGATGAGCATCGGCTCGGCCTGGGGCTCGGAGAACGAGAAGGACGAGCACGCGGAGATCCGCGGGCGCGACCTGGTCAGCGGCCTGCCCAAGACCATCGTGATCTCGGCCGCCGAGGTCCGCGAGGCCATCGACGAGCCGGTGAACTCGATCATCGACGCCGTCAAGACCACCCTGGACCAGTGCCCGCCGGAGCTGGCGGGCGACGTGATGGACCGCGGCGTGGTGCTCACCGGCGGCGGCGCGCTGCTGCGCGGACTGGACGAGCGGCTGCGCCGGGAGACCGGCATGCCGATCCACATCGCGGAGAACCCGCTGGACTCGGTGGCGCTCGGCGCGGGCCGCTGCGTGGACGAGTTCGAGAACCTCCAGCAGGTACTGGACGCCCAGCCGCGTCGTTAGACCGTCAGAAACCGGCCACCGCACAATTCTTCAGAAGGGGCAGCCTCAGCGTCGTGAGGGACACACGAGAGAGCCGCCTGCTGCTCATCCTGCTGGTGGGCGTGGCTTTCGCGCTGATCACCGTGGACATCCGCGGCGGCGAGAGTTCGCCGCTGAACGGCGCCCGCAAGACCGCGGCCTCGGTCTTCGGCCCGGTCGAGCGGGGCGCCGCAGGGGCGGTCGACCCGATAGCACGCACCATCCGGTCGATCCGCGACTCCGGCACGGAGCAGCAGCGACTCGACCGGATCGGCGCGGAGAACAACGAGCTGCGCCAGCGGCTCGCCTCCTCCGACGTGGCCGCCGGCCGCTCCAAGCAGCTGGACCAGCTGCTGCGCACCGCGGGCGCCGGCGGATACACCGTCAAGGCCGCGCAGGTGATCGCGATCGGCGCGGCCCAGGGCTTCTCCTGGACCATCACCATCGACGCCGGCAGCGACGACGGCCTGCAGCGGGACATGACGGTGATCAACGGCGAGGGACTGGTCGGCCGGATCACCACCGTCGGCCCGACCACCGCCACCGTGCTGCTCGCCACCGACCCCGGCTTCACGGCCGGCACCCGGATGGAGGGCAGCGGCGAGATCGGCTTCGCGGCCGGTCAGGGCGCCAGCCCGATGAAGGTCCAGCTGCTCAACGGCAAGGCCCAGGTCAAGGCCGGCGACCGGCTGGTCACCTTCGGCTCGCAGAGCGGCCGGCCGTTCGTGCCGGGCGTGCCGGTCGGCAAGGTGCTCCAGGTGGAGGCCACCCCGGGCGAGCTGACCAAGACCGTGCTGGTCGAACCGTTCGTCTCGTTCACCCGGCTGGACCTGGTGGGCGTCGTCGTGGTGCCGCCGCGGACCGATCCGCGCGACGCCGTGCTGCCGCCGGCGCCCAGCGCCGCGGCCACGCCGCAGGCCGCCGCCGTACCGGTGGCCGGTCCCACCGGCCAGCCGTCCGCGCCGAGCAGTGCGCAGGCGGCCGGCCCGGCGGCGGCCGGCCCGGTGCTGGGCTCGCCGACCGCGTCCGCCGGTCCGTCAGGGGGGAACTGACCCATGGTCATCAAGCGTGTGCTGCTCTCCGCCGTCCTGGTGCTGCTGGCCCTGGTGATCCAGGTCAGCGTGCTGGGCCGGCTGCAACTGCCCGGGGCCACCCCGGACCTGCTGCTGCTCGTGGTGGTCGCGCTGGCGCTGGTCTTCGGACCGGCCGGCGGCTGCCTGGTCGGCTTCGCGGCCGGCCTGCTGGCCGACCTCGCGCCGCCCTCCGACCACGCGATCGGCCGCTACGCGCTGGTGCTCTGCGTGATGGGCTACGCGGCCGGCATGTTCCGCGCCGAGCAGGGCCGCCAGCGCTCGGTGCTGACCCCGCTGCTGGTGGTGGCCGGCGCCGCGGTGGTCTCCACCGTGCTGTACGCGGCGGTCGGCGCGCTGGTCGGCGACACCGCCGCCCGGCACGTCGGGCTGACCGGCCTGGTCTTCAGCGCGCTCCTCTACGACCTGCTGCTGGCCCCCTTCGTGGTGCCCGCGGTGATGCTGCTGGCCCGCCGGGCCGGCGGCCCGGTGACGGACGGCGAGGTGACCGGATCGGGCCTGGGCACCATCGCCCGCTACCGGACCACCCGCGAGGTCTCCGGCGTCCCGGCCTCCGGCCGCAAGGTGCGCGGCCTCAAGAATTCGTAGTCCCTCAAAGGAGCAGCGAGGCGTGAGCAACATCCCGGAGACCGGCCGCACCCGCCGGGTGACGATCCGTCTGGTGGTGCTGCAGATCCTGGTGCTCTCGCTGCTCGCCACCCTCGGCGGGCGGCTCTGGTACCTGCAGATCCGCAACGGCAGCGAGTACACCGCGAAGGCCTCCAGCAACCACATCCGCGAGGTGGTCGACCCGGCCGTGCGCGGGGAGATCCTGGACGCCTCCGGCAAGGTGCTGGCCGGCAACCAGACCAAGCTGGTGGTCTCGGTCAGCCGCACCTCGCTGCTCCAGCAGAAGGACCACGGCAAGGCGGCGCTGACCCGGCTGGCCACGGTGCTGGGGATGGCGCCCAAGGACGTCCAGGACAAGGTCCGGCTCTGCGACGCCAAGACCCCGCAGCCCTGCTGGAACGGCTCGCCCTACCAGCCGATCCCGGTGACCAACCAGGCCACCACCCAGCAGGCGATGCAGATAATGGAACGCCGCGAGGACTTCCCCGGCATCACCGCGCAGCCCACCGCGGTCCGCCAGTACCCCGCCCCGGACGGCGCCAACGCCGCCCAGGTGCTCGGCTACCTCTCGCCGGTCACCGACGACGAGGTCACCAAGACCGCCGACAAGGCCGGCAAGGCCAAGTACCTGCCGTCCGACCAGATCGGCCGGGCCGGCCTGGAGTCGGTCTACGACAACGACCTGCGCGGCGCCACCGGGGTCACCAAGCTGGAGGTGGACAACCTCGGCCGGGTGATCGGCAACGCCGGCGGCACCCCCGCCCAGCCCGGCAACAACGTGGTGACCAGCATCGACTCCCGGGTGCAGAAGGTGGTCGAGGACAACCTGGTGCAGGCCATGGCCGACGCCCGCAAGACCTTCGACAAGACCACCAACGAGAACTACGTCGCCGACTCCGGCGCGGCCCTGGTGATGGACGTGCACACCGGGCGGATCATCGCGATGGCCAGCGCCCCGACCTACGACCCGAACCTCTGGGTCGGCGGCATCTCGGCGAAGGACTACCAGTCCCTCACCAGCCAGGACACCAACTACCCGCTGCTCAACCGGGTGATACAGGGTCAGTCCGCTCCCGGTTCCACCTTCAAGGTGGTCTCCACCTCGGCCGCGGTCCAGGCCGGCTACTCGCTGGACGGCCACTACCCGTGCCCGCAGAGCCTGACCATCGGCGGCCGCGAGTTCAAGAACTTCGAGGGCGAGCAGTTCGGCGACATCTCGCTGGAGAAGGCGCTGGAGATCTCCTGCGACACCGTCTTCTACGGGCTGGCCTACGACCAGTGGATGAAGGACGGCGGCATCAAGCCGAAGAACCCCGCCGACTGGTTCTACAAGACCGCCCACCAGTTCGGCCTCGGCGCCAAGACCGGCATCGACCTGCCCAGCGAGGTGGCCGGCCGGGTGCCGGACCGGCAGTGGAAGACCGACTTCTACAACGCCAACAAGGACGCCTGGTGCAAGCAGGCGGCCGGCGGCGGCACCGACTTCGCCACCCAGATCGCCCGCGAGAACTGCGTGGACGGCAATGTGATGCGCGCCGGTGACTCGGTCAACTACGCGATCGGCCAGGGTGACACGCTGGTCACCCCGATCCAGATGGCCCGGATCTACGCGGCGCTGGCCAACGGCGGCACGCTCTACCGCCCGACCGTCGCCAAGGCGATCGTCACCCCCAGCGGCCAGCTGGTCCGCGACCTCGCCCCGCAGGTGGACGGCAAGCTCCCGGACGACCAGAAGACCCTGCAGTACATCGACCAGGCCACCGCCGGGGTCATCACCAGCGGC
>FTKT01000484.1_pt1 | contig 35934 bp, 37 predicted proteins | sample 1658271 | NCBI WGS metagenome assembly FTKT01 (sample SAMEA3914811, study PRJEB12502) | metagenome | biome: forest; material: soil | place: Canada | collected 2011-08-04 | depth 0.3 m | reverse complement strand
TCATCGCGGACGAGCCCACCAAGGGCCTGGCGCCGAAGGTCGTCACCGAGGTGGCCGAGGCGCTGGAGCGGGCCGCCGAGGCGGTGCCGGTGCTGCTCGTCGAGCAGAACCTCGCGATGGTCCGGCGGCTCGCGACGACCTGCGCGGTCATCGCGGACGGCCGCACCGCGCACCAGGGCCCGGCCGCCGACCTGCTCGCGGATGCGGAGGCGGCCCGGCGCCTGCTCGGCGTCAGTTCGCTGGGAGGCCGGCGACCGTCTGCTGACCAATCGTCGGATTCTCGACAACTGCCCGTCACCCCTCGACAATCGGAAGGAGCGGCCTGATGGCCACCCTCGTGCTGCTCACCGTCACCGGGCTGGGACTGGGAGCGCTGTACTTCCTGGTCGCCTCCGGCCTCTCGCTGATCTTCGGCCTGATGGACGTGCTCAACTTCGCGCACGGCGCGCTGCTCTCGGTCGGCGCCTACGCCACCTGGTGGGCGGCCGGCGGCAACCTGCCCGGCGCCGGCTCGCAGGGCTTCGGCTTCGTGCTGGCCGTCGCGTTCGGCACCGCGGCCGGCACGGTCGCCGCCGTCCTGCTCGAACTGACCCTGATCCGCCCGCTCTACGCCCGCCCGCGCGAGCAGATCCTCGCCACCGTCGGGGTGAGCCTGGCGGTGCCCGCGCTGCTCTCGGCGATCTGGGGAGCCGACGCACACCCCTTCGCCGGACCGAAGGCACTCTCCGGCGCCTTCGGCCTGTTCGGCGCCCGGATCCCGGTCAACCGCCTGGTGCTGCTCGCCGCGGCCCTGGTGGTGCTGGCGGCGCTGCGGCTCTTCCTCGCCCGCACCCGCTACGGCCTGGTGGTCCGGGCCGGGGTCGAGGACCGCGCCATGGTGACGGCGCTGGGCATCGACGTGCGCCGGGCGTTCACCCTGGTCTTCGCGCTCGGCGGCGCGGCGGCGGCCCTGGCCGGCGCGCTCGGCGGGCTCTACTTCGGCTCCATCGACCCGACCCAGGGCACCTCGCTGCTCGTCTTCGCCTTCGTCGTGGTGGTGATGGGCGGCCTGGGCTCGGTCACCGGCGCGGCCCTCGCCTCGGTCGGCGTCGGCCTGGTCCAGCAGTTCGCCAACTACTACACCGCGGCCGGGCTCGGCGACCTCTCGGTCGTGGTGCTGCTCGCCGCCCTGCTGCTGGCCCGCCCGCAGGGCCTGACCGGGAGGCTCGCGTGAGCACCGCAGTCCGCACCGCCGACCCGGCCACGGTCGCGAACGGCCCGTCCCCCCGGCGCCGTTCACGCCTGGTCCTGCGCTGCTGGCCGGCCGCGGCGCTGCTCGCGCTGCTCGTCGCCCCCTACAGCTCGCTACCGCTGCCCGGCCTGCTGGACGGCGCCATCGGCAGCCCGGGAAGCCTGCAACTGCTCGCCCTGTGCCTGCTGTTCGGGGCGCTGGCGACCGGCTACGACCTGCTGCTGGGCCGCACCGGCCTGCTCTCCTTCGGCCATGCGCTCTACTTCGCCGCCGGCAGCTACGCCGCCAACACCGCGATGCTCGAACTCGGGCTCTCCTTCGCGCTCTCCGCGTTGCTCGCGGTGGTCTTCGGCGTCCTGCTGGCCCTGCTGCTCGGCTCGGTCAGCCTGCGGGTCACCGGCATCGGCTTCTCGATGGTCACCCTCGCCTTCGCACAGGCCGGCTCCATCCTGGTGCAGCGCAACCCGGGCGGCCTGACCGGCGGCGAGGAGGGCCGGGCCGCGCCGGCCGGCCGACTGCCCGCCGCGCTGGTCGGCATCGGCAACACGGCCAACCTCTACTGGATCGCCCTGGCCTACCTGGTCCTCACCCTCGCCGTGGTCGCCTGGACGGTCCGCTCACCGGTCGGCCGGGTCTGGGAGGGCATCCGGGAGAACGAACGGCGGGTCGAGGTGCTGGGCCTGCGACCGTACGGGTTCAAGCTGCTCGCCTTCGTGCTGGCCGGGGGACTGGCCGCCGTCGGCGGCGTGGTCTACCTGCTGCTCACCGGCGGCGCGACCCCGCAGAGCGCCACCTCCGAGTTCACCATCTCGCTGCTGGTGATGGTGGTACTGGGCGGCTCCGGCAGCCGCTGGGGTCCGATGGTCGGCGGTATCCTCTACACCTGGGCCGACCACCGGCTCGGCGACCTCGCCGGATCCGGCGCCGTGGCGGGCCTGCCGGCCGTGCTGCGGGTGCCGCTCTCGCAGCCGCTGGTCCTGCTCGGGAGCCTCTTCGTCGCCGTCGTCTTCCTGCTGCCGGGCGGCGTGGTCCGGCTGCCGGAGCGGATCCGGGCCGCCCGCGCGAGCGCCGGAACCGCTACTGCCACCGCTGTTGTCGAGGGAGAGGTCATCTCGTGAACGAACGTCAACCAGGCTTGGCGCCAGTGGAGTTCGACGGACTGCGGGAGTTCGAGGAGAGCCGGGTCCCGGTGGCGGGCGGCGAACTGGCCGTGCTGCGCTGGCCGGCCACCCGGCCGGACGCGCCGACCGTACTGGCCCTGCACGGCATCACCGCCAACGGCCTCTCCTGGGGCCGGGTGGCACACGAACTGGCCGGCCGGGTCAACCTGATCGCCCCGGACCTGCGCGGCCGCGGCGCCAGCAACGAGATCCAGGGCCCGTACGGCATCGCCGCGCACGCGGACGACGTCCCCGCCGTGCTCGACGCCTTCGGGCTGGACCAGGTGGTGCTGACCGGCCACTCGATGGGCGCCTTCGTGGCGGCCCTGGCCGCCGTCCGGCACCCGTCACGGATCGCCTCGCTGCTCCTGCTCGACGGCGGCGTGGGCTTCCCGCTCCCCGCCGAACTGGCGGGCGACGAGCTGATCACCGCCGTGATCGGCCCGGCCATGCGCCGGCTCTCCATGACCTTCTCCGACTGGCCCGCCTACCAGGCCTTCTGGGAGGCCCACCCGGCCTTCGCCGGCGCCGCGTCCCCCTGGGTGGACGCCTACCTGCGACGCGACCTGGTCGGCCGCGAGCCCGACCTGCACTCCTCCTGCCGCCTCGACGCGGTCCGCACCGACGGCCTCGACCTCTTCGAACCCCACGTCCTCCAGGCCGTCCACCAACTCACCTGCCCCGCCGACCTCCTGTGGGCCGAACGCGGCCTGATGGACGAGCCGCAGGGCCTCTACGACGACCACCGCCTGACCGCCTCCGGCCTCCCCCACACCCAGGTCAAGCCCCTCCGGCTCGACGACACCAACCACTACACCATCCTGGTCGGCGCCCACGGCGCCCGCACCATCGCCGAACACCTCGTCCGCGCGGTCGACGCCGCTCCGGCGGTCTGAACCTGGACGCCGTCCGACGGCCCTGCCCTGCCTGACAGTTCAGGCTGGCCAGGGCCGTCGACAGATCGCGAAGTCGGCCCTCGCTGATCGACAGAGACGCAACCGCACCACCGCCACCACGCCCCGCCACTGACGGCCCGATCCCGGACCGCAGCGGCAGTCCACGCCGGCGACCTCGAACCACGGCCACCCGCGCCTGACGCTATGAGACCGGTGCCCGTCGCGATCTGACTACAGCGTCGCCCGCGATGCCGCCCCCGCGAAGGCGATATGCAGGTCGACGACGACCTCCTCGCCCTCCCACCGGCCGCTCTCCGAGATCTCAAGACCGATCAGCGCCAGATCACCAGCCTGCCCCCGCAACTCGTACTGCTCATGGGTCTCCTCATCGAGGTCACCCAACTCGTCACGCTCCCAAGCGGCCACCGCAGCCTCGGCCACAGCCCGGGGCAGTCGCACCGTGACCCGGCCGACCTGAGCATCGACATGCCCCCCGATCTCTGCCAGCACCTTCGAGTCTTCCCGATACCGAACGTACTGCTCTTGATCCGTCACAGGGCGAGGCTACTCGGACTGCTGGACCAGTCTCGACTGAGTTAGAGGGCGCGCAGACAGGCGCGGTCGTGGTACCAATTCGAACTCGCCGACGCCATCATGATGGCCCGTAGGGAAGTCAAACGCCGAAATCAGGGACTTGTCGGGGGTTCGCCCGGATGCCACACCCCGCGCCAGCGGAAAGAATCGCCGCCATGAAGACGATCCGGCGAGCAACCAGGTACGCGGTGAGCTGCGCCACCGCCATGGTGATCATCCCCCTGAGTGTGTCGACCCCGGCCGTCGCGGTATCCGCCGCGACTCCGCTGTCGGCATCCAGTACGCCGACAGGCCGGGCAGCGAGTGCGTTGTCGTTGCCGAGGCCGACCGGACCGTACGCGGTCGGTCGCGACACCCTGCACCTCGTCGACCTTCAACGCACCGATCCCTGGGCACCGCGGTCAGGGCCACGGCAGTTGATGGTGGACCTCTACTACCCGGCCGTCGCCGACAGCGGCACACCCGCTCCGTACATGAGCACCGCCGAAGCAGCGGCGCTGATCAACTATGCCGGCCTGTCCGGGACCCTCGCACCGACCGCCCTCGCCGACACCCGCACCCGGAGCCGGGTCAACGCGGCACCGGCCCGGGGCCGTTACCCGCTCGTCGTGCTGTCCCCCGGTTTCACGGTGCCCCGCTACACCCTCACCGCTCTCGCCGGGGAACTGAGCAGCCGGGGATTCGTGGTGGCGACCGTCGACCACGCCTACGAATCGGCGGCCACCCGGTTCCCCGGCGGCATCCTGCCCTGCACGGCGTGCGACGAGTACGACGCCGGCGCCATCACCCAGGCGCAGATCGCCGCCGGCCGCGCCCAGGACGTGTCCTTCCTGCTCACCGAACTCGCCGGCCCGCACCCGGTGTGGCGGTATGCCGACCTCATCAACCCGGCAAGGATCGGTATGGCCGGCCACTCCATCGGCGGTGACGCGGCCCTGGCCACCATGCTCGCGGACCGACGGGTGCTGGCCGGCGCCGACCTCGACGGCCCCATCACCCCACCGGTTCCCACGACCGGCATCGACGGCCGTCCAGTCCTGCTGATCGCGGCCGCGGATCCGAGCAGCCCGAACATTGTGCCAACCTGGACCAGCAGTTGGCCCGACCTGAACGGCTGGAAGCGATGGCTCACCGTCGCCGGCGCCGACCACTACACCTTCACCGACCTGGACTACCTGATCAACGAGAGCGGCGTGCTGTCCATCCCGAACGCTCCCAGGTCGATTGCGATCACTACCAGCTATGTCAGCGCCTTCTTCGAACGCCAACTCAAGGGATCCTGCGAGCCGTTGCTCAACGGTCCCAGCCAGGACTTCCCCGAGGTGACCTTCACCAGTCCTTGACCGGCACGGCCGGCAGGAAGGGTCCGGGCGCCACGGAGGCAGCGCGCTGCTGGACAGTCGCGGCCGGCTTCCAACGCGCCGCCGGCCGCCGATTTAACCGTACGGGCCGGCGAGGATGCGCGAATCACGGACGGGCCGCAGCCCGCGAGGACGACCCGGGCCGTCGACGGGTACGCCCTTGCCGGAGTTCCTTGATCGTTCAGGCCGACCCGGGCCGCCGTCGCAGCCAGGCGTCCAGCACCGCGAAGTCCGTCTCGGTGAGGCCCCGGCAGGGGTCGACACGGTGGAGCAGGGTGGGTGCGCGGTGGTGGGCGGCGACCCAGGTGCGGTCGGCGTCGGTGATCTCGTCGTCGACCCAGGCGAACGGGTGCTCGCCCGCGTACTCCAGCAGGGCGCGGGTCTTCCAGTGCAGCCCGAGCCACTCGTCCTCCTCGTCCGTCTCGGAGGGCTCCGGCCAGTCCACCACCGGCAGTTCGGGCAGGCCGAGCAGCGGGGCGATGGTCTCGTTGGCCTCGTCCATCCAGGCCGTGGCCCACACCAACTCGCAGGGCAGCGAGCGCAGTCGGGCGCCGAGCCCGGGCGCGAGCCGGTCCAGCAGCGGGTTGCCGCCGACCGGCCGCGCCTGCCGCCCCATGGCCTGCGGCGCGCCCGCTCCGAACGGCAGCAGCGGGCCGTCGACGTCCAGGAAGAGCAGCGCAGTCCGCGCGGAACCGGTCATGGCAGCACGATAGTGCTCCGACCTCCCGCGCCCCGCCGATCGGATCAGCGGTTTCGCGACCGGTTCGCCGAGCAATGCTCAGTACCTGTGGATCAGCCCCCGGAGGGTGCGCGGAGGGCGTACCTTCCCGATTGATCCTTTGATGGTCACCGAGTAGGCCGGCGTTGCGAGCGCGGGTCAGGAAGGCACGCCCCGTGCTCACCGTAGTGAATGACGACGCCTCCACGCGAGACGGCTCCCTGATCGAGGACATCGTCCGCGAGGGCGTCCGGCGCATGCTCGCCGCAGTCCTTGAGGCGGAAGTCGATGCCTATGTAGCGGAGTTGGCCGATGAGCGCGACGAGCGCGGTCGCCGCCTGGTCGTCCGCAACGGCCACCACCAGCCCCGGAAGGTCACCACCTCGGCCGGTGCGGTGGAAGTCCAGGCCCCGCGGGTGAACGACCGGCGCGTGGACGAGGCGACGGGCGAGCGGCGGCGGTTCTCCTCGGCAATCCTGCCGCCGTGGTGCCGCAAGTCCCTGAAAATCGCTGAAGTACTGCCCCTGCTCTACCTGCACGGCCTGTCGACCGGCGACTTCGTGCCCGCACTGGAACAGTTCCTCGGAAGCTCGGCGGGCCTGTCGCCCGCCACGGTCACTCGGCTGACGGCCCAGTGGCAGGACGACCACGCCGCCTTCCAGGACCGCGACCTCTCCCAGACCGACTACGTCTACATCTGGGCCGACGGCATCCATCTGCGCATACGCCTGGACCAGGCCAAGGCCGCCGTCCTGGTCGTCCTCGGTGTCCGCGCCGACGGCACCAAGGAGCTTGTCGCCATGGCCGACGGCTACCGCGAATCCTCCGAGGCGTGGGCCGGACTGCTGCGCGTCTGCGCACGGCGGGGCATGCGCGCCCCGGTCCTGGCAGTCGGCGACGGCGCGCTCGGCTTCTGGAAGGCCCTGCGCGAGGTCTTCCCCGAAGCCCGCGAGCAGAGGTGCTGGGTCCACGAAACCGCCAACATCCTCGACGCCATGCCGAAGTCCGCGCAGCCCGCGGCGAAGAAGGCCCTGCAGGATGTCTACAACGCCGAGGACCGCGAACACGCCGAGCAGGCCATCGAGGTGTTCACCAAGCTCTACCAGGCGAAATTCCCCAAAGCCGTCTCCAAGGTCACCGGCGACCAGGACGAGCTGCCGGCGTTCTACGACTATCCCGCCGAGCACTGGATCCACCTGCGCACGACCAACCCGATCGAGTCGACTTTCGCGACCGTGCGGCTGCGGACCAAGGTCACCAAGGGCGCCGGCTCCCGCGCCGCCGGACTCGCTATGGTGTTCAAGCTGCTCGAGTCCGCCCAGGCCCGCTGGCGAGCCGTCAACGGCGCCCATCTGGTGCCGCTCGTCCGCGCGGGAGCCCGCTTCGAACGCGGACTCCTGGTCGAGCGCGCCCAGGCGGTGGCAGCGTGACAGGGTCCGCACCCGCCGACCGCGCCGGGAAGTACGCCCTGGTGGAGCGGGAACGGCGATTCCTGCTGGCAGTTGCGCCGCAGACGTCGCAGGCACGGGAAGTACGGCGGATCACCGACCGCTATCTGACGGGCACTCGGATGCGTCTGCGCCGGGTGGACCGGCCCGCCCCGGTCCAGCCGGAGTTCAAGCTCACCCAGAAGGTTCCCGCCGACCGGCCGGGCCCCGTGCAGGGGACGATCACGAACACTTACCTCTCCGAGGCCGAGTACGACGTGTTCGCCGTGCTGCCCGCCGCCGTGCTGACCAAGACGCGCCTGAGCATCCCGCCCCTGGGCATCGACGTCTTCGACGCACCCCTGCACGGCCTGGTCCTGGCCGAGGCCGAGTTCACCACGGACGAGGACATGTACACCTTCGAGCCGCCCACGGACATCGTCGCCGAGGTGACCGACGACCCGCGCTTCACCGGCGGACGACTCGTCCAAACACACCGAGCCGACCTGATCTCCTGGCTCGACGACTACGGCATCAAGCTCAACCCAGACACCGAGAACCATGATCACAACAACCCAATCCACAGGTCTTGACTATTACTCCTTCGTTTCCTGGGTGAGTGCCTACGAGGAGACGTATGGGCCGCTGCCCGAGATCTGGTTCACCGACACTGCCGGCGCGGTCAACACTGAGGCCCTGGCCCGCTACCGGAACTCGGGGCAGGTCTGGGCGGAGTGGAACTGCTCGCCGGTGCCGGGCGACGGCGACGACCTGATTCCGGTGAGGACCATCCGGTGATCGCTGCGCAGCAGGGCGGAGCGTCCCGGCTGACCGCCGGGGCGCTCCGCCTCGTCGAGGCCAGGGCAGAGAATCCGCGCAGTGTGGAAGTCAGCGGCTACCGCACCGAGTTGTACGAGCACTGCCCGTTCCTCGAACCGTCCACGGCGCGCGGTATGACCGGGTGGACTGTCTACGAGATCGTCCCGGGGACGCACCGGTACGCGGTCGAAGCGGCCTTGTTCTTCGCAGGTGTGCAGGCCGCCGAGTGGGTTCGACCGCTCACGACACGGCCGAACGGTCTGCTGGCCTGCGAGAATGTGGTGATTCTCGGGCATTGCGCGGACGCCGGTCACCGCGAGCTGATGGCCTGGCCGCACTGGGCGTTGAAGAACTTGTACGGTCCTGTCGGCGTGATGTTCGGCAAGTTCGCGCAGGGCGCTGCGGAGTTCGGTCGCTCCGGCCGACGCATTCCGCCGCCGCCCGTCTCATTCCTTCCGGTGCGAGCGGCCGTCCGGCCGCTGGACCCGGCGTTTCTGAAGGACACGCCCGACCTCGCGGCGGTTCTGGCCAAGGCGAAAGACGATGGGCGAGACGTTTTCGAGCGTATCCCTTGCGAGTGGAAGGCAGTACGAGAGTGGGCGAGTTCACTCCTGGCGCCGCAGAGGCCCTGAGGACGGCTGAGGCAGCCTGCGGCCCGGTCGAGCTGGAGGAGATCAGCGACCGGCGTGGCTCGGCCGTCTGGAAGGCGACCGGACCGCGAGCCACCGTCAGTATCAAGCTGGGTACCGGAGAGGCTGCGGAGGTCACCGCCCGGGAGGCCGCCGTGCTGGACGAGCTTCCGGGGTACACCGTGACCGCCGGCCGGTTCGGCGACGGTGTCTGGTACGTCACTCCGTGGCTGGACGGGCCGTCCACCTGGAAGGTGTTCCAGCTGTCCCGCAAGGGCGAGAGGGACCGGCCCCGGTCCCTGGTCGCAGCGGTCGACCTGTGCCGCGCGGTGGCCCGCCTTCACCACGACGGGTGGATTCACGGTGACCTCCAGCCCCAGCACGGTATCCACACCGAGGACGGCGTCAGGCTCCTCGACTTCGCCTGGTCCCGCCGGATCGGCACCACGCCGTGGACCACGTTCGACGGCACGATGATCCACCTCACCGCCCCCGAACTGGCCGCCCGAATCTCCAGCGGCCCTCAGCCGGTGGCGACGACGCGGGCCGCCGATGTCTACGCCCTCGCGGGCACCCTTTGGACCTGCATCACCGGCAACTGGCCACTCGACTACGAGGCCGCCGGCATCGACCGTACGGACGGCGTGTTGCCGCTCCGCAACGCCATCGCCGCCCGGGCCGTACCCCTGGTGGCGAAGACGCCCTGGCCCGAGCTGCAGGCCGTCCTGCGCCGGGTCCTGCTGGCCGAGCCCGACGACCGGCCCACCGCCGGAGAGCTGGGCGACCTCGTCGGGAAGGTGAGCGGGTGATCGAACTACGGGAACTGACCCTGGCCGATGCCCAGGCCCTTCAGCGCATCTTCAGCCCGGAGTCGACCAAGTTCCTCGGCCGGGCCCCGATGGACGCGGCCGACGCCCGGCTCTACGCGGGCAACGCCGTGGCGTCCGTGGGCCGGAGACCGCGATCGCTCTACACGCTCGGCCTCACTGCGGACGATGACCTCCTGGGGGTCGTCAAACTCTGCCTGGACCGCCCGTTGCCTTCGGTCAGCTACGTCCTGCGCCCCGACACCTGGGGACGGGGCTACGCCACCGAGGGGCTGCGCATACTCCTCGCCCTGGCTTTCGGGCAGCTCGGGCTACCCGCCGTCCATGCCAAGCACCACCCGGACAACCCCGCCTCGGGCCGGGCCCTGGTCAAGGCCGGATTCATCCGAACAGGCCGAGTCTCCGGTTTCGAGACCTACGTCAACTCGGCGGACCGACCCGGCCACCGAGCGCCGCGAGGTTCCCCGGCTGCGTGCTGGACGAGGTCTTCGTGAGCTCGAACGGATCGCTGACCTGGTGCTCTTGTCGCAGCCGTGGCGGCCCGGGGTAGGGGGCAGTCCCCGCCGCCCACGACGACTTGAGCCGTGCCCAAGTCGTCGTGCCGGTTCAGCGTGGACGGAACTGTGTCAGGTGTTCGCGTAGGAAGGCGTCCAGGGAGCGGGGGGAGCGGCCGAGGAGATGGGTGACGGTGGGGGTGGGGTGTTCGGGGTGGGTCAGGGCGAGTTGCTGGATCTCCACTACGTGGGTGGCGAGCCAGTGTGGCATGCGGGCCTGCTGGACGAGGTGGTCGTGCAGGCCCTGCGGGGGCAGGTCCAGGTAGTGGATCGGTCGGTCGAGCAACAGGCTCAGGGTGGCTGCGAGTTCGGGGTAGCTGAAGGTTTCAGCTCCGGTCAGGGTGTAGGTCTGGCCGGCCAGTTCGGGGCGGGTGAGTACCTCGGCGGCGACGTCGGCGATGTCGCGGCAGTCGATGTAGTTGCAGGGGGCGTCGCGCATGGCGCCGTGGATGAGTCCGGGGCCGGCGATCGCCGGGGCCAGCAGCAGGAGTTTCTGCATGAACGCGTAGGGGCGCAGCACGGTGTGGGTGACGCCGCTGTCGGCGAGGTAGCGCTCGACGGTGTGGTGGCCGCGGGAGATGGCGACGGGGGAGTCGGGTTCGGCGGCGGGGGCCGAGATCTTGACGATGTGTTCGATTCCGCTGTCGACGGCGGCGCGGACGCACCGCAGTTCGAGTTCCACCTGCTGCGGGCTGTTGGCCATGGTGAGGAAGAGCTGGCGGGCGCCCTTGAAGGCGGCGCGAAGCGAGTCGGGATCGGTGGCGTCGGCCGCCAGGATCTCGACCTGGCGGCCGGCCGCGCTGCCGAGGCGGGCCCGCAGTGCGTCCGGGTCGCGGGTCAAGGCCCGGCTCGGCAGGCCGAGTTCGGTGAGGCGTTGGAGCAGTGCGCCGCCGGTGGCTCCGGATGCGCCGAGGATGACTGTCATGGTGTGCCTTTCGTGTCGTTCTCGTGGGCCGGAATCCGTGGGGATCCGTTACTGCGGGGGAAGCCGCCGGCCGGTCGCCGTGGCTCCGCGCCAGCGCCAGCCGACGATGGTGGCGGCGAGGGCGGCGGAGATCGGCAGGTCCAGCCGCAGGCGGTCGAGCCACTGCGGGTCGGGCAGGCTGGTGTGCGCGGGCAGCCAGCCGCCGGCCAGCCAGCCGAGCAGGCCGGCTACGGCGGCCGCGCCGAGACCGAGGACGGCGGCCAGGACGGCTCGCGGCAGCGAGAGCGTCCACCGCCGCGGTTGGTGGCGGCGGCGCTGGAGCCAGGCGCCGATCAGGAGCGCCACCAGCGCAGAGGTGCCGGCGATCGATGTGCAGGCGGCCACCGTCAGCTGCGGCTGCCCGCTGGCGAGGCCGCCGGCGCCGGCCATCAGGGCGGGGGCGAGGTAGGCGACCGCCACCTCGCGCCAGAGGGTGAAGGGTGGTGCGCCGGGACCGGCGGTCTTCGCGTTTCTCCGAGGCATGGTGGCCTCTCCGTTCTGCTTCGCGGCTGGGTGATCGTGGTCCGACTGATCGTGGTCCGACTGATCGTCAGAGTTGGTAATTAGGTGCCTAACTATTACGTCGTAAAAAGGGCCGCCCGCCGGTGGAGGGGAGGGCGGCCGGGTGGTGTGCCCGCTACGGCGCGGTCAGTGCGCCGATGCCTTGGACGACCCGGGACAGCAGGTCCAGGAAGACGCCGCGCTCGGCGACGGTGAGTGCGCCCACCATGGCTTGGAGGCGCTCGAAGTGCTCGGGTGCCAGGTCGCGCAGGCGCTGTGCGCCGCGCGCGGTGAGGATCACCACGGCGGCCCGCCCGTCCTCCGCGGACGGGCGGCGGGCGACCAGTCCCTCCCGTTCCAGGCCGTCTACCAGGCCGGTCACGGTGGCGCGCGAGACGCCGAGGCTCGCCGCCAGCTGCGAGGGCGACTTCTCGCCGCCGTGGTCCTCCAGGTCGGCCAGCAGGCGGTAGCGCCCGGTGGACAGCCCGAACCTGGCGAAGTGCACCTCGGTGGCCTGGCCGAGCCGTGCGCCCGCGGACATCAGGCGCACCGCGACGAGTACCGCCTGCGGGTCGATCTGATGGCTGAGGTCGTAGTGCTCGAGCTGGCGCCTGGCCTGATCGAATGTGGGTGCCTCGCTGCCGGGTGCGTCCGCTGCCATGAAAGTAATATGGCACCTAACTAGTGCTGTGGTCAAACGCCGGCGACGGCCCAGCCCGGGCGGGCCGAGCCGTCGCCGGCGCGCGGATCGGTCAGGCCTCGGCTGCCGAGGCCCCCGAGGTCCCCGTAGCCCCCGAGGCCCCCGCAGCTCCCGCACCGGCCAGCCCGCCCGCCCGGGCCGACTGGTCCGGCGCCGAGGAGGGCCCGACCTCCGCCAGGTCGCGGCCGCGGGTCTCCTTGGCGCAGAGGACGGCGAGCACGGTGACCGCCGCGGCCAGCGCGACGTAGACGGCGATCGGCGTCGAGTGCCCGTAGTTCTTGAGCAGCGCGGTGGCGATCAGCGGGGCCGGGGCGCCGGCCGCGACCGAGGCGAACTGGGCGCCGATGGAGGCGCCGGAGTAGCGCATCCGGGTGGCGAACATCTCCGAGAAGAAGGCCGCCTGCGGTGCGTACATCGCGCTGTGGAAGAAGAGGCCCACGGTCACCGAGAGGACCAGGGAGCTGAAGCTCTTGCTGTCGACCAGACCGAAGAAGACGAAGGCCCAGACGCCGACGCCGACCGCGCCGAACAGGTAGACCGGCTTGCGGCCGACCTTGTCGGAGAGGGCGCCGAAGAGCGGGATCAGCGCGAACTGGATCGCGGAGCCGATCAGGACGGCGTTGAGCGCGGTCTGCTTGTGGAAGTGGGCGTGCGAGACCGCGTAGACCAGTACGAAGGTGGTCATCACGTAGTACGAGATGTTCTCCGCCATCCGGGCGCCCATCGCGACCAGCACATCGCGCCAGTGGTCGCGCAGTACGGCGATCACGGGCGGCTGCTCGGCCCTCGGCTCGGCTGCCCGCTCGGCTGCCCGCTCGGCATTCCGTTCGGTCTTCCGCTCGGTTTTCTGCTCCGCCTTGCGGGCCTCGGCCGAGGCCAGCGCCTGCTTGAAGAGCGGGGACTCGTCCACGGAGAGCCGGATCCACATGCCCACCATCACCAGCAGTGCGGAGAGCAGGAACGGCACCCGCCAGCCCCAGGAGACGAACTGGGCCTCGGACTGGAAACCCGTCATCAGCGAGAGCACCCCGGCCGCCAGCAGGTTGCCGGCCGGCGCGCCGCCCTGCGGCCAGGAGGCCCAGAAGCCGCGCCGCCTCGCGTCGCCGTGCTCGGAGACCAGCAGCACCGCGCCGCCCCACTCGCCGCCGAGCGCGAAGCCCTGCACCAGTCGCAGCCCGGTGAGCAGGACCGGGGCCAGTGCGCCGACCTGATGGTAGGTCGGCAGGCAGCCGATCAGCGTGGTCGCGCCGCCCATCATCAGCAGACTGACCACCAGGAGCTTCTTGCGGCCGATCCGGTCGCCGAAGTGGCCGAAGACCAGCGCGCCGATCGGCCGGGCGGCGAAGCCGATCGCGTAGGTGAGGAAGGAGAGCAGGGTCCCGGTCAACGGGTCGCTGTTCGGGAAGAAGACCTTGCCGAAGACCAGTGCGGCGGCGGTTCCGTACAAGAAGTAGTCGTACCACTCAATGGTGGTGCCGATCAGGCTCGCGCCGACGACGCGGGCCAGGCCGGCCGGTCTGGTGGGTGTGTTCGCGGCGGGGGTGGCAGTGGCCATGGGTGTCACCGTCTGTTCCGGTTCGAGGGAGGGTGGATGTCTCCGGGCAGGGGGGTGCGCCCGCCGGGCCGGGTACGGGGGAGTGCCGCCCGGCGGGGGAGCCGAGGGAGCCGGGGGAGGTTTCCCGGGAGGTTCCCGGCGAGGCTTCCCGTGAGCGGCACCCCGAGGAGGGGTCCCAGGCGCGGGAGGGGGGTCACTCGGAAGAGGGGCATGCGGGGGAGTTCGTGATCGTGGCGGTCGAGGGAGGCGCGAAGGACCCGGAGGCCGCCGGTCCGGAGGCCGGGCGATGAACCAGGCGGACGAGGAGAAGCCACCGCAGACCGGGGTGTGCGTGGTGCGGGTGGAGCAGCAGGGGCCGGGCCGATCCCTGATCACGGTGATGGCGGACACCGACATCTACCGGATATCGGCCGAGTCGCGTAACCGGGTGCTCGACGCCGAGTCAGTTCTGTCACTGGTGGCGGACTTTCTCCGTGACTGCTCTGTCGGGAGTGGCCAGAGCTGAGCAGAGAACGGACGGTCCTCCGGCTGCTGATTGCACACGGTGACGACAGCGTGACGATTTGACGCATAGCATTTGCGAGTCGGGCTTCGAACGGGGAGAACCGTCCATGCATGCACAGTTCCTTGAAACGCCGGTCCTGCTCCCTACTCAGGGTGACCCGCCTACGCTGCACCTCTTCGGTGGTCCCCGAGTCGTCCATGCCGGGCGGCGGTTCGAGGTGCCCGAGGGCAGCAAACGGCTGCTCGTCTTCGTCGCCCTCAACGGAGGGCGCGTGGAGCGTCGGCATGCCGCCGGGACGCTCTGGCCGGAGGGCGACGACTACCGGGCGGCGGGCAATCTACGCTCGGCGCTCTGGCGGCTCAAGGCGGCCGGGATCGACGTGCTCGACTCCGACAAGTGCTCCCTCTCCATGCGTGAGCACACCGTGGTGGACCTGTACGTCCTCTGCGCCTGGGCCGGTCGGCTGATCGACGGCACCGCCACCACCGAGGACCTCTGCGCGCTCAAGTGGCGTGCCGATGCCCTCGACCTGCTGCCGGGCTGGTACGACGACTGGGTGCTGATCGAGCGCGAGCGGATCAGACAGCGGCTGCTGCACGCCCTGGAGGCGTTGAGCCGGCGCCTGGTCAAGGCGGGCCGGTTCGCGGAGGCGGTCGAGTCGGCGATGGTGGCGGTCGGCGTCGAGCCCCTGCGGGAGAGCGCCCAGCGCGCCCTGATCGAGGCCCACCTGTCCGAGGGCAACCTGGTCGAGGCGATGCGCAGCTACGACGCCTACCGCCACCTCACCCGGCGCGAACTCGGTGTCGACCCGTCCGGCGAACTCTCGGCCCTGCTGCGCTCGCACTGCGAGTCCGGCCGGCTGCGGGGGAGAACGGCGCAGCCCGCCTGGTGAGTGACGGTCAGTCAGCCGGCGTGCTGTCGGCTGACTGACCGAGGTCGAGAGCGTGAGGGGACCGTCGGTGACAGTGGCTCCGTCGCTGAGGACTGCGTCGCGGAGTGTCGCGCCACCGTGCGTTGCGTCGTCGAGGGCTGCGTCGCCGAGCGTCGCGCCACCGAAGGCTGCGTCGCCCCCGTTGATGTCAACTCCCATACAGCAGAAGGGAGTCCACCCCATGGCCGAGAGAAGCACACCCGTCCGCCTCGGCGGCCTCCTCCTCAGTGTCGCGGTCGTCACCTCGCCCGGCTCCCGTGTCACCTCGCTGCCGGTGCCGGACCGCAAGGGCACCGATCCGGCGCCGGCCGATCCCACGCGTGCCGCGAAGTCATTGACGCTGCCATCGGAAAGCGCTTACCTTCTGAGCCAGTCGGAGCGGAACACCCCACCGACGGCAGCGGGTTCCCAAGGAGGCCGTATGGACGCAGCGGAACGACACGGGCGGACACCGACGCGAAGCGCGCTTTCCCGGCGGCGGTTCCTGCAAGTCAGCGGCACCGCGACGCTGATCGCCGGCTCCGCGCAGCTGCTCGTGGCGCCCCGGGCCTGGGCAGCGGACGCCTTCGATGCGCTGCGCGCCCGCTGGCTGCAACTGCTGACCGGCACCGGCTTCGACCCATCCGCGGCCCCCTTCGCCGCAGCCCTCGCCACCCTCGGCACGCAGGCCTCCTCGTATCAGAGCGGCATGGCGGCCGCCTCCTCCTCGCTCTGGCCCGACCTCCCGCTGGGCAGCGTCTCGGCCAACATCACCAGCAGCGCCGGCCGGCTCAGGACCATGGCGCTGGCCTACGTCCAGCCGGGCACCGGACTGACCGGCAGCGCCCCGCTCGCAGCCGCGATCACAAGCGGCCTGGACTACCTGGCCGCCAACGCGTACACCGCCACCACGACCACGTACGGCAACTGGTGGGACTGGCAGATCGGCGCCCCGGAGGCGCTGCTGGACACCGGCGTCCTGATGTACGGTCAGCTGACCTCCACGCAGCTCAGCGGCTACTGCGCCGCCGTGGACCACTTCGTCCCGGACTCCGCGGTCGCCACCTACAGCGGCACCAGTACCGGCGCCAACCGGGTCGACCTCTGCCGGGTGATCGCCCTGCGCGGCGTGCTCGGCCGCAGCACCGCCAAGCTGGCGACCGCCTCGGCCGCGCTCTCCCCGGTCTTCCCCTACGTGCTGACCGGCGACGGGCTCTACCGCGACGGCTCCTTCGTCCAGCACACCTACATCCCCTACATCGGTTCCTACGGCGAGGTGATGCTGAGCGGTCTCAGCCGGATGCTCTGGCTCTTCGCCGGCTCCACCTGGGCGGTGACCGACCCGGCTCGGCAGAACGTCTTCGACTCCGTCACCACCGCCTACGCGCCCTTCCTCTACAACGGCCTGGTGATGGACGCGGTCTGCGGACGGGCCATCAGCCGCGGTCTGGCCCTGGCCGATCCGCTGCAGCTCCAGCAGGACGACCACCGCCGCGGCCACACGCTGATCAGCGACATCCTGCGACTGGCCGACTCCGGAGTCGCCGCCGCCGGCCAGAGCGCGCAGTGGCGGGCGATGGCCAAGGGCTGGCTGCAGCGCGACTACTACAGCCCCTATCTCGCCGACGCCACCCAGGCCGTGCCCGACCTGGCCCGCGCCCAGGCGGTGCTGAACGACGCCACGGTGACCCCCTCGGCCGAGCCCTCCGGCCACCAGGTCTTCGCCATGGACCGAGCCGTCCACCGTCGCGCCGGCTGGGCCGCCGTCCTCAGCATCTGCTCGGCGCGCACCACCTTCTACGAGAACGGCAACGGGGAGAACGTCCGCGGCTGGCACACTAACAACGGCATGCTCTCCTGGTGGGGCTCCTCCTGCGGCAACGGCCAGTACTCCGACGCCTTCTGGCCCACCGTCAACCCCTACCGGCTGCCCGGTACCACCGTCTCCAGCAAGCCGCTGGCCGACGGCGCGGGCGGTGCCTGGGGTGCCACGCGCCCGGCCGCCGTCTGGGCCGGCGGCGCCACCGACGGGACGTACGCGGCCGTCGGCCAGGACGTCCGGGGCCTCTCCAGCACGCTGACCGGCAGGAAGTCCTGGTTCTTCCTGGACGACTCGGTGATGTGCCTGGGCGCCGGCATCAGCTGCGCCGACGGCGTGGCCGTGGAGACCGTGGTGGACAACCGGAACCTTGGCGCCACCGGTACCCACTCGCTGACCGTGGACGGCGTGGCCCAGTCCACCACCCTCGGCTGGAGTGCGCAGTTCACCGGCGCGCAGTCGATCGCCGTCGGCGGGTTCGGCGGGTACGTCTTCCCCGGCGGCGCCACGGTCAACGCCCTGCGTGAGGCTCGCACCGGCGCCTGGTCGGACATCAACTCCGGAGGTACGAGCACCCCGCTGACCCGCCGCTACCTCACCCTCTGGTTCGCCCACGGCACCGACCCGAGCGCCGCCTCCTACAGCTACCTGCTGATACCCGGAGCCGATGCCGCCGCGACCGCCGCCCGCGCCGCCGCCCCGACCGTCACCGTGCTCGCCAACACGGCCACCGCGCAGGCGGTCACCGACTCCGCGTCCGGCGTCACCGCTGCCAACTTCTTCGCCGCGGGCGCCGCCGGCCCGATCACGGCCAGCGCCCCCTGCTCAGTGCTGATGCGTGAACAGGGCGGCACGCTGACCGTGAGCGTCGCCGACCCGTCCAGGACCGCCTCGACCGTGCAGGTGACGCTGGCCCGTTCGGGTTACCAGGGCGCCATCGCCGCCGGAGTCACAGCGCTCTCCACCGCCGGGGCGATCACCCTGCTCGTCGAGGTCGGTGGCACCCAGGGCGCCTCCCGCACGGTGACGCTCAGCACCATGGGCACCCCCGCCCCGGACTCGACGATGACCCTGCTGGCGCCGGCCGCCGACACCTACGTCCGGGACGGGCCCGGCTACGCCACCGTCAACTACGGCACGGCCACCACGATGGCCGTCAAGAACGCCAACTCCACGGCCGGCGGCTACAGTCGCCCGGCCCTGCTCTCCTTCAACACCTCGGCCGTCACCGGCACCGTCTCCCGCGCGGTCCTGTGGACGCACGGCCTGCTCTCCGACGCCGGCGGCACCCGGACCACCCTGCAGGCCTTCGCCACCACGAGCGACACCTGGACCGAGACCGGCGTCACCTGGAACACCGCCCCGGCCCTGGGCGCCGCCCTCGGCACCGGTCAACTCCCCACCGCCGCGGACTGGGTGGGGCTGGACGTGACGGGCGCCGTCGCCTCGTCGGTCACGGGGGCGGGCGGGGACGGCACCGCCTCCCTCGCGATCTGGGAGCCGCTGAACACCACGGGACTGGCCGTGCTCCTCAACAGCCGCGAGAACACGGCCTTCCCGCCGGTGCTCCAGATCATCAGCCACTGACTGACCAGATACGCCCGCGCCGCCGCTGGCGCGGGAGGTGTTCTGGCGATCGATCAGGCACCGGCGGGCCGTCGCCCGTACCTTCCGGCGGTCCGGCTGTAGCTATAGCGGTTGAACGTGCGGTGAGTTGGGGGTGTGGTGGCTGAGCCTGCCCGTGTGCGCGGGTTGACCGACCAGGAGGGGCAGAGCCCCGAATCGAGGATGGACTGGGTGAACGTCAGGACATCTGAACGTCCCGGTCACGGCGCAAGCTGTGCGTCTACGAGTGCCTGGCCGGCTGACGTGCGGTAGTAGAGGACGGATCGGCCCGCGCGGCGGCGTTCGGCGAGGCGGGCCTCGCGCAGGATGCGCAGGTGGCGGCCGACGGAGCCCAGGGGCAGGCCGGTGAGGGCGACCAGTTGCGTGGTGCTCTTCGGGCTCTCCAGCAGCGCGAGCAGCTCGGCCCTGGCCGAGCCGAGCAGCGCCGAGAGCGCCTGCGGTGCGCGCTTCCCGTCTGCCTCGGCGGCCAGGACGCCCGCGCACGGGTACACCACCGCGAATCGGCGCGTGGTGTGGGCCGCGTCGCCTTCGGGCGGCAGGTCCCAGCAGACCCAGCTCCGGGCGAAGGTCACCGGGACGAACAGCAGCCGGACGTCGGTGAGTTCCAGCGGTGGGCTCTCGTACGCGGTGACCTGCAGGCGGTTGCCGCCCAGCCAGCGCATCCCCGGGCGCATGTCGTCCAACGCGGCGACCCAGCCGCCGGCCGCGAGGCGCGCGGTGCGGGCGACGACATCCGCTTCGACGATCCGGCGGCGACGCGGCCACGTCGGCCGGACGGTCTCCCGCCACACCCACTCCAGCAGGTCCGCGGCCCGCCTCGCCAGGTCCTCGCGGTCCAGCAGCGGGGCGGGCAGCGAGCCGTTCGACGACTCCGCCAGGTCGGCGCGGGCGGCAGCCGAGGGTGTACGCCGGATCCGGGCCAGTTCCTCGTCGAAACCGGCCTCCTCTCCCATGGGCGTCGGGGTCAGGAAGGTCGCGTTCCAACGCGGTCCCAGCGCGGCGGGGACGAGCGCCGCGGTGACCGGATCGGCGGCCAACCGCGCGCGATAGTCCGGCTGATGGGCATCCAGCCAGCGGCGCTCGCCGGGGTGGGCCGCAGCGCCGTCGTGCAGCGTCTTCAGTGCCGCGACCGTCTCGGCCAGAGGCGAGGTGACGAAGCGGCTCGCGGCGAGCGTGTCCGCGGTCACCTGCCACCAGCTCATCGGTTTCGCCTCCCTGCGAAAGTCTCACACCCCGCCGATCATGCCGGACAGACTCCCCGGCCATGCGCACCTACCGCGACCTCTTCCGCACCCCGGAGTTCACCCCGCTGCTGCTCGCCTCGGCGGGGCTGACCGCCGCACAGACAGTGGCCGGCCTGGCGCTCGGCCTCCTGGTCTTCGAATCGACCGGCTCCGCGCTGCTCTCGTCGCTCGCCATGTTCGGTCCCGCTCTCGCCCAACTGGTCGGTGCGGCAACGGTACTGTCCGGATCTGACCGGCTGCCACCGCGCGCCGCACTGACCGGCCTCGCGCTGTTCTCCGGCCTCGGCACCGCCCTCCAAGCACTTCCCGGGCTCCCGGTCTGGGCGCTCTTCGCGGTGCTGCTCGGGCTCGGCCTGGCCGGATCGGTCGGCGGCGGGGTCCGCTACGGCCTGCTGCACGAGATCCTTCCCCGGGACGGCTATCTGCTCGGACGGTCGGTCGTCAGCATGTCCGCCGGGATCGTTCAGATCTGCGGATTCGTGGTCGGCGGCCTGCTCGTGACCATGTGCTCGGCGCGCGTCGCCCTGCTCGCGGCTGCCGCACTGCACCTGCCGGTAGCGGCGGCGACCCGCTTCGGGCTGCGTCCGCGCCTGTCGCGCGCCGAAGGCCGCCCATCGATCGCCGAGACCTGGCGCACCAACTCCCGCCTGTGGTCCTCGGCACCCCGCCGCGCGGTCTTCCTTGCACTCTGGGTCCCCAACGGGCTGGTGGTCGGAGTGGAATCGCTCTACGTCCCCTACGCGCCCGGCAGCGCGGGACTGCTCTTCGCCGTCGGCGCCCTCGGGATGCTGGCCGGGGACCTGCTGGTCGGACGGGTACTGCCCACCCGCCGGCGGCGCCCGCTCGCCGTCCCTCTGTGCGCGCTGCTCGCCGCACCGTACCTGCTGTTCGCGCTGCACCCGGGACCGATTCCGGCAGCGGGCCTGGTTGCGTTCGCCACGGTCGGCTACGCGTCCAGCCTGCTGCTCCAGGATCGCCTGCTGGCGCTCACCCCGGAGGAGTTGAGCGGCCAGGCGCTCGGTCTGCACAGCTCCGGCATGCTGGCGATGCAGGGCCTGGGCGCGGCAGCGGCCGGAGCCGTCGCCCAACTCACCTCACCCGCGACAGGGATGGTCATGATCGCGGCGGCATCACTGATGGTGACGCTGCTGCTGGCGCGAAGGCTCGGCTGACGCCGTATCAGGCGTCACGGCTCGGTGAAGCTGTCCGGCCACGGCGCTGGATGACGGATGCCAAGGGTTGGTGGTCGTATGTGGTCAACGCGCGTGGCCGTCCGTCGGCTCAGTGCCGGGATGCGGGCCGATCGGGCGTTCGGCGAGGAGTTCGCCGCTGTCCGGGTCGTAGAGCTCGACGGTGCAGCGATGGCCGATCCGGCCGAAGGTCTCGATCAACTCGGTGATCCCGGTGATCGCGATCTGGCCAGTCAAGATCACGGGGTCAAGCGGAAGCACCGACAACCGGGCGTAGCTGTGCTCGGCTTCGAACTCCGTCCAGGACTGCTGGCGAACCCGCCAGCCTCCTCCGAAGAGGATCTCTGCCACCTGCTGGGCGTCGGCCGCCGACGGCACCGAGCCGGCGATCTCCACACTGCGGGCTTGGTCGTCGAACGCCGGGCCGGCGGTCCAGCCGGACGAGAACTTCATGTCCGCAGTTTAGAGCCGGACGCGCCGCCGACAGGCCCGGGTCCTTGGTGTCAGTCATCTAGGGTGGATGCACCATGACCTACACCACCGACCCACGGGTCGACGCCTACCTGAGCGGCCTGCCCGCCTGGCAGCAGGCCGTCTGCCGCGAGGTCCGCGACCTGGTGCATGCCGCGGACCCGCAGGTCAGCGAGACCGTCAAGCGCACCGACCGGCCGTACTTCGTCCTGCAGGGCAACATCTGCGCGTTGCAGGCCGCGAAGGACCACGTCAATGTCTTCCTCTACGACGGCGCCATCGTCGCCGACCCCGAGGGCATCATCACCGCCGGACACGCCAACAAGACCGCCCGCACCATGGCCGTCCACCAGGGCGAGACCATCAACGCCCCCGCCCTCACCGCCATGTTTCGGCAGATCATCGCCAACAACCGCGCCGGCGGCTGGCGCAAGCTGAAGCGCGAGGGCTGACGCGCGGTCGGACCCGTCCGCACGGCCGGCCGGCCGTGCGGAGGGCTGCCACTGAGCTGTACCCGGGAAGTTCCCGCACGCTCGTCTGCGGGAACCGGCTGTTTGTCAGTGGGCAGCGTGGGCAGGTCGCGCTGGCAGACTCGACCGCATATCCTCCCGAGGACCCGGCCACTCGGCAACGGCCGCTTCGAGGTGATGCTCGCCGACGGACGGGTGCGGGAGGTGGACGGTGCCGCGGCTGCCGACGCGTTCCAGGGCGCGGCGTACCTGGCGTTCGATCAGGTTGTAGACCAGCAGTGCGAGCATGAGGACGTGCGGCGGCGCGGCGATGTGCTTGTTGCCGTGGAGGAAGACCACCCTGTTCCATGGCCGGCCTGGATCTGCTTGAGGTCCACCTGCCGGTCCTTCGGGTGCCCGTAGGCGACCTGGATCACAGCGACTCCAAGAATTCGCGGACGACGTCGATGAACGCGGCTGGGTCGGTCGCATGAACGGTGTGGCCGGTCGGGAGCTCAGCCAAGCTTGTTCCGGGGCGGCGTTGCGCCATCGCCTTGGCCTCTCCGGATCCGAGGATGTCGCTTTTGGTGCCGTGGATGAGCAGGGCCGGACAATCGGTGGCCAGCCAGTCGCTCCAGTAATCGCCGGCCTGTTGGCGCCCGGAGCGGACCATGTCCTCCGGGCTGAACGCCAGGCCCCACCCGTCAGGGAACTCACGCACGGCACCCATGAGGTAGCGAGCCGAGTCACCGAGCCCTTCGATCAGACCGGATCGAGTCGCCGACCGACGCGGCCAGGCAAGCGAGAACGAGAGGTCGTGATCCAGTTCGACCCCGATGTCCTCAATGATCAAGGCCTCAACGCGGTGCGGCTCGCGAGCGGCGAGCTGGTAGGCATTGACACCGCCCAGTGAATGGCCGAGCACGACGGCCCGGCCGACGCCGAGGTGATCCAGCAACCTCACTGCATCGTCGACGTAGCCTCCGCGGGAGTAGTCGGCCGTACGGTCCGAGAAACCGTGCCCTCGCTGATCCAGTGCGATCACCCGCCAGTCGGGCGTCAACTCCTCGGCCAGGCGGGTAAACGTGCGGCCTTCGTCGAAGTGGCCGTGCAGGGCGAGGAGGACACGCCCCGACCCGCCAAAGTCGAGGAACGACAAGCTCCTCCCGTCCACGTCCAGGCAGGCTCTCGACGGTTCGGCGGGGACCTCGCCCGATATCCGTAGTGTCATGGGGAACAGCATGCCAGTGGTCACTGACAGCGAAGGTCATGGCGGAGCCTGGATATCCCATTCGCCGTGAGGGGTTGGCTCGGCATCCGGGTAGGTCTCTCGGAACTCGCGCAGCACCCGTTCGTCGGCCGTGCAGACGTCCCAGCTCGTGCTGTCGAACTCCCTCAGGATCAGGACAAGCTCGCCGTCCGCGTACCCTTCGAAGTCCCCGTCGACCGTCTGCAGATCGGGTGCTGCCAAAGCCAACAAGTCCAGGGTGCCGATTCCGGCGTCTGTCGAGGCACTTTCCAGCTGGGGGAACCTGGCACCCAGCTGAGTGTCGTAGAGCCGCACCTTCCAGGTGAGGCCAAGCCCGTAACCGCCCAGTCGTACCAGGAGTTCCGCCAGGGTCACGTAGCGGCGGGTGACTTGCCCGGTGGAGCGATCGCTGACGTCTCGCCAAGCTGCGAACGTGAGCGACTGCATCGGGGCCGACGGCTCGGTCATCTGACGGGAACCCCGTTCGTGCTGGCGGAGTCGGCGGCGCCGACCTCGCCATTGTGTTGCGGATACCGTCCCGGACGAAACCGAGTTCATCGCGGGGCCGCCCGCCGGAACGGCCTTCAACTGAAGTGGGCGGGTTAACGGTTGGGCGTCCGGGTGTTCGACCTGCTAGCGTCCGGGGCGTGCCGAAGCTGAATCAGATCATCGCCGTCGAAAAGGGCGTCAAGTCCAAGTCCTTCCAGGAGCTGACCCAGGCTCACCAGGACCTGCAGAAGCCCGCCCTGTTGGCCGGTATCTCGCGGTCCTACCAGCCAAAGGACGAGGAGGGCGAGCAGTTGCCGCCCGAGTCGACCCGGGTGCAGGTCATGGCCGAGGACGTGCTGCGCAGTACGGCGGCTACGCTGACCAGGCTCTTCGATGTGACCGCCACCAAGGACTGGGCGAACCGCAGTGCGGTTGCGGACGTGGTGGTCGACGGCGTGGTGCTGCTGGCCGAGGTGCCGGTCCCGTATCTGCTCTTCCTTGAGAAGCAGCTCACCGACCTGCACACCTTCGTGCGCAAGCTGCCGGTGCTGGACGCGGCCGAGTCGTGGAACCTCGACCCGTCCACCGACTCCTGGAAGACCGACGCGGTGCGCACCATCCGCACCAAGAAGGTGCCGCGCAACCACGTGAAGGCCGAGGCCACCGAGAAGCACCCGGCGCAGGTCGAGGTCTACTACGAGGACATCGCGGTCGGCTACTGGACCACGGTGAAGTTCTCCGGCGCACTGCCGGCCCGGCGGGTCAACGAGCTCACCGAGCGGATCGAGAAGCTCCAGCAGGCCGTCAAGTACGCCCGCGAGGAGGCCAACAGCGCCGAGGTGACCGACCAGCGGGTGGGTGACGCGGTCTTCGGCTACCTGTTCAGGTAGCCTCACAAACGCCCCCCGCGCGAGCGGTGGGGTGCGCTGAAGAGCGCAAGCTGAAACTGATGTTGAAGCTGACCAAGGGGTCCCAGTGGGGGTTCGAATCCCTCCCCCGGCACTGCGAGCCGGGGTAGCCCAAGCGGTAGAGGCAGCCCCGTGAAACTCAGACTCTCGCTCCAGATTCAGCATTCGCCGCCGAACACCGGATCGACCGGGTGTGGACGATTATCGACGGGTGCGGGTTCAAATCCTGCCTGTGCCGCTCTCATGGCACGGTAGTTCAATGGCAGAACACGTCGATTTCAGCATGATCCGCACCCTTAAAAGTGCCGGTGTGAGCAATTGGGCGGCAAACAGGGGCCCGGGAGCTGGCTACGCTCCCGGGTCCTCTTCCGTTCAGGCCCCCGCCACTTGGCGCAGTCGCTCGGCCGCTCCCTCCACGATCGCCTCGCCGTGGCCGAAGCAGGCGGTGGCGGTGTCCAGGCGGCTGAGGCGGTGCAGGGATTCGGCGGCGCGCCCGGTGTCGGTGTTGAAGACGCCGAGCATGGTCCGGCCGCCGACGTTGGCGATGGTGTCGCCGGTGAAGAGCACGCGCGGGCCCGGCAGGTAGAGCGCGATGGAGCCGTCGGTGTGCCCGGGGACGGCGAACACCTGGGCGCCGCCCGCGAGTTCGATCGTGTCGCCGTCCTCCAGTTCGCGGTCCACCCGGACCGGAGCAACCGGCGGGGGCAGCGGGATACCAGCCCGCAGCTCGGCCTCCCAATCGGCCAGCACCGGTGGGGGAGCGGGGAGTTCACCCCGGATCACGGCGGCGTCGCCCTTGCCCGCGAGGATCTGCGCGCCGCCCCAGGAGGCGGCCTCGGTGGCGCCGCCGGTGTGATCGTCGTGGCCGTGGGTGATGACGATGCGCTGGACGTCCCCGGGGCTGCCGAGCGAGCGCACCGCCTCGGCGATGGCCGGCGCGGACCCGGCCGGGCCGGTGTCGACCAGGGTCAGCGACTCGGCGTCACACCACAAGTACGCCTGCCCGACGTGGAACCGGAGCAGGTGCAGGTTCGGCAGCACGGTGATGAGGTCCATACCGCCAGGTTAGGCAGACCCGGGTGCGGCGGCGCAGTTCGTTCACCAAGAGCTGAGAGCGGGTCCTCGCCCTCGACCACGCCGCCGCGGGGTGCGGCTCTCGTCACTGCTGGGTGCGGCGGAAGGTGCCCGGGGTGTGGCCGGTTTCGCGGGTGAAGAACTTGCCGAAGTTGGTGGCCTCGGTGAAGCCGAGTGTGCGGCCGATCGTGGCTACCGGCAGGTCGGTGTGGGCCAGCAGTCGTTGGGCCTGCAGGGCGACGCGGGCGTCGGCGAGCTGCTTGGCGCTGCGGCCGGTGGCGGCCAGGCAGGCGCGGGTCAGGGTGCGAGGGGAGTAGCCGAGCCGCGCCGCGTACTCCTCGACGGAACGGGTGGTGGCGAAGGAGCGTTCCAGTTCGGGTCGGAAGGCGAGGTGGACCTCGGCGCCGGGCGCGGCGGGGACCGGGAGTGCGGCCGGGTCCGCGAGGCGTGCGATGCGGATCAGCAGGGCGCCGAGGAGTTGGCGCAGCAGAGCTTCGGTCAGCTCGATGCCGGTGTCGGCGGGCGCCGATGCGGCAGGGGGCCGCTGCTCTCGCAGGGTCCGGTACTCCGCCGCCAGTTCCGTCACGGCGCGATCGAAGGCGGCGAACTCCTCGGGTGGCAGCTGCCGGGCGACCGGGCCGAAGCCGTCGAGCAGCTCGCGTGTCGCGGGCAGCGGCGGCGGCCAGTCGGCGGTGAACAGCAGCAGGACGGCGTCGAGGTCCGCGGGGCGGCCGTCCGGGCCGGAGGGCAGGCGCTGCACCTGACCGGGCCTCAGGTGCAGCAGCGTGCCGCGGGAGCACGGGTAGCTGACGAAATCGACCATCGCGATGCCCTCGCCGCCGCGCACCAGCATGAGCTGGTGGAAGTCGAGGCGGCTCGGCCGGCGGGCGACTGAGCTTTTCAGGCGCCGTTTCAGGGCGGCGAAGGTCAGTACCTCGACGCCGGTGTGCCGGCGGTCGGGGTTGTCGTAGGCGATGTCGACGACTTCGCGCTGTCCAGTTTCGACCATGTCGAGTCAGGACTCTACCTCGGCCGGAGGGCGGTCGCGGGGGCATTGTGGAGTCACGGCCGAACGGCGGGTGCCCGAGTCGGGACCGCGCCGGGAGGCCGTCACCACCATCCCTTCGTCACGTAAGGACCTCTCCTCATGTCTTCTCTCGTCACCGACCCCGCGAAGCTGCCCGTTCTCTTCCAGGACGCCCTGAACGCCGGCGACATCGACGGCGTGCTGGCCCTGTTCGCCCCGGGGGCGGGCATGCGCACGGTGGCCGGCGAACTCGTCGTCGGCGCCGAGGCGCTCCGGGCGGAGATCAGCGGCACCGTCGCCGCCCGAGGCAGGCTGACGAACGTTCAGCGGCACACGCTCGTCGGCGCGGACACCGTCCTGCTGGTCACCGACTGGACGCTGGAGATCGACCTGCCGGGCGGCGAACGGATCGCTCCGACCGGCAGTACCGCCAACGTCGCCCGCCGGGACGCCGACGGCGGCTGGCGCTTCACCGTCCTCAACCCGCTCGGGACCGCCTGAGCCGCGCGGCGGCCGCGTGGCGGACCTGCGGGTGCCTGCGGCCGGCCGAGGTGGCCGCGGTCCGCCGGCGGGACGGCGGTGACTCCTGACGCGGGCTCAACTCGGGGGGCGAAGGTTCCCCTCAGCAAGGATCTTGGGTTAGGTTAGGCTCACCTAAGTTTCTGGAGGATTTGATGCACCGTTCAGTGAAGCCCCAGCGGACCCCCACGCCCGTGGCCGCATCGGATCCCACCTCCGCGCCCACAGCCGAGCAGGCGGCCGGGGGCGGCAGCGGCCCCACCCCGGCCCAGCGGGCCCGTACCGTGCTGGAGCACGCCTCCTCGGCCGTGCTCGACGTGCCCGGGCTCGATCTCACGGCGCGCCCCTTCCCCAGTCCGCTGCCGGCCCGGACGGTGCTGCCCGACGGCACGGTGCTGATCCGACTGGCCGACTCCTCGCCGGTGCTGCGCTGCGTCGAACTGGCTCACCGGCAGTCGGACAACCTGCGGGCCGTGATCGAGGCGACCGACGTCGCACCGGTCGCGGTGCGGCACCGGATCCGGGGCCGGGCCTGGGTCAGCGGGTGGCTGACGCCCGTCCCGTCCGCCGACCGCGAGCGGTACCGGCGGCTCCTGACGGCGGGTCACCCGCATTGGCCCGGGAGTCCGGGGGAGCTGGTGCTGCTGGAGGCGGAGGAGGTGGTGATCGACGATCTGTGGGGCTCCGCGCGGGTGGACCCCGCCGCCTTCGCCCGGGCCCAGGCCGATCCGATCGCTCCCCACGAACCCGACCTGTTGCAGCACCTCGCCACCGCCCACGCGGACCAGCTGGCGGTGCTGACCGCCCTGGTGGCCGAGCGCCTCGCCGAGGTCGGCCCGGACGAGGTCGGCACGGGCGGGGCCGGTGCGGGTCGGGTCTCCGGCGTGGCGGAGTCCGGGGTCCGCGCGGTGCCGGTGGCGCTCGACCGCTTCGGCCTGCGGGTGCGGTTCCTCGCGGGGGAGCGGGTCGCCGACGCCCGTTTCGACTTCGCACGGCCGGTCGAGCACCCGGAGCAGTTGCGCGCGGCGATGCACCAGCTCTTCCGGCACGCCGAGTGGCGAGCGGGTCAGGTCGAGCCCGACCAAGCCCGACGCTGACGGGCGGCAGGCGAGTGGGTGTGCTGCCCGACTCCACGCGCGTCCGCCGGCGCTGATCGGAAGCCCGCGCGCGGCCCGGGCCTCCGGTGGCCGCCACCGCCGCCTCATCGAATCCTCATGTTGCGTTCGGCAGACTGCAGGGATGCCGGGCCCCGGGGGGTGCCGGCCGGTAACCGACACCCGTGGCGCCGCGTCCGTTCGGCGCGGGGTGTCCCGTACGGCAGAGCAGTGCTCGTTCTGGAGAATCACATGAGTGAACCGCGCAGTGGTGGCCGCGCGCCCGGCAGTCGGGGGGCCGCCGCGTGAGCGGTTCCCAGGCGCAGGCGCCCGTCACGGCCCTCGCGTTCATCCGCCCGCACCCGCTGGACTGGCCGCTGACCGGCGGGGTGATTCCGCTGCTGGTGCTGGTCGTCGGCCTGGCCGCGCTGCTGGGGCTGGCGGTCTCCACGAACAGGCCGTGGTGGCGTCGCCGGCTGCCGGCGGCCGTGCTGCTGGCCGGGGTGCTGTCCGTGCTGCTCGTCTACACGGTGGACGACTGGTGGCAGCCGCTGCCCGATCCGCTGCCGCGCCGGGTGGATCTCTGGATCGGCCTCGGCGTGCTGGGCCTGCTGCTTGCCGCCTTCCGGCTGCCCGGGGCACGGTGGCGCGGGCGGGTGGCGGCGATCGGCGCCGCGCTGCTGGTGCTGCTGATGGCGGGCTCGCAGATCAACCGGCACTTCGACCAGTACCCGACCGGCCGGGTGCTGCTGGCGCCCTGGCTGGCCGGAACCACCGCGCTGCCCACCGGGTCGGCGAACAGTACGGTGACGGCGCCGGCCGGCCGGACGCTGGCCGAGGTCTGGCAGGCCCCGGCCGGCCTGCCGGCCAAGGGCACCGTCTCGCTCGCCGCGCTGCCGGGGGCGAAGCGGGGCTTCACCCCGCGGGCCGCGTACATCTACCTGCCGCCCGCCTACCACGCCGACCCGCGCCCGCTGCTGCCGGTGCTGGTCCTGCTGGCGGGGCAGCCCGGCAGTCCGGCCGACTGGGTCCACTCCGGGCAGCTGGCCGACATGATGGACGCCTTCGCCGCCGAGCACCAGGGGCTGGCGCCGGTCGTCGTGGCGGTGGACCCGACCGGTTCCACCTGGGGCAACAAGCTGTGCATGGACTCCAAGCTCGCCCGGGCCCAGAGCTACCTCGCCGAGGACGTGCCGAACTGGGTGCACAGCCACCTCCAGACGGCCACCGGCCGGGGCGCCTGGGCGATCGGCGGGCTCTCGCTGGGCGGCACCTGCTCGCTCCAGCTCGCCGTCAACGCCCCCCAGGTCTACGGCTCCTTCGTGGACATCTCCGGCCAGCAGGAACCGACGCTGGGCAGCCACGGCAGGACCGTGGACGAGGCGTTCGGCGGGGACGAGTCGGCCTTCCAGGCGGTGGACCCGCTGCATGTGATGGCCCGTCAGAACTTTCCCGCAACCGCCGCCTCCTTCGTGGTGGGCCGTGGTGACGGGGAGTTCGGGCCGCAGAACCGCAAGGTCTACCAGGCGGCCCTCGCCGCCGGGATGAAGGCGGAGTTCACCCAGGTGCCGGGCGGGCACGACTGGACGGTGTTCCGCGCCGGGCTGAGCGGACAACTGCCTTGGCTGGCCCGACAGACGGGACTGATCGGATGATGGCGCGGGAACAGCTCGACAGCACGGGCCGGACCACGCGCGGCCTGCGGCCCGACGAAGCAGCTGTAGCGGCGCGCGGCTTGCGGCCCGGCTCAGAGCCTCAGGCCGCACCCGACCCGCGGCTCGACGAAGCGCCTGCCGCCACGCCCGGCCCGCAGTCCGACCAGGCGTCCCAGGCCGCCCCTGGCCCGCAGTCCGACCAGGCGTCCCAGGCCACGCCCGGCCCGCAGTCCGACCAGGCGTCCCAGGCCGCGCCCGGCCCGCAGCCCCACCAAACGTCCCCGCAGTCCGACCAAGCGCCCCAGGCCGCCCCCGGCCCGCAGCCCGGCGGTCGTCCCCGGCTGCGCGCGCTCGCGCTGCTGCTCGGCGCGCCGCGCCGGGCGCCGCTCACGCTGGCGCTGACCGCCCTGCTCTGGATCCTCGGCGCGGCCACCGGCAGCCTGGGCGTGGGCCCGCCGCAGGAGCTGGTCGATCAGGTCGGGGTGGGCATCCCGACATTGCACGAGGGACGCTGGTGGACCCCGGTCAGTTCGCTCCTCTGGTGCTCGGGGATCGTCGCCTACCTGTTCACCACCGTGATCCTGCTGGTCGTCGGTTCGGCCGCCGAGCGGCGGCTGGGCCGGGGCCGGACGGTCGCCGTCCTGATCGGCGGTCAGTTCGCCGGCACCCTGCTGGGCACCGGCCTGGTGCGCCTGGGCATCGCGGTCGGTGAGACCTGGACGCAGGGCCTGGACCAGCAGATAGCCGTCGGCCCCACGGTCGGCCTGCTCAGCCTGGCGGCGGTGCTCAGCTTCCGGCTGACCGCGCTGTGGCGGCGCCGGCTGCAACTCCTGACGGTGCTGGTGCCGCTGGTCCTGATGCTCTACGTCGGCCACCTGCAGAGCGTGCAGCGGATGGCCGGGGTGCTGCTGGGCTTCGCGGCGGTGCTGGCGCTGAGCAAGGGGGCCCGCCGGCGCCCGCGCCGCTCCTCGCACACCGAGACCCGGGTGCTGGTGGCGCTCTGCCTGGTCGGCTCGGCGCTCGGCCCGCTGATCGCCTCGCTCTACCACGACGCCCAGGGACCGGTGAACGGCTTCGGCGACCTCTACTTCTCCCAGCCGGTCAGCCCCGACGAACTCGCCGACGCCTGCTCGGCCTCGGCCGACCTCTGCGCCCGCCTGCAGTCGGCGCAGCACTTCTTTGACTCGCCGGGCCGGCTGATGGCGGCGCTGATCCCGGTGCTGCTGCTGGTGCTGGCCGAGGGGCTGCGGCGCGGGCTGCGGTCGGCCTGGTGGCTGACGGTGGTGGTGCAACTGCTCTGGATCGGGCTGCTCGGCCGGCTGCTGGTGCAGGTCTTCCGCCAGGAGCCCGGCGGTGGCGGCTGGCTCTGGCAGTTCGTCGGCGAGACCCTGGTGCTGCCGCTGCTGGTCATGGCCCTGCTGCTGACCACCCGCACGCGGTTCGGCCTGCGGCTGGCGAGCCGCGAACTGGGCCGGCTGGCGGCCGTGACGGGCAGTGCCTTCCTGGCGGCCTGCGCCGCCTACGCGGGGATCGGCTGGCTGGTGCGCGACCAGTACAGCCTGGACGCCACCCTGCCCGCGCTGCTGAACGGCCTGCCCGCGGAGTTCCTGCCGCCCGCGTTCAACCAGTACGGGCTGGTCCCGCAGCCGCCGGTCGCCATGGGCGGCACGGCGCAGGCGCTGGAGACGTACTGCGGGCTGCTCTTCTGGGCGGTGGTGCTGGTCGCGCTGCTGCTGGCGTTCCGCCGCCCGCGGGTGCACGTGGACGCCGCGGATGCGGCGCGCGCACGGGAGCTGCTGACCCGGTACGGCGGCTCCACCCTCTCCTTCATCTCCACCTGGGACGGCAACCACTACTGGTTCGACGAGCGCGGCGAGGCCGCCGTCCCGTACCGCGTCATCGCCACCGTCGCGTTGACGACGGGGGATCCGTTCGGTGAGCCGGCGGCGCGGGTGCGGGCGGTGGCCGGGTTCGCGGCGTACTGCGACGCGCGCGGCTGGACGCCGTGCTTCTACAGCGTCACCCCGCGGACCCGGCAGGCCGCCGAGGAGCTGGGCTGGCGTTCGCTGCAGGTCGCCGAGGACACCGTGGTCCCGCTGGCCGGCCTCGCGTTCACCGGCCGCAAGTGGCAGGACATCCGCACCTCGCTGAACAAGGCGAAGAAGGAGGGCGTCAGCGCGCAGTGGTGGAGCTGGGCGGGCGCGCCGCTGGCGATCCGCGACCAGGTCCGCTCGATCTCCGAGGAGTGGGTCTCCGACAAGGGCCTGCCCGAGATGGGCTTCACCCTCGGCGGGCTGGCCGAGCTGGACGACCCGGCGGTGCGCGTGCTGGTCGCCGTCGACCGGGACCGCACGGTGCACGGGCTGACCAGCTGGATGCCCGTCTACCGCGACGGAGTGCCGGTCGGCTGGACGCTGGACTTCATGCGCCGCCGCTCCGACGGCTTCCGGGGCGTGATGGAGTTCCTGATCGCCTCCGCCGCGCTCGGCTTCCAGCAGGAGGGGGCGGAGTTCCTCAGCCTCTCCGGCGCGCCGCTGGCCCGCGCCGACCGCGGCCAGGCGCCGGCCACCCTGCAGCGGATGCTCGACTGGATGGGCAAGACCCTCGAACCCGTCTACGGCTTCCGCTCGCTGCTCGCCTTCAAGGCGAAGTTCCAACCCGACTACCAGCCGCTCTACATGGCCTACCCTGACCCGGCCGCGCTGCCCAGCATCACCCGCGCCATCGGCAAGGCCTACCTGCCCCACCTGACCCCGGGTCAGGGCGTCCGGCTGATGCGCCGGCTCTCCTCACCCGACCGCCGCCGGTCGCCCGCCGCCTGCTACGACCGCCTGCGCGCGGGCCGTCGCGAGCCGCCGCCGCAGACCCCGCCGCCGGCCGGACGCACCCCGGGCCCGCCGCCGGAGCCCGAGCAGGCGGTGCTCCAGCCGCACCTGCAACCGGAGCGGACGTAGCACGGCGCCAGGGCGGGACGCCCCCCCGGCCGGGCTGCCGAACCGTCAGGCCGGCCGGGGGAGGTCCCCCGGCTCCAGGGCGGTGAGCTGGTGCGCGGTGGGGGTGCCGAGTTCGGCCATCCGCTGGGCCTGACGCTCGGTCATCTCCTGGAAGGTCTGGCGGGCGGAGCGGCCGTTGCCGAAGCCGGCGCCGCGCGGCAGGGTCTCGAAGTGGTGCAGCAGCTCCTCCCGGGCCGGGCCGGTCAGCTCGTACCGATGCTCGCGTGCCTGGTGTTCGACGATGGCGACCAGGTCGGCGGCCGCGTAGTCCTCGAAGGACAGGGTGCGGGTGAAGCGCGAGGAGAGGCCGGGGTTGGAGCCGATGAAGCGGGCCATGTCGGCCGGGTAGCCGGCGGCGATCACCACCACGTCGTCGCGGTGGTCCTCCATCAGTTTGACCAGGGTGGCGACGGCCTCCAGGCCGAAGTCGTGGCCGCCGCCGGCCGCCGGGACCAGCGAGTAGGCCTCGTCGATGAAGAGCACCCCGCCGAGCGCCCGGGTGAAGGCGGCGGCGGTGCGCGGGCCGGTGTGGCCGACGTACTCGCCGACCAGGGCGCTGCGGTCCACCTCGACCAGGTGGCCGCGGCGCAGCAGGCCGAGCGCCTTCAGCAGCCGGCCGTAGAGCCGGGCCACCGAGGTCTTGCCGGTGCCGGGGTTGCCGGCGAAGACCAGGTGGCGGCTGAGCGGCGGCGCGGGCAGGCCGGCCTCCTGGCGCAGCCGGACCGCCTGCATCAGCTGCACCATCGAGTGCACGTCGTGCTTGACCCGGTCCAGGCCGACCAGGGCGCCGAGTTCCGCGAGCAGGTCGTCGAGGTCCTCCTCGACGGTCTCCACCGGTGCCTCGAAGACGGCGGCGGGGGAGGGCGCCGAGGTGTGCGGGCTCGGCAGCGGGAGTTCGCCCAGGTCGCACTGGTCGAAGACGGGGGCCGCGTCCTCCTCGCCGCCCAGTGCCTCGGCGCAGTCGAGCAGGCGGCAGCGGCGCAGCTGCGGGGTGGCGCCCGCGCCCAGGTGCAGGGCGGGGTAGGCGCTGCGGACGACGTCGCAGGAGGCGAAGGTGCCGGCGGCGTCCTTCGCGAAGTAGATGCCGTTCTTGCCGGAGCCCTCGATCCGCAGGCCGCTGACGGTGGGTCGGGCGCCGGTCCACACCACCAGGCCCGAGCCGCCGCTGTCCTCGATCGAGCCGCCGTCGATCCGGGCCTCGCAGCCGGCGTCCAGCAGGATCCCGGCGGCGCCGGCTCCGGCCACCCGGTTGCCGGTCAGTACGGCGCTCGCGCCCGCGGCGATCTCCACCGCGGTGCGGACGGCCGCGGTGACCGTGCAGTGGTCGATCCGGGTGCCGGCCGGTGAGCCGACGGCGATCCCGGTGTCGGCGCCGGCGATCCGGCAGCCGGTCACGGTGGCGCCGGCCTGCTCGGTTATGGCGATGCCGGTCATCGCGGGGTCGGTGACGGCGCAGTCGGTCAGCGTGGCGCGGGCCCGGCCGGCCAGGTGGGCGCCGTGTTCGGCGCCGCCGCGCAGCCGGCAGTCGGTGAAGGTGCCCACCGAGTCGCCGGAGAGGTGGATGGCGCTGAACGCGCAGCCCTCCAGCCGGCAGTCCGTCAGGTCGGCCCGCCCGGCTGCCGTGACCAGCAGTCCGTTGGCAGCCGGGTCGGTGACGGTGCAGCCGTGAGCGGTCAGGTGCGCCCGGTCCTGCACCACCAGGGCGCTCGCGGCGGTTCGGCCGATCCGGCAGTCGGTCAGGTCGGCCCGGGCCGCGCCGGTGAGGTGCAGCCCGGCCGAGCCGGCCGCCTCGATCCTGGTGCCGCCGGCGGTGGCGTGGGTGTCGTCCTCCAACAGGAGTCCGGCGCGGCCCGGGCGGTGCAGCTCGCAGTCGCGCAGCCGCAGCCGGGCGCGGCCGCGCAGGCGGATGCCGGATCCGCTGGTGGCCTCCAGGCGGAGCCGGACGGCGTCCAGGGTGGCGGCGCCGGAGAGGACCGCGCCGGTGCCGTCGACGCCGGTGATCAGGGTGTCCTCGGCGCGGACCCGGGCACCGCCGGACAGCCGCAGGGCGGCCAGCCGGGCACCCTCCAGCCGGCAGCCGCGCAGCAGGACCGCCGAGGCGGCGTCCGCGTTCTCGCCGTCCTCGCCGATCTCGCCGTCCCCGTCGATCTCGCCGTCCGGGGCGGCCCGTTCGGGTCCGCGGACTTCGAGCCGGCCGCCGCGCACGGTGCAGTGTTCGAGGACCAGTCCGGCGCCGGGGGTGACGGCGAGGGCCACCTCACCCGGGTCCGCGGCCTCGATCACCAGGCCGCGCACCAGGCAGTCGGGCCCCTGGACGGTCAGCGCCGGACCGGCGCCGGCCGGGGCGGCGAGCAGCACGGAGCCGGCGCCCTGCGCGGCGACCAGGGTGACCCGGCGCTCCAGCAGCACCGCCTCGGGGTAGCTGCCCGGTGCGATCATCACCGTGTCGCCCGGCTCGGCGGCTCGCAGGGCGCCGGCCAGCGAGCGGTGGGTGCCGCGGCCGCGTGGGCCGACGGCGTGGATCCGGGCGGTCTGACGGTCCATCAGGGCAGCTTTCCTTGCTGTGGTGCGGGCGGTGCCGGGAGCGGGGCGCGGTACCACAAGGGGTCGATCCGCGCCCGGTAGGTGTTGGTCAGCCACATCGAGGTGACCGTCTTCTCGAAGATCTTGAACGGCAGCTGGATCCAGAACTCGCCGAAGCCCTGGCGGTGGAAGAGCCGGCTGCCGCCGCCCATGATGAACGCGTTCTTGGCCAGCGCCGCGCTGCTCGCGGCGG
>FTKT01003206.1_pt1 | contig 35977 bp, 33 predicted proteins | sample 1658271 | NCBI WGS metagenome assembly FTKT01 (sample SAMEA3914811, study PRJEB12502) | metagenome | biome: forest; material: soil | place: Canada | collected 2011-08-04 | depth 0.3 m | reverse complement strand
CCGCCGCCCCCGGCGCCGCCACGGTCACCGCCGGCGGCTCGGCCACCGCCACCGTCACCACCGCCGTCTCCTCGGGCAGCGCGCAGCCGGTGGCGCTGACCGTCAGCGGCGCCCCGTCCGGGGCGAGCGCCACGGTCAGCCCGACCGGCGTGACGGCCGGCGGCTCGGCCACCCTGACGGTCGCCACCGCCGCCGGCACCCCCGCCGGCAGCTACCCGATCACCGTCACCGGCACCGCCGCCTCCGGCAGCCACACGGCCGTGTTCACCCTCACCGTCGGCTCCGGCGGCGGGACCGGCGCCATCGTCAACGGCGGCTTCGAGACCGGGGACTTCACCGGCTGGACCCGCTCCGGCACCACCTCGATCAGCTCCACCGCCCACACCGGCTCGCACGGCGTCCTGCTCGGCAGCGCCAACCCGACCAACGGCGACTCCAAGGTCAGCCAGACCTTCACCGCGCCGGCCGGCTCCAGCACCGTCTCCTTCTGGTACGACATCAACTGCCCCGACGACGTGGCCTACGACTGGGCGACCACCACGCTCAAGGACAACACCACCGGCAGCACGGCGACCCCGCTGGCCAAGACCTGCACCCTTGGCCAGGGTTGGCAGCAGGGCAGCGGCGCCCTGACGCCGGGTCACTCGTACACGCTGACGCTGGTCAGCCACGACGAGAACAACCCGGGCGACGCCACCGACACGACCTACGACGACGTGACGGTGAGCTGAGCCACCACGTACCCCCGCGGCCGACGGCCCCGTCCTCGCCAGGGAAGGGGCCGCCGGTCGCTCGCCACGTCTGCCGCCCGCCACGCCTGCCGCCCGGTGGGCTCGCGGGTCGGCCCGGCTCGCGGTTCCGTGGGCTCGCAGGTCAGTGGGCTCGCGGTTCAGTGTGCAAGGACCTGCTGCGGTTCAACCTCCGGGGCCGGCAGGGCCGGTGGCCTGCGGAGCGTGAAGGCGAACAGGCCGCCGAGGACGGAGGCCGCACCGCCGATCCACATCGCCGTCCGCAGTCCGTCCGCGACCGCGGCCAGTGCCGGGTGACCGGCCGGCGCCGCCGCTCCGGCGGTGGCGATCGCGATCAGCACGGCCAACCCGGCCGCGCCGCCGATCTGTTGCGAGACGGTGGCCACCGCGGAGGCGACGCCCGCCTCGCTCGGGTCCACCCCGGCGGCCGCGCAGACGAACATCGCCGGGAAGGTCACGCCGCCGCCCACCCCCCAGAGCAGCAGCCCCGGCAGCAGCGCCCAGAAGGAGGCACCGGCCGTCATCGCCGCCCCCAGCGCGAGCAGGCCGGCCCCGTTGACCGCCATCCCCGCGAAGAGCGTGGCGCGCGGTCCCCAGCGGGTCAGCAGCACACCGGCGAGCTTGAGCGAGGCCGCCATCGAGACCACGGTGAGCGGCAGGAAGGCCAGCCCCGCCTGGAGCGCGCTGTAACCCAGCACCCCTTGCAGGTAGGTGGTGAGCAGGTAGTACGCGCCGCCCAGGGAGCTCTGGAAGACCAGGATCACCAGGATCGCGGCGACCAGGCTCCGATTGCGCAGCAGCCGCAGCGGCACCAGCGGGTCCCGGACCCGGCTCTCGACCAGGGCGAACACCCCCAGCAGCAGGAGACCGGCCACGATCGAGCCGGCGCCGCGCACCGTTGCCCAGCCGGCCTCCGACCCGCTGACCAGGCCCAGCACCAGCAGCAGCGAGCCGACCGTGGCCAGCAGCGCGCCGGGGACGTCGAAGCCGCCGGGACGGCTCACGGCCGCCCCGCCCGCGACCGCACCGGGCCCGGTCCCGCGCTCGGCCAGCACACTCGGTCCGGCCACGGCGGCGAGCAGCGCGAGCGGGACCATCACGAAGAGCACCCACTGCCAGCCCGCCGCCTGGGTGAGCACACCGCCGAGGACCGCGCCCACCGCCAGGCCCCCGCTGCCGCTGGCTCCCCAGACCGCGAGTGCCCGGTTGCGCTCGCGCCCTTCGGCGAAGCGGGTGGTGACCAGGGTCAGGGTCGCCGGGCTGAGCAGCGCCGCGCCGAATCCCTGCACGGCGCGGGCCGCGATCAGTTCGCCGGGGTTCGCCGCGAAACCCCCTGCCAGGCAGGCCAGTCCGAAGACGGTGAGCCCGAGCACGAAGATCCGCCGGGCGCCGAGCCGGTCGACCAGCCGTCCGCCGAGCAGCAGGAAGCCGCCGAAGCTGACGGCATAGGCGCTGACCACCCACTGCAGCGACTGGGCGGTGAAGCCGAGCGCACTGCCGATATCGGGCAGCGCCACGTACACGATGTTGTAGTCGACGGCGACGGTGAACTGTGCGAACGCCAGTAAGGCGAGCAGTGGTCCGGCGCCTCGCGAAGGATGGCCCTGTGGAGCCGTCACGGTCTCAACTCTCTTCTGTGTGTGGATGGTTCAGCTGATCTGACGGTTGGTTCGATGGTTGACCGAGCCGAGCCGGGTCCGGCGGTCGATCACTCCGAGCTGGATCCGACGGTCGATCACTCCGAGCCGGGTCCGACGGTCGACCGATCCGCGAGGCCGCGAGTTCCGGGCCCACCGTGCGGGCCGCGCCGACCAACCGCACGCCTTCGGCCGGCCGTGTCCGCACGGCGGCCAGGCCGATTCCCCGGCTTGCCCCGGTGACGACGGCGGCCTTGCCGGACAGGTGCAGATCCATGATCACCCCCCAGTGATACACGCGGTACATTTCCTACACGCCGTGTAGTTACATCACGGAGCTTAGACACTGAGCACGGTAGGGTGTCAAGCGTGGGAGCCCAGAACGATCACGAAGCACCAGGCGGTGGGGCGGCGGACAGCGCGCCCTTGAACGGCACGCCGCCGAGCAGCACGCCATCGAGCAGCCCGCCCCCGAACAGGCGAGCCCGACTGCGTGCCGAGACCAGTGCGCAGATCAAGGCGATCGCGTTGGCCTTGATGGCCGGCGGCGGCCCTGACGCCATCTCACTGCGCGCCATCGCCCGCGAGATGGGCATGACGGCGGGAGCCATCTACGGCTACTACGCCACCCGCGACGACCTGATCACCACATTGATCAACGACGTGCACACCTCGCTCGTCGACTCCCTGGAGACCGCGCGCGACCAGGTGCCCACCGAGGACCCGGCCGGCCGGATCCTGGCCTGGGCCGAGGTGTTCCGCTCCTGGGCGCTGGCCCACCCCGAGGGCTTCCGGCTCATCTACGGCGACCCGGTGCCCGGCTACCAGGCCCCCGAGGGCGGCGCCGCCCCCGAGGCCGAGCACCGCACCTGCGCCGGACTGACCGGCCTGGTCGCCGCCGCCTGGCCGACCGCCGAGGCCCTGCAACCGCCCGGCGACTACCAATGGTCGGACTTCGACCAGCAGTTGGTCGAGATCTCCCGGCGGGACTTCCCCGCCCTGCCGCCGGCCGGGATCGCCCTCGGCCTGCGGCTCTGGGGCCGGATGCACGGCCTGGTCGCCCTGGAGGTCTACGGCCACCTGCGCGGCCAGACTCACCAGGCGGCCAAGGTCTACCGCACCGAAATGCTCTCCCTGGTCAGCTCGTTGGGGCTCGCCACCGCCGGGTAGCCGGCGGCTTCAGGGCAGGTGCGCGGCCACGTCCAGCAGCGCGAACCTCGGATCGGCGCCCACCTCGCGGAAGAGCCGGGGTGCGACCGGGCCCTGCGCCGACTCGCGCATCGCGTCCAGCGCCGCCCGGTCGCGCCAGAGCGTCTGGATCCGCCAGCGCCCGTCCTGCCCGCTCAGCAGCTCGGTCCGCACCAGCCCGTCCGGCACGGGACGGGTGAGCACCTCGCGATAGGCGGCCAGCAACTCGGCCTCACGCTCCACCGCGACGACGGCGCTGACCTCGGTCAATACCAGTGTGGTCATGGTCCTCATCTCCGGCTTCCACGCTACGCGCACCGCGCGAGGCAGGTCAGCGGGCGCGGGAGGCCCTACCCAGCGGCCGGGTGCGCAGGACCCACTGGTCCTTGGGCTCCGCGTGGCCGATCACGAGCAGCCCCGGTCGCGGGACCACCAGCGCCTCGGCCCCCTCGTGCGAGCCGCTGATCGAGGTCTTCAGGTAGCCGAGCTTCGCCAGACTCGACGGCGTCTGGCACTTGCAGCGCTGGCCCGCCCAGCACCCGCAGACGAACCAGACCGACCAGTAGCCGGACAGGAAGTGGGCCATCACCTCCACCGGGGTCTCGCCCCGGACCGCCAGGATCTCCTGGCCGTTCCCCTGCCGCTCCTCGACCAGTTCGCCGAGGTCCGCGGGACCGAAGAGCCGCACGGACCACTGCCGCGCCCCGTCCTCGCCCTTGACCTTGAGGTGGGTCATGTCCCGGGTCAGCAGCGCCCGCCTGCGGTGGGTTCCGCCCTGCTGGTCGAGCAGGGCGGAGTGCGTCTCCACCCGGTCCCGGGTCCGGGTCATCGGGACGATCTCCACCCTCCCCGTCAGCCGCGCGGTGATCTCGGCGACGGCGACGGCGCCCGGCTGGGGCCAGTCGATCGCGAACTCCTGCTCGGTGGCGGCCTTGCCCGTCTGCGAGCCCGCGTAGTGGAAGCGCTCGCCACGGTAGGGCTCCGGCGCGATCACCAGCGCGTCCTTCGGCAGCTCGACGGGGATGAAACGGAGCAGGCCGTCCTCCTCCTTGGGAGCGGCGACAGGGCTCGTGACCACCGGCCGCGCGTCGGCGGGAGCGGTCCGTGCCTTGGCCAGAGCGGCGGGGGCAGCGGGGGTCGGCACGGCGTCCGTGGGCGCGGCGGGGGTGGCGGGCACGGGTACGGCGTCCTTCGGCGCGGCCTTCGCCGCCCTCGGCTTCCGCAGCGCGGCAGGCGCTGCCGCCGCGGCCGGCACCCGCGCGGGTGCCTTGGCGGCCGCGGTGACCCCGGCCCGCTGCTTGGCAGCCGACGCGGCGTCAGTGGCCGCCTGCGCGGCCGCCAGAGCGGCCGACCCAGCCGCCCCGGCGGCCGTCGAGGCGGAGACGACAGCCGACGCGGCAGCGGTGGCCGCCCGCTCGGCGGCCGCGACCGCCGCGGCGCCGGCCTTCCGCGCCGGCGCGTCCGGCCGGCGCAGGATCAGCGCGGCCACCAGGCCGCCCAGCAGAAAAGCGATGACCACCGACACAGTTGTCCCCCCGTCAGCTCCGCCGGCCCACAGCCCGCGGAGCCTTCACCCATAGCCACCGGCTCAAGAATCGCGCCCCCAGTGAACAGCATCACCACCCGGGCCACCAGCCCGTTCTCCAGGTGCTTCGAGGTATCGGCCCGCGCCGCCGCGGGACCCCCGTCCGGGCTGTCGGCCCGGCTTCCTACCATGGGCGAATGGGATTCCTGAGCCTGGCCGAGGTGGAGACGATCGCCCGAACCGCGCACGCGGGGCAGGTGGACAAGGCCGGACGGCCGTACGCCGAGCACCTGGCCGCGGTGGCCGACGGGGTGCGTCGCAGGCGGGGCGGCGAGGAGCAGATCGCCGCGGCCTGGCTGCACGACGCCGTCGAGGACGAGGCGCTGACCTGGGAGTGGCTGGCCTCGGCCGCGCTGCCCGAGAGCACCAAGGCGATCGTCGCGGCCGTCACCAAGCGGGCCGGCGAGGACGCCGAGGCGTACGCGGCGCGGATCCTGGCCACCCCGGGGGCCGCGCTGGTCAAGGACTGCGATCTGGCCCACAACGCCGATCCCCGGCGGCTCTGCGCCCTCGACGTGCGCACCGCCGCCCGGCTGACCGCCAAGTACGCGCGGATGCGCCGGCTGCTCCACCCGCTCCCCGCCGCGCAGCCGGTCGCCGCCGACGCCGATCCCGGCGACGCCGTGCTGCTGGCCCAGCTCGACCGGGGGAACGCCGAACGGTGGCGCGAGCTGGCCGCGATCGTGGACAGCTGGTCGGCCTCGCCGCAGGACGTGACCGGCCGGCCGGGCACGCTGTACCCCGTCTACTCGGCCCGGGTCAACGCCGTGACCGGGCTGCTCTCCGCCCTGGGCGCGGTCACCCCGGCCTACCACTGGATGGCCTTCCCACCGCCGCTGATGAACCCCGACGGCACCTTCACCCCCGGCGACGCCGTCCGCGCCGCCACCGCGACGGTGCGCGGGGAGCGGTTCAGCGACGGCACGATCGGCACCGCCTATCTGAACGGCACCCTCTACGCGATCTGCGTCGCCCTGCTCGGCCGGCACCGGGACGGCAACCCCGGCGGCTGACCGCCCCAGGCCGGGGAGGGCCCGCAGGTGACCGCCGGGTAGGCTGCCGGTGCACCTGCCCGGACCTGCGAGGAGATCCCGTTGACCAGCCCCTTCCTGACACCGCCGGAGACGGTCGTGACGGTCGTGGGAATCGGCGCGGACGGCTGGGACGGCCTCGCGCCGGCCTCCCGGGAGGCGCTGGAGACGGCGCAGGTGGTGATCGGCGGACCGCGGCAGCTGGAGCTGCTGCCCGGACGGGTCGAGGCGCTGCGGGTGGCCTGGCCCTCGCCGCTGCGCCCGGCCGTGCCGGGGCTGCTGGCCGAGCACGCGGGGCTGCGGGTGGCCGTACTGGCCAGCGGGGACCCGATGTTCTTCGGGATCGGGCGCACCCTGACCGAGCTGCTGGGCGCCGAGCGGCTGCGGGTGCTGCCGCACCCGTCCTCCGTCTCCTTCGCCTGCGCCCGGCTGGGCTGGGCGCTGGAGGAGACCGAGACGGTGAGCCTGGTCGGGCGCGAACTCGCCACGCTGGCCGGTGCGCTGTACCCGGGCCGGCGGCTGCTGGTGCTGAGCGCGGACGCGAGCACCCCGGCGGCGGTGGCCGGCCTGCTGCGCGAGCGCGGCTACGGACCGAGCCGGCTGCGGGTCCTGGAGCAACTGGGCGGCCCCGCCGAGCGCGTGACGGCCGGCACGGCGCACGACTGGGCGCATCCGGCGGGCGATCCGCTGAACCTGGTGGCCTTGGAGTGCGTCGCGGCGGAGCCTGTCGCCCCGACTCCGGCCCGCGCGGCGCTCACCCCCGGCCTGCCGGACGAACTCTTCGAACACGACGGCCAGCTGACGAAGCGTCATGTCCGCGCGGCGACGCTGGCCACACTCGCACCGGTGCCCGGCGAACTGCTCTGGGACGTCGGCGGCGGCTCCGGCAGCATCGCCGTCGAATGGCTGCGCGCGCACCGCTCCTGCCAGGCCGTCAGCGTGGAGCGCGACCCGGTGCGGGCCGCCCGGATCGAACGCAACGCCGCCGCGCTCGGCGTGCCGAGACTGCGCGTGGTGACCGGCCGCGCCCCGGCCGCGCTCGCCGAACTACCAACCCCCGACGCGGTGTTCATCGGTGGCGGGCTGACCGCCGACGGCCTGCTGGACGCCTGCTGGAGCGCACTGCGACCGGGCGGCCGGCTGGTCGCCAACACCGTGACCCTGGAGTCGGAGGCGCTGCTCACCGAGTGGTACCGGCGCCACGGCGGCGAGTTGCTGCGCCTCGCGGTCGCGCACGCCGTCCCGGTCGGCGGTTTCACCGGGTGGCGGCAGGCGATGCCGGTCACCCAGTGGTCCGTGGTGAAGCCCCTGGCCGCAGGGGCCCAGGCAGTAGAAGCAGCAATAGAAGCAGAGACAGAAGGAGAAGCACGGTGACCGTCCACTTCATCGGAGCCGGCCCCGGCGCCGCCGACCTGATCACCGTGCGCGGCGCCCGGCTGCTGGCCGACTGCCAGGTCTGCCTGTACGCGGGCAGCCTGGTGCCCGCCGAACTGCTCGCCGAGTGCCCGCCCGGGGCCCGGCTGGTCGACACCGCGCGGCTCACCCTGGACGAGATCACCGCCGAACTGGTCCGCGCGCACGAGCAGGGTCAGGACGTCGCCCGGCTGCACTCCGGCGACCCGTCGGTGTTCAGCGCCGTCGCCGAGCAGATGCGCCGGCTGGACGCGGCAGGCGTGCCGTACGACGTCGTCCCCGGCGTGCCCGCCTTCGCGGCGGCGGCCGCCGCGCTCAAGCGCGAGCTGACCGTGCCGACGGTGGGTCAGACCGTGATCCTGACCCGGATCGCCCAGCAGGCCACCCCGATGCCCGAGGGCGAGGACCTGGCCACGCTCGGCCGCAGCGGCGCGCTGCTGGTGCTGCACCTGGCCGCCCGCTATGTGGACCGGGTGGTGGACGAGCTGCTGCCGCACTACGGCGCCGACTGCCCGGCGGCCGTGGTGGCGATGGCCAGCCGCCCCGACGAACTGGTGCTGCGCGGGACGCTGGCCGACATCGCCGGCCAGGTCAAGGAGGCCGGGGTGGTGCGCACCGCCGTCATCCTGGTCGGCCGGACCCTGGGGGCCGAGCAGTTCCGCGACAGCCACCTGTACTCGTCCGAGCGGGACCGCTCCTGCCAGCCCTGAGGCCGTGTTGGGCAGCAACCGCCGTAACGCCGCTTCCGGCAGCAGGGCCTGACACGGCGCCAAGCCGTAACCGGTCGACGGCGCCGGGCGGAGACGGCCTAGGCGCGGTTCGCCAGCGGTTCGCAACGGCCCACGATGGCGCCGGCCCGGTCGATGCAGATCACGTCGACCGCGACCGGCGCCTCGCGCAGCACGCCGAGCGCCGTCGCCCGCGCCGCCCGGGCCACCAGGTCGCCGAGCGGTACACCCGCCGCGCCACAGCGCTGGACGGCCTCCAGACCGGTGTTCGCCGCCGCCACCGCGGCCGCCAACTCCTCGTCGGCGCCGCCCTCGCGGGCCAGGCCGGCCAGGAAGCCCTTGTCCACCTGGGAGCGTGCGGAGTGCAGATCGAGATGGCCGGCGGCCAGCTTGGAGAGCTTGGCGAAGCCGCCCGCGATGGTCAGCCGGTCCACCGGGTGGCGGCGCAGGTACTTGAGCACGGCCCCGGCGAAGTCGCCCATGTCGAGCAGCGCGTCCTCCGGCAGCCCGTACTCGGCCACCGCCACCTTCTCCGAGGTCGAGCCGGTGCAGCCCGCCACGTGGGTCCGGCCGGCCGCGCGGGCCACGTCGACGCCGCGCCGGATGCTGTCGATCCAGGCCGAGCAGGAGTACGGGACCACGATGCCGGTGGTCCCCAGCACCGAGAGGCCGCCGAGGATGCCCAGGCGCGGGTTCCAGGTGCTGCGGGCGATCTCGGCGCCGTTGTCGATGGAGATCTCGATCTCCACGTCACCCGTGCCGCCGTGCCGGGCCGCCACCTCGGCGACGGCCGCGCGCATCATCTCCCGGGGCACCGGGTTGATCGCGGGCTCGCCGACCGGCAGCGGCAGGCCCGCCTTGGTGACCGTCCCGACGCCCGGTCCGGCCCGGAAGGCCACCCCGCTGCCGGGCGCGGCCGGACGCACCGTCGCGCGGACCACCGCGCCGTGCGTGACGTCCGGATCGTCGCCCGCGTCCTTCACCACGGCGGCCATCGCCTGCTGACGCTCCGTCAACTCCTCGGCGGCCAGTGCGAAGGCGGGCCGCTGACCCTTGGGAAGCGTGATCGTCACGGGGTCGGGGAACTCGCCGGTGAGCAGCGCCGTGTAGGCGGCGGTGGTGGCGGCGGTCGCGCAGGCACCGGTCGTCCAGCCGGGCCGCAACCCGCTGCTGCGCAACTGCGCCTCACGGCCACCGGCCGGCTTGGCCGCGCCGGTGGCGTCGGCTGGGCCGGTGGCGTCGGCCAAGCCAGTGGCGTCAGACGTGCCGGTCGCGTCGGCTGGGCCGGTCGTCTGGCGACCGCCCGTCGCCTCGGACGTGCTCGCGTCAGACACGTCCACCTCCTCGCGCCCGCCCGTCACGTCAGACGCGCCTGCCTCGGACGTGCTCAGCTCCTCGCGCCCGCCCGTCACGTCAGACACGCTCGTCTCCTCGCCCGGAAGGACCACCCGTGAAGCACGTCCTGATCCTCGGCGGCACCACCGAGGGCCGCCGGCTGGCGGCCGAGTTGGCCGCCGACCCCACCGTACGGGTCACCAGCTCGCTGGCCGGCCGGGTGGCCGAACCGCGCCTGCCGGCCGGCGAGGTGCGGGTGGGCGGCTTCGGCGGCGCGGCCGGCCTCGCCGACTGGCTGCGGTCGCAGCACGTGCACACCCTCATCGACGCCACGCATCCCTTCGCCCAGGTCATCAGCCGCAACGCGGCCGAGGCGGCCGCCGCCGTCCATATTCCCCTGCTCGCCCTTCGTCGGCCCAGCTGGGTGCCGGTCGACGGCGACCGCTGGCACCCGGTCGGCTCCCTGGCCGAGGCCGCCGGGGCGCTGCCGGGCCTGGGCCGGCGGGCGCTGCTGACCACCGGACGGCTGGGGCTGGCGGCCTTCGCGGACGTCCGGGGGGTGCACCTGGTCGCCCGCTCGGTGGAGCCGCCGGACCCGCCGTTCCCGCCCGACCTGCTGATCCTGCTCGACCGCGGCCCGTTCCACCTGGACGGCGAGCGCGAAGTCTTCCGGGAGCACCGGATCGACGTGCTGGTGACCAAGGACAGCGGCGGCACGGCCACCTCGCCGAAACTGACGGTGGCCCGCGAACTCGGCCTGCCGGTGGTGATCGTCCGCCGCCCCGAACCGCCCGCCGGCGTCCCGGTGGTGCCGGACGTGGCGGCGGCGGTGGAGTGGCTGCGGCAGAGCTGAGACGGGCGGCGAGGCGGCGGCTCAGGCCTGGCCCGCCGGGTTGAGCGCGGCGAGGATCGAGCCGGAGACGGTCTGCGGGTGCGGGCTCGGCGGTGGTATCGCGTCGAACAGCGGGGTCGACAGGTCCGGCCCGAGATCCGGGGGTGGCAGCACGGGCGGGCCGCCGGAGGTCGGCGGGACGTGCTCGGCCGGCGGCGGGAGCGGTGGCAGCGGTCGATCGGGGGTGTCGTTCGAGACGAGCGGAGGGGAGGGCGGAGTCGTCTCCCTGCCGTGCGAATCCCTGAAGTCTCCTACCGGGGCGGGGAAATGACCCATCTCATGGGCCAGGCCGGAGAGATCCGGATCAAATGCCGGCAGGGGTGGCAGCTCATGGGGCAGATTCCCGACCGGCCCGAGCTCGATCTCCGACGGGCCGCCGCCCGTCAGGTGCGGCCCCTCCAGTCTGCCGTTCAGCCAGCCTTCGATGTGGTCCGCCGGCGAGATGGAGAACTTGTTCCCGGGGTTCATCGCCCCGTGCCGCGAACCCCATGCCCCGGCGAACGCGCCGTTGGCCGCGCCGGAGACGTAGTCGCCCGACAGCCCGAACGCCGCGTCCTGCGCCGCGCCTTCGGCCATCCCGGTCAGCGCCCCGTAACCGGTGTTCCAGACCAGATCGGCCGCACCCTTGCTGAACTTGCCTGCCTCCTTGCCGGTCAGCGAGGCGAAGCCCTTCCCGAGGCCCTTGCCCAGGCCCGTGGAGAGGCCCTTGCCGAGCCACCCGGCGCCGACGCCCACCGCGCCGCCGATCGCGCCGTTGAGGGCGGCGGTGCCCAACTCGCCACCGTCGATCGACTTGCGGTGGCCCTGGCCCAGCTCGATCACCTGGGCCAGCAGGTCGAAGCCGACCTGGGCCAGCACCGACTCGGCGACCCGGGCCACCGCGCTGATCAGTGCCTTGCGCAGGAAGACCCACACCATGGCCCGGGTGAAGGCGATCTCCACGGGCGCCGCCTCGGCCCCGCCGAAGAGGAACATCACGGCGTCGATGGCCAGTTGGACGGCAAGGACCACCAATGCGCCGATGATCTCGATGCGCAGGGTCTCGATCTGGTTCGCCAGGTTGTTCAGCGCGTCGGCGGCGGCGTCGCAGCACTGGGCGATCAGCGGCAGCGCTGCACCGTCGGTGGTGGCCAGCTTGGTCAGATAGGCGTCGACGGCGTCCTTGGTGGTGCCGATCAGGCCCTGGTCGAGCCGGGACTTGGCGTCCGTCAGGTCCTGGACGCAGTCGCGGATCGACTTCGCCGCCGCCGTCCAGGCCTCCGCCTCGGCCCGCAGCGCGGTCTCGTTCCCGGTGGGCCACTTGTTGCCCACCAGGATCATCAGCAGGTTCTGCAACCCGTCCGGCAGCGAGGCGTTGGGGGCGTCGACCGCCATCACCCGCCTCCGGTGCCGGGGGGCGGGAACGACTGGGCGAGTTCCGTGGCGGTGTCGTCGCCCTTCCTGAGGGTGCCATGGGCGGAGCCGAGGGCGACGGCCAGCTTCCGCAGGGTGTCCGGCAGCGCCTGCACCGCCTTCAGTAGATCGTCCCGCGGCTGGGCGAAGACCTGGTCGAAGCCCTGGCCGAGGGCGGGGTCGTCGCCCCAGGGGGCCGCGCCGAACAGGGCGGCGGAGTTCAGCGCCGTCCACGCGGCGGCCATGGTGTCGGCCGCGTGGACGGCGTCGGCCCCGGCCTTGCCGACCAGGGCGAAGTCGACCACCAGAGAGCCGTCGAGCGTCGGCAGCGACGGCAGAGCCGGCCCGTTGTACGGCGGGTCCCCGGTGGGGGCGTTGCGGTAACCACCGGTGGGGCCGGGGACATCGGGCAGTGGAGGGGTCGGCATCCCGCCAGCTCACCTGAGTCCAGCTCCGGTTCACCCGCTCTTGACGAGATCCCAACGAACACCGCCACGGTCCTGATGCGTTACTGACGCCGACTCAGCGAACACGGTCGCACGGCGGTCGTCGCCGTGGTCACGTACACGGTCACGGTCACGGTCGCGACGAAGTCACGTACGCGGTCACGGTCGCGACGCGGCACCGGTCACCCGTCAGGCGCGGCACGCAGACCCGGCGCCCGCTCCTGCGATAGCGTCAGCCACCCCAGCTTCCCGAGGAGAGCGCCGTGGCCCGTCGGATCAAGGACATCGCCATCCCCGACCGGAGCGGCCGCCTGGCCGTGGTGACCGGTGCGAACAGCGGCATCGGCTTTGAGACGGCGCGCCGGCTGGCGCTGGCCGGGGCGGAGGTGGTGCTCGCCGTGCGGGACACCGTGAAGGGCGAGGCGGCGGCCGAACGGATCCGCCTGGACGCCATCGGGGCCGAGCTGTCGGTGGTCCGGCTCGACCTGGCCTCGCAGGGCTCGGTGGCCGAGTTCGCCGGCGTCCTGGCCGAACGCGGCCGCCCGCTGGACCTGTTGGTGAACAACGCCGGGGTGATGGCGGTCCCGGCCCGGCACACCACCGAGGACGGCTTCGAGCTCCAGTTCGCCACCAACTACCTGGGCCCGTTCGCCCTGACCGGCCGTCTGCTGCCCCTGCTGCTCGCCGCCGACCAGCCGCGCGTGGTCACCGTCTCCAGCCTCTCCGCCTGGCTCGGCCGGATCGACCTCGGCAACCTGAACGGTGATCGCAAGTACAGCGCCTGGGAGGCGTACAGCCGCTCCAAGCTCGCCGACCTGATCTTCGCCCTGGAGCTGGACCGGCTCAGCCACCTGCGCGGCTGGCGCCTGCGCAGCAACGCCGCCCACCCCGGCCTGACCCGGACCAACCTGCAGAGCAGCGGTCCGATGCTCGGCCGCACCTCGGGCTCGTTCTCCCTCGTCGGCTGGGCCCCGCCGGTGCCCGGCCTCTACCAGGAGCCGGCCCGCGGCGCACTGCCCACCCTGGTCGCTGCCACCAGCGACCAGGCGGTCGGCGGCGGCTACTACGGCCCGGACGGACCCGGCGGCCTCACCGGCCTGCCGACCACGGCCCGAATCCCCCGCCAGGCCCGCGACCTGGCCACGGCGGCCCGGCTCTGGACGGTCTCCGAGCAACTGACCAAGGTCGCCTACCCGGCCTGACGCTCCGTCCTTCTGACGATCTGTCAGACTTGCCGAATGATCGTCAGACTCGCGCAGGAGCGGGATCTCTGCGGCTTTCTCGGCCTCGCGGCCCAGGTCGAGCAGTGGTTCGGGCCGATGGTCGGGGATCCCGGGTTCCGTGCCGCCGTGGAGAAGAACATCGAGCGGGGCTCGGCGCTCGTCGCCGTCGGGTCCGGCCCGGGCCTGCTGGGCGGGCTGCTGTTCGGCGCCAAGCCGCCGGTCCACCACCTGCACTGGATCGTCGTCTCGGAGCAGGCGCGTGGCCAGGGCGTCGGCTCCGCGCTGGTGGCGGAGGCGACCGACCGCTTCGTCCGCGGCCCGGGCAGCATCGAGGTGGTCACCTTCGGCCCCGACCACCCCGGCGCCACGGCCAGCGGCGCACGCGCCTTCTACGAACGGCTCGGCTTCACCCCCGCCGAGGCCGCGGCCCCGGGCCCGGAAGGCGGCTCCCGCCAGGTCTTCCGCCGAGCTATCTGACACTGCGTCAGACGGCGTTCGAAATGCGACGGGCAAGCCTCGGCTCGCCGTGGCCGGTCCCGGCTCTCGATGGACAAGGAAGGCTCGATGAAGCTCCTCCTCACCTCCGGCGGCGTCAGCAACCAGAGCATCCGCGACGCCCTCGTCGACATGCTGGGCAAGCCCATCGCCGAGTCCACCGCCCTGTGCATCCCCACCGCGATGTACGGCATGCTGCCCGGGACCGCGGTCATGACGTGGCGGCAGATCGCCGGGCGGACGCCCACCCCCATGGTCGAGCTGGGGTGGAAGTCGGTAGGAATGCTGGAGCTGACCGCGCTGCCCAGCATCGACGAGGAGAACTGGGTCCCCTTGGTCCGGGAGACCGACGCCCTGCTGGTGTGCGGCGGCGACGTCCTGTATCTGCGCCACTGGATGCGCGAGTCCGGCCTGGCGGATCTGTTCCCGTCGCTCGGCGAGACTGTCTATGTGGGACTGAGCGCCGGCAGCATGGTGATGGCCCCGCACGTCGGCGAGGAGTTCGTGGGCTGGAAACCGGCCGCCGGCGGCGACAGCGGGTTGGGCGTGGTCGGGTTCTCGATCTTCCCGCATCTGGACAACGCGGGGTGCCCGGAGAACACCATGGCCGACGCCGAGAGGTGGGCCGCGCGCGTGCCGGTGCCGGGGTACGCGGTCGACGACCAGACGGCGATCAAGGTGGTGGACGGCGCCGTCGAGGTCGTCTCCGAGGGGCACTGGAAGCTCTTCGAGCGTTAGAGCGCGGGGTCAGGACGGGCAGGACGGCCGGCACGCCGCGCCGGCCGTCCTGCCCGTCGGGAAACTGATCACACGTCACGGCGCCGCACGGCGACCACCGCGAGCGTGACCGCGATCAGCGGCCAGAGCAGGTAGGCGACCCAGGAGCCGGTGACCGTGGCGGCGTAGGCGAAGCGATCGCCCGGCGGCGGGTCCCAGCCCTCGACCAGGCGCGCCCACGAACTCTGCACCATCGCGTGCCGGAGGTCGGCGGACCAGCGCGTGCCGGAGGAGAAGATCGGAGGCAGCATCAGCAGGGTGAAGGCGGTGGTGACCATGGTGGCGGCGCTGTGCCGGATCAGCGTGCCGAGGCCGAGACCGATCAGCGCGCAGACCGGGGCCACCAACGCGGACGCGGCCAGGGCCCGGACGGCGTGCGGGTGGGTGATCGGGAAGGCGGGGTGCCAACCGTTCAGGATGCTCTGGGAGAGCGCGAAGGAGACGGTGGCGGTGAGGGTGCCGAGGACGGTCCAGAGCGCGGCCAGCACGAGCGCCTTGGCCAGCACCACCGAACCGCGGGCCGGGACGGCCACCATGGTGGTGCGGATCAGCCCGCTGCCGTACTCGCTGACCACGGTGATCGCGCCGACGCTGCCGGCGGCGAGCATCAGGGTCAGGTATCCGGCCGCCGGGAAGGCGTCGCTCAGCGTGAAGAGCTGGAGCCGCTGTCCGGGCGGGGAGTGGTGCGACTGGTTGCGGTAGTCCGCCAGCGCCGCCACGGCCGCGGACCCGACGACGAAGAGGACGGTGCAGAGCAGCGTCCACCGGGTGGAGCGCAGTGACCGCATCTTGATCCACTCGGCGGCGAGCAGGTCGGGGAACCGGGCGCGCGGCTCGGTGGCAGGGAACGGGACTGCGGTGTGAGTGGTCATCGGGCCTGTCCTGCCTGGTATTCGACGCTGTCGGCGGTGAGTTCCATGAAGGCCGCCTCCAGTGAGGCGGTTCGGGTGGTCAGCTCGGTGAGGACGATCCGGCTCTCGAAGGCGAGCGCGCCGATCCGGTCCGCCGCCAGTCCGGTCACGGCGAGCCGCTCGGCGCCCGCCGAGCCCTCCGGCTCGACCGCCGCGCCGGCGGCGGTCAGCACCGCGGCCAGTTCGGCGGCCCGCGGCGTGCCCACCACGACGGCGCGGCGGGTGCCGCGGGCCGCGAACTGCGCTACCGACTCGGCGGCGAGGAGCCGGCCCCGGCCGATCACGACGAGCTGGTCGGCGGTGTTCTCCATCTCCGACATCAGGTGGCTGGAGAGGAAGACCGTGCGTCCCTCGGCGGCCAGGCGCCGGAAGAGCCGGCGCACCCAGAGCACGCCCTCCGGGTCCATGCCGTTGATCGGCTCGTCGAACATCAGCACGGGAGGGTCGCCGAGCAGGGCGGCGGCGATGCCGAGCCGCTGCTTCATGCCGAGCGAGAACCCGCTGATCCGGCGGGTCGCCGCCTCGGCCAGGCCGACCTCCCGGAGCACCTCGTCCACCCGGTGCGGCGCAATGCCATTGCTGCGGGCCAGGGCTGACAGGTGGTTCGCGGCGGTTCGTCCGCCGTGCACCTGGGTGGCGTCCAGCAGGGCGCCGACGTGCCGCAGGCCGCGCGGGTGGTGACGGAACGGGACGCCGCTGACGGTGGCGGTGCCGCCGGTGGGCGCGTCCAGGCCGAGGACCAGCCGCATGGTGGTGGTCTTGCCCGCGCCGTTAGGACCGAGGAATCCGGTGACCTGTCCGGGGCGGACGGTGAAGGACAGCTGGTCGACGGCGGTCTTGGCGCCGTAGCGCTTGGAGAGTTCGTTGACTTCGATCACGAGGCCAACCCTGCCGAAGTCCCCCGGGTGCGGGCATCGGGCCGGGGGTGGCACTCGGGCGGCCGGGTTGGCCCGTGGGTGTAGGTCCCCGGGCTAATGCCCGCACCGGCGGCGGCCGGTTAGGGTCGCGACATGAACGCAACCCCACCTCACCCGCTGCCTGCCGGCGCCTCACACCGCGCGGCCCGCCGATGACCAGAACGAGGCTCCTGACCTGGGCCGGGGGTCTGCTGTACCCCTTCATGGTGCTGCTGCTGGTGTGCGGCGCGCCGCGGGTCTCCGGCACCGTGCACGCCGTCGGGTCCCTGCTCGCCGCGGTGCTGCTGGTCGGCGTGCTGCGGCGCAGGCCGCTGCTGGCGCTGGCCCTGACGCTCGCCGGATCGGTCGCCGTGGTGGTGGTCCCGCCGACCGCCGCCCGGGCGAGCCTGTCGCTGACGTTCCAGGGCCAGTTCCTCTCGTACCTGGCGGTGGACCTCGTCCTCGGCTTCATCGTCGCCACCTGTACGCGGCGGGCCGCGACGGTCGCCGTGACGGTGACGCTCGCCGTGCAGCTCCCGCTGATCGGCGGCTTCGCGCACGGGGACAACCTCACCGCCAACGCCGTGATCGCCCTGCTGGCGCTGGCCGCGTCCTGCACCGTCGGCCAGCTGGGCCGCGAGCGCCGCGAGCACGCGACGGCGCTGCGCGCCCAAGCGGTGGCGGAGGCCGTGACCGCCGAACGACTGCGGATCGCGCGGGAACTGCACGACATGGTCGCGCACAGCATCGGCATCATCGCCCTTCAGGCCGGCGTGGGCGGCCGGGTCATCGAGACCCAGCCGGCGGAGGCCCGCGAGGCGCTGCGGGCCATCGAGACCACCAGCCGGGAGACCCTGGCGGGCCTGCGGCGCACGCTGGTGGCGCTGCGTCAGGCGGACCAGGACACCGGCTCGGGAGCGGCGCCGCTCGCCCCCGCGCCGGGCCTGGCGGACCTCGACCGGCTGGCGGCGGCGACCGCGGATGCGGGCGTGCACGTCGAGGTGCGCCGCAGTGGCCGGCAGCGGCCGCTGCCGGCCGAGATCGACCTGTCCGCCTACCGCATCGTGCAGGAGGCGCTGACCAACGTGGTCCGCCACGCGGGCACCGGGCGTTGCCGGGTGGCCGTCGACTACGGGAGCGAGGAGTTGTCCGTGCAGGTCGAGGACGACGGGCGCGGCTGCGCCGGGAACGGTTCGGCGCACGGCTTCGGCCTCGTCGGCATGCGGGAGCGGGTCGGCCTGCTGCACGGCCACCTCAGCACCGGGCCACGCCCCGAGGGCGGCTTCCGGGTGACGGCCCGCCTACCGCTGCCCGCACTCGCCGTGGGAGCGGTCGCAGTCGCCGGGGCGGTCCGATGACCGTCCGGGTCGTCCTCGCCGACGACCAGCCGCTGGTGCGGTCCGGCCTGCGCGTGATCATGGCCGATCACCCCGATCTGGAGGTGGTCGGAGAGGCCGCCACCGGCGCCGAGGCGGTCCGACTGGTCCACGAGGTCAGCCCCGACGTCGTGCTGATGGACATCCGGATGCCCGGTATGGACGGGATCGAGGCCACCCGCCTGATCACCTCCGGTCCGGCGACGGCCCGGGTCCTCGTCCTGACCACCTTCGACGAGGACGACCACGTCTACGGCGCGCTGCGGGCCGGCGCGAGCGGCTTCGTGGTCAAGGACATGGCCGTGGACGATATCCTCGCGGCCGTCCGCGTGGTCGCCGCCGGTGACGCGCTGATCGCGCCGGGCGTGACGCGCCGGCTGATCGCGGACTTCGTCGCACGCCCCAAGGCCGCCGCCGACCGTCCCCCGCGACCGGTCGAGGGCATCACCGAGCGCGAACGGGAGGTGCTGACCCTGGTCGGCCGCGGCCGCTCGAACACCGAGATCGCGGAGGACCTCTTCATCAGCGTGGCCACCTCCAAGTCGCATGTGGCCAGGCTGTTCAGCAAGCTGGGCGCCCGCGACCGGGTGCAACTCGTGATCATCGCCTACGAGTTGGGGCTGGTCACCGCCGCCCGCTGAACACCCGGGGAGGGCGGGGCGGCCCGTCGGTTCGCTTCGACGGCAACGGATCTCCGTTGCCGTCGAAGCGAACTGACGGTGGGTCAGGGCTGCGGGACGTTCGGGGCGGTGGCGCCGGTCCAGCTGTAGATGTAGCCGGTCTGGCCGGGCTTGAACTCGCTGTGCGGGACGGGGTTGACATCCATGCACTGGTTCGCGTCGTCCGCCGCGTTCTGGGACTTGGCGGTGGTCGGCATCGCGGTGGGCGCCGGGGGCTGCGCGGCTGCGGCACCACCGCCGCCACCGCCGGCCGCGGCGCCCGGGAACTGGGTGCCGGTGGTCCAGTCGGTGCCGACCACCAGGGTCAGGTGGGTGGCCGAGACGGTGGACTCCTTCAGCGCGGAGTCGGGCAGGCCCACCGAGGCGGCCAGCGCCTTCGCCTCGTCCTGCTTGCCCGCCGGGTAGAGCAGCTTGCTCGGCGACTTCGGCACGGCGGCGGTGTCCCGGACGGCGTTCTTGAAGCCCTGCCCGACCAGCGCCTCGGCCAGCGCGGTGCTGCGACCGGTGGCGCCGCTGGCGTTCTGCACGTCGACGTGCACGGTCGCCTTGTCCACCGCCGGGGCGGGCGCCGCCGCGGGGGCACTGGCGGCCGGTGCGGCGGGGGCGCTGGGGGCGTCCGTGGAGTTGACCGGCGGCGGCGCGTTCTTGTCGAGCGGGACGTCGTTGATGATCATCTGGAAGAGCTTGGCGGAGTCGGGGGTGGTGACCACATCGGGGTTCTGCGGACTCGCCGGGTTGACCCGGTAGGCCCAGGGCATGGTCACCGTGGTCATCCGGTTGGCCGGAACCTTGTTGAGCTCCAGCGCCAGGCTGACCAGCGCCTGGATGCTGCCCAGGCCGTTGTCGACCGCGAGCGCCTTGGTGGCCGCCTGCGCGAGGTCGTTGAGCTTGACCGGGTCGGCGATCGTCTTGGCCGACTTCATCTCGCGGATCATCGAGTTGAGGTAGAGGTGCTGGGCGTCGGCGCGGCCGATGTCGCTGCCGTCCTCCCAGGCGTGCCGGGTGCGCAGCCACTCCAGGGCCTGCTCGCCCTGGATCATGTGGCTCCCGGCGGGCAGCACCAGGTGCGAGCCGATCTCGTGCCGGACGCCGTCGATGATCGTCGGCTGATAGTCCATCACGTTCTGCTTGGTGCACACCTGGACGCCGCCGATCGCGTCGGCCATGTCCACCACGCCCGCGAAGTCGATCATCATGTAGTGATCGATGTGGATCTTGGTGAGGGCCTCCCAGGTGTCCACCACGCAGCCCGGGTCGTTCACGTTCAGGCTGTTGGTGATGTCCGTGGTCCGCGCCTTCCAGACCTTCTTGGTCTTCGGGTCGGTGCAGTCGGGGACGGCCGCCTGGGTGTTGCGCGGGATGCTCATGATGGAGGCGTTGCTGCGGTCCGCGGAGAGGTGGACCAGCATCTCCACGTCCGCGTGCGGCGGGCTGCCGTCGCAGGAGCCGCCGAGCTTGCAGTCGTTGGCGGTGGCCCGGCCGTCCGAACCGAGCACCAGGATGTTCAGCGGCTTCTGGCCGGCCGCGTTCGCCTTGGAGTCCGGCGCCAGGGCCGAACCCCCGTTGTTGAGGTTGCCCTTCTGGATGTTGGCGTTCAGCGCCTGGATGTAGATGTAGCCGCCGCCGACCGAGACCAGCATCGCCACGCCGACCCCGTAGGCCGTCCGCTTGAGCGCGCGCTTGCGCTTGGCCGCCTTGGTGAGGGGGGCCTTGCGGCCGTGGCCCCGACCAGCGGTCGCACCGCCGCCCGCGCCGCCGGTTCCGCCCTGCTCCCCGCCCGCCCGCCGGCCGCGGCCGCCCTTGGCCGACTGCTGAGCAGCACGGCGGGCAGCCGCCCGGCCGCCCTCCGCCGGAGCGCCCTCGGTCGGCCCACCCTCGGTCGAGCGGTTGCCGTCAAGCGTCATAGGTGTCCACCAAGCTGGCCGTGCCAGGCCCTCCCTGGACTCTGCCGGGGAACTCTATCAATTGACGATCATCGGCTTGTCCGAGGATCCCGACTTCGCGAAGCCCGACACCGGAACGTACGTGCGCCGACTGCCCGACGGGGCCCGCTGCGCCGGGGCGGGCACCGGACCCGGGCCCGCTCGGACCGCGCCCTGCACACTGAGCGACGGGCCGGTCACCCCCGGCCGGGACCGGCTGGCCGGTCCGGGCCCAGGACTCACCAGACGGCCCCCGTCACTCCAAGCCGGCCACCTCCGCCTCCGTCAGCCGCACGGTGCCCGCTGCCACGTTGGCGAGGAGGTGGTCGGGGTTGCCGGTGCCGGGGATGGCGAGGACGTGGGGGCCGCGGTGCAGGGTCCAGGCGAGGCGGAGTTGGGCGGTCGAGATGCCGTGGGTGCGGGCGAGGGCGAGGAGTTGCTCGTTCTCGGGGGTGCCGCCGGCGCCCGCTTCGCGGCCGGTGCCGGCGATGGCGTAGAAGGGGACGAAGGCGATGCCCTGTTCGCCGCAGGAGCGCAGCAGTGCGTGGTCCTCGGGGGGCGAGCCGATGCCGTAGGGGTTCTGCACGCAGACCACCGGCGCGATGGCCTGGGCCTCGGCGAGCAGGCGGGCGTTGACGCCGGAGACGCCGAGATGGCGGATGAGGCCGGCCGTGCGCAGGTCGGCGAGGACGCCGAAGTGCTCGGCCAGGGTGCGGGTGGCCAGGTCGCCCTGGACCCGGTAGTTGACCACGTCCAGGTGGTCGCGGCCCAGTTGGCGCAGGTTCTCCTCGACCTGGCCGCGCAATTGCTCCGGGGTGGCCCGATACCAGACGCCCGAGGGGTCGCGGCCCGGGCCGACCTTGGTGGTGATGACCAGGTCGTCCGGGTAGGGGCCGAGCGCGCGGTTGATCAGCTCGTTGGCGGAGCGCAGCGGCGAGAAGTAGAACGCGGCGGTGTCGATGTGGTTCACGCCGAGTTCGACCGCGCGGCGCAGTACGCCGATCACCCGGTCGCGGTCGGTGGCGATCGCCCCGTCCCCGAAGGCCGCGCCCTGCTGGGTCAGGCGCATCGCGCCGAACCCGATCCGGTGGACTGTCAGGTCGCCGAGCGGGTAGCTGCCCGCGGCCGCCGCGTTGATCGTCTCTGAGGTCATGGGCGGAGTCTGCCACGCGGACGGGAGCGCTGTCCCGATCGCGCGGCGCGGTGGCCGGGAGCGGACCGTGCGCGGTCGAAGCAGGGGCCGATTGTCAGTGCCACGACGTAAGTTGGTGTCCACAGGCAGGGGAAGAGCCCCCGCCCCGCAGGTACTCGGCGCGAGGAAAATCCAGTACCGCCGACGCGGACCGTCCCGGTAGCGTCATGGACATCACACCGCACCGCTCGGCTGTCACACAGGGGATGACAGCCGGGGAGCGGTCAACTCACGCACCACCGCCCCCGCCCCGCGGGCCTTCGCCATGCCCCCGTGCCGTCCCCGACGGCTCGGCCCGGCCCGGCAGGCATGGGGTTGCTCACCCGACCAGAGACAGTGGAGGTACATCATGCCGATTCAGGGGAACGGGCCGCGCGGCCCGTACAGCACGCGCCCGCAGGGCCAGCAGGGCACGCGTTCCCTGGGCCTGGGCAGCGGAGACGACGACACCGTCTGGGGCTGACCGGCCGGAACGCGGCAGCACCGCAGGCAGACTGACAGACGGACGGACGGTCAGATGGCCCCGCCCGCCCGGAGGAGTGACCCTCCGGGCGGGCGGGGCCATGCCGCGTCAAGCCCCGTTCAACACCACGTCAACTCCCGTTCGTCGCCCCGTCGGTGCTCCGCTCCGGGTAGCGGCGCGGCGTCCAGACCACCTCGGTCCCGTCGCCGCGCCGGACGGCCTGGGTCTGCGAGGAGCCGATCAGCAGGATCGTGCGCATGTCGACCTCGGCCGGGTCCAGGTCGGCGAGGCGGACGGTGCGGACCCGCTCGGTGGGGCCGCCGACGTCGCGGGCCAGCACCACGGGGGTGTCCGGCGCGCGGTGCTCCAGCAGCAGGTCGCGGGTCAGGCCGACCTGCGTGGTGCGGCTGCGCGAGCCGGGGTTGTAGAGGGCGAGCACCAGGTCGGCGGAGGCCGCCGCGCGCAGGCGTTCGGCCACCACCGACCACGGCTTGAGGCGGTCGGAGAGCGAGACCACCGCGTAGTCGTGGCCGAGCGGCGCGCCGGCCCGGGACGCGGCGGCGTGCGCGGCGGTCATCCCCGGGGTGATCCGGACCGGCACCTCGCGGTACGGGTCGGCGCAGGCGGCCTCCAGCACGGCGGTGGCCATCGCGAAGACGCCCGGGTCGCCGGAGGAGACCACCGCGACGCGGTGCCCGCGCCGGGCCAGGTCCAGGGCGAACTCGGCGCGCTCGGCCTCCACCTTGTTGTCCGAGCCGTGGCGCTGCTGGCCGGGGCGTACCGGCACCCGGTCGAGGTAGGTGGTGTAGCCCACCAGGTCGTCGGCGGCGGCCAGTTCACCGCGCGCCTCCGGCGTCAGCCAGAGCGGACCGGCCGGGCCGAGACCGACCACCACCACCTCGCCGGGGCCGCGCGGTGCGGCCGCCGGCTGCTCGGCGGGCAGCCCGATCCGGCTCGGCAGGATCGCCAGCGAGAAGTACGGCACCGTGGACGGGTCCACCTCGGCGAGCGGCGCGGTGCGCTCCCCCGCCATGGTGGCCCGCTCGACGAACTGGGCGTCCGCCAGGCGCCCCGAGCGCTCCAGCGCACGGCGCACGGTGGGGAAGGTGCGGCCGAGCTTGAGGATCGCGGCCGAGTCTGTGGCGGCCAGCCGGGCCGTCAACTCCTCCTCGGGCAGCGTGCCGGGCAGGATCGTCAGCACCTCCTCCGCCTCGACCAGCGGACGGCCGAGCCGGGCGGCCGCGGCGCTCACCGAGGTCACCCCGGGGACCACCTCGGTCGGGTAGCGGTGCGCGAGGCGCTTGTGCATGTGCATGTAGGAGCCGTAGAACATCGGGTCGCCCTCGGCGAGCACCACGACGGTCAGCCCGGCGTCCAGGTGGACGGCCAGCCGCTCGGCCGCCGCCTGGTAGAACTCGTCCAACGCGCCCCGGTAGCCGCCCGGGTGGTCGGTGGTCTCGGTGGTGACCGGGTAGACCAGCGGCTCCTCGACCTGTCCCTCGCGCAGGTAGCGGGCGGCGATCGAGCGGGCGATCGAACGGCCGTGCCGGGCGCTGTGGTACGCCACCACGTCGGCCTTGCCGATGAGGTCGGCGGCGCGGACCGTCATCAGGTCCGGATCGCCCGGACCCAGGCCGACACCGTACAGTCGGCCGAGCTGACGCTGCGTCATTCGACTTCGCTCGCAATCGCGTTGAGGGCGGCGGCCGCGATCGCGCTGCCGCCGCGGCGGCCGCGCACCACCAGGTGCTCCAGGCCAGAGGGGTGGTCGGCCAGCGCCTGCTTGGACTCGGCGGCGCCGATGAAGCCGACCGGGACGCCGATCACGGCGGCCGGGCGCGGGGCGCCCGCCTCGATCATCTCCAGCAGCCGGAAGAGCGAGGTCGGCGCGTTGCCGACGGCGACCACCGAGCCCTCCAGCCGGTCGCGCCACAGCTCCATCGCGGCGGCGCTGCGGGTGGTGCCGAGTTCGGCCGCCAGCCCCGGGACCCGGGGGTCGGAGAGCGTGCAGACGACCTCGTTGTCGGCGGGCAGCCGCTTGCGGGTGACGCCGCTGGCCACCATCGAGACGTCGCACAGGATCGGCGCGCCGGCCCGCAGCGCGGCCCGGGCGGAGGCCACCACACCGGGGGTCCAGAGCAGGTCGGCGACCAGGTCGGTCATCCCGCAGGCGTGGATCATCCGCACCGCGACCTGGGAGACGTCGGCGGGCAGCCCGGCGAGGTCGGCCTCGGCGCGGATGGTGGCAAAGGACTGGCGGTAGATCGCCGCACCGTCCTTCTCGTACTCGATCACGTGGTCCTCCGGGCCGCGGCGACCGCCGCTGCCATCTGTTGGTTCGTCACTTCTGTTGCAGTGCCGCTGATTTGGGTGACCCGGTAGCCGCTGCCGGTGGCCAGCACGTCGACCCACTCGCCGCTCGGGTGTCCGCAGCGGCGCGCACAGCCCGACCAGTGCACGGGCAGTGCGCCGTCGGCGGGCGCCTGGTCCAGCGCGCCGCCGGGCGTCTGGTCGAGCGCGCGGGCCGCGTCCGTCCGCACGTCGGCCAGCGACTTCGCGCAGCCGGGCGCGCCGGTGCAGGCGGTGGCCCGCTCCCAGGGGGAGGCCGGGTCGGTGCGCAGGCCCGCGGCGGCGAGCGCGTCCAGGTCGACGGCCCCCGGCAGCACGACCCCGCGCCACGGGGTGACCCGCAGCTCGTCCACCGCGACCGAGGCGAGCCGGCGCCACTGCTCGGCGGTGGCCCGGCCGAAGCGCAGGCCCACGCAGAGCCCGTACCCGAAGGCGCCGACGGACGGCCGGCGGCCGGACAGCACGGGCAGCGGCCGCGGCGCGAGGCCGAGGCGGGCGGCGAGCAGCGACCCGTCCGGGTCCCCCTCGCGGATCCGCCAGGAGCCGGAGCGCAGCCGGACGAACTCCTCGGCGGCCCGCAGGGCGGCGCCCGGGCCGTCCACCACCGCGGCCTCGGCCGAGCGGCCCAGGCGCAGCAGTACGGCGCCGTCGGGCTGTGCGATCAATGTCACATCGGCGTCGAGCGCGGCGACATCGCCCCGCCCGTCGTCCAGGGCGAACAGGAAGCGGCCCGAGAGTTCGCCCGCCGCCTGGCTGCCGATCAGCAGCTCGTCCAGCTCGCGCACCCACCCGCGCAGGTCCGCGCCGCCGTCCAGCCCGGCCAGCGGGGAGGCGACGATGTTGCGCACCCGGTCGTGCGAGTCGGAGGGCAGCAGCGCGGCGGCGCGCAGCCGGGCCGCCAACTCCGTTCCGGCGTCGGCCGGCAGCCCGCGCAGCTGGACGTTGCCGCGCGAGGTGGTCTCCAGCTCGCCGTCCCCCAGCGCCTCGGCGGCGTCCGCCAGCGCCAGGGCCTGATCCACCGACAGCAGGCCGCCCGGCACCCGGACCCGCGCCAACGCCCCGTCATCGGCGGCATGCAGCCGCAGCGCGCCCGGGCAGGCGTCGTCGCGCCCCCGAGCAGCCCGGACGGGGGCAGGCTCGAAGGGGGTGGGTGAGGGTGACATGGCCGCGAGCATACCGATGATCCGACCGGACGTATGCCCCGCAAACGACGTGACAAGCCTTACTATGACGCCGGGCGGACCTGCTGGTGCGCTCACGCCAGCGACGGCGCACAACTGGAGGAAACCGGTGTGAAACCGGTGCGGTCCCGCCACTGTGACCACGGCTCACCGGCCGTGGGAGCCAGGAACTCCCTGCCGTCCTCAACGCAGCCCGGGGCGCGGACCCCGAGGAAGGCACGCCGTATGCGCACCGTCATGCCCGTTCCCGTCGACCGTCGCGGGAGGGCCGCCGCGTGATCCTGCTTCTGTCGACCTCCGACACCGACCTGCTCTCCGCCCGTGCCAGCGCCGGCCCGGTTCCGTACCGGCTCGGCAATCCGGCCCGGCTCGGCCCCGCCGACCTGCCCGCGCTGCTGGAGGGCACCGACCTGGTGGTGGTCCGGCTGCTCGGCGGCCGGCGCGCCTGGCAGGAGGGCCTGGACGCGCTGCTGGCCGGCCCGCGCCCGGTGATCGTGCTCAGCGGTGAGCAGGCGCCGGACGCCCAGCTGATGGAGCTGTCCACGGTGCCGGCCGGCCTGGCGGCCGAGGCGCACGCGTACCTCGCGCACGGCGGCCCGGCCAACCTGGCCGAGCTGGCGGCCTTCCTCTCCGACACCGTGCTGCTCACCGGCCACGGTTTCGCCGCGCCCGCCTCCGCGCCGGACTGGGGTCCGCTGGAGCGCACCGCGCAGGCGACGCAGGGCCCGCTGGTCGCGGTGCTCTACTACCGCGCCCACCACATGAGCGGGAACACCGCCTTCGTCGAGACGCTCTGCCGGGCGATCGAGGCCAAGGGCGCCCGCGCCCTGCCGCTCTACTGCTCCTCGCTGCGCGGCGCCCCGGTCGAGCTGCTGGCCGAACTCGGCCGCGCCGACGCCATCGTGACCACCGTCCTGGCGGCCGGCGGCACCCGTCCGGCCGACGCCTCGGCGGGCGGTGACGAGGAGGCCTGGGACGCGGGGGCGCTGGCCGCGCTGGACCGGCCGATCCTGCAGGCGCTCTGCCTGACCTGGTCGCGCTCGCAGTGGGAGTCCAGCGACGAGGGCCTCTCCCCGCTGGACACCGCCACCCAGGTCGCGGTGCCGGAGTTCGACGGCCGGCTGATCACCGTGCCGTTCTCCTTCAAGGAGCTGGACGAGGACGGCCTGACCGTCTACGTCGCCGACCCCGAGCGGTCCGCGCGGGTGGCCGGGATCGCGGTCCGGCACGCCCGGCTGCGCTACATCCCGGCCGGCGAGCGGCGGTTGGCGATGGTGCTCTCCGCCTACCCGACCAAGCACGCCCGGGTCGGCAACGCGGTGGGCCTGGACACGCCCGCGAGCGGGGCCCGGCTGCTGCGCCGGCTGCGCGAGGAGGGCTGGGACCTCGGCGAGGGCTTCCCCGGCATGGAGCCCGTCGAGGGCGAGCACGAAGGCGACGCGCTGATCAAGGCGCTGATCGCGGCCGGCGGCTACGACCAGGACTGGCTGACGGAGGATCAGCTCGCCCGCAACCCGGTCCGGATCCCGGCCGCCGACTACCTCCGCTGGTACGCCGAGCTGCCCGAGGCGCTGCGCACCAAGGTCGAGGAGCACTGGGGCCCGGCGCCGGGCGAGCTGTACGTGGACCGCAGCCACAACCCCGACGGCGACCTCGTGCTCGCGGGCCTGCGGGCGGGCAACCTGCTGGTGCTGGTGCAGCCGCCGCGCGGCTTCGGCGCCAACCCGGTGGCGATCTACCACGACCCCGATCTGCCGCCCAGCCACCACTACCTGGCCGCCTACCGGTGGATCGCCGCCGCGCAGGCGGACAACGGCTTCGGCGCGGACGCCATCGTCCACCTGGGCAAGCACGGCAACCTGGAGTGGCTGCCCGGCAAGACCGCCGCGCTCTCCGCCGACTGCGGCCCGGACGCGGCGCTCGGCGACCTGCCGCTGATCTACCCCTTCCTGGTCAACGACCCGGGCGAGGGCACCCAGGCCAAGCGCCGCGCGCACGCCACCCTGGTGGACCACCTGGTGCCGCCGATGGCCCGCGCCGAGAGCTACGGCGACATCGCCCGGCTGGAACAACTCCTGGACGAGCACGCCAACATCGCCGCGATGGACCCGGCCAAGCTGCCGGCCGTCCGGGCGCAGATCTGGACCCTGATCCAGGCCGCCCGCCTGGACCACGACCTCGGCCTGGAGGAGCGCCCCGAGGACGACGGCTTCGACGACTTCCTGCTGCACGTCGACGGCTGGCTCTGCGAGGTGAAGGACGCCCAGATCCGCGACGGGCTGCACGTGCTCGGCCAGGCGCCGGCCGGCACCGACCGGGTCAACCTGGTGCTGGCGATTCTGAGGGCCCGTCAGATCTGGGGCGGCGTCAGCGCGTTGCCCGGCCTGCGCGAGGCGCTCGGACTGGACGAGGCGGCGCTCACGCTCGGCCGCACCGACGCCGTCGAGGCGCAGGCGCGCGAGCTGGTCGAGGCGATGGAGGCGGCCGACTGGAAGCCGGCCGCGGTCGCCGAGGTCGCCGCCGGGCTGCCGCCCGCCGTGGCCGAGGTGCTGGAGTTCGCCGCGCACCAGGTGGTCCCCCGACTGGCGGGCACCACCAACGAGTTGGACGCCGTGGTGCACGCGCTCAAGGGCGGCTTCGTGCCGGCCGGGCCGTCCGGTTCGCCGCTGCGCGGGCTGGTCAACGTGCTGCCGACCGGCCGCAACTTCTACTCCGTGGACCCCAAGGCGGTGCCCAGTCGGCTCGCCTGGGAGACCGGGCAGGCGCTGGCCGAATCGCTGATCGCCCGCTACCGGGCGGACAACGACGGCGCCGTGCCGCCCTCCGTCGGCCTCTCGCTCTGGGGCACCAGCGCGATGCGCACCGCCGGCGACGACATCGCCGAGGCCTTCGCGCTGCTCGGCATCCGCCCGGTCTGGGACGACGCCTCGCGCCGGGTCACCGGCCTGGAGCCGATCCCACTGGCCGAACTCGGCCGCCCGCGCGTCGATGTGACGCTGCGGATCTCCGGCTTCTTCCGCGACGCCTTCCCGCACGTGGTCGCCCTGCTGGACGACGCGGTGCGCCTCGCGGCGGCCCAGGAGGAGCCGGCCGAGGAGAACTTCGTCCGCGCCCACGTACAGGCCGACCTGGCCGAGCACGGGGACGAACGCCGGGCCACCGTCCGGGTGTTCGGCTCCCGGCCGGGCACCTACGGGGCCGGGCTGCTGCAGCTGATCGACAGCCGCGACTGGCGCACCGACGCCGACCTCGCGGAGGTCTACACCGTCTGGGGCGGCTACGCCTACGGGCGCGGCCTGGACGGGCGCCCGGCCCGCGAGGAGATGGAGACCGCCTACAAGCGGATCACGGTGGCGGCCAAGAACACCGACACCCGCGAGCACGACATCGCCGACTCGGACGACTACTTCCAGTACCACGGCGGCATGGTGGCCACCGTCCGGGCGCTGACCGGCTCCTCCCCCGCCGCGTACATCGGCGACTCCACCCGCCCCGAGACGGTCCGCACCCGCACGCTGACCGAGGAGGCGGCGCGCGTCTTCCGCGCCCGGGTGGTCAACCCGCGCTGGATGGAGGCGATGCGCCGGCACGGCTACAAGGGCGCCTTCGAGATGGCCGCCACCGTCGACTACCTCTTCGGCTACGACGCCACCACCGGCGTGGTGGCGGACTGGATGTACGAGCGGCTGACCCAGGAGTACGTGCTGGACCCGGTCAACCGCGAGTTCCTCACCGCGTCCAACCCCTGGGCGCTGCACGGGATCAGCGAGCGCCTGCTGGAGGCCGCCGAGCGCGGCCTGTGGGCCGAGCCGGACCCCGCCCTGCTGGACGAGCTGCGGGCCGCCTTCCTGGAGGCCGAGGGCGACCTGGAGGACGGCCAGGAGAGCTGACGCCGAACAAGCGCCAGGGCGCCGGGTCCCGGTCGGGACCCGGCGCCCTGGCGCGTTTCAGGCCGGCCCCTCCTCGCCCTTGGCGCGGACGGCCCAGCGGCGCTCGACCTTGGCGAACTTCCAGTACCCGAGCGCGCAGGCCCAGACCACCACGAAGAGCGCGGTGATCACATAGCCGGCGTTGTTCAGGCTGATGCCGGAGAGCCAGTTGGTGACCGGGTCGTCCAGGTTCAGCTTGTCGTGCAGCACCGAGACCAGCTCGATGGTGCCGATGAAGAAGGCCACCGCGATGGACAGGCCGGTGATGGTGAGGTTGTAGAAGACCTTGCGCACCGGGTTGGCGAAGGCCCACTGGTAGGCGAAGTTCATGAAGGTGCCGTCGAGGGTGTCGAAGAGGCTCATCCCGCAGGCGAAGAGCAGCGGCAGGCAGAGGATCGCGTACCAGGGCAGCCCGGCCGCGGCCCCCGAACCGGCCATCACCATCAGGGTGACCTCGGTGGCGGTGTCGAAGCCGAGGCCGAAGAGCAGGCCGATCGGGAACATCTGGCCCGGGCGGGTGATCGACTTGGTGAGCCGGCCCAGCAGCCGGTTCATGAAGCCGCGGCTGTCCAGGTGCTTCTCCAGCTCGTGCTCGTCGAACTCGCCCGCGCGCATCGACTTGAAGACCCGGTAGATCCCGGCCAGGGCGACCAGGTTGAGCGCGGCGATCAGATAGAGGAAGGTCCCGGAGATGGTCGTGCCGGCCACCGTGAGCACCTGGTGGGTACGGGAGTTGTCGTCCATCAGGGTGCCGGCCAGGTGGGCGCCGCCGCCGACCAGGGCGGCCATCAGCACCACCATCGAGGAGTGGCCGAGGGCGAACCAGAAGCCCACCGAGACCGGCCGCTTGCCGTCCGCCATCAGCTTGCGGGTGGTGTTGTCGATCGCCGCGATGTGGTCGGCGTCGAAGGCGTGGCGCATCCCCAGCGTGTAGGCGGTGACGCCGAGGCCGACCCCGAAGACCTGGGAGCCGATCGTGTAGTGGTGCGGGGCCACCATCGTCAGCAGCACCCCGAAGGCGGCCAGATGCATCGCGGCGATCACGGCGAGCAGTCCGCCGGTGCGTATCCAGTCCTTGCGCTGCCAGCGGAACGGGCTCGCGGCGGGCGGTAGGACGGCAGTGATTTCGGGCAGGGTCATAGCAGGTTGCAGCCTCTCCAGCACCTCGTGGATGGGGGTCGAGCGGTGCCGTGGCCGGTCTCCTGGCTGACGGGTCGAACGCCCGCGCACCCGGCCTTCCCGGACTCTTGTCCAGTGGCCGCCGCCGGCGGGGCCGACGGTGGTGGTGCGCGAACTTCCCGATCACAGTGGCGAGGGCCGCTCCGGTCTGGGACCCCTGAGGGTCCGTCACCGGTCTTCCCGAACACCACGGCAGAGAACACCGTAGGCGGACGGCCCCGGGATCAGCAAGCGTGCCGCCGTGTCGGGTGCCTCACCCCGCCTTCGGCCGGCGGCGGGGCGCCTCGCCGGGACGGGCCTGGTCAGCGGCCTGGTCAGCGGCCTGGGGCGGGGGCCCGGGGCAGGGTCCGGGTCAGGGTTCCGGGTCCGGGTCAGGGTCCGGGTCCGGGTCAGGGTCCGGGTCCGGGTCAGGAGTTCGCCGGGATGGAGATGAGCAGCCCGCCGGTGGCCAGGTCGCGGACCTCGAAGTGGTTGATGTCGGCCGGGTGGAAGCCCGCGCCGCCGGAGGTGCGCAGTTCCTTGGCGGGCTGGCTGCCGTAGCCGGTGGCGGCGATGTTCCAGCTGGTGACGGTCTGCCGGGCGCCCTGGGCGGAGACGGCGACCAGGTCGCAGTCGCGCGGCCCGCTGACGCCGTCCAGCCGCAGCGTGACGGCGCTGCCCCAGCCCTGGTCGGTCACCCCGACGGTGGCGCTGACGCCGCTCGGGTCGGTGGCGGAGTGCAGCACCGCGGCCTGGGCGGCCGGGGGCGGACCGTCGGCGAGGACCGCGGCGGTCACCGCCGGGCCGCCGATGATCAGCGCCGCCGCGGCGCACGCCAGCGCCAGCCGCCGGGTGCGGGTGCGGCGGCGGGTGCGGGCCACCTGCGCCAGCAGGCCGTCCAGCAGCCGGGGGCCGGGCTCGGGCAGCGGGTCGAGCTCCGGCAGGCCGGCCGCGTACTCGGCCAGCAGCGGCTCCAGCGCGCCGAGCGAGCCGACCTCGTCGGCGCAGCGCGGGCAGCCGGCCAGGTGCGCCCGGAACGCCGTCCGGTCCGCCTCGTCGAGCAGGCCGAGGACGTAGGCGCCGGCGTCGAGGTGCGGGTCCTGGGGGCCCTGCGGGTCATGCGGGCCCGGCCGGCTCTGCGGGTCCTGCGGGTCCTGCGGGTCATCGGAGACCCGGGGCGCGGTCACGACGTCACTCCTCGTTCCTCGAGCGCGAGCCTCAGCGAGCGCAGCGCGTAGAAGACCCGCGACTTCACCGTACCGGCGGGGATGCCCAGTTCGGCGGCCGCCTCGGGCACGGTGCGGCCCTTGAGGTAGGTCTCCACGATCACCTCCCGGTGCGCGTCGCTGAGCGCGCCCAGCGCGTCCGCGATGGTCATCAGCCGTAGCGCCCGGTCGAGTTCGTCCTCGGCCGGCAGCAGTTCCAGCGGTCCGGCGTCGGTCTCCGGCGGCCGGGCGGCGCTGCGCCGGTGGTTGTCGATCACGATCCGGCGCGCCACCGTGACCAGCCACGGCCGCACCGACCCGCTCGCCACCTCCAGCCGGTCCGCGTTGCGCCAGGCGCGGACCAGGGTCTCCTGGACCACGTCCTCGGCGCGCTGGCGGTCGCCGCCCACCAGGTGCAGCACGAAGCCGAAGAGCGGCCCCGCGTGCTCGCGGTAGAGCGCGCGCATCAGCTCCTCGTCCGCGGCGGCCGCGCTGCCGGCCCGGGATTCCTCGGTCACCACGCCATCCTGGCGCACCCGTACCTCCAGGTCGAGCGGCCTCCCCGGCCGCGTGGCGGATTCAGTCGGACTGACAACCCGTCAGTACCCGTAGCCGCCACCGCTCGTGGACGGGCTGGGCGTACTGGGCATAGTGGGCGTACTGGGGGTGGTCTTGGCCGCCGCCTTGCCGCCGGTCGGCGTACTGGCGAACCAGATGCCGCCCACGCCCTGCCCCTGGATGTCGCCGGCCTTGCTGTCGGCGGCGAACCGGTAGAGCGGCCAGCCGTTCAAGGTGAGCTGCTTGCTGCCGTCGGCCCGGGTCACGGTGCCGATCAGGCCGCTGTTGAGCCCGGTCGAGGTGATCTGACTCGGCGCGAGGGCGGGCGGCCAGGTGGTGGCACAGGCCCCGGTGCAGTTGGAGGCGGACGGACTCGCCGTGTCATGGTCGAAGCGGTAGAGCGTATGCCCGTTGCCGTCGGTGACGATCTGGCCGAGGGTGGCATTGTCGGCCGTCTCCAGCGCGGGGCTGCCCACCGCAGCCGGCGGGGACGGCGTACTAGGAGCCGAGGACGCCGGCGCGGGCGTACCGGCCGCACTCGACGCCGAACCGCTCGACGAGGAGCCGCTGGACCCGCAGGCCGTCGCAAAGGCGAGCACGGCCGCCGCCGAGGCCGCCAGCTTTCCGGCTCGGGAGATGCTGCGCATGAGGATGTCTCCCAACGCGATCTGTGATGCCGGCCCGAAGCGCCGTGCTCTCGGACCGAAGCGGCCGCATGCCGCTCCACCGGGGAGTACGCGACCGGCCGCCGGGTCGTTCAATCGCGGATCAGAGCAGAGTCCGCCGGGCGACGGCAACCCACCCGGCAGCGTGCCCTCCGGTGCGCATTCGTGAGTGACACCAATGCGGCCATCCCAGTCGGCCACGGGCTTCGTGTCCGCCGGTGAGCGTCCGGGCCTGATCCGTGCGGAGTGCCACCATCAGCGTTCGGCCGGTAGCTACGATCAGCGCATGACTGACTACGAGACGGAATTCCGCTCCTTGGACGGTACGGCTCTGTTCGGCACGGTCACCCCGTCTCCAACTCATCCAGCGGCCTTGGCGATTCTCGCTCACGGCGCAGGCGTCACACGCGAAGAAGGCGGCTTCTTCTCCAGGTTGGCGGCCGGGCTCGCCGGCGTCGGTATCACCTGTCTGCGGTTCGACCTGCGCGCGCACGGTGCGAGTGGCGGCCGGCCGGCAGACCTGACGATCGCCGCAGTGGCCAACGACATCCGCGCCGCCGGAGATCACCTCACCGAGGTCACCGACCTCCCCGGCCCGGTGCACGTCATCGCGGCGTCGTTCTCCGGTGGCGCCGCCGCGATGCACGCGGCCCGCTATCCCGGGGATGTCGGGCGATTGGTGCTGCTGAACCCGCGCATTGACTACAAGGACAGGTACATCACCGAACGATCCGGCTGGTCGGACAATTACCTGTCCCCGAAGCGCGCGGCCCAACTCGACAAGTCCGGAGCCTTGCCGCGGCAGCCGTTCGAAACCGGCCGAGCGCTCCTCAACGAGATGTTCCATCTGCCGACACCGGAAGCCATCGTCTCGGACGTGCGATGCCCGGCGCTGATCGTCCACGGTACGAAGGACACCTTCGTCGATGTGGAGTTGTCACGCCGGTACGCCCCCTTGTTCGGAGCGGGTACGGGTGCGGAGTTGTACGAACTCGAAGGCGCCCAGCATGGATTCGCCGCCCATGACGATCCCGCGTACGCACATCCGCAGTCTCAGGCATGGCAACGCGAAGTAATCGCCAAGGTGAGCGAGTTCCTCGCCACCTCCTAACCGGCCGCGACGATCAGCAGACGTGCCCGGTCCAGGCCCCGGGAGATCTCATCAGCATGAGCACCGGTCGGCGCTACGACCCCGCGCTTCTCTGGGTGAGCAGCCTCCTCGTCCCCGACGTGGCCGCCCGCGTCCGCTCCGAGTTCGCCGCGGTCCTCGACACGCCAGCCGGTCGCGTCGGCGAACTCATCGCGATCGCCGAGATGTTGCAGGCCGTTTCGCGCGGCTGGTACCCCGAACTCGCGCCTCTGCTCGCCGACCGCGCCGCCGAACTCACGGGCGTCCGGCCGCCCATGGCCACGCCATCGGTTCTCGCTGACTGAACCACGCCTGCGACCGCCGCGCGCGCCGGCTCAGAACCGTCGCTCGCGAGCGGCCGGCCCGGCGGCCCGCACTCCCCCCAGTGCCCCAGTGCGCCGGTGGGTGGCCGGTGCCACGGTCCCACTCGATCGGGTGGTCAATCCACCATGGTCTCCCGCCGGCTCCCGCCGACTCGGCACACTGGCCAACTCGACCAGGTCCGAGCGAAGGAGGTCACCTCTTGGATGCGTCGGCCGAGCAGGACGATCTGCGGATCGTCGAGGAAGGTGACGAGTACACCGCGCAGTTGAAGTCCCTGACGCTCCGGCAGATGGCGCGCAGGCTGCCCCAGCTGACGGGTGGTTCGGTCGCGCTGGCCTGGAAGGTCGACCGGCGATCGACGGTCGGTCTGCTGGGGTGTCAGGTGGTTTCGGGGGTCGCCGAGGCCACCGGGCTGCTGGCGCTGACCGGGGCGATCGGGGCGCTGTTCTCCTCCGGGGACGTGCTCGGGCGGCTGGCGGACCACTGGGCGTCGGTGCTGGTGCTGGCGACCGCGGCCGGGCTGCGCGCGGTACTGGGCATCCTGACGAACTGGCTCTCGAACCGGCTGATCCCGCTGGTCAAGCAGGAGGCCGAGGTGATGTTCCTGGAGGCAGCGGTGAACGTCGAACTCTCGGCCTACGACAATCCCGGGTTCAAGGACCGCAAGGACGCCGCCGAGCGCGGCGCCGACTGGGCCGGCGATCTGTTCGCCGAGGGACAGGAGCTCATCGCGTCGGCGGCCTCGCTGGTGGCCGGTGCCCTGGTGCTGGCCTCCTTCCACCCCGCCCTGCTGCCGCTGCTGGTCCTCGCCAGTCTCCCCCAGGGGTGGGCGCAGGTCCGCTCGGCACGGATCAGCCGCATCGCCTGGACCCAGATGATGAGCCACAGCCGGATGCGGTACACGCTGCGCTGGTTCCTCGCCGACAAGGACACCGCGGACCAGATCCGGACCGGCACCATGGCGCCGTTCCTGATGGGCCGGTTCCGCTCCGTCGCCGAGAAGATGAACCACTCCCAGCGCAAGGCCGCCGACACCGGGTTGCTGATCTCGCTGATCGGCGCGGCGTTCGGCGGTCTGGCCTCGGGCGTCGTCTGGGCGGCGCTGATCTGGCTGCTCGCCACCGGCCGGGTGTCGGCCGCGGCGGGCG
>FTKT01000121.1_pt1 | contig 36107 bp, 30 predicted proteins | sample 1658271 | NCBI WGS metagenome assembly FTKT01 (sample SAMEA3914811, study PRJEB12502) | metagenome | biome: forest; material: soil | place: Canada | collected 2011-08-04 | depth 0.3 m | reverse complement strand
CCGACCGTGATCCAGCGCATCTTCCCCTGCCCCACATCGCTGCGGACCTCGAAGCCGAGGACGTCGCGGTAGAAGGCCACCGCGGCGTCCGGGTCGTCGTGCGGCAGGAAGCTCGTGTGAATGCTGATGTCCATGCCCGTCACGTTAACCCCGGCCCGGAAAGCCGCGCTTCTCGAATCCTGACCGGTCCGGCCGCCGGTTCTCGCGTCGCGAGGCGGCACACCCGCAGCGGGTGTGCCGCCTCGCGTCGCGACGTCTCGTGGTGCCGGGTGTGATGTGGGTGCCCCGAGCCCTCCCTCGCCGTCACGGATCTGCACGCGGTGGTGTGCTGTGCGGTGTGCGCTGTCACCTGTGCGCCGTGCGGAGCTGCATTGTGAGAAGGGGAGTCGAACCCCGCGCTGCTCTTCGCGTGCCAGGAGAGGGTCGGATAGACCGCCGACCCGCGGTGTGTGCACGCCTCCGTGATGGCTACCTGCTCCACATCACCCTGCCGTTCAGTCCAGCAGGTCGACCTCCCAGTTCGTGCGCTGGATCGCCACGTCGATCTCGCGAATCTCGCGCGCCAGCACATCGGCCTGGGCACGCAACTGCGCCACCGGCAGCGCGGCGAGCATCTTCAACTCCGACCGCAACTGCCGTACCGCGCCCCGCTGGTCCCGCCCCGAGGCCGCGTCCGCCGCGGCCGTGACCACCGCGTGGCGCATCCGCAGGACATCCCGCCGGGCGAGAGCGTCGGTGAGCGTGCCCCTGCCGTCGATGACCGCGCTCGCGTTGGTCCGGTTGATCCGGCGGATCAACGACTCCAGGTCGTCCAGCACCACCTCGGACTCGGCCAGCAGCTCCGCGGCATCCTCCGCGGGCTCCTCACCCTCCTGGTACCGGGCGCTCCCCACGATCCGCACCCGCAACTGCTCCACCCGCCGCGTCGCATCCGAACGCTGCGCCAGCGCTTCAGCCAGCTTCACTGCTCCCACCTCCGTCCTGTTCCGGCTTCCGGCCAAGTATGGGGAGACGATCCACAACTCCGCACTCGCATTTCGCGCGCGGGCGACTCTCGTGACCTGGGCCGACGGCGGATCCAGGAAGCGGCGGCCAGCACACAGGCGGGTACAGCCGCCGGGCCGCTCAGGAAACCTCCGGTCGTGCCCAGAGTGACAGGGCGTCCTGGTCCTCATTGAGAGTCAGCCAGGTTCCGTTGCCCAGTGCGCGCGGCTATCCGTGGATCGGCTCGGGGTAGGCGACCGGTCCCAGCGGGCGAAGTGACAGTGCGTCGAGGAGCCAGTGCTGCTTTGTCTCGTCCTCGTCCCAGCTCCGGGTTCCGGCGATGACGGTGTGGGCGTCGACGAATCCGGCGACGTAGTCCCAACTGGGCGAGTCCTCGTCGGCCGGTTCGGTGAGGGATTCGGCGTCCCGTTCCATGACCGGTGCGCCGCTGGGGAACTGATGAAGCACCAGGGTGTCGTCGCTGTGCGGGGTGCTGACGAAGACTCGCCCTGAGCTGTGGATGTCGGTGGGGATGCGGAACCCGTCGCAGATTTCGCTGACGGTCAGTGAGGTTCCGTCCCAGTGGCCGAGGTGGACAGGGGAGCCGTCCTGGCCCTGCGCGGTGCCGAGGAGCATGTGCTTCCCGTCAGGATGCGGGAGGTGCTCGGAGCCGGCGCTTCCGCCTTCGATCCGGGCGCGACCGAGGACCCGGCCGTCCGACGTGTCGAGCACGAGCCACTCCTCGTGGCTGTCGACGGACGGGTCGCCGTGGTCGACGTCGGGCAGCACATGGGCCCAGAGCAGCCGCCCGTCAGCGCTGAGTCGGCAGGAGCCCGAGCCGAATCCGGGGCACGGCGCCGAGCCCTGGTGCTGGTGCATCCGATCACCCCAGCAGCCGTGCTGGTACTCCCAGCGGGTTCGGCCACTGCGTTCGATCGCGCGGATGGAGCGTTGCCCGCACACGACGACGACGAGCGTGCCGTCCGGGGCGGAGGTGTGGACTCCGTGAGTCCACAGCGGCCATGGATTCGGAACGGACGCGAGAGGCGTGGCATCGCCGGCGAGGGCGCGGTCGAGGTCGAAGAGGCTGAGGTCCCCACCGTCACGCAGCAGGACCCGCCGCATCCCCGGCCGGCTGTGGAACGCGAAGCCCTGCGTCACAGCGGAGGCGTCGGGCAGTGCGACGGTGGCTATCAGACGGGCGCGGATCGCCACGTGACCTCCCGGGTCGTCCCTGTTCAGGCGATCACCGTAACGGCTCGCCCGGAGCCTGACCGGAGCCCGGGCCCGGAGCCGGCGCGGAGCGGTGTCGCAGGCGGCCCGGCCCGGGCTGCGACACGGTTGCCGATCCCTGGGGAGCCGGTCGATCGAGGTGTGTCGTTCCCGCTGTTTGGACCTCGTGCCGTCACATCTGCGGCGTAGCCTTCGTGCATGGCAGAGAGCAAGGTCAAGAAGGCCGCGCCGGCGGCGAAGGCGGCAGCTGTGAAGGCGGCCGCCAAGCCGCCGGTGAAGCCGCGTAAGCCCGAGTCGCACCTCGCGATGGTGCGCCGGGCCCGCAAGATCAACCGGGCGTTGGCGGAGGTGTATCCGTACGCGCATCCCGAGCTGGACTTCGAGAACTCGTTCGAGTTGCTGGTGGCCACCGTCCTGTCGGCGCAGACCACCGACCTTCGGGTGAACCAGACCACGCCGGCCCTCTTCGCGAAGTACCCGACTCCCGAGGCGATGGCGGCAGCTGTCCCCGAGGAGTTGGAGGAGGTGATCCGGCCGACCGGGTTCTTCCGGAACAAGGCGAAGTCGCTGATCGGATTGTCCGTCAAGCTCCGGGATGAGTTCGGCGGGGAGGTCCCGGGCCGGCTGGAGGACCTCGTCACGCTGCCAGGGGTGGGGCGCAAGACCGCGAACGTGGTGCTGGGCAATGCGTTCGGGGTGCCCGGGATCACCGTGGACACGCACTTCGGGCGGCTGGCCCGGCGGTTCGGGTGGACGACGCAGGAGGACCCGGTGGTGGTGGAGGCCGCGGTCGCGGAGATCTTTCCGAAGTCGGAGTGGACGATGCTCTCGCACCGGGTGGTCTTCCACGGCCGCCGGGTCTGCCACTCGCGCAAGCCGGCCTGCGGGGCCTGCGCGATCACCGAGCTGTGCCCTTCGTACGGGGAGGGGGAGACCGACCCGGAGAAGGCCCGCAAGCTGTTGAAGTACGAGTTGGGCGGTCAGCCCGGGCAGCGGCTCAAGCCGCCGGCGGACTATCCGGGGAAGCCGGCCGCGCCGGCGGGGGAGAACGGGGAGAGCTGAGTGAAGAGCAGCAGCGGGGCGTCGGCCGCGATCGTCCGGGACGGCCTGCCGGGGTGGCTGCTGCCGGTGCGCGCGGCGGCGGAGACGGTGCGGCCGGAGCAGCTGAGCCGGTTCCTGCCGCCCGCGCAGGGCGGCCGGCACTCCGCCGTCCTGCTGCTGTTCGGCGAGGGGTCGGCGGGGCCGGACCTGCTGCTGATCGAGCGCTCGCACGAACTGCGTTCGCATCCGGGGCAGGTCTCCTTCCCCGGCGGTGCGCTGGACGCGGTGGACGGCGACCCGCAGGGGGCGGGGCCGGTGGCGGCGGCGCTGCGCGAGGCGGCGGAGGAGACCGGGCTGGACCCGGCCGGGGTGCAGGTTTTCGCGGCGCTGCCGGCGCTGTACATCCCGGTCAGCGACTTCGTGGTCACGCCGGTGCTCGGTTGGTGGCGCGAGGAGACCCCGGTGGCGCCGGTGGACCCGGGAGAGACGGGGGCGGTCTTCCGCGTCCCGCTGGCCGAGCTGGCCGACCCGGCCCGTCGCGGCCGCTACCGCCACTCCTCGGGCTTCTCCGGGCCCGCCTTCGAGGTGGCGGACCGGGTCGTCTGGGGTTTCACCGCCGGTGTGATCGACCGGGTGCTGCACCACAGCGGCCTGGAGGTCCCCTGGGACAGCTCCCGCACCGTCGCCCTGGCCGACCGCGCCTAACCTCCACCGCCGCCTCACCGGACGCCGCCGCACCGCAGGCCGCCGCCGTCCGTGCCGGCGCCCGTCCGGGCCGCCGCCCGCGCCCGTCCCGGCCGGTGCCCACGCCCGTCCGGCCCGTCGCCCGCGTCCGTCGGCCCGTCGTCCCGCCCGCCGCCCACGCCCCCAGGGGTACCCGGCCGGGGCTCGGGGCAGGACGGGGTTACCGGGTCCGCTGCCGGGCGGGACCGGGTCCATGGGAGGGTGGCGGGGTGAACGTGCTGGATCTGCTGCTGCTCGCCGCCGCGATCGGATTCGCCGTGTCGGGCTACCGGCAGGGCTTCGTGGTGGGAATTCTCTCTGTGCTGGGCTTCCTCGGAGGCGGGTTGGTGGCGGTGGAACTGCTGCCGCTGCTGCTCAGCCACCTCAGTCCGGGGACGACCGCCTCGGTGGTCGCGGTCATCGTGGTGATCGTCTTCGCCGCGGTCGGCCAGGCGGTCACCACCCAGCTCGGCTGGAAGCTGCGCGGGCGGATCGGCGGCAGCCCGGCCAAGGCGCTGGACGCCTTCGGCGGCTCGGTGGTCAACGTGCTCTCGATGCTGCTGGTGGCCTGGCTGATCGGCTCCGCGCTGGCGGGCACCTCGATGCCGACGGTCTCCAAGCAGGTGCGCACCTCCAGGGTGCTCGCGGGGGTGCAGGACGCGCTGCCCTCGGACGCGCCGAACTGGTTCTCCGACTTCACCAAGGTGCTCTCCCGCAACGGGTTCCCGCAGGTCTTCAACCCCTTCGAGCACGAGCCGATCACCGAGGTGGAGGCCCCGGACCCGGCGCTGGCCGGCAGTCCGGCGCTGGCCAAGGCCCGGCAGAGCCTGGTGAAGGTGGTCGGCACCGCGACCTCCTGCGGCAAGACCCTGGAGGGCAGCGGCTTCGTCTTCGCCCCGCACCGGGTGATGACCAACGCGCACGTGGTCGGCGGCGTGGACGAGCCGACCGTGCAGATCGGCGGCACCGGGCAGCTCTATGACGCCACCGTGGTCCGCTACGACTGGGCGCGCGACATCGCGATCCTGGAGGTGCCGAAGCTCAACGCGCCGGCGCTCGCGTTCGCCGGCGAGGCCAAGACCAACGACAGCGCCATCGTGGCGGGCTTCCCGGAGAACGGGGCGTTCAACGTGCAGCCCGCCCGGATCCGCGGGCGGATCCAGGCCAACGGCCCGGACATCTACCACCGCGGCCAGGTCGTCCGGGACGTCTACTCGGTCCGCTCGCTGGTCCGTCAGGGCAACAGCGGCGGGCCGCTGCTGACCCCCGAGGGCGACGTGTACGGGGTGGTCTTCGCGAAGTCGCTGGACAGCGCGGACACCGGATACGTGCTGACCGCCGCGGAGGTGAAGCCGGACGCGACGGCCGGGGCCACCGCGACCTCCGCCGTGGACACCCAGGGCTGCGCCCTCTGACGACGCCCGCCCGCCGACCGGACGCCCGCTGCCGAAGCCTGGCCGGTGACCGTGCCTGACGGTCCGTCGGAACCGTTTCCGGCGGACCGTCAGTTGATCCTGATAGCGTCTGCCGCGCTCACCCGTACGGCTCAAAGCAGCCGCGACTGCCCCAAGCCGTGGCGCGACCGCCCGGAGCCGTCGCGACTGCCCGAGGCGGCCGAGTGGGGGGCTCTCGAACGGGAGGTCGGACGCTACATGAAGGAGTACGGGCCATGATGGGTCACTCGCACGCGGTCAGTGGCGCGATGCTGTACGCGGGTTCCGCGCCATTTCTGCCGCCGCTGCTGCTGCACACCCACCTGAAGCCGGCCGACATACTGCTCGGCACCGTGCTCTGCGCGGGGGCGGCCCTGCTGCCCGACCTCGACCACCACGACGGGACGATCGCCAACTTCCTCGGCCCGTTCTCCAAGGCGCTCTGCCGCTTCGTCGCGAAGATCTCCGGCGGGCACCGGCACGCCACCCACTCGCTGCTCTTCGTGGCGCTGATGGGCGGCGGCACCTGGGCAGGGGTGAGCTACCTCGGGCGGCCCTTCACGCTGGGCATGACCTTCTTCCTGCTGGCCATGGCCGTGAAGGCGCTGCGGATCCACCTGCCGGGCGAGGGGCACACCACCTGGCTGAGCGTCCTGGTCCTCTCCGGGGTCGGCACCGCGGTGATGGACCTGTGGATGCCCAGCGCGCCGGGCTGGCTGCCGTACGCGGTCGCGCTGGGCACGTTCGCGCACCTGCTGGGCGACAGCCTCACCAAGCGGGGCGCGCCCTGGCTCTGGCCGCACAAGCAGCGCTACGAGATCGTGCTGATCAAGAGCAGCGGCAACGGTGTGGAGACCAAGGTGCTGGTCCCGATCATGACGGTGGCGACCTTCGGCCTGCTCTGGTTCGCGGCCGTGCAGCCCGGGGTCATCGGCTGACGTCGGCGCAGCTGCCGACGGCGTGACGCGGCGCGGGGCTCAGGCCTCGCGCCGCAGTCGCGCGCCGACCCAGCGGGCGCGGCGGCCGAGGATGCGCGGGATGCCCTGCGGGGGGTGTGCCTCGCTCTGGACGCCGCTGTCGGCGTTCGGCGATCTGTCCGGTGATCCGAGGTGCGGGCTGTTCTGCGAGGTGTGGCTGAGGCGCCGTCCGCGGGTCGCGGCGGTGCGGTCGGGCATCCAGGTCATGCAGGATGGATGCCCCTGAGCCGCCGACGGTAATCACCCTCGTGGGGGCGAAATGGCCTATGCCTGGGTCATAGGAACATCTAGTCATATAAAGAGGGTTGACGAGCCGCGACGCGCCGGTCGCGCCGTGCACGCCATGCCAATCGGTGCACCACGTGCCGCCTCGCCACGCTGCCCCTGACGCGTCGCCGGCTAGCGCTTGTGCTCGCCCACCCAGCTCACCAGCTCCGCGCTGAACTCCGCCGGCGCCTCCTCGTGCGGGAAGTGCCCGACGCCGGGCAGCAGCCGCCAGCGGTACGGCGCCTCGACGAACTCGCCCGCGCCCAGCGCCGTCCGGGAGAGCAGCACCGGATCGGCCGCGCCCTGCACGTGCAGGGTGGGCGCCGTCACCGGCTTCCTCATCCGGCGGGCGAACTGGATGCCGTCCGGTCGGGCGATCGAGCGGACCAGCCAGCGGTACGGCTCGATCGAGCAGTGCGCGGTGCTCGGGATCAGCATCGCCCGGCGGTAGTTGTCGACCGCCTCGGCGTCCAGCTGGTTCGGCCCGGTCCAGGCGTTGAGGTAGTCGCCGATCTGGGCGGCGTCCTCCGCGATCAGCCGGCGTTCCGGTATCCAGGGGCGCTGGAAGCCCAGCACGTGGTCGAAGCCCGCCATCTGCCGCCGGTCCTGCAGCAGCGCCCGGCGCAGGTGCCGGGGGTGGGCCGCGGAGACCACGGTCAGGCTCTGGATCACCGACGGACGCATCACGGCGGCCACCCAGGCGAGCGAGCCGCCGGTGTCGTGCCCGACCAGGTGGGCGCTGTGCTCGCCGAGCGAGCGGATCACGCCGGTGATGTCCAGGGCCAGGTTGGTCGGATCGTAGCCGCGCGGGGTGCGGTCGCTGCCGCCCATGCCGCGCAGGTCCAGCGCCACCGCCCGGTAACCCGCTTCGGCCAGCGCGGCCATCTGGTGCCGCCAGGTCCACCAGTACTGCGGCCAGCCGTGCACCAGCAGCACCAGCGGCCCCTCGCCCTGTTCGGCGATGTGGAACCGGGCACCGTTGGCCGCCAGGTCGCGGTGGGTCCACGGGCCCTTGGTCCGGACGTTCCAGCCGAGCGCCCGGCCGGACGCGGCACTCGGGCCCGCGGCGGCGAAGCGGTCGGCCGTCACCTCGGGCTGGTCGGCTGACACGGGTGGCACGGGCGTCTGGTCTAGCGGCATACCGAGAGCGTTTCACACCTGGACCGCGAACAGGGCCCCGGCACTCGTGCGGACTACGGCGGATACCGTAGGCGAGTGCCGGGTCACCCCGTCCCGAAGGGCCGGGCCGGACGGACCTCAGTCCCGGTCGGCCCGCTCCAGCGCGGCGAGCTCGGCGGCGGTGGCCGGCCGCGGACGGGCGTTCTTCAGCACGTCAGCGGTGGCCTGGGCGCCCTCGATGGTGCGGCGCGGCGGCTCGATCTTCTTGAACGAGCGGAAGGCGGCCAGCCCGAGCAGCGCCGCCAGCAGCACGTACGCACCCGCGACGATCAGGAACGACCAACCGAGCGTCAGACCGAGGGCCTGCAGCCCGTACGCCGCCGCGAAGCTGAACATCGGGATCGAGGCCAGCAGGACCACGCCGGCCACCACACCGGAGACGCTGCCCGCCACCCCCCGCATGACGTCCTGTCGGATCTCGGCCTTGGCGAGCGCGATCTCGTCGTGCACCAGGGCCGACAGGTCGGCGGTGGCCGCGGCGAACAGCTGGCCGACCGATCGCTCACCTTCGTAGGGGACGCGGGAGCTGCCGGATGGGCCTGCGGATCCTGCGGACATCTGGTCTTCTCCTCTGCTGAGATTCCGGACAGCTCAGATCATGCCCCTACTGGCCAGTCGGGCACCACTTCGGCCCGCCCGCAGCGGACGGTGTGTCACCCGACCGCCCGGTCCTGCTGGTAGACGTCGGGGATCCCGTCGCCGTCGCTGTCCCGCTCCTCCTCGGCGCACAGTTCGCGGTAGTGCCGGTTGCGCAGCTTGAGCAGCACGGTGGCCGCGGCCGCGCTGACCAGCGAGCCGACCAGGACGGCGGCCTTCGCGCGGTCGACCAGCGCCGAGTCGCCGGAGAAGGCCAGTTCGCTGATCAGCAGGGAGACGGTGAACCCGATGCCGGCCAGCGTGGCGACGGCGAACAGGTCCGCCCATTTCAGCTGCGGGTTGAGTTCGGCCCGGGTGAACCGGGCCGCCAGCCAGGTCCCGCCGAAGACCCCGACCGTCTTGCCGACCAGCAGCCCGAGCACGATGCCCAGCGGCATCACGTGGGTGAACACGTCCCCCAGCGCGCTCGGGGAGATCTTCACCCCGGCGGCGAAGAGCGCGAAGACGGGTACGGCGACGCCGGCCGACAGCGGCCGGACCAGGTGCTCGATGTGCTCGCCGGGGGAGTGCTCCTCGCCCTCCTCCCGGTGGCAGCGCAGCAGCAGGCCCATCGCCACCCCGGCCACCGTGGCGTGCACACCGCTCTCGTGCATCAGCGCCCAGACGAACAGCGCCAACGGGACGTAGAGATACCACCCGCGCACGCCGCGCCGGTGCAGGAACCAGAACAGCACCAGGCCGGCCAGCGAGAGGCCGAGCGCCCAGAACTTGATCCCGGAACTGTAGAAGACCGCGATGATCAGAATGGCGATCAGGTCGTCCACCACGGCGAGGGTGAGCAGGAACGCCCGTAGCGCGGACGGCAGGTGACTGCCCACCACGGCCAGCACGCCGAGCGCGAAGGCGATGTCGGTGGCGGTCGGAATGGCCCAGCCGCCGTGCTCGCCGCCGCCCCCGAGGTTCGTCAGCGCGTAGACGGCGGCGGGCAGCACCACCCCGCTGACCGCGGCGACCACCGGCAGCACGGCCGCACTCGGGCTGCGCAGTTCACCGGCCACGAACTCGCGCTTGAGCTCGATGCCCGCGACGAAGAAGAAGATGCTGAGCAGGCCGTCATTGGCCCAGGTCGCCAGGGAGAGGTCCAGGTGCAGCGGCTTGGACGGCCCGATGGTGTACGCCAGGACGCTCTCGTAGGCGTGCGGCCAGACGTTGGCCCAGACGACGGCGCTGACGGCGGCCAGCAGGAGCAGGACGCCGCCGACGGTCTCGGTGCGCAGAGCGTCCGTCAGATACCGGTGTTCGGGGAGCGGGAGCCGGCCGAGGAACTGACGGCGCGGGGGCTCGTCGCTCGACGGGCCGGCGGCCGACGACTCGGTGGGTGGCGGGCTGGCCACGCGGGGACCTCCTGGGCGCGGGAACGGTGGGTGGACACACCTGTGGTGCAGTGCCGACCAGACTTCCCGGCGCGCCTCGGAGAACTGTCGCGGATCTTGATGCGACTTTGACAGTCTACGGGGTGACGAGAGCCGATATCCGTTTTGTCGCATCTTGCGACAGGTGGGCCTCTCGGCGGTGTACCCCGGCCGGGACGCGCCGGTGGCCGGCGGTCACGGAGCCGGCGACCGCCGGGGGTGAGCACTGGGAGCGGGCACCGGGAGCGGGCACCGGCCTGAGGTCCCGTCGGGTCTGCCCGGCCCGGCCGGCTCGCTTCGGCAAGGCCGGATCCCGCCGACTTTCGCGGCCTGACTGCCCAGCCCCCGAACGGCGTTGAGCGCATGCGCCGGCGCGTCGCCGACCCTATCGTCGGCAGCGTGCCGCCCGCCGACGGGCGGTGTCCCCCGACTGCCTCAGGAGGCTCCCCATGCCCGTTCATGATCCGGCCGATCCGGCCGGGCCCAGCGCGGCGATACCGGCCGACCGAACCGCCGCCCCCTTCGACGGTGTGGGAGGTGGCGAGGGCGCGCAGACCGCGCCGCCCCTGTTACCGACGCGAGCGCAGGACCACCTCCCGGCCGACCGTCCGAGCCGCCGCAGTGCCGACCGACTCCGTGCCGCCACCGGCAGATCCGTCCGCACCCTCGGCCGCTCCCGCCTCGTAGCCGACCAGGCCCGCCTCAGCACCGACCAGGCCCGTGCCATCGCCGACCGGGCCCGTGGCGCCGCCGGATCCCGTGCCACCGCCGACCAGGTCCGCGCCATCACCGGCCGATCGCGCCCCACCGCCGATCGCCGGGGCAGAACCGAGAGCACGACCCTGGAACACCGCCTGCGCCCGCTCTTCCAGGGCCTGCCGCCGGACAGCGGACTGGCGGTCGCCGTGATCCGGGGCGAGGAGCAGGCGGTCGCCTGTCGAGGGTTCGTCGACCCGGCCACCGAGCGCCCGGTCCGGGCCGACACCCGCTTCGAACTCGGATCGATCACCAAGACGTTCACCGCCCTGCTGCTGGCCGAGATGGTGGCCCGTGGCGAGGTCCGGTACGACGATCCGATCGACAAGTACCTGCCGGCCGGCTCGGTCCCCGGCTACCCCAGGGAGCGGCCGATCACCCTGCTGCACCTGGCCACCCACACCTCCGGCCTGCCGCGACTGCCGGTCGGCCTGCTGCCCGGTGCGATGCCGCAGTGGTTCACCCGGCCGTGCGCCACCTTCAACGTGGCGCACCTGCTCAGATCGCTGGCCCGGACCCCGGTGCGCGGCATCCCGGGCTCCCAGGTGCGGTACTCCAGCCTCGGCTGCGGCCTGCTGGGGCTGCTGCTGGAGAACGCGGCGGGGACCCGCTACGAGGATCTGCTGGCCAGTCGGATCTGCGGCCCGCTGGGCCTGGTCGACACCTCCTGCGGGGTCGCCCAGGAGCCCGCCGGCGGGTACCGCCGGGGCCGCCGGGTCCCGTCCTTCCGGTTCCCGGCGCTGCCGGGCGCGGCGGCCCTGCGGTCCAGCGCGGACGACATGCTCCGCTACCTCCAGGCGCACCTGGCCATGGACGCCGTCCCGGGCCGCCTGGGACCGGGGCTCGGCGCGGCTCCGGCCCACGACCTCGCCCAGCCGCCGTACGGCGCGGACACCGCGCTGCGCACCGCGCTGCGGGAGGTCCGCCGTCCCCGGGTGGCGTGGCGGCTGGCCGGGACCCGGATCTGCCTGAGCTGGAAGCAGCGCTCGACCGGCGGGTTCGACCGGACGCCCGAGGGCCTGTTCCCGCCCGAGGCGGCGGGCCCGGGCGGGCGGGGAACGGCCGAACTGGTCTTCCACGAGGGCAGCACACGCGGATTCGTCGCCTTCGCCGGCTTCGACCCGGCCGCGGGTACCGGTCTCGTCGCGATGATCAGCGCCCCGCCGACCAGGCGCCGGCGGTTCCTGCAGACCGCCTACGAGACCCTGCGCGGCCTTGCGCCCGAGCAGCCCGAGCAGGCGGACCAGCCCGACCAGCCCGACCAGCCCGAGCGGCCGGACCGGGCGCAGCCGGCCGTCGAGCAGCCCTTCTGACGCCCCGACAGACGAGACCCGGGGCCGCCTCCGACAAGCGTGGAGGCGGCCCCGGGGTGCGGCGTCGGACGGGTCAGGACTCGCTGCCGGCCGGCGGCAGCTGGGACTGGATCAGGTTCATCACCGAGGAGTCGGCCAGCGTCGTGGTGTCGCCGACCTCGCGGCCCTCCGCGATGTCGCGCAGCAGGCGGCGCATGATCTTGCCGGAGCGGGTCTTCGGCAGCTCGCTGACCACCTTGATCTGCTTCGGCTTGGCGATCGGGCCGAGCACCTTGCCGACGTGGTTGCGCAGCTCGACGATCAGCTCCTCGCTGTCGGTGGCGGTGCCGCGCAGGATCACGAAGGCGACGATCGCCTGGCCGGTGGTGGCGTCGGTCGCGCCGACCACCGCCGACTCGGCCACGGCCGGGTGCCCGACCAGGGCCGACTCCACCTCGGTGGTCGAGATGTTGTGGCCCGACACCAGCATCACGTCGTCCACCCGGCCGAGCAGCCAGATGTCGCCGTCCTCGTCCTTCTTGGCACCGTCACCGGCGAAGTAGCGGCCCGGGAAGCGCGACCAGTAGGTCTCGATGTAGCGCTGGTCGTCGCCCCAGATGGTGCGCAGCATGGACGGCCACGGCTCGGTGAGCACCAGGTAGCCGCCGGAGCCGTTGGGGACCTCGTTGGCCTCGTCGTCCACCACGGTGGCCGCGATGCCGGGCAGGGCGCGCTGGGCGGAGCCCGGCTTGGTCTCGGTGACGCCCGGCAGCGGGCTGATCATCATCGCGCCGGTCTCGGTCTGCCACCAGGTGTCCACGATCGGCGTCTTGCCGGCGCCGATGTGCTCGCGGTACCAGATCCACGCCTCGGGGTTGATCGGCTCGCCGACGCTGCCCAGCACGCGCAGCGAGGACAGGTCGAACTTCGCGGGGATGTCGTCGCCCCACTTCATGAAGGTGCGGATCGCGGTGGGCGCCGTGTAGAGGATGGTGACGCCGTACTTCTGGATGATCTCCCAGAACCGGCCCTGGTGCGGGGTGTCCGGGGTGCCCTCGTAGATGACCTGGGTGGCGCCGTTGGAGAGCGGCCCGTAGACGATGTACGAGTGGCCGGTGACCCAGCCGATGTCGGCCGTGCACCAGTAGACGTCGGTCTCCGGCTTGAGGTCGAAGACCGCGTGGTGGGTGTAGCTGGCCTGGGTGAGGTAGCCGCCCGAGGTGTGCAGGATGCCCTTGGGCTTCCCCGTGGTGCCCGAGGTGTACAGGATGAAGAGCGGGTGCTCGGCGTCGTGCGCCTCGGGGGTGTGCTCGGTGGACTGGCGCCCGGTGATCTCGTGCCACCAGACGTCGCGGCCCTCGGTCCAGGAGACCTCCTGGCCGGTGCGGCGGACCACCAGGACGTGCTCGACCTGCGGGGTCTTGGCGAGCGCCTCGTCGATGGCGGGCTTGAGGGCGGTCGCCTTGCCGCGGCGGTAGCCGCCGTCGGCGGTGATCACCAGCTTGGCGTCGGCGTCCAGGATCCGGGAGGCGACGGCGTCGGCGGAGAAGCCGCCGAAGACCACCGAGTGCGCGGCGCCGATCCGGGCGCAGGCGAGCATCGCGACGACCGCCTCGGCGATCATCGGCAGGTAGATGGCCACCCGGTCGCCCTTGACGACGCCGAGCTCCAGCAGCGCGTTGGCGGCCTGCGAGACCTCGTCCTTGAGCTGCGCGTAGGTGATCGCACGGCTGTCGCCGGGCTCGCCCTCGAACTGGATGGCGACCCGGTCGCCGTTGCCCGCCTCGACGTGGCGGTCGACGCAGTTGTACGCCACGTTGAGCTTGCCGTCGGCGAACCACTTGGCGAACGGCGGGTTCGACCAGTCCAGCGTCTCGGTCGGCTCGACGGCCCAGGTGAGACGGCGTGCCTGCTCGGCCCAGAAACCGAGGCGGTCCTCGGAGGCCTGCGCGTACGCGGCCGCGGTGACGTTGGCCGCGGCGGCGAGCTCCGCCGGCGGGGCGAAGCGCCGTTCCTCCTTGAGCAGGTTGGCCAGGCTCTCGTTGCTCAACGCGAACTCCTCATCGAGTCATTCATGGTGCTTTCTCCCACGGAGGGAAGCTCCAGCTGCTGCGGGACTGTCCTTGCGAGGGGATTGTCCCGTGTGTCCCAGCGCACAGCTCACCAGGCGAAGAGGTCGATTGACAAGAGGACCCGCGAAATTGGTGTAGACCTCTTATCCGGCGGGACCGTCTTTCGGGCGGCGGGCACGGCATCGTGGCAGCGAGCAGCACAGATGGCCGAGCGGCGGCGCGCGGCCGGCCCGCGCCCTCGGCCGCTCGGCCGGGGTGGGCCGCGACGCGAAAATTTCCTGGAAAGAACGCCGCCTCGCCGCTGCGCCGTCACCGGCCCGACGTATTCGCGCGCAGCGGCCAAATCGTGTCATATCAGGCTCTTGACGCTTTGCTGACCTGGTACTCCACTGGAATTACCAGCCCGCTGGGGATCGTCGCAGGCCTGTCCCTCGACGGTCCGAACTGTCGGCCTGCCGTACTCGCACCGCGGTGCTTCGCCGCGTCGCCGTGCCGCCGTCGCGCGGCGGCGCGGTCTCCCGGGGAGGCGGAACGTCGGTGCTGCGGCGCTCCCGGGGAGAACGTGTCATGCCGGAGCCCACTGCCAGTGCCACCCCGTCACCATCATCGTCATCATCATCATCATCGCCGTCGCCGTCCACGTCACCGCGGCCGGGCGACTTCGCCGTCGTCCGGATGGCCGGCGGCGCGGGCCGTCTCATCCGGCTGGGCCAGTGGCTCAACGGGGACGGTTTCGCCGATTTCGAGCACGCCTTCGTCCTGGTCGGGGGCGGTGAGCTGGTGGAGGCCGAGCCCGGCGGGGCCCGGTCGGCGCCGCTCTCCGAATACGACGGCCGGTCGATCCGCTGGTCGACCGGCCGCCTTCAGCTGACGGACGACCAGCGCACCGCGATCGTCGCCGCGGCGCGCGGCTACCTCGGCGTGCCGTACAGCTTCCTCGACTACGCGGCGCTCGCCGCCCACCGGTTCCGGCTGCCGGGCAACTCGCTGGTCAAGGGGTATGTCGCGGACACCAGGCACCAGATCTGCTCCCAGCTGGTCGACCAGTGCTACCGGGACGCCGGAGTCCAGCTCTTCCATGACGGCCGCTGGCCCGGCTATGTGACCCCCGCCGACCTGAACGGGCTGCTGGGGTAGCCGCGGCCCGCGAAACGGACGCACCGTCAGCAGGCTGCCCGCGCAGCCGCCCGGCCGGCCGTCGGACTCGATCCGGCGGCCGGCCCGCTGCGCGCGCCCTTGACAGCGCGGGAAGCCGGGGCCACCATCCACGCTGAGGTTAGGAAACTTTACTAACCCGCGCTCGCTGTTCGTCCCAGCCACCCGCGGCGCTTCCCCCAGAGCGACCGCGGATCCGAAAGGTTGTCATGGACAAGCATCTCCGGTTCGGCGCGCTCACCCTCGCCGCCACCGCCCTGCCGCTCGGCCTGATCGCGGCCGCCGCCTCCCCCGCCCAGGCCGCGACGGCCTTCCCGGCCCACTACTCCGCGCCGTACCTGCAGCTCAGCGCGCAGGACGCCGGCGACCTCGCGGCCGACCGCAAGGCCGGCGGCGGCCAGTACTACACGCTGGCCTTCCTGACGCCCAAGTCGGGCTGCACCCCGATGTGGGAGGACGGCAACGACTCGCTCGGCGCCTTCACCTCGCAGGTCAACGCGTTCCGCTCGGGCGGCGGGAACGTCATCATCTCCTTCGGTGGCGCCTCCGGCGGTGAGCTCGCCCAGACCTGCACCTCGGTCTCCGCCCTCACCGCCGCCTACGCCAACGTGGTGAAGACCTACGGCGTGACCCGGCTCGACTTCGACATCGAGGGCAGCGTGCTGGACGACACCGCCTCCAACTCCCGCCGCGACCAGGCCCTCGCCGCGCTGCAGAAGGCCAACCCCTCGGTGCAGGTGGACTTCACGGTGCCGGTGGACCCGACCGGCCTGGAGTCGAACGCGCTCAACCTGCTCAAGGACGCCAAGAGCAAGGGCGTCAACGTGAACCTGGTCAACATCATGACCATGGACTTCGGCAACGGCCAGAACGCGCTGAACGACGCCGAGTCGGCGGCCAACGCCACCCACGGCCAGCTCGCCGGGATCTACGGCGGCAGCTCGGCCCAGGTCTGGGCGAAGCTCGGGCTGACCCCGATCGCCGGCCGCAACGACGACAACGAGAACTTCACCCAGGCCAACGCCGTCACCCTGGAGAGCTTCGCCGCCTCCAAGGGCGTGCAGGAGCTGGCCTTCTGGGAGGTCGACGGCTACGACAAGGCCACGGGGTACGCCTACTCGAAGATCTTCAACAAGATCACCGGCTGACCCTCGCGGCCTGCTGTCCCGCGCGAGCCCGGCCGGGCTCGCGCGGGACAGAGTGTGACTGCGTGTCAGGCGCGCGGGGTTCAGGCCGCGCTGGCGATCTCGTGGGCCGCGGTGACCGCGCCGAACCGCTTGGTCGCCGGATCGAGGACGTAGACCTGCGCCGTCGCGAAGTCGAAGTACATCCCGACCAGCCGGAGCGTGCCGGCCAGCACGCGCCGCTCCACGGCCGGATTGGCCATCAACTGGTCGAGCTGCTGCACCACGTTGGTGATGCTCAGCTGCTCGACCCGGTCGACCGCCGGCCGGTCCTCGAACTCCGCCGGCACCCGGGCGAGCCGGGCCAGCGCCCCGCGCCCGTTGCGCAGCCAGCGGGCCAGCGGGGTCGGCCTGCCCGGCTCCTCGTGCACGCCGTTGAGCAGGGCCTTCATCGCCCCGCACTCGGAGTGGCCGCACACGGTGATGCTCCGCACCTCCAGCACCTCCACCGCGTACTGCACCGCGGCCGCCACCGAGTCGTCGGCGGCGCCCGGTTCGTGCGGCGCGGGCACCAGGTTGCCGACGTTGCGGACGGTGAAGAGGTCCCCGGGGCCGCTGCTGGTGATCATGCTGGTCACCAGCCGGGAGTCGGCACAGGTCAGGAAGAGCTGCGAGGGCGTCTGCCCTTCGCGGGCCAGCCGCGCGAGTTCGGGGCGCATCAGCGGGGCGGTGTGCTGTTGGAAGCCGCGCAGGCCGTCCAGTAGGCGGCCGTGCGGGTCCGCCTGCTCGTCGACGCGGTGGTGGCCGACCCAGGGCGTCCAGGCGCGGTAGCGCTGCTGGCCCGGGGAGCCGCCGGCCCGCACCGTGCCGTCCGGGTCGAGCACCTCGTCCTCCTGGCGGTCCGTCAGCATCGCCACCCGGCCGCCGCCGGCCAGGTGGGCGGCCCGCCAGGAGTGCAGGGCCTCGTAGGCCGCGTGGTCGAGGAAGGCGCCGTCGTGGCGGAGCGTCACCCGGGAGCCGGCCGGGACCGCGCCGAGCCGCCTGGCCAGCCGGGGCACGATGACGAAGGTCAGCGGACCGTGGGTCTGCACCTGGTAGGAGCCGTCCGGGGCGGCGGTCACGTCCACATGGGCCCGGGTCAGCCGGTAGAGCGCGAACAGGACCGCGGTGGCCCCGCCCAGGGCCACGCCGCGCGGGACGTCGAGCAGCACCACGCCGAGCGTGGTGGCCAGGTAGACCGGGAACTCCCGGTACCGGTGCACCTTGCGGATGTGGGCGAAGCTGACCATCTGGATGCCGACCACCATCACCAGCGCCGCCAGCGCGGCCAGCGGGATCCGCCGCAGGCCGCCGGTCAGCGCCAGCGCAGCGAGCAGCACCCAGACCCCGTGCAGCACGGCCGACCAGCGGGTCCTGGCGCCGGCCCGCAGGTTGGCCGTGCTGCGGACCGCTCCGCCGGCCACCGGCAGGCCGCCGAGCAGCCCGGTCAGCAGATTGGCGAGGCCCTGGCCGCGCAACTCCCGGTCGAGGTCCCCGCTCTGCCCGCTGAGCCGGTCCACCGCGACCGTGCAGAGCAGCGACTCGACGCCGGCCACCGCCGTCACCGTCACCACCGCGCCGAGGATGCCGAGCAGCGAGCCGTGCGGCAGCGCGGCCAGGTCGTGCTCCCGCCAGCTCGGCAACTCGACCCGGGCCAGCTGGAAGTCGCCGGCCACCGCCAGCGCCGTACCCAGGCCGACGGCCGCCAGCGCGGCCGGCACCCGCTGCAACCGGCCGCCGAGCCGGCCGGCCCGGCCGGGGAGCCGGTGCAGCCTCGGCCAGCCGTACAGCACCGCGACGGCCAGCAGCCCGACGGCCAGCGCCGGCGGGTGCGGACCCGACAACTGGGCCGGCAGCGCGGCCAGGTCGGCCGGCACCGAGCCCTGCGGTGAGCCGCCGAGCACCACGTGGAGCTGGGCGATCGCGATGGTGATCCCCACACCGGCGAGCAGTCCGTGCACCACGGCGGGGGAGACCGCCAGCGCCGACCGGCCCAGCCGCAGGGCGCCGAGCAGCAGCTGGAGCAGCCCGGCCGCCATCGTGATGGCGCAGGTGGCCTGCCAGCCGTACCGGCCGATCAGCCCGGCGGTGACCACCGTCAGAGCCGCGGAGGGGCCGCTGACCTGGAGCGGGGTGCCACCCAGCAGTGCGGCCGCGATCCCGCCGACGGCGGCCGCCACCAGGCCCGCGGTCGGCGGGGCCCCGGCGGCCAGGGCGATGCCCAGCGAGAACGGGACGGTGATCAGGAAGACCACTACGGAGGCCCGCAGATCGGCCGCCGCCGGCCGGCGCAGCCGGGGCCGTGACCGCCCGCCGCCGGGCGGGGCGTGGCTGTCACAGGCGCTGTCGGGGGAGGGCGAGGCGAGGTCGAGGGTCATGGCTTCCCGTCTTTCCGGGGGAACGAACGCAGTCAGGTCCGGGGGCGGAACAGGGGGTCGGATCGGCTGTCGTGGGTCGCGACGGTGGGGCGGGATGGCGTGGGCACGTTGTCGACGGGTGGGGTGGCCCGCGAACCATCAGGTGTCCGGCGCACCAAGAGTTGGTAAACCGTGAGTAATGGAAGCTTCGCATGGCGTAAGTATGTGCGGGAGTTCTGGCGCCGAGATTCACCCCTCTGGGCGGCGCGCGGGCCGGTGGCGCGCCGGGTCGGGCGCTCGGGGCGGGCGTTCGGGGCGCGCGTTCGGGCCAAGGGTTCGGGTCAGGCGGTCGTGCGGGGCTGTGTCGGCGGCCGGACAGGCGGAAGGGCCGGTGCGGCAGCCCGGGGTGGGTGATGCCGCACCGGCCCTTGCGAGGGGTCGGCCGCTCTGCGGTGCGGGTGGGTCAGACCCGGGCGCCGGCCTCGACTCCGGCCTCGACCCCCGCCCCGGCCTCGTCGCCGAGGACGAAGTCCGGATCCACCTGGGCGGCCAGGTCGATGCCCGCCTTGGCGTTCCCCCAGCTCACGGCGTTCCGGAGGTGGAACTGCACGGCCTGCTCGGTGTAGCGCCGCTGGTCCCGACCCTCGTGGGCGGCGTCGACCCGGTGCTGCAGCAGTTCCAGGACGGCCCGGTTGGCCGGCTCCAGCGTGCTCAGTGCGGGCGCGCTGCCCTGCTCCAGGCGGCGGACCCACTCCGAGTGGCCGAACACGGTCAGCAGGTCCTCGCCCACCTCGCGCTCCAGGAACGCGCGGTCCTCGGCCCCCTGCACCTTGTTGCCGATCACGTGCAGCGCGACGCCGAAGTCCCGGGCGTACTCCTTGTACTGGCGGTAGACCGAGACGCCCTTGCGGGTCGGCTCGGCGACCAGGAAGGTGAGGTCGAACCGGGTGAAGAGCCCGGAGGCGAAGGAGTCGGACCCGGCGGTCATGTCGGTGACCACGTACTCCTCCCGGCCGTCGACCAGGTGGTTGAGCAGCAACTCCACGGCGCCGACCTTGGAGTGGTAGCAGGCCACCCCGAGATCCTCCTCGGTGAACGCGCCGGTGACCATCAGCCGCACGGAGCCCTCGTCCAGTGCCACCGGCCGAGCGCACGAGGCGTACACCGGGTTCTCCTCGACGATCCGCAGCAGGCGCGAGCCGCGGCCGGGCGGGGTGGTCTTGATCATCGACTCGGCCGAGTCGATCCTCGGGTTGGTCCCGCGCAGGTACTCCTTGATGGCCGGCAGGTGAGCACCGAGGGAGGGCAGGACGTTGGTCTGATCATCAGTCAGCCCGAGTGCCGGACCGAGATGTTGATTGATGTCCGCGTCGACCGCGATGACCGGATGTCCGGCGGCGGCCAGATGGCGGATGAACAGTGCCGACAGCGTGGTCTTGCCGCTGCCGCCCTTGCCGACGAAGGCGATCTTCATCTGGATTCCCGGCTTTCGCTCCGCCGATCGCCCCCGATGGCCGGCGCCGGCAACTTGTTGGTAACCGTTATCGTCACCGATAGCGCTCATGGTAGCCGCGGTTTGCGACGCCATGCCCGGGGGAAGGGAGGATTGCCTCGAACGGGTGATGCCGGGGTTGCTGTGCCGTCAGCTGCGGGGGAGTCGTTACTCTCGGGTAGGTGAGCACTGGAACAGATCCGCTTGCCCCGCTGGCCGAGCTGCCCGGGGTGCCCGAGTCCGTCGCCGAGGTCCGCAAGGCCGTCGACCGGCTGTACGGCCACCGGGTGATGCGGCGCCGCGCGCCCGAGGTCACCTCCGAGGCCGCGCTGCGCGGCGCGCGCGCCTCCGCCGCGCTGGACGGCGCCGACTGGCCGCTGGAGGAGGTGCGCCGGCGCAGCGACTTCAGCGCCGGCCCGCAGGAGCGGACGGTGGGCGGCGCGCTGCGGATCTCCGCCGAGGCGGGTCAGCTGCTGAGCGTCTGGCGGACCTCGCCGCTCCAGGTCCTGGCCCGGCTGCACCTGCTGGCCGCCGGCGACGCCGGTGCCGGTGCGGGCCGGCCCCGGCAGCCCGGTGAGCCGACGGCGGAGCTGTTCCCACTGGACCTCAAGGCCGCGGAGGGCGTGGCCGCCGCCCCCGGCGTGCCGCAGCCGATCCCCTCGGAGGCCGTCGCGACCCTGCCGCCCGCTCCGTCGTCCGAGGAGGCGGCGGCCCGGCTCGACCAGCTCGCGCAGCTGCTGGCGGGCCGCACGGCCGGCGCCGGCGGTGGCGCCCCGGCGCTGGTGGTGGCCGCGGTGGTGCACGGTGAACTGCTCGCCCTGCGGCCGTTCGGGACGCACAACGGTGTGGTCGCCCGGGCCGCCCAGCGGATCGTGCTGATCGCCGAGGGCCTGGACCCCAAGGCCATCTGCCCGGCCGAGGTGGGCCTGGTCGAACTCGGCACGGCCGCCTACCGGCAGGCGCTGGCGGGCTACCTCTCCGGCACGCCGGACGGCCTGGCCCGGTGGATCACGCACTGCGGGTGGGGGCTGCGGCTCGGTGTCCGCGAGAGCACGGCGGTCTGCGAGGCGATGCAGCGCGGAATGGCCTGAGACCCCGGCGGGAGGTGCCCGGACACGGAGTTGCGGCGGCGCCCTGACTACTGGCACCGCCGCTGGTACAACGTCCGGGTGACCATGCGTGCACCGGATATGCCCATCAGGCGGGGATCCTGCCCGTTCGCCTGGTGCGGCGGCCCGTATCGCGGGTCGGCTGCACGTGGGTGCTCGGAGGTTGTACGCGGTCCGTGGGGCCTGAACTGCGGTGTCGGTCTGACCTCTTCGGGTCCTTCCGGGTCTCGCGGGCCGTGAGTCCTTTGTATCTCGGATTGGGGTGAAACGGAACTCGAAGGGCGAATTCTTTACCTTTTGCCCGATTTGGCGGTCCGGCCCGGCAGGCTGTCAGGGCCTTCGAGCTGCCCGTCAGGCCACCATGGCGCGACCGCCGTTCGACGCTCCGCCGGTGGCCCTCCCGCGCTCCCGCAGAACGGACCCTGCCGAGGGGCGCCGTGCCGTTGGGTGAAGCTCTAGGCGGTGGGGCGCCGCCGTTTGGCGAGCTGCCAGACCAGCGCGGCCGTCACCAGGGCCGTGCCGGCGGCGGCCGCCAGGAGCACGGTCCGGCTGGGCGTCCTGAACTCCGGCAGCCGGCGGTGCAGTTCGATCGGGCGGTCGAAGACCAGGATCGGCCAGTCGCGCGCCGTGGCCTCCTTGCGCAGTCCGCGGTCCGGATTGACGGCCGAGGGCCGGCCCACCGCCTCCAGCAGCGGGAGGTCGGTGACGGAGTCGCTGTAGGCGTAGCACTCGGCCAGGTCGTAGCCCTCGGTCCGGGCCAGCTCGCGGATCGCGGCGGCCTTGTTCTCGGCGTAGGCGTAGTACTCGATCTCACCGGTGTAGCGGCCGTCCTCGATCGCCAGCCGGGTGGCGATCACGTGGTCGGCGCCGAGCAGGGCGCCGATGGGTTCGACCACCTCCGCGCCCGAACTGCTCACGATCACCACGTCGCGACCGGCGGCGTGGTGCCACTCGATCAGCGAGGCGGCCTCCTCGTAGATCAGCGGGTCGATCAGCCCGTGCAGCGTCTCGGCGACGATCTCGCGGACCTGCTGGACGTTCCAGCCCCGGGTGAGGGCGGAGAGGTACTCCCGCATCTTCTCCATCTGGTCGTGGTCCGCGCCGCCAACCAGGAAGACGAACTGGGCGTACGCGCTCTTGAGAACGGCCCGACGGTTGATCAGGCCCCCTTGGTAGAACGGCCTACTGAAGGCCAGGGCGCTCGATTTTGCGATGATCGTCTTGTCGAGGTCGAAGAAGGCCGCGGTGCGTGCCGGGCCGGCGAACGGCCACGTGGCGGCCGGCTGCGGATCGGTCGCGGGGTGGGCGGCCGGGGGCTCGGCGTCGCTCTCGGGGGGCAGCCCGGAGGGGCTCCCGGCGAGGTCTGACGCGGCCGTCAGCGCGGCGTCCGGCCCGGAGCCGTCGCCACCGTCGGCGAGGTCGGCGTTCTCGGTGGTGTCCACAGGAACCGAGGATAGATGGCTGTCGCGCGGGGGCCGCCATTCGGTTGATCCACGGGTGTGTTGGTTTGTGTTTCTGGCCGCTCGGGTACACCATGGAAGTCACGGATCGTTCGCGACCGTGCTAACCCGGTCCGGCTCCTCCCCCCCGAGTCGGACTGTGGATAGACGACCCCCGCTCTCCCCCCCCGGCGGGGGTCGTCGCATGTCCGGGGCCCTTTTCCAGGGCCGAGCGGTGTGGCGGGGGTGCTTTTCGAGGGGGCTGGGGCAGGGGATTCAGGCGAGGTCACCGGTTGGGTGAGCCTCGCTTTTTGTTACTCTGCGTAGTCGATTGTGCATGGGCGGGCAGTGGGCGCGGACGGGTCCGCGACGAGCCTCCGACGAGGTCCCGACGACGGCCGGTCCGGGGTCCGGAGAGACGTCAAGCCGAGTCGGCATTCCTCTCACGTACGAGTGGATCGTGTCTGCCGTGTTGACGCGGACTTGTCCACAGCCCCGGGGTTGTCCACAGGGAATCAGCTGGGGGCTGACGAGCCTGCGGTACGGCGGCACGGTAGTGGCCCAGCCGAAGTCACGGCGCGGTTCGACGGGTGAGGTTCGCCCGCCGTCGGCAGCGCGGCGACCAAGGCCACCGCCATCGCCGAGACGGCCGCGCTCTCGCGCACGGCGGCGCCCCGCCCGGGCGCCGCGGTGCCCGACCGCCGGTGCGTCGGCGCGCGTCCCGCCACGGGGAGGCAGCCATGCCGTCACCCATCACCGACCAGTACGGACCAGCACCCGACGATCCCGCGCCCGGCGGCCCCCTCATCCTCACCAAGGACGAGGAGTTGGCCGATCACCTGCTCCGCCTCTGCGCGGCCGCGGGGGCCGACCCGCAGCTCCTCTCCGGGGCCCCACCGCCCCGTCAGCTCTGGGAGAGCGCCCCGCTCGTGCTGGTCGGTGACGACCTGTCCGAGTGCTGTGCCGGCCTCGCCCGGCGCGCCGGGGTGCTCCTGCTCGGCCTGGACCTCGACGACTGCGAGATCTGGGTCCGAGGCGTCCAACTCGGCGCCGAGCAGGTGCTCTTCCTGCCCGACGCGCAGGCCTGGCTGCTCGACCGCATCGCCGACGGCATGGAGGGCGTCGGCACCCCGGCGCTGACCGTCGCGGTGCTCGGCGGGCGAGGCGGGGCCGGCGCCTCCACCCTCGCCTGCGCGCTGGCGATCACCGGGGTCCGGGCGGGCCACCGCACCATGCTGATCGACGCGGACCCGTTGGGCGGCGGGCTCGACGTGCTGCTCGGCGGCGAATCGGCGGGCGGGCTGCGCTGGCCTGATCTGGCCGGCTCCCGGGGCCGGGTGAGCGGCGCCGAGCTCGTCAAGGCGCTGCCGCTGCTGCACAGCCTCAGCACGCTCTCCTGGGATCGCGGCGACTGCCTGACGGTCCCGCCCGAGGCCATGCACAGCGTGCTGGCCGCCGCCCGGCGCCGCGGCGGGCTGGTCGTCCTCGACCTGCCCCGGCATCTCGACCCCGCCGCCGCCCAGGCCTTGGAACAGGCCGACACCGGGCTGCTGGTGGTCCCCGCCGAGCTGCGGGCGGTGGCCGCGGCCGGCCGCGTCGCGGCGGCGGCCCGGATGCGCCTGGCGGACCTGCGGGCGGTGATCCGGCTCCCCGGACCAGTGGGCCTGAGGGGCACCGAGATCGCCCGCGGACTCGGCCTGCCACTGGCCGGCGAACTCCCGGCCGAACCGGGCCTGGCCGCGGACGCCGAGCGAGGAGCCCCACCAGGCGTGAGCGGGCGGGGTCCACTCGCCCGGTTCTGCGCCGCCTATCTCGACGAAGTCATCCCGTCCACCACCCTCGAAGGGGGACCCGCCTCATGAGCAAGCGCGTACTGCCGACCGGACATCCCGCTGAGCGCCGGCAGCCCTGGGGCTCCCGCCCCGGGCGCTCCGGGCGGTCCTCGCCGCCGGTCCGCCGCCGGTTCACCGGAGCCGGAGCCGGAGCCGGGCCGGAGCGGGCCGACCTGATCGACGCGGTCCGCCTGCGGCTCGCCGAGATCGGCGCGGCCCCGACGGCCGGCTCGGTCGCCGCCGCACTGCGGGCCGCCCAGCCCCCGCTGGGCGGCGACGACGTCCTGGACACCGTCCGCACCCTGCGCTCCGAGCTGATCGGAGCCGGTCCGCTCGACCACCTGCTCACCGCGCCGGACGTGACCGACGTGCTGGTCAACGCTCCTGACGAGGTGTGGGTCGACCGGGGCCACGGCCTCACCAGGGAGCCCGGTATCCGCTTCCCGGACGCCGAGGCCGTCCGCCACCTCGCACACCGCCTCGCGGGCTCCGCCGGCCGCCGGCTCGACGACGCCAGGCCCTGGGTTGACGCCCGGCTGTCGGACGGGACCAGACTGCACGCGGTGCTGCCGCCGATCGCGACCGGCTGCACCCACATCTCGCTGCGGATCTGCCGCCCGCGGCCCTTCACCCTGGACGAGTTGGTGGCGGCGGGCGCGCTGCCCGCGGCCGGCGCCGAACTGCTGCGCGGAGTCCTGCGCGCCCGGCTCTCGCTGCTGGTCTCCGGCGGGACCGGGACGGGAAAGACGACGCTCCTCGCGGCGTTGCTCGGGCTGGTCGGCGCGGGCGAACGGATCGTCATCGCCGAGGACTCGGCCGAACTGCGGCCCGCCCACCCGCACGTGGTCCGGCTGCAGAGCAGGCCGCCGAACCAGGAGGGCCTGGGCGAGCTGACCTTGCGGGATCTCGTTCGCCAGGCTCTGCGGATGCGGCCCGACCGCCTGGTGGTGGGCGAGGTCCGGGGGATCGAGGTCCTCGACCTGCTGGCCGCGCTCAACACCGGTCACGAGGGCGGTAGCGGCACCGTGCACGCCAACACGGCGGCCGACGTGCCGGTCAGGCTGGAGGCGCTGGGTTCGATGGCGGGGCTCGACCGGCTCGCCCTGCACAGCCAGCTCAGGGCGGCGCTCGACCTGGTGATCCATCTGGTCCGCGACCCGGCCACCGGGGTTCGCCGGGTGGCCGAGGTCCACACCGTGGTCGGCGATGCGGCGGGGCTGGCCGTGACGGTGCCCGCGGTGGTCTTCACCCCGCGCGGCACGGCCGAGCGGGGAGCAGGGTGGGAGCGCCTGGCGCGGCTCTGCGCCGTGCGCGGGGTCGAGGCGGCCGCTTGGGGCATCCGGTGAGCGGGCGTCAGCAGGAGGCGGTGGCGGTCCTCCTGCTCGGCGTGGTCGCCCTGTCGGCGTGGGCCGCTCTGAACCGGCGGATGTGGGCGCGGCGCCGGGCCCGGCGGGTGCTCGCCGACCTCTGCCGGGGCGGCGGGCCAGCGGCGCTGGCCGGCCGGGTGGTGACGGCGTTGCGGCGCCTCAGGCGCTCCCCGGGCGGGCCGCGACGGCACCAACTGGTCCTGGAATTCCTGCTGCTGCCACTGGGGCTGGGGCTCGGGCAGCTTCTTCGCTCGCCGGTCCCGGTGCTGGCCGCGGCCCTGGCGGTGATCCCGCTGCACCGCCTGCGGGTGCGCCGGGCCACGCTGCGCGAGGCGCGCGGCAGGGCGGCGGCGATCATCGAACTGTGCGCGGCGCTGGCAGGTGAGTTGCGCAGCGGAGCCACGCCGGAGCAGGCGCTGGAGGCCGTCACCGGTCAGGGACGGTCGGCCGGTGCGTCGGCCGGCCGGCTCGGGTCCGAGGCCCTCGCGAGACTGGCCGCGGCTCGGTACGGGGCGGATGTACCCGACGCCTTCCGCCGGCTGGCCGAACTGCCCGGCGGTGGCGGGGCGGCCGCGATCGCGGCCTGCTGGCAGATCACCGTGGAGAGCGGGGGAGGCCTCGCGCAGGGCCTGGACCGGGTGGCCGAGGCGCTGCGCGCGGAACGGGCGCTGGAGGAGGAGATCCAGAGCGAGTTGGCCGGAGCCCGGACCACGGCCGGGCTGCTGGCGGCACTGCCTGCCTTCGGGCTGCTGCTCGGCGGCGCGCTCGGTGCGCAGCCCGTACGGGTCCTGCTGCACACGCCGGTCGGGCTGGGCTGCCTGGGCGCGGGAGCGGTGCTGGAGGCGGTCGGACTGCTCTGGACGGCGCGGATCGTGCGGGGTGCGCAACACCTCGGCGGGCAGGCGGATTCAGGGGTGGGCAGGTCCGTGCGGGGGCGTGGCCGTGGGCGCCGTTTCGGTGCTGGCGTCCGCAGGGAACGTGAGCGTGAGACCGGGCCTGGGTCTGGGAGCCGGGCGGGAGGCGGGCGTGGCGGTACGCCGTGGGCCGGGGCCGATCCGTGGGGGGTGACGCGGTGAAAGGGTTTCTGGGGCCGTATTCGGTCTCTCCCACGATGGTCTCGCTGCTGCCGCTCATGGTGCTCACCGGCTCGGTCGGACTGACCGGCGGAGTGCTGACCTGGTTGGGGCGCTGGTCACGCAGACGCTCGCTGTTGACCCGGGCGGAGCGGTTGGAGTCCGTGTCGTTCGGGCCCGCGGTGGTGGTTCCCGTGGCGGCGGGGGTCGGGCTGGATGGGGTCGGGCAAGTGGGTCTCCCGCAGGGCGGGTTCGGGTCGGGTGGGCTTGGCCGGCGGACCGGGGCTCGGCTCCGCAGGGGCACCGGCCGGCTGAGGCCGGTCCCTGAGCCGACGCCGCGCGCTGGGCGTAGCCGGCGGGGTCGGTCGCGCGCGGAGGTGGTGCCCGCCGGGCTGGTCGGCCTGCTGGTGGGTGCGATGGTCGGCGGCCCGGTCGGTCTCCTGGCCGGTGTGCTGACAGCGGTGGCGGTTCGGTACTGGCTGATGACGGCACGGTCCACGGCAACTCGGGACAGGGAGCGGGAGGCCGCTCGACTGCTCGCCCAACTTCCCTTGACAGCAGAGCTGCTGGCGGCCTGCCTGAGTTCCTCGGCGTCTCCCGCGCAAGCCGTCGCGGTAGTGGCCCGGACGGTCGGCGGCCCGATGCGGGCGCGCCTGGCAGGAGTCTCGGCGGAGTTGCTGCTCGGCGCGCCGCCGGCGCTCTGCTGGGAGCGGGTGGGGAACGAGTGCCCGGCGCTGGCGCCCTTGGCGCGCTGCCTGGTCCGAACCAGCGTCAGCGGCGCTCCACCGGCGGCTTCGCTCGTGGGGCTGGCCCTGACACAGCGGGCGGCGGCCGGTCGGGCGGCACACGCCAGGGTCCGCCGGGCCGGGGTGCTGGCCACGGCTCCCCTGGGGCTCTGTTTCCTGCCCGCGTTCGTGCTGATCGGCATCGTGCCGGTGGTGATGGGGCTGGCGGCGTCCTTCGCGCACCGGCTCTGAGCATTCTGGCGGGCTGTTCGAAAGAGCTGATTGATCATCAATCACCTTAATGGAAAGGATGGATCGGATATGCAGAGCGCATCGATCACTTCTCCTCCCTGCGTTGTGTTCGTTCCCTATCCGCCGCATGACCGAGTGGCGGTGGTGGCCCTGACGGGCACGGCGGAGGCCACCCGGTCGGCCGGTCGGCACGGGCGGTGGCGGGCGGCGTACGAGCAAGCCGAGCGGGGTGTGCACCGGTTCGCGGACTGGTTTGTCGGCTGGTTCGTGGCCGGGTTCGTGGGCGGGTTTGTGGGTCGGTTCGGGGGCAAGCTGGGCGGCTGGTTCAGCCGCCTGGCCGGAACCGGGGCATTCGGTCGGCTCGCGGCAAAGGTGCGGCGCAGGTTCGCGGCCGGGACGGACCTCGGAATGTCGACGGCGGAATATGCGGTCGGAACGGTGGCGGCCTGCGGATTCGCCGCTCTGCTCTACAAGGTTCTGACCGGTGGCGCGGTCACCTCCGCGCTGACGGACCTGGTCAATCGGGCGCTCCATGCGGTCTGAGCGGCCGATCACCCCGACGGCCGCCCGCCGTGACGGCAGTCCGGCCGCCCGATGGCCGGCGGGCGGTCGCGGTCAGGGCCGTGCGGACGGCGTTCGGGACACCGGATATGTCACCGCGGAGACGGCGGTGGTCCTGCCGGCGCTGATCCTGCTGATGGCGATGCTCATCTGGGGCGGGCTGGCCGTGGCCGCTCAGCTGCGCTGCATCGACGCGGCCAGGGTCGGGGCCCGGGCGGCTGCCCGGGGTGACGGCAACGCGGTGGCGCTGGCCCAGGCGATGGCACCGGCCGGCGCCGCCGTGCGGCTGGCCACGGACGGCGCCACGGTCCGGGTACTGGTGGAGGCCGAGTGTCTCGGGCCGGGGCGGCTGGCGTCGGCGCTCTCCGTACGAGTGACCGGGGACGCGACCGCGGCTCGGGAGGATCTGGCGGGGAAGGGGTTCCGATGAGATCGGCAGACACGACCGCGGTCGCAGGTCCGCCGGGCGCGTGCGGCACCCCGGGTACGCCGGGCGCGTGCTGCACCCCGGGTACGCCGAGGGCGAGCGGCATCCTGGGTACCCGGGGAACCCGGGGTTCTCCGGGCACACGCGGCGCCCGGGGAACCCAAGGCACGCCGGGCACACGCGGCACCTTGGACACCCCAGGCGCACGCGGCACCCCAGGTACGCCGGTCCGGGCGGCTTGCCGACCGGCTCTCCGTCCTGCGGCGCGCGGTCCGTACCGCTCCGAACAGGGCTCGGCGACGATCTGGTTGACGGCCCTCGCGATGCTCGGTTGTGCGGTCTTCGGGTTGGCTATGGCGCTGGGCGCGGTGCTGGCGGCCCGGCACCGGGCGGAGTCCGCCGCGGATCTCGCCGCCCTGGCCGCCGCCGACCACCTCCTGCTCGACGCCGACGGAGGGTGCGCGCGGGCGGTGGCCGTCGCGGGCGCGCAGCAGGCCACTGTGGAGTCCTGCACGGTCGACCTGCGGGCGGACAGCGTCGAGGTGGTGGTCCGGGTGCCGGTACGCGGCATCCGGGTGCCGGTGGGCCCGGCTACCGCTCGGGCCCGGGCCGGGCCGGTCTGGTCGTACGCCGATGAGTCCGCCGAAGAGTCCGCAAGCGGGAGCGAGTCGCCAGTGCCGGTGCCGGCATCGATGCCGACGGTGCCGACAGTAGCCGGGCCGGTCCCGCGGCAGCTCGCTCCTCGGCCCCCATCCCCGGCGCCGCCGTCGACCACCCAGCCGCACCCGCACCCGAACTCGCCCCCGAACTCGCCCCCGCCCCCGCACCCGAACCCGTTCCGCTCGTCAGGCCTCCTGCGGAGTCCCGACGCCGCTCGGGGCTCCGGCCAGCAGGACGGTCAGCAGCCGGATCGCCCCCTGCTTGTCCAGCGGATCATTGCCGTTCCCGCACTTGGGCGACTGGACGCACGACGGGCAGCCGCGCTCGCACTCGCAGGCGGCGATGGCGTCGCGGGTGGCGGTGAGCCATTCGACCGCACGGTGGAAGCCGTGCTCGGCGAAGCCGGCGCCGCCCGGATGGCCGTCGTAGACGAAGACCGTCGGCAGCTGGGTGTCCGGGTGCAGCGGTACCGAGACGCCGCCGATGTCCCAGCGGTCGCAGGTCGCGAAGAGCGGGAGCAGGCCGATCGAGGCGTGCTCGGCGGCGTGCGCCGCGCCCGGCAGCTGGTCGAAGGGGATGGTCGCGTCGAGCAGCTGGTCCTCGGTGACGGACCACCAGACGGCCCGGGTGCGCAGGGTTCTGGGCGGCAGGTCGAGCTTGGTCTCGCCCAGGATCTCCCCGGTGGAGATCCGCTTGCGAAGGAACCCGACGACCTGGTTCACCACCTCCACCGAACCGAAGTTGAGCTGCCCCTCGCCCCAGGCGACGGTGCGGTCGGTCGACAGGACCGAGATGGTCGTGGTGTCGCGGGCAGCGGTGGTGTAGGAGGGATTGGCGAGCGCCACCAGGGCCACGGAGGTCTCCAGGTCCAGCTCCTGGACCAGGTAGGTCCGTCCCTGGTGGAGGTGGACCGCCCCGGTGTGCACGGTGGTGTGGGCGGCCGCGGCGTCCACGGTGCCCAGCAGGCGCCCGGTGGATGCCTCGACGATCTGGACCGGGTTTCCGCCGCTGCCGCGCAGGTCGACGGCGTCCACGGCGCGTTCCCGGCGGGTCCAGTACCAGCCCCCGTCGGAGCGTCGGCGCAGCAGTCCCCGCTGCTCCAGCACCGTCAGCAGTTGCGCGGTCGAGGGGCCGAAGAGTTCCAGGTCGGCTTCGCCGAGCGGCAGTTCGGCGGCGGCCGCGCAGAGGTGCGGCGCCAGGACGTGCGGGTTGTCCGGGTCCAGCACGGTGGCCTCCACCGGGCGGGCGAAGAGCGCCTCGGGGTGGTGCACCAGGTAGGTGTCCAGCGGGTCGTCCCGGGCGATCAGTACCGCGAGCGCCCCCTGCGCCTCCCGCCCGGCCCGGCCGGCCTGCTGCCACAGGGAGGCCCGGGTGCCCGGGTAGCCCGCCATCAGGACGGCGTCGAGCCCGGAGACGTCCACGCCGAGTTCCAGCGCGGAGGTGGAGGCGAGGCCGAGCAGCCGGCCGGAGTGCAGATCGCGTTCCAGTGCGCGGCGTTCCTCGGGGAGGTAGCCGCCGCGGTAGGCGGCGACCCGGTTGGCGAGCGCGGGGGTCAGGTTGTCCTGGGCTTGCAGGGCGACCAGCTCGGCGGCCCGGCGGGAGCGGACGAACGCCACCGTCCGGGTGCCGGCCTCCACCAGGTCCGTGAGCAGGTAGGCGGCCTCGGCGGTCGCGGTCCGCCGTACGGGCGCACCGTGCTCGCCGACGTGCTCGGTGAGCGGCGGCTCCCAGAGGGCGAAGACCATCGGCCCGCGCGGGGAGGCGTCATCGGTGACGGCGACGGCGGGCAGCCCGGTGAGGCGTTCGGCCGCCGCGGCCGGCTCCGAGGTGGTCGCGGAGGCCAGCAGGAAGACCGGGTCCGCGCCGTACCTGAGGCAGAGCCGCCGCAGCCGGCGCAGCACCTGGGCGACGTGTGAGCCGAACACCCCGCGGTAGCTGTGGCACTCGTCGATCACCACGTACCGCAGGGCCTTGAGGAAGGAGGACCACCGGGCGTGGGCCGGCAGGATCCCGCGGTGCAGCATGTCCGGGTTGGTCAGGACGTAGGAGGCGTATTGGCGGACCCACTCCCGCTCCTGCGGCGGGGTGTCGCCGTCGTAGAGGGCGGAGCGGACCCGGCTCGGCGCCAGTTCGGCGGCGCGCCGGCGCTGGTCGGCGGCGAGTGCCTTGGTCGGTGCGAGGTAGAGGGCGGTCGCGCCTCGGCCGTTCGGCGCCTCGGTGCCGTCCAGCAGCGCGCTGAGCACCGGTGCGAGGTAGCCGAGCGACTTGCCGGAGGCCGTCCCTGTGGCGATCACCACAGTTTGGCCGGTTTCGACCAGATTCATGGCCTCCGCCTGGTGTGCCCAGGGTTGCGCCACGCCGAGTTCCAGAGCGGCGGCTCGGATCTCCGGCCGGATCGAGTCCGGCCAAGGGGCATGGCGGGCCTGGCGCGCGGGCAGATGCTCCATATGGGTGAGCCGGTCCGAGCGTCCACGACTGGCGGCCAGGGTGGCGAGCAGGGCCTCGGGCGGGCGATGGCTGGGCGGCATGAGGACCCAGTGTGTCACTGGAGTGACGGACAATCGCGGCAAGCCATCGTGCGGGCATGGTGCCAGGTGGTTGAATGAGGCGGTGGCGGCCAGTTGGCCGAGGCCGGCGGCACCTGGGCCGGTTGCTCGACCATGCGGTGGACACCGCGTGGGCGGGGATCGGCAGCCGTGATCGGCCGAGGTCGCCGCTGGCGTGGAACGCAAATGTGACGTAGCAAGGCAAGGTGCTGGAGGTTCCGTGGACCTGTCCCTGTCGACCCGTACAGTCGGCGACCGCACGGTCGTCGAAGTTGGCGGCGAGATTGATGTGTACACCGCCCCCAAGCTGCGTGAGCAGCTGGTCGAGCTCGTCAATGACGGCAGCTATCACCTGGTCGTCGATATGGAGGGCGTCGACTTCCTCGACTCGACCGGTCTGGGCGTCCTGGTGGGCGGTCTGAAGCGCGTCCGGGCGCACGAGGGTTCGCTGCGTCTGGTGTGCACCCAGGAGCGGATCCTCAAGATCTTCCGGATCACGGGTCTGACCAAGGTCTTCCCGATCCACTCCACTGTTGAGGACGCGATCGAGTCGACCGACTGAGTCGGCGTGGTGAGCCGACCGACTGGCCGGACCGATCTGGTCCGCAGCCGGTCGGCTCGCACGGCGGTGTCCGGTGGCACCGTGCCTGATGGCACGGGTGCTCCCGCGCCGCTGTGACATGGCCAATGGGTGCTGGTGTTCGGCACGGTTCGGTTCCGCATCGGAGCGGGGCCGCGTTCTCGGCGGCATCCGGTCCGGTGGAGGTCGCGAGGCGCGTTACCGACAGTCCGTCAGGACTGGTCGGCCGGGCGCCGAACCGCTGGGGCCGTCCCTGTGGGGCGAGGTCCTGCGCCGGAACACTCGACCGTCGCCCGGGCAGAGCGATGCCGCCTCGGGCGTGCTCTCTACCAATCGTGCTGCCTGCCGCGTGGAGGCAGCCTGGCGGTACGCCGTCGGGGCCGCCCCGGGTCGCGGGGAGCGAAGTGGCCGGCGGTAGCCGTCGGCGGAGTGTGTCGGCTGTCCGCGCCGGCGGAGTGTCGGACGTCCACCGGAGTAATCCCGAGGGGGAGAGATGGCAACCGTCGAACTGCGATTCAGCGCGCTTCCCGAGCACGTCCGGACCGCACGTCTGGTGGCCGCGGCGGTGGCCAGACGCGCCGGTGTGGACGAGTCCGTGCTGGACGAGGTCAGGCTGGCGGTCGGCGAGGCGTGTTCCCGCGCGGTCGGCCTGCAGCAGCGCAGCGGGTTGACCGGCGCCGTCCGGGTGGCGTTGACCGACCAGGAGAAGCGTTTCCTCGTCGAGGTGGGTGACGGCGCCGGCGAGCACAGTGACCTGGCGGCCTCCGATGCCGTGGGCGGGTCCGGCGATGGAGCCGACGACACCCTTGGACTCGCCGTGATCACGGGCCTGGTCGAGGACCTGGAGGTCAGCCGCGACGACGAGGGCGGGCTGATCCGGATGAGCTGGCCGGTCACCGGCTGAGAGCCCGGCCGCGACACCACCTGGGCCCGACAGCCTCCTGGCGGCCCAGGCTGCGTTGGCGTGCCGCCACCCCGGCGTGACGGATTCGAGTCCGCCGACCCTGGGCCTGCCCTGACGCATCCACAGGAGCCCCCGGGCCTTGGCCGGGCGCTCTTTGACCCCAGCGGCAAGCCACGCCGCATTCCGGCCGCATGCTGCCCCGGCCGGCCCAGCCGAGCGTGATTCTGGCCCGCTTGGTATCCGGTCGGATAGGCGGAGATGCGGCCTGCACACCCGCTCCCGCGTGCCGTGCCGTGCCGTGCCGTGCCGAGGAGTGTCGCGGAGACGGGGCGCGCGAACGGCCCGTTGCGCCGGGGTCTGCTCCTCGAAGCGTTGTACGGCGCCGGCGTACCCCGATGGGTCGGGCCCGGGGTGGCTGTGGTGGGCTGACGGCCCATGAGACAAGGTTGACAAAATGTTGAAGTAGCGGCTTCTCTGCTGCGGGCGGGTCCGAGAGCGTGGACCGCCTCGACCCGCGGAACCTCGGGTACCGGGCACCCAGTACGGCCGAGCTTCGAGAGAGGTACGGATATGCGGATACGGATCCTCTGGCCGGCCGGCCAGGCCACCGCGACCCTGCGGTCGACCCCGACCAGTGAGGCACTCTGGGCCGCGCTGCCGATCAGCTCCACGGCGAGCACCTGGGGCGCCGAGGTGTACTTCGGCACGCCGCTGAGCGCCGCCCGCGAGGCGGACGCCCAGCAGGTGGTGGAGCCGGGGACGGTCGCGTTCTGGACGGACGGCGACAGTCTGGCCCTCCCGTACGGGCCGACGCCGATCTCGCACGGTGAGGAGTGCCGGCTGGCCGGCCCGTGCAACCTGCTCGGCCTGCTGGACGACGATCCGCAGGTGCTGCGCACGGTGCGCGAGGGCGACCCGATCAGGGTGGAGCGGGCAGTGGAACGGCCGTAGGAGCCCGAGGTCCTGCGCCCAGTGGAGCCCTGGCCCGGGCAGCCGAGAGGAAGCCGAGGGCCCGGCCGCCGGGCAGCCGCGGAGCAGCCCCCGGGCGGCCGCCCGGCGGCCGGGCCGGTGGGGTCGGTATCCGGGTCGGGTAGTTTCACCCGGGACGGTTCGGGGACTTGGACGGAAGGGCTCTCCTGGTGGAGACGCGAGTGTCGGTGGCGGAGCGGAAGCGTACGGGGGCGGGGCGGCGGCTGGTCGCGGTGCCGGTGCTGGGTGTGCTGCTGGCGGCGGGGGCGGTCTCCTGCGCGAGCGACAACAGCGCGCAGCTGGACTCCTGGGCGAAGACCGTCTGCGACGCGATGCGCGACCCGGTGACCCAGTCCCAGTCGGCACTGGACGACACCGGGCAGGTCAAGGACGGTGAGGCCCCGGCCGACCTGCAGAAGCGGCTCTCGGCCGACCTCGGCACGCTGGGTACCGCCAACCAGCAGATCGCGGACGCGATCGACAAGGCCGGCGCCCCCAAGACCACCAACGGGGCCGGCCTGCAGAAGGACGCGGTCAACGAGCTCCACCAGGTGGCCCAGGGCTACCAGGACGTGCGGAAGAAGCTGGACGCGCTGCAGACCGGAGACCAGGCGAAGTTCGCCGACGGGCTGAAGAGCATCGGCGACCAGGTGCAGCAGCTGGCCCAGCTCTCGACCGGTGCGCTCGGGAAGGTGCAGAGCGGGGACCTGGGCAAGGCGATCGCCAAGCAGGCGGGCTGCAAGAGCACGGGCGCGGGCGGTGCCTCCGCGGCCGGCGGCTCGCCGGCCGCCTCGGGTTCGCCTGCTCCGTCGGGTGCGTCGGCTCAGTCGGGCGCCCCCTCGGGCGCGCCGTCCGCCGACGCGGCGGCCTCACCCCCGGCCTCCTCACTGGCCCCGGCCGCACCCTCGTCGGCCGCGCCCTCCTCCGCACCGCCGGCATCCGCCTCACCCTCGGCCACACACAGCTGAGCCGGCCACACAGCTGAGCCGCCCCCACCCCGCCCGCCCAGCCCGGGAGCCGCGCGGTGCGTCACGGGCCGTGGGAGGCGGGACAATGGCGGGGTGACCAAGCTCCCCGTTCCCGACCCCGTCCGCCTGGCCCGCCTGCGCGAGGCGCTGCTCGCCGCCGACTACACCGCGGACGGCTGCCTCGACCTGCTCGGCCCCACCGGTTACGCCGCGCTGGCCCGCAGCGAGGCGGTGCCCGCCCTGCGGGCGACCGGCGGCGGCTCCCCGCTGGAGTCGCTGGTCCGGCTCTTCCTGCTCCAGCAGCCGGTCGGGTACGCCGCCGCGGCGGCCGCGCTGCCGGTCGAGGAGGCGCTGGCGGACGGTTGGCTGGAGCGGGACGGCGGGGAGGTCCGGGCCACCGTCGACGTCCGCCCGTACGCGAACGAGGTGGCCGGGCTGGAGAGCGCGGACGCCTGGGTGGTCTCCGACCTGGGCTGCGCGGTGGGCGGCGCGGGCGGTATCGGCGGGGGTGGCAGCGCCGCGGGGGTGGCGCGCCGGGAGCTGGTGCTGGGCGTGGGCGGCG
>FTKT01457720.1_pt1 | contig 36181 bp, 38 predicted proteins | sample 1658271 | NCBI WGS metagenome assembly FTKT01 (sample SAMEA3914811, study PRJEB12502) | metagenome | biome: forest; material: soil | place: Canada | collected 2011-08-04 | depth 0.3 m | reverse complement strand
GGACGGCCACCGCTTCCCCGGCATGCTCTGGTCCCCTTCGCGCTTTCGCGTCCGGGTAAGCCGGGCGACCTAGGAACACCCCTCCAGTTCCTCCCTATTGAATAGGGGATACGACGAAGCGCCTCACGGCGCACCAGGTAGGTTATGTCGCCGACGTACTTCTGGTTCGGTGCGGCGGCCGTGAAGTCCCGCTGGAGCAGGTCCGGCACCGGCGTCGCGTCGGGTGCGGGGATCGTGGTGCGGACCTTCTTGCGCAGGTGCACCCCCACGATGCCGGACCGGCGCATGAGCCGCTCGACGCGTTTGTGGTTGACCGGTGGGCCCTCGTCCCGCAGCGTCTCGTGGTTGACACCCAGGTCCTTGGCCACCGCGGCGTACGTACGCCCCGGGCTCGCGCGGTACAGCGCGACGGCATCGGCCCGGAACTCAGGGGTGTACTTCGATGTCCCCAACGGGAACTCCTGTCCTACGGATCTTCACGATCCAATGATCAGGGTGTCCTCGATCAAGGGGAAAGCCCCCTCGGCCCGGGCCGCCAGCGCGGGAGCGCAGGTCAGGAGGGAGTCGGTCTCCCGGATCTCGATGCCGGGCGCGAGCCGACGAAGCCGGTCTCGGTCGGCCGCATCCTTCACGACGACGGTGGCAAGCACGGAAACCTCTCTCCAGGGACGGGGGTGTATCGCCCGAACGCCAGGTCGCCTTCGGGTCGGCCGAGCACGACGGTGACGGGGGAGGGGCTGCCGAAGAAGTCGTCGCACGCCGCCTTCACACCCGGCAGGCCGTTCCATGCACGGGGGTTGGCGCCCAGGTCCGCGTAGTCGTCCACGATCAATGCGCCTGCGGCGGTCAAGCGTGGCACGCACGCGGACAGGCTGATGCGGATCGAGTTGTAGTAGTCGCCGTCGAGGTAGGCGAACGCGATCTTCTCGGGCAGCTGGTGAGGGAGGGTCTGCTCGAACCAGCCGGCATGGATCACCGGCTGGCCTCGGCCCCAGCTTCGGTGCAGGGCCTGGACGTCCTCAACCTGGGCGCGGAGGTCGCCGGGTGCGAAGAGCTCCGGGTCGAGCGGGCCCGGTGCGGGCAGGCCCTGGAAGGAGTCGTAGACGTGCACCTCGCGGCTGCGCTGGCCACTGTCGTCCAGGACGGCGCGCATCCACAGGGCCATCGCCCCGCGGTAGCAGCCCAGTTCGACCACCGCTCCAGGTACCTGCTCGGTGGCCAGGCGCCGCAGCTCCTGCTCGATGACGTCCAGACGGTCGGGGTCCAGCGTGTCTGTGTGCTCCGACAGCAGCGAGCCGCGTAGCTCCTCCAGTCCGCTGGTCGGCGTGCTCACCACCGGTCCACCAGGACGTCGCGGCCGGTCGGGTCGGCGATGGCGGCCAGCAGGTGGTCGGTGATGCGGGGCAGCAGGTACCTGTTGGAAAGCTCGGACAGTGGGGTCCATTCGAAGCCGACCTGGTCCGGATCCGGAGGCTCGGAAGCGCGCGGCGTGCTGCTGCCGTTGTCCACGAGCTCGGCGAGGAAGTTGTGCTGCGTCTTGTGAACGTCGCCGAACTCGCCGTTGTAGAAGCCGGGCTGGTACTCCACCACGAACAACTCGCGAACGGCTCGCACGCTGAGTCCCGTTTCGTCGAGGACCTTGCGGGTGACGGCATCCCGAAGGGACTCTCCCTCTCGGGCCTTGCCACCGGGGAGGTTGTAGTGGAATCCGGAGTGGTCCTCGTAGGACATCAGCAGGATGCGGTCCTGGTGGACGATCGCTGCCTTGACGGAGACGCTGATCTGGGGCAGGGGTGTCATGGTGACGGGGTCCTTCCGTCGGGGCCGTCCAGGCCGAAGGCTCGCAGGACGGCGGCGGCTGCTACACGCAGGCGCTGGCGAGGGGGTCGGCGACCTGCAGCAGGTCTTGGACGCCGGCCAGCGGGGTGCCGGTGGCGGTGAAGGACCCGGTCTCGGCGAAGGAGCCGGCGGCGGTGCGCATCGCGGACAGCGCCGCACGGGAGAGCTGGTTGGCGTAGATCGCCAGGGTGAAGCCTGCCTCGGCGAGCTGGTCGAGCGTCAGGTGGGGGAACGCGGTCGGCACGGTGACCAGCGGCGCCGGCCCTGCCCAGGCTGCGGCGAGCGCGAGCGCCTCGCGGCCGGTGGTGTCCTTGGAGTGAATCAGCACCGCGTCCGCGCCGGACTCCACGAAGATCCGTGCGCGGTCGAGGGCGTGCTCCAGGCCGGCGCCGCAGATCAGGGCTTCGGTCCGGGCGATGAGCAACAGATCCGGGCCACCGGCCCGCCGCATTGCGTCGAGCTGCTCACCCATCAGGCCGATACCGGTCAACTGCTGGGTGCGATGCAGGGCGAAGGAGTTGACCTTCGGGTACGCGCTGTCCTCCAGGCAGAGCGCGGCGGCTCCCGCCGGCGCGAGGTCGCCGGCGAAGCGGTGCGCGGTGGCCACCGACCCGCCGGCGTTGTCCACGTCCACGATCACCGGAAGCGCGGATACGCGGCCCACCGCCTGCACCACGGCGGCGAGGTCGCCGGGGCCGAGCACGTTCTCGTCGGGCAGCCCGAGCGCGGCGGAGACCTCCAGGCCCGAGACCCAGAGCGCGTCGAAGCCGTGCTCCGCACCGACCCGGGCAGCGAGCGCGTTGGCCGCGCCGACCGCCCGAAGGGTACGTCGGTCGGTGCGCGCGTTGGCAAGAGCGGCGCGCAGGCCCGAGGCGCGGGTGACGGTGGATGTCACGTGGTCATCTCCTGCTGAGCGTAGGGAGGTTCGGGAAGGAGACCGCGGTCGAGCAGGGCGTTCCAGGCGGTGAGCAGGACGTGAGCTCGCTCCTCACCGGCGTCGAGCACCGCGACCGGGCCGAGACCGGGGAAGGCGTCCGTGGTGGCGCTGACGTGCTGGTAGGTCTCGCGGACCCGCCGCTGGATCTCCAGAACGTCCCAGTCCGGGCGAGTGGCGTCGCCGGCCCGGGCCTGGGCACGCTCCATCGCCGCTTCCTCGTCCAGAGTGAGGACGAGCGTGAGATCCGGGACGAGGGCGGACTCCGCCGAGAGCCGATCGTGGGTGATCTTCGGGTCTTGGTCGTGCTTGACGCTGAAGAACGCGATCTCCGAGAGCAGCCACCGGTCGGCGATGACCGGGCGCTGCGGCAGCGACGGGAGGATCAGCCGCGTGGCGGTCGCGTGTTTGTCTGCGGCGAGCGCCGCCAGGTAGCGGTCGCGGTTGGCCGGGGTGGGACGGTACTTGCCGTCGACCAGGTCCTCGGCCGTGGAGGGGGCGGTGAAGTTGGTGGTGAGGATTGCCAGCGGGGTCACCTGGTAGAGGCCCTGGAAGAGGCGGAACAGACCTCGTCGAAGGGTCGTCTTCCCGGTTCCGTCCAGGCCCTCGATCACGATGTACGGGTATCGGTCCACGTCTACTCCACCTGTCCGGCGCCGGTGCCCCCGGCGTACTTCGTGAACTGCCCGCGCCAGACCATCGAGGTCGCCACCAGGTCGACCAGGCGCAACTCGCCCAGCGCATCGAGCAACCGCGGCATGTCGGGCTCGATGGCGATGGCCGCCGTGACGGCACGGCAGTAGGCCAGCCGCAGGGCGTGGTCTCCATTGGTCTCGGGCGCTCGAAGGTGCTGTTCGAGGGTGCGGGTGACGACGCCCACCGTCACCGCTCGGACCGCGGACTCGATGCTCGACCGGGTGACGGTGCCGGTGACCGGGAGGAGGGTGATGTGGTGGACGCCGAGGTGACGGATCGTCGCGAAGTAGCCGACCCACCAGCCGGATGCCGCGGCGACCGCCTGGGCGCCGGCCCGCAGGGGACCCTCGGCCATGCCCTCCAGCAGCTGAACGGCGACCGCGGTGGCGGTGGCCTCCAGTGGGCTGGGCGGGCCGGCAGGAGTTCCGTGCTGTTGCGGCAGGTCTACCCAGCCGGCGAGACCTGCCGCCCGGACGGCGTCGCGGGCTGCGGGATCGCCCAACCCCACGGGGGCGCCGCCCAGATCGCGCGGGGCGATATCGCCCAGCGCCCAGTCGGGCGGAGAGTCCGGTGCGGCCAGGATGTCGAGCCACGGTCGTAGGTACAGGACCAGGCGCTGGACGTGCAGACCGTCGGCGAGCAGCTGCCACGCGTGCGCCAGGCTCAGGGAGGTGTTGGGTACGGCAAGTCGGTTCGGAGGCACAGTTCTCCTTCTCGGGGTGCTATCCGGTGAGTGGCGGGATTCAAGATGCGGGGCTGGCACGGAAGTTGGGCGTCCTGCGCTGAGTCGCAGTGAACCCCACCCGATGCGGCAGCTGATTCCTCGTGGCGGGACCGCGCGCTGCGGCGGTGCGAGCGCCGAGGACTGATCAGGAGCAACTCGAATGCGGGGATCTCCCGTTCGCTGTCTCCATGCCTTTCAGGGCACACTCGGCCCAGATGACCTTGCCTCCCGCGATCGGGTCCACCCCCATCGCGTCGGAGTACTGGCCAACGAGGTACAGGCCACGACCGCCTACGGCGTCCCACGCCGGCATCTCCCTGGGAATCGAGGGAATCACCGGCGAGCTGTCCTGCATCTCGATACGGACCACGCCCGGACGATGGCTGATGGTCAGGCGGAACGTACCCGCCACGTGGCGGGCGTTGCTGCACAGTTCGCTGGCGATCACGGAGAAGTCCTCCGCCAGTTCGGCGACGCCCCACAGCGCGAGCAGCGCCGCAGATATCCGTCGAACCTCCCTGCCCTGCCCGGGCGCGTAGGTGTCGACGAGCTCGTACGACTCGCGTCGTGCGAGCGAGGGTTCTGCCGCGAGTTCAAGGATGGCCATGGTGTTCTCCAGCGAGCGAGGCGTGCACACACAGCAAGGATGTAGCGCACCGCACCCGCGAGGGTGCTGTGCGTCACAGGGATAGCGTGCTCCCAGATCTGGCGTGCCGTCAAGCACATGACTGGCAAAATGCCAGTTAGCATGCCAGGCATATGAACTACCGTTCACAGTAGGCTTGTCGGGAGCGAGGTCGGGCCGCCTATCCTGGCCCTCGAAGCCGACCAACCTGGGAGAAGAGCGATGGCAGGAGCAGTCCCCGGCAACCCGCTCGCGGCGCGGAGGGCCTTCGGCGTCGAACTCCGGCGCCGCCGTGACGAGGCCGGCCTGACCGCAGAGGACGTCGGCGGCACCATCGGCTGCAGCGCGTCGAAGATCACGCGCATCGAGACCGGCCACCGCAGCGCGAACCCCGAGGACTTCGACGCCCTGATGGAGCTTTACCGGGTCGCGGAGGACGACTACGCACACCTGCACGATCTCTTCAAGCAGGGTCGGCGGCGTACGAAGATGTGGTGGCACGCCTTCGGCGACGTGCTCAGCACCAACTACGCCCACTTCCTGGGCTACGAGCACGAAGCCGTGAGTACCTTCGAGTACCAGGTGGTCTACATCCCTGCCCTGCTCCAGACCGAGGCGTACGCCCGAGCCGTCACCGCGGTGGGCTTCGCCGCCCTCGGCCCGGACCAGATCGACAGCCTCGTCGAGGTCAGGATGCGGCGCCAGCGACGCATCCACGAGGACGAACCTCTGAGGTTCAGCGGGGTGATCACCCAGGCCGCTCTGGAGTTCCAAGTCGGCGGACCCGAGGCCCACCTGGCGCAGCTGCGCCACCTGCGTGAGGCCATGAAACTGCCCAATATCAGCCTTCGGGTGATCCCATTCAGCAAAGGCGCGGACGGTACTCAACCCGGAGCGTTCAGCATCTTCGACTTCGCCGGCCAGGACACCCCCGCTGCGGCGTTCGCCGAGACCGTGACTGGTAACGTCTTCATCGAAGATGCACTGGGTTTGCGACGACTCAACCGTCTGGCTGACTACCTCGTCGGCGCAGCACTCAGCGCTGAACAGAGCGTCGAGCTCATCGAGCAAACCGAGAGAAAACTGGCATCGACATGATCAACCCGACCGACCTGTACGCCGCTTCGCTCGACGGTGCCGGTTGGCACAAGAGCAGCTACACGGGCAACAACGGCCAGTGCGTGGAGATCGCGCAGATCCCGGCCCTGCCGGCGGTCGCCATCCGGGACTCGAAGAACCTCGACGTTCCGCCCCTCCGCGTGTCGAAGCCTGCGCTGCGCCTCTTCGTCGACGCCCTGGCCTCCGGCGCGCTGGTCGAGGCATGACGCTCGCAGTCGCCAAGGCGGAGCTGTACGCCCGCGACCTCGCCGGTGTCGCCTGGTACGTCGCACCCGGCAGCGATCCGGTGGACCGCGTCGAGGTGGCCATCCTCGATGACGGGGCCGTGGCGATGCGGCGCCCCGAGGATCCGGCGGGGACGATCTTGCGTTACACGCCAGAAGAATGGGACGCCTTCACCCGTGGCGTGCGGGACGGCGAGTTCGACGGCGATGTGGCCGGGTAGCCTCGCCGCTGACGTGACCAATTCTCAGGAGCAGTGGCCACTGGGTGGCCACTGCGACGCATACGTGACCACAAGACCTGTGCGCCTGTGGGGTGTACGGCTCGCCTGTCCCTCGTGTGGGCAACAGACGAGCCGTCTTCCATGTCCGCAGCCCTCCCGTATATAGTCCGCCAGCGAACACTGGCAGACCTGGCCGCCGAGATCGGCACCTCAGCCCGCTATCTCGGCCAGCGGGCCAGGAAGATGGGAATCCCCATTCGGACCTGGGCAGGCACTCCTTCCGTCAGGAACCGCCGGTTCGAGCTTCACCACCTTCGTTCCGCACAGGCCATGCTCGCCGCTACTGAACATGAATGGGTGATGTCGGGGAGCATGGGGTACCCCGAACCGCTCCACCGATGGCTGGCGCGGCAAGATGAGCGCGTGACAGAGAGCGAAGCGGATCTACTGGTGTTGCTGCGCCAGCTCGATGATCCCGAATGGCTGGAGTGGCCGGAGCAGTACAACCGCGGCGAGGCCGCAGCCCACTTCAGCGGTCTGGTCACCCGACTGGAAGGCGATTTCGCAGCTCGCTGCACGGCTGAGCAGGACACCCAGGACTCCAGCGAGTACGGTCGCGTCGTCGTGCCCGCAGACGCGACCGTATGCGGGACCCGGATCGTCGTCTGCGTGAGCAAGTTCGGCTCACTGGCGCTGGTCTGCGCGGACAACCCGGGGGCCTTCTTCGGGACGGAGGACGCCCAAGCCGAGGGAGAGCTGGACGGCGCTGACCTCGGTAAGGTCAACCGGGCGTTGGTCGAGCTCGGCTATGTAGTGGCTGCCGAGGAACTGTTGGAGAGCGACTACGACGGACCGAGCCAACTACCCCGACGCCTTCAGCGCCCTACCTGGTGGGACCGCTTCTTCGGCTTCTTCTAGCGATCGGGCCGACAGGGTCAGGCCCGTGCCGGCCAGGCAGCCGTCGATGACCTCCGGCCGGTACTGCAGCATCTTGAGTTTGCGTTTCACGGCGCGGGTGATCTGACCGAGGTCAGCGGCAGCCGGGTCGCCGATGTCGCGTTTGACCAGGGGCCAGACACCCTCCTGCGGGTTGAGGTCCGGGAGCGTATGTCGGCAGTTGGAACACGGTGAGCCAGTCGGTGTTGGCCTCGAAGAACTCCCGTAGTGGCTCGACCAGGTGCATTCGCAGGTTGTCCCACACGAGGACGATCGAGCCGCCGAGCTGCGTGTGGGGGCGGATGACCAGGTCGCGGTAGGCCTTCCAGCCGAAGCCCTTCGGTTCGTCCTTGCGGCCCCGGTACTTGCGGATCGCGTAGATCAGCCGGGACCGTTCGCCGGGCTTGTAGCAGGTCATCCCCGCCATGGAGACGCGGCCCGAGCCACGTCCGCGCACGCGGACGACCGGGGTGCTGTCCTTGTGGCCCCAGGTTCTGGCGCGCGGCGGCGTCATCGACTGGCCGGCTTCGTCCTCGAAGACCACCCAGCCGCTGTTCGCCGCCGCGGTGCTCTTACCCGCGGCCAGACCTCCTGCTTCCACAGCTCCACCACAGCGCCATTGCGTTCGATCGCGCGTCGGGCGGGCTGCTGCCAGGACCAGCCGTGCCGCCGTAGCAGCCGCCATGTGCCCTCCACGGTGTACGAGACATGGAACAGGCGGTCGATCAGCGTCTTCACCCGCATCTGCCCAGGCAGGATGGACCGGCCACCAATGACCGCCGGTCGTTGCGTCGCCAGGCCTGGTCAACGTTCCTCCGTTGCATCACACTTGCCCACGTCCGGGTGGCAACGGCCCGTTCGCGCTCGCTGATCCGACCGCGGATTCAGCAACCGGGAGACATCGGGGGATACATGAGGATCGACCCAGAGCCGGGAACGGTCATCGCGGATCGCTACCGTCTGGTGAAGGTGCTCGGAGCCGGCGGGGCGGGGCGAATCTGGTTGGCGCAAGACCTGGAACTCCACGACATGTTCGTAGCTTTGAAGGAGGTTCGACTCCCGTTCGCTCCGAGCGAGGCCCTGTACCGCCGTCATCTCGAACGGTCGCAGCGAGAGGCCCGGAACGCCCAGAAGCTGCGCGACCACCCGAACATCGTGACCGTCTACGACTTCCTGATTGTGCACGAAGTTCCTTGGATCGTCATGCAGTTCATCAGCGGTCGCTCTCTCTACGATACCCTGGCCGACGGGCCGCTACCGGTAGGCACCGTCAAACGCATCGCCGCCGCGTTACTCGATGCGCTCGAAGCCGCACACGACGAGAAGATCGTGCACCGGGACGTCAAGCCCGCCAACATCATGTTCGCCGAGGACGGGGCGGTGCTGCTCACCGACTTCGGCATCGCACACTTCCAACCCGAAAATGGCCTGACGACCACGGGCATGATCATCGGGTCGGCCGAGTACATGGCGCCTGAACGGGCCCGTGGCGAGGAGGGGGGACCGGAGAGCGACCTGTTCTCGCTCGGGGTGACCCTCTATCACGCGCTCGAAGGAATCTCACCGTTCCGGCGGGACAGTCCCCTCGGAGCGCTCCACGCGGTGGTCGGCGAGGAGGCCCTGCCGCCACGGCACGCCGAGTGGATGGGCCCGCTGATCACCCAGCTGATGGCCAAAAACCCGGGAGATCGGCCAACTATCGCCAAGGCGCGCGGCCTGCTCAACGAGCCGACCACAATCGTCCTGCCGCCGCATGCTCCTACCGCCGTCGTGCCGAAGCCAAAGCCGGGATCCTCGCCGCGATCCGCACCTGCAGCGAGGCCGAAGCCAAAACCCAAGGAGGTGACGCCTAATCAAAGTCAGGCCATGGCCGCCATTGTCCTCGTCTTGGCCCTCCTCGCCGCCGGCGTCGTCGCGCTGTACCACGGCAACCTGGGCTTCGCCACGTACGTGACGGACAACTTGGGGCTGTCCGACGACGCTACCTCCGCGCAGAAGGGCGACTGTTTGCACCAGGACCCCAAGCACGGTTGGGTGAAGGTGCCTTGCTTCTCGGCATCCGCCGACCGCAAGGTGCTCTGGCAGACCTTCGCTGCCGCCCCGGGAAACCCCTGTATTGCCGTCACGGGTTGGGACAGCCTCACCGACAGTGCCATCCAGGCCGGCCCTGCTGGGCAGCAAGTCGAGCTCTGCACCGCGCCCTTGGGGCAGAACACTGGCCAAAGCCCCACACCGCCCCCGGTTCCCACCACCCCCACCTCAGACACCCCGCACACGCCATTCACCTACGCTCCGCCGAGCTACAGCACACCCACGCCTCACTTCGACCCGCGCTCGCTCGACAATGCTCAGACCGATCAGACCCCGCTGACCAGTGACGCCTTGCTGCCGAACTCTTTCACCGATTCGAAAGGCGTGGTCTACACCATAACCAGCGGCGGGCTGCAGAGCTGCCTGACCAGTCATGAGAACCAGGACGTACAGACTGTGTTGCGCAACGGCAGTTGCGTGAACCAGGTCGTAGGGACCTACACCGACTCGCAGACACACATCCTGGTGGACGTCCTCGTGGAGCCGATGGCAGACACTTCGACTGCCATTGCGGGCCACAATACCCTCACCAGCGCAACCAGTAATGCCTGGGGCATCTGGTGTCCACGAACCGGTGCCGGCTCCAAACTCTGCGACGACAACGAAAATACAAGCCGAGCGACCCAATCCGGCTACATCACCAACCACCACCGCTACCTGATCCACTCTTGGGCCCTCTACACCAGCTTGACCACCGACGGGAGCGTCGAGCCCTGGACGAACGCCGCCGCCAGCGCTGCCGTCGACGCTGCGGGCCCGCAGAACTACCAGGGCAACCAGTACTGAGCGGTGGAAATTCGAGGGGGAGTCCGGTTCCGGTAAAGAAGCCGTAGAGGCTGTCAGCGCGGCACGGCAGTCGGTTGAGTCGGTCGAGGGTGATGGCGAGCCAGGCGGCGTCGCCGTTGTGGGCGTGAGCCGGTCGACGCTCGGGGTGGGCATGCTGTGCCAGATGGACGGCATGGCCGAATGGCAGTCGCGTCTCCTCGACTCGGTCTACCCGGTGGTGTTCGTGGACGCTATCAACGTGAAGGTCCGAGGCGACCAGGTCGCCAACCGGCCTGTCTATGTGGCTTTGGCCGTCACGGTCGAGGGGACCCGGGACGTCCTGGGGGTCTGGGCCGGCGACGGCGGTGAGGGCGCCGAACACTGGCTGCAGGTGTTCACCGAGTTGAAGAACCGCGGCGTCGATGACGTGCTGATGCTGGTCTGCGACGGCCTCAAGGGCCTGCCCGATGCCGTCGCGGCGGTCTGGCATCGAACGGTTGTCCGGACGTGCATCGTCCATCTCCCGCGGAACAGCTTCCGCTACGCGTCCCGGGCTGGCTGGGACAAGAGGGCCAAGGCCCTGCGGCCGGTCTACACCGCGCCCAGCGAGGCAGCGGCCACCGAACGATTCCTGGAGTTCAGCGAGGTCCGGGGCGCCAAGTATCCAGCGGTGATCAAGTTGTGGTCCGACGCCTGGGCAGAGTTCGTGCCCTTCCTGGCCTTCGACGTGGAGATCCGGAAGGTGATCTGCTCGACGAACGCGATCGAGTCAGTCAACGCGCGGATCCGCAGGGCGGTGCGGGCCCGGGGGCACTTCCCGAACCCGCAGGCAGCCCTCAAGTGCGTCTACATGGCGCTGATGTCGCTCGACCCGACCGGCAACGGCCGCAAGCGCTGGAAGGCCCCGTTGAACGCCTTCGCGGTCGCCTTCGAAGGTCGCATGCCCACCGACATCAAGTAACCATCCAAAAGGTTAGATCCGCCGTTAAGTTGACACACCCCCGGAAGGCAAAAAGTCCTGGTTGAGATGAATCTCAACCAGGACTTTCCTGATCCCCGTGGGGTATCAGTCGGTCGGTGTCCGAGGGGGGACTTGAACCCCCACGCCCGATAAAGGGCACTAGCACCTCAAGCTAGCGCGTCTGCCATTCCGCCACCCGGACAGGGTGTGTGCTCTGGGGTTTTTCTCTCTGTCCCCTCGGCGACAGAGAGAACACTACCAGGCGTTCGGAGTGCTTCTCACCTGCCTTTCTGCTGGTCCGGGCGGCGGGGTCGAGGTGCGGGGGGAGAGGTGGCGGCGGACGATCGCAGAGGGGGTGGTGAGCCGGACGGGTGGCGAGTGGAGGAGGGCACGATGGTGCGCAGGTCGCGGGAGCAGGGGCGCGGGCAGGTGGGGGTGGAGGAGCGGTTGAGTCGGCGGTTCGGGCTGTTGGCGGTGCTCGGGGTGGTGCTGGTGGCGGCGGCGCTGTTCGGGCTGCTGTACACGGCGTTCGCGACGCTCACCAGCGTGCTGCTCTTCGGGTGGCTGCTGTTGATCGGTGGTGGGGTGGGGCTGGTGCACGCGGTGCAGGCGCGGGACGGCAGCTTCTTCTGGCTGGGGACGGCGGTGGCGGCGCTGAACATCGCGGCGGGGGTGGTGATGGTGGTGCGTCCGCAGGCGGCGGCGGAGGGGCTGACGATGTTCGCGGCGCTGCTGTTCCTGAGCGCGGGCGCGTTCCGGCTGGTGGGCGGGGTGGTGGTGCGGGGGCCGCAGTTGGGGTGGACGCTCTTCCTGGGGGTGCTGGACCTGCTGATCGGGATTCTGGTGCTCTCGAACTGGCCGAGCAGTTCGCGCTACACGCTGGGGCTGTTCTTCTCGCTCTCGCTGCTCTTCGACGGCCTGGCGCTGATCAGTACCGGGGTGGGTGCGCGCAGGGTGATCGGGATGGTGGGCGAGGCTCGTGAGGCGGGGGTGGCGTCGAGCGACGGGGCGCTTGGAGGAACCTCCGGGAGCATGAACGATCCTGCTACACCGGCGAAGGAACTCCGCGAGTAGACCGACTGAAGGAGACCGTTTTCGATCGGAACCGGTCTGACCGGATCAAGTTCTTCGTCCCCACCCGGGGATTCCGGCGGCTCTCCTAGCCTCTGGAGACCAAGGGGAGCCCTGAACGGAACGCCCCGTTCCCGAAAGGCCGGCGAGTGCCGGCGACGCCTCCCGAGTCCTGCGCGAAGGGTGGCACGACGTGGAACAGACCAGCGGGGCGCGGCCGGCGCTGACGATTCCGGAGATCCTCGGATGCGACGCGAACCGGGCCGTGCGGGCGGTGGCGACGGATGGCAGCGGTGGCGGCAGCGGTGATGGCGGGACGCCCGGCGAGGGCCGCTGGCGGATCGTCGCGGTCGCGCACGAGGCCTCCGTCCCGCAGGTCAGACACGCGGTCCGGGACCTGCTGCGCGCTCAGGGCATCAGCGGTCCGCGCTATGAGGAGGTGGCCGACGGCCTGCTGCTCATCGTCTCCGAGCTGGTGACCAACGCCGTCACGCACGCCGCGCTGCTCTCGCCGCAGGTGTCCACCGAGGTGGTGATCGGGGACGGGCGGGTCCGGGTCGCGGTGGAGGACGGGCACCCGTACCGGCCCAAGGCCGTGCAGAGCGATCACGGGCAGACCGGCGGCCGCGGGCTGATGCTGGTCAAGAGCATCGCGCTGGAGGCGGGCGGCGCCTGTGACGTGGAGCGGACCGGGGACGGCGGCAAGGTGATCTGGGCTTCGCTGCCACTACCACTACCACTGCCGCTTCCCTCGCCGGCAGAGACCGACGAGGGCAGCGGCAGTACGCAGCAGTAGCGGTAAACCCCCTACCAGTCCCGCCCGGCGATCTCCCTGATCCCGGGCAGCGCGGCCTCGAAGACGGTGTTGAACCAGACCGAGAACGGCCGCTCCGCCTGCAGCTCCTTGAGCTCCTGCGCCGTCACGAAGCGGGTGTCGTCGACCTCCGCCGGGGCGGGGTTCGGTTCGGCGGTGATCAGCCCCACGAAGAGGTGGTTCCACTCGCGCTCGATCAGCCCGGACGCTTCGTCCGGCAGGTCGTAGCGGACCGTCCCGGCCTCGCAGAGCAGCGCCGGGGCCGTGCCCAGCTCCTCCGCCGTGCGCCGTGCGGCGGCGACGAAGGGCAGTTCGTCCGGGTAGGGGTGGCCGCAGCAGGTGTTCGACCAGACGCCGGGGGAGTGGTACTTGCCCAGTGCGCGGCGCTGCAGCAGCATTCGTCCCTGCCGGTCGAAGAGGAAGACCGAGAACGCCCGGTGCAGCCGGCCGGGCGCCTGGTGGGCCCAGTGCTTCTCCGCCGTGCCGATGGTGACGCCCGCGTCGTCCACCAGTTCCAGCAGGATCTCCGTACCGCCCGGGACGTCCGCTCTGCCCAGGACGTCCGCACCGGCCGCGCTGCGAGCACTGGCCGGCTGGTCGTCGGCCGGCTGGTCGCCTGCGCGGTCGGCCAGGCTGTCCGCGAGGCTCGCGGGCTGGGTCGGACTGGTCGGTCGGCTCTCGGGCATTTGGCCTCTTTCGGCACAAGGGACCGGCCCCGGCACCCGGGTGCGCACCTCGGGCCGGTCCCGGTCCAGCGGACGGCAGCGCGCCCTCGGTGCGAGCTGCTCCGGGCACCGGTGGGCGCCGGAGCCCCAGTCTGCCGTATGCCCGGGCCGGTCGGACGAATTCCGGGCAGCGCCACGGTGTCAGGCCGCGCGCACGCCCCGCGATCCGTACGTACGAGCGGATCTCCGTCCCCACTCGCACGGGCGGGCGAATGACGGTGGTCCGCCCGGGGTCGTTCGGGCTGGTCGCGGTGGTCGCCTACCATCACTTACGACACCGTGACCGCTCCGACGCCGCAGTGCGACGTGAGCGTGTCCGGCCCGCAGGAGCGCCACGACGAAACTGGAGACCCCGCATGATCGGCCTCGTTCTGGCGGCCGGAGCCGGCCGCCGGCTCCGTCCGTACACCGACACCCTTCCCAAGGCGTTGGTCCCGGTGGACGGCGAGAAGACCGTGCTGGACCTCACGCTCGGCAACTTCGCCGAGGTCGGTCTGCGCGAGGCGGCGATCGTCGTCGGCTACCGCAAGGAGGCCGTCCAGGAGCGCAAGGACGCCCTGGAGCAGAAGTACGGCGTCAAGCTGACCCTGGTCGAGAACGACAAGGCCGAGGAGTGGAACAACGCCTACTCCCTCTGGTGCGCCCGCGACCTCTTCACCGAGGGCCTGCTGCTGGTCAACGGTGACACCGTGCACCCGGCCTCGGTGCAGCGCACCATGCTGGACGGCAACGACCGGCTGATCGCCGAGGGCCGCGCCCCGGGCATCCTGCTCGCGCTGGACACCCTCAAGAAGCTGGCCGACGAGGAGATGAAGGTGATCGTCGACCCGGCCACCGGGGTCCGCCGGATCACCAAGCTGATGGACCCGGCGGAGGCCACCGGCGAGTACATCGGCCTGACCGTGATCAACCCGGCCGCCGCCGCCGACCTCAGCGACGCGCTGCGCACCACCTTCGAGCGCGACCCGCAGCTCTACTACGAGGACGGGTACCAGGAGATGGCCGACCGCGGCCTGCGGATCGACGTGCAGCCGATCGGCGAGGTCTCCTGGGTCGAGGTCGACAACCACGAGGACCTGGCGAAGGCGCGGGCGATCGCGTGCCAGTACTGACCCGGCTGATCCCCTCACCGGTCTTCGTGGAGATCCGCCACGGGGCGCTGGACTCGCTGGCGGGCATCCTGGCCGACCAGCGGCTCTCCGCCTCCGGGCGGATCGCGGTGGCGATCAGCAACGGCTCCGGGGCGGTGCTGCGCGAGCGGCTGGAGCCGCAACTGCCGGGCGCGGACTGGTTCGACACCGCGGACGGCACCCTGGACGGCGCGGTGCGCCTGGCGGACGCCGTCAGAGCGGGCCACTACGACGTTCTGGTGGGTCTGGGAGGCGGTAAGATCATCGACGCCGCCAAGTACGCCGCCGCACGCGTCGGGCTGCCCGTGGTCGCGGTCGCCACCAACCTGGCGCACGACGGCATTTGCTCCCCGGTCTCGACACTCGACAACGACGCGGGGCGCGGTTCCTACGGGGTGCCCGGCCCGATCGGCATCGTGGTCGACCTGGACGTGATCCAGAAGGCCCCGCGACGCTTCGTCGCGGCCGGAATCGGCGACGTCATCTCCAACATCTCGGCCTGCGCGGACTGGGAACTCTCGCAGCGGGAGACCGGTGAACCGGTGGACGGCCTGGCGGTCGCGATGGGTCGTTCGGCGGGCGAGAACCTGCTGCGCCACCCGGGCACACTCGAAGACCCGGACCTCCTTACGGCGCTGGCCGAAGCACTGGTACTGTCCGGCATCGCGATGAACATCGCAGGTAGCACCCGTCCTTCCTCGGGTGCCTGCCACGAGATCTCGCATGCCTTGGATGTGCTGTATCCCAAGCGTTCCGCCCAGCACGGTGAGCAAGTCGGCCTCGGTGCCGCCTTCGCGAGCTTCCTGCGGGGCGAGCGTGAGCTGGCCGGCCTGATCGTCGACCGCCTGAACGCCCACGGGCTTCCGGTGACCGCCGCTCAGATCGGTTTCACCGAGGCGGAGTTCACCGAAGCGGTGCACTACGCTCCGAATACCCGTCCGGGCCGATTCACCATCCTTGAGCACCTAGACCTCTCCCCTTCAGCGATCAGGGACGCGTACTCCGACTATGTCCAAGCCGTCAACAGCTGAGCCCACCTCCTCAGCCTCCGCCCGTCCCGTGGTCGACCTCACGGTCCGCCCCTCGATCGAGGAGCTGCGGGCCGTCATCCACCCCGAGGGGATGCTCCAGCGCCGCAGCGCCGAGCACTGGGCGGGCCGGCTCTACATGCGGAAGATCTCGCTGAGAATCACCCGCGTGCTCTCCACGGTCACCGCGATCACGCCCAACGGCCTGACCTACCTGATGATGTTCACCGGTGTCCTGGCCGGTGCGGCGCTGGTGATCCCGGGTATCGCGGGGGCGATCGCCGGGGCGCTGCTCATCCAGGTCTACCTGCTGCTGGACTGCGTGGACGGCGAGGTGGCCCGCTGGCGCCGGCAGACCTCGCTGACCGGTGTCTACCTGGACCGGGTCGGGCACTACATGTCCGAGGCCGCCCTGCTGACCGGTCTCGGCCTGCGGGCCACCGACCTGCTGCACCGGCACGGCAGCGCCTCGCACTGGGAGTGGGCCTTCCTCGGCACGCTGGCCGCGCTGGGCGCCATCCTGATCAAGTCGGAGACCGACCTGGTCGACGTGGCGCGGGCCCGCAGCGGCCTGACCGCGGTCGAGGACAGCGCCGCGGTGCCGCGCTCCTCGGGCGTCGCCAAGGCGCGCAAGGCCGCCGCCTTCCTGAAGTTCCACCGCCTGGTCGGCGCGGTCGAGGCCTCGCTGCTGATCCTGGCGGCCGGGATCGCCGACGCGGTCCACGGCGACCTGTTCTTCACCCGCCTCGCGGTCGTGGCCCTGGCCGCCATCGCGATGCTGCAGACCGTGCTGCACCTGCTCAGCATCGTCCTGTCCAGCAGGCTGCGATGAGCCGGCCCACCACGGACGGCGAGCCCACCACGGACCGGCCCACCACGGACGGCGAGCCGGCCGCGGACCACCACGCCGCGACCGCCCAGCCCGCCGACGGCTTCCGGCTCGGCGCGGTCATCATCACGATGGGCAACCGTCCGGCCGAGCTGAACGCCCTGATCGACTCGGTGCTCGCCCAGGAGGGCCCGCCCGTCGAGCTGGCGGTGGTCGGCAACGGCGCCCCGCTGCCCGAGCTGCCGGCGGGCGTGCGGACGGCCGAGCTGCCGGAGAACCTCGGCATCCCGGGCGGCCGCAACGTCGGCATCGAGCTCTTCGGGCCGGACGGCCGGGAGGTGGACGCGGTGCTCTTCCTGGACGACGACGGCCTGCTCCCCAACCGCGACTCCGCCCGGCTGCTGCGCGAGGCGTTCACCGCGGACCCGGGGCTGGGCATCGTCAGCTTCCGGATCGCGGACCCGGACAGCGGCGTCACCCAGCGCCGCCACGTGCCGAGGCTGCGGGCCGGCGAGCCGCTGCACTCCTCCCGGGTGACCACCTTCCTGGGCGGCGCCAGCGCGGTCCGCTCGCGGGTCTTCGAACAGGCCGGCCAGCTGCCCGCGGAGTTCTTCTACGCGCACGAGGAGACCGACCTCGCCTGGCGGGCGCAGGACGCCGGCTGGGCGATCGACTACCGGGCCGACATCGTGCTGCACCACCCCGCCACCTCGCCGGCCCGGCACGCCGCGTACTTCCACAACGTGGCCCGCAACCGGGTCTGGCTGGCCCGGCGGAACCTTCCGGCCCTGTTGGTGCCTCTCTACCTCTGTACCTGGATTCTGCTCACCCTGGCGCGCCGTCCCTCAGGCGCGGCGGTCAAGGCCTGGTGGGGCGGATTCCGCGAAGGCTGGCGTACACCGTGCGGTGCGCGGCGGCCGATGCGATGGCGTACTGTATGGCGATTGACCAGGTTGGGCAGACCTCCGGTCATCTGATCGCAGCGGCAGGCGGTCCCCCCGCCGGCTGGATTCCCCCGTGATCCCTGTGACCTGTGGATCTCTCGGCTCTCTCCCGAGCTCTGATCCCGTGAAGGACGAATGTGTCGACAGTGAGTGAACAGATCAACCTCTCCGCCCCGGGAGGTGTTGATGCCGGGCTGACCCCCAAGCAGCTCGTCGAGAAGTACGGGCTGACGGTCAGCGGCCGCCGGCCCGGCCTGGTGAAGTACACCAAGGAGCTGTGGGGGCGCCGCCATTTCATCATGGCCTTCGCCACCGCCCGCCTGGTCGCGCAGTACACCACCGCGAAGCTCGGTCAGGTCTGGCAGGTCGTCACCCCGCTGCTGAACTGCGCGGTGTTCTACCTGGTGTTCGGCGTGATCCTGAGCAACAGGAACATCCCCGAGTACATCCCGTGGCTCTGTACCGGTGTGTTCATCTTCCAGTTCACCCAGAGCGCCGTGCAGTCCGGCACGCGGGCGATCTCGGACAACCTCGGGCTGATCCGCGCGCTGCACTTCCCCCGTGCCTGCATGCCGATCGCCTTCACGGTCATCCAGCTGCAGCAGCTGCTGATCTCCATGGTCGTGCTGCTCGCGATCGTGCTCGGCGCGGGCATCACCCCCGGCCCGAGCTGGTTCCTGGTGATCCCGGCGCTGGTCCTGCAGTGCGGGTTCAACACCGGCCTGGCGCTGATGATGGCCCGGATCGGCTCCAAGACCAGCGACATGTCCCAGCTGATGCCGTTCGTGCTGCGGACCTGGATGTACCTCTCCGGTGTCATGTACAGCATCGGCGACAACGTGAAGAACTGGCCGCACTGGTGCCAGGTGGTCATGCAGGTCAACCCCGCGTCGGTCTTCATGGAGCTGGTCCGGCACGCGCTGATGCCGCAGATCTACGACCGCACCCGCTACCCGGTGCACTACCAGGTCATGCTTCCGCACGCCTGGGCGCTGGCGGTCGGCTGGTCCGTCGTCTTCTTCGTGCTCGGATATGTTTTCTTCTGGAAGTCCGAGGAGGAGTACGGCCGTGGCTGAGACCATCACCGACCGCGACGCCCGTGACGCCGCCGCCGTGGCGGCCGCGCAGAAGTCCCGGATCCCCACCGTCGTGGTGGACGACGTGCACATCGTCTACAAGGTGCACGGCGCTTCGGCGGGCAAGGGCAGCGCCACCTCGGCGCTGAGCCGGCTGATCTCCAAGAAGCGCTCGCCCGCGATCACCGAGGTGCACGCGGTGCGCGGCGTCAGCTTCACCGCCTACAAGGGCGAGGCGGTCGGCCTGATCGGCTCCAACGGTTCGGGCAAGTCGACCATGCTCTCGGCCATCGCGGGCCTGCTGCCGACCGAGCGCGGCGGCATCTACACCAACGGCCAGCCCTCCCTGCTGGGCGTGAACGCCGCGCTGATGGACGACCTCACGGGCGAGCGCAACGTCGTCCTCGGGTGCCTCGCGATGGGGATGTCCCCGGCCGAGGTCAAGGAGCGCTACCAGGACATCGTCGACTTCTCGGGGATCAACGAGAAGGGCGAGTTCATCAACCTGCCCATGCGCACCTACTCCTCGGGCATGGCGGCCCGCCTGCGGTTCTCCATCGCGGCCGCCAAGACGCACGACGTGCTGCTGATCGACGAGGCGCTCGCCACCGGCGACCAGGCCTTCCAGCGGCGCAGCGAGAACCGGATCCGCGAGCTGCGCAAGGAGGCCGGCACGGTCTTCCTGGTCAGCCACAACAACAACGCGATCCGGGACACCTGCGAGCGGACCATCTGGATCGAGACGGGCGAGCTGATCATGGACGGCCCGACCGACGAGGTGGTCGGCATGTACGAACGCGGCGAGCGCCCCTGACGCGCCGCTCCCTGGGGCCGGTGTCCGGACGCGAGGCGTCCTGGCACCGGCCCCGCCACGTGCGCCCCGCGCCTCACCCGGCCGGCCCAGCGGCCGGCGAACCGGGTGGGGCGCCGCCGCGCGGGTGAGTCGGCACGGCGCGCCGGGACCCGGTCTTCCGTGCGGCCGCCCGCAGTGTCAGGCTGAGGCCCCGGAGGCCGTCGATCCGCTCTCCCGCACCGCCGGTGCGGGGAAGGACCCGGCCGAGGGCTGGGGGAGCGTGTCCGAGTCGGTTCCAAGGTCAACACCGGTGTAGAACGGGGGAGTGACGGTAGTGGCTTCGACCCAAGCAGAGAACCAGTCGACGGGGGACACCCTGGACAAGGCGGCCCGGGAGAACTTCCCGGTCGCCCCGTCCTTCCTGCCCGCCGCCTGGCGGGACGATCTGATGGCCGTCTACGGCTTCGCCCGGCTGGTCGACGACGCGGGCGACGGCGACCTGGCCGACCCGGCGGACACCGCCCGGCTGCTGGGCGCCCCGGCCCGTTCGGCCCAGCCCGACGAGACCGCCTTCCGGCTGGGCCTGCTGAGCGGCCTGGAGCGCGACCTGGACCGCGCCTTCGAGGCGGCGCGGCCGGGCGGCGGCGCGGCGCCGGGGCCCGGGCACCCGCTGATGCGCTCGCTGGTCCCGCTGGTCGGCCGGCACGCGCTCACCCCCGAGCCGTTCCGCCGGCTGATCGAGGCCAACCGGGTGGACCAGACCACCACCCGCTACCGGACCTTCGAGGACCTGGTCGGCTACTGCACGCTCTCCGCCGACCCGGTGGGCCGCCTGGTGCTGGCCATCGCTGACGTGTCGACGGACGAGCGGGTCCGCCTCTCCGACGCCGTCTGCAGCGGCCTGCAGGTCGTTGAGCACCTCCAGGACGTCGCCGAGGACCTGGCCCGCGGCCGGATCTACCTGCCCACCGAGGACCTGGAGCGGTTCGGCGTCACCGAGGCGGACCTGGCCGAACCGGTCGCCGCCCGGCGGGTGCGCGAGCTGATCGCCTTCGAGGCGGCCCGCGCCCGGACCCTGCTCGATCGCGGCGCGCCGCTGGTGGGTACGGTTCGGGGGAGGCTCCGGCTGCTCCTGGCGGGATTCACCGCGGGCGGTTACGCGGCCCTGGCGGCCATCGAGGCCGCCGGGTACGACGTGCTGGCCCAGCAGCCGAAGCCCGACAAGCGCCGCCTCGCACTGAAGGCGGCGGCCATCTTCGCGAAGGGAAGGTGAACGCCCGCGTGGCGGCATCACCACTGGCGTCGGCGCAGGTCATGGCGGCGTACCGGTACTGCGAGGCGGTCACCGCCCTGCAGGCCCGCAATTTCAGCTACGGCATCCGGCTGCTGCCGGAGCCCAAGCGGCTGGCCATGTCCGCGCTCTACGCCCTCGCCCGCCGGGTCGACGACATCGGCGACGGCGAGCTGCCCCCCGAGCGCAAGAGCGAGCAGCTGCTCGCCACCCGCGCGCTGCTGGACGAGGTGCGCGAGGGCGTGGTCACCGAGGAGGACACCGACCCGATCAAGGTCGCGCTGGCCGACGCGGCCCGGCGCTTCCCGATCCCGCTGGACGCCTTCGGGGAGCTGATCGACGGCGTCGAGATGGACCTGCGCGGCGCGGAGTACCGGACCTTCGAGGAGCTCAAGGTCTACTGCCGCTGCGTGGCGGGCTCGATCGGCCGGCTCTCGCTGGGCGTGTACGGCTGCGAGGACCCCAAGCGCGGGGCCGAGTACGCCGACACCCTGGGCCTGGCCCTGCAGATCACCAACATCCTGCGCGACCTGCGCGAGGACGCGGTCAACGGCCGCACCTACCTGCCCGCCGAGGACCTGGCCCGGTTCGGCTGCGAGCAGGGCTTCGCGCTGCCCAAGCCGCCGGTCGGCGCGGACTTCACCGGTCTGATCGCCTTCGAGGCGGAGCGCGCCCAGAGCGCCTTCGAGGAGGGCCTGCGGCTGCTGCCGATGCTGGACCGGCGCAGCCGGGCCTGCACCGCCGCGATGGCGGGCATCTACCACCGGCTGCTCGGCCGGATCGCGGCCGACCCCGAGTCGGTGCTGCGCGGCCGGGTCTCGCTGCCCGGCTGGGAGAAGGCCTACGTGGCGCTGTCCGGCCTGGCCGGAGGACGTTCTTGATCCTCCGTCGAATTCCGTCACCTTCCGTCAGCGGGGAATCACTGCGGGGGGCCGCGTTGTTGTCCCCTGGGACCAGGTGTGTCACCAGTGGCGGGGAGGGGCGATGACGACGCGTACCGGTAGCCGTCAGCGCACGGCCGTGGTGGTCGGCGGCGGCCTGGCGGGGCTGACGGCCGCGCTGCGGCTGGCCGAGGCCGGCCACCGGGTGACGCTGCTGGAGAGCCGGCCGCGGCTCGGCGGCCTGGCCTTCTCGTTCCGCCGCGGCGAGCTGTCGGTGGACAACGGCCAGCACGTCTTCCTGCGCTGCTGCACCGCCTACCGGGGTCTGGTCGAGCGGCTCGGCGCGGCCGGCCAGGTGGAGATCCAGCCGAGGCTGGACGTCCCGGTGCTGGCGCTGCGGCCGGGCGGCCGGCACCGCCTGGGGCGGCTGCGGCGCGCCGCGCTGCCCGTCCCGCTGCACCTGGCCGCCAGCCTGGCGAGCTACCCGCACCTGTCGCCGGCCGACCGGCTCCGGGTGGTCCGCGGCGCGCTCGCGCTGCGCCGGCTCGACCTGGCGGATCCGGCGCTGGACGCGCTGTCCTTCGGCGACTGGCTGCGCTCGCACGGCCAGAACGCCCGCACCATCGAGGCCCTGTGGGACTTGGTGGGCGTGGCCACCCTGAACGCCCGGGCCGACCAGGTCTCGCTGGCGCTGGCCGCGATGGTCTTCAAGACCGGCCTGCTCTCCGACCCGGGCGCCTCCGACATCGGCATCGCCGCCGTCCCGCTCGGCGCGGTGCACCACGACGCGGCGCTCGCCGAGCTGAACCTCGCCGAGGTCGCGGTGCGGCTGCGGACCAGGGCGGTGGAGCTGAAGAGCGTCAGCACCGAGCAGGGCCCGCAGCACTCGGTGCGCCTGGAGGACGGCGAGCTGCTGACCGCCGACGTGGTGGTGCTGGCCGGTGCGCAGGACTCGGCGGCGGCCCTGCTGCCGCCCGACGCGATCGAGGAGCAGCAGCGGCTGGCCGAGTTCGGCACCTCCCCGATCCTCAACGTGCATGTGGTCTACGACCGCAAGGTGCTGCGCCGGCCCTTCTTCGCCGCGCTCGGCTCCCCGGTCCAGTGGGTCTTCGACCGCACCGCGCACTCGGGCCTGGCGGACAGCCGCCCGGGCGCGCAGTACCTGGCCCTGTCGCAGTCGGCGGTGCAGGACGAGATCGACCTGCCGGTCGCCGAGCTGAGGGCGCGTTACCTGCCCGAGCTGGAGCGCCTGCTCCCCGCCGCCCGCGGCGCCGAGGTGCTGGACTTCTTCGTCACCCGGGAGCGGACGGCCACCTTCGACCCGGCTCCGGGCACCGCGCGGCTGCGGCCGCGGGCCCGCACCCGGGTCCCGGGGCTGCTGCTGGCCGGCTCGTGGACGGCCACCGGCTGGCCCGCGACCATGGAGAGCGCCGTGCGCAGCGGCCACGCCGCGGCCGACGCCGCCCTCGCGGACGCCGGCCTGCGCCTGCCGGTGGAGCACGGCGACGGGCGGTGGCCCCGATGACCTTGCACCCGGCCGACGACCGCGGCGCCGCCGCGCCCGGCCGCACCACCCCTCGTCGTTCCGACCTACGCACGAGCGCAGATGACCCGAAAACGCCTCAGGGAGAGGGAACGTACGTGGAGGCACGCCCCAGCACAGCCACCGGAGTGATGGCACAGGCCGCGCCGGCCTCGGTACCGGAGCTGCTGGCCCGGGGCCGCGAGCTCTGCACCCCGCCGCTGCGCGCGGCCGTGGCGCGGCTCGCACCGCCGATGAACGCGGTCGCCGCCTACCACTTCGGCTGGACGGACCGGGACGGCAAGCCGGTCGCCGGGGACAGCGGCAAGGCCGTGCGCCCGGCGCTCGCGCTGCTCTCGGCGGCCGCCGTCGGGGCGCCGGCGCAGGTCGCCGTCGCGGGCGGGGTCGCCGTTGAACTGGTGCACAATTTCTCCCTCCTGCATGATGATCTGATGGACGGTGACGAGACCCGCAGGCACCGGGCCACCGCCTGGACGGTCTTCGGCCCGGCCCAGGCGATCCTGGTCGGCGACGCGCTGGCCACCCTGGGAACCGAGGTGCTGCTCGACGCGGGGGCCGGCGGTGCGGCCACCCCGGCCGACGCGGCCCGCGCCGTGCGCCTGCTCACCACCGCCACCCGCCGGCTGATCGACGGCCAGGCCCAGGACGTCTCCTTCGAGGGCCGCGATTTCGTGACGGTCGAGGAGTGCCTGGCGATGGAGGCCGGCAAGACCGGTGCCCTGCTCGCCGCCGCCTCCGCGATCGGCGCCGTCCTGGCCGGCGCCGACGACCGGACGGCCGCGGCGCTGGAGCGCTACGGCCTGCACCTCGGGCTCGCCTTCCAGGCCGTGGACGACCTGCTCGGCATCTGGGGCGCCACCGAGGTGACCGGCAAGCCGCACTGGGGCGACCTGCGTCAGCGCAAGAAGTCGCTGCCGGTGGCCGCCGCCCTCGCCGAGGGCGGCAAGGCCTCGCGCCGGCTGGCCGAGCTGCTCGCCGACCCCGAGGGGCGCGGCGAGGAGACCGAGCAGGTGCTGGCCGACCGGGCCGCGCTGATCGAGCAGGCGGGCGGCCGCTCCTGGACTCAGGACGAGGCCCGCCGCCGGCACAAGACCGCCCTCGCCGCTCTGGACGAGGTGCCGATGACCGGCGAGGTGCGCGAGCACTTCGTCGCACTCGCCGAATTCGTGGTGGTACGAGAGAGGTGACGTCAAGTTGACAGCAACCGCGGACGGCCGGCTCGACCCTGAGTACGATTCCGAGCCGGTCGCGGTGGAAGAGCGGCCACCGGCGATGACCCCTCTGGTCCTGCCGCCGGGTGGTGGCCCTTGGGAAGTGGTCGGTCCGGATCCGAGCCGATCAGCACAGGATTCACCCTTGGACCGCGCGGCGGTCCAGGACGCCCTCGACCGGGCCACCGCCCACCTGCTCTCGCTGCAGGACGAGGAGGGCTGGTGGAAGGGCAACCTCGAAACCAACGTGACGATGGACGCCGAGGACCTTTTACTGCGTCAGTTCCTGGGCATCCGGACCGAGGAGCAGACTCGCGCCACCGCCGAGTGGATCCGCTCGCAGCAGCGTGAGGACGGCACCTGGGGCACCTTCTACGGCGGCCCGGCGGAGATCTCCACCACCGTCGAGGCCTATGTGGCGCTGCGCCTGGCGGGGGATCAGCCGCAGGCCCCGCACATGCTGGCCGCGGCGGCCTTCGTGCGGGAGGCCGGCGGGATCGCCGCCACCCGGGTCTTCACCCGGATCTGGCTGGCGCTGTTCGGCTGGTGGCCGTGGGAACGGCTGCCCGAGATGCCCCCCGAGATCATGTTCCTGCCCAAGTGGCTGCCGCTGAACATCTACGCCTTCGGCTGCTGGGCCAGGCAGACCATCGTACCGCTCACCGTGGTCTCCGCTCACCGCCCGGTCCGCCCGGCCCCGTTCGCCCTCACCGAGCTGCACACCGACCCGCGCAACCCCTTCCCGCTGCGCCCGCTCGCCCCGCCGGCCAGCTGGGACGGCCTCTTCGAGCGGCTCGACCTGGTGCTGCACGCCTACCACAAGCGCGCGGTGCGTCCGCTGCGCCGGCTGGCGCTCAGTCAGGCCGGGCGCTGGATCGTCGAGCGCCAGGAGGCCGACGGCTGCTGGGGCGGCATCCAGCCGCCCGCCGTCTACTCGCTGATCGCCCTGAGCCTGCTCGGCTACGAGCTGGACCACCCGGTGATGCAGTCCGGTCTCGCCGCCTTCGACCGCTTCACCGTGCACACCGAGGACGGCAAGCGCTGGATGGAGGCGTGCCAGTCGCCGGTCTGGGACACCTGCCTGGCCACCATCGCGCTGGCCGACGCCGGGCTGCCGGCCGACCATCCGGCGCTGGTGAAGGCCACCGACTGGATGCTCAGCGAGGAGATCACCCGGCGCGGCGACTGGTCCGTGCAGCGCCCCTCGCTGCCGGCCGGCGGCTGGGCCTTCGAGTTCGAGAACGACACCTACCCGGACATCGACGACACCGCCGAGGTGGTGCTGGCGCTGCGCCGGGTGGCCCACCCCGATCCGGACCGGGTGGGCGGCGCCGTGCACCGGGGCGTCGAGTGGAACCTCGGCATGCAGTCCAAGAACGGCGCCTGGGGCGCCTTCGACGTGGACAACACCAGCACGCTGCCCAACAAGCTGCCGTTCTGCGACTTCGGCGAGGTGGTCGACCCGCCCTCCGCCGACGTCACCGCCCATGTGGTGGAGATGCTCGCCGAGGTCGGCAAGGCGGCCGACCCGCGCACCCGCAGGGGTGTGGAGTGGCTGCTGCGCAACCAGGAGGCCGACGGCTCCTGGTTCGGCCGCTGGGGCACCAACTACATCTACGGCACCGGCTCGGTGATCCCGGCCCTGGTCGCGGCCGGCGTGCCGGTCTCCGACCCGGCGGTGCGCCGCGCGGTGCGCTGGCTGGAGGAGCGGCAGAACCCGGACGGCGGCTGGGGCGAGGACATGCGCTCCTACGAGGACCCGGAGCAGTGGTCGGGCCGTGGGGAGTCCACCGCCTCGCAGACCGCCTGGGCGCTGATGGCGCTGCTGGCGGCCGGCGAGGGCCCGGACGGGCGGTACGCGCCGGCCGACGGCGCCGGCAGCGCGGCGGTCGAGCGCGGGGTGCACTGGCTGGCGGCCACCCAGTTGGCCGAAGGCAGCTGGGACGAGCCGCAGTTCACCGGGACGGGCTTCCCGTGGGACTTCTCGATCAACTACCACCTGTACCGGCTGGTCTTCCCGGTCACCGCGCTGGGCCGCTACCTGTACGGCAATCCGGTGCTCGGCGGCCGGGAGAGGAGTGCCTCGTGACCGTTGCCCCGCTGCTGGTCCTGTGCGCGCTGGCCCCCGAGGAGTGGGCGCTCTCGCGCGGGGACTGGGCGGGCGCGCTGGGCGGCGCCCCCGTGCTGGCCCGTACCGGCATGGGGCCCGAGCGGGCCGGACGGGCCGTCAGTTCGCTGCTGGCGGCCGCCCCGCGCGGGTACGGCGCCGTGCTGGTGGCCGGCTTCGGCGCCGCGGTGGCGCCGGGAATAACGCCGGGTGACGTGGTCGTTGCCGAGAGGGTGTGCGATGCCTCGGGCAGTTCCCTCGCCGTCGACTCCCATCAACCACTCGGTGCGGCCCTGCGCACGCTGGGCCTGACCGTCCACACCGGTCCGCTGTACTCCGCGGGCCATGTGGTGCGCGGCCACGAGCGCCGCGAGCTGCACCGCTCGGGCGTCCTCGCGGTGGACATGGAGTCCGCCGCGGTCCTCGCCCGGCTGCCCCCCGGACTGCCGGCCGCGGCCGTCCGGGTGGTGGTCGACACCCCGGAGCGCGAGCTGCTCCGCCCGGGCACCGTCCGGGCGGGTCTGCGGGCCTGGCGCCAGTTGCGCGCCGTGGCGCCCGCCCTGCTCGGCTGGCACCGCGCGGTCGCCGGTGCCCCGTCCATCCTTGCGATACCGGAGCCGTCCGACTTTCCGTCCATGACCCACTCTTCGAAGCCGACGCTCCCTCAGGAGGCGAGCTAGCCATGGCCATGCCGCTGCGCCAGACCGTGCGGGTCAGTACCTATCTCATCCAGCAGAAGCTCATCAAGCGGCGCGAGAAGTTCCCGCTGATCGTGGAGCTCGAACCCCTCTTCGCCTGCAACCTGGCCTGTGAGGGCTGCGGGAAGATCCAGCACCCGGCCGGGGTGCTCAAGCAGCGGATGCCGGTCGCCCAGGCGGTCGGCGCGGTGCTGGAGTCCGGCGCCCCGATGGTCTCCATCGCGGGCGGCGAGCCCCTGATGCACCCTCAGATCGACGAGATCGTGCGGCAACTGGTCGAGCGGCGGAAGTACGTCTTCCTCTGCACGAACGCGCTGCTGCTGCGCAAGAAACTCGACAAGTTCACTCCTTCGCCGTACTTCACGTTCACGGTGCACATCGACGGGCTGCGCGAGCGGCACGATGAGTCGGTGGCCAAGGAGGGCACCTTCGACGAGGCGGTGGCGGCCATCAAGGAGGCCAAGCGGCGCGGCTTCCGGGTGACCACCAACAGCACCTTCTTCAACACCGACACTCCGCAGACCATCATCGAGGTGCTCGACTACCTCAATGACGACCTGCAGGTGGACGAGATGATGATCTCTCCGGCCTATGCCTATGAGAAGGCTCCCGACCAGGAGCACTTCCTCGGGGTGGAGCAGACCAGGGAGCTCTTCCGAAAGGCCTTCGACGGCGGCAACCGCCGTCGCTGGCGCTTGAACCACAGCCCGCTCTTCCTGGACTTCCTGGAGGGCAAGGTCGACTTCGAGTGCACCGCCTGGGGGATCCCCAACTACTCGCTCTTCGGCTGGCAGCGCCCGTGCTACCTGATGTCCGACGGATATGTGCCGACGTACCGGGAGTTGATCGAGAAGACCGACTGGGCCAAGTACGGCCGCGGCCGCGACCCGCGCTGCGAGAACTGCATGGCCCACTGCGGCTACGAACCCACCGCCGTGCTGGCCACCATGGGCTCGCTCAAGGAGTCGCTGCGCGCCGCCCGCGAGACCGTGGGCGGTAACCGCTGACCACCGCCGGCCCGGCGCGCGCACATGCGGACGCGTGCGCCGGGCCGGACGATGGCACCACCACGAACAGCACGATGAGGATGAGTCACTCCATGACCGCGATCTCGCTCGGTACCCCAACTCTCCCGCTCAAGCCGCTCGCCACCCGCCGGGTCTCCCGGCAGATCATGGTCGGGAATGTTCCGGTCGGTGGTGACGCGCCGGTGTCGGTGCAGTCGATGACCACGACGGTGACGGCCGACATCAATGCGACGCTGCAGCAGATCGCGCAGCTGACCGCCTCCGGCTGTCAGATCGTGCGGGTCGCGGTGCCGACCCAGGACGACGCGGACGCGCTGGCGATCATCGCGAAGAAGTCCGGTATCCCGGTGATCGCGGACATCCACTTCCAGCCGAAGTACGTCTTCGCGGCGATCGATGCGGGCTGCGCGGCGGTGCGGGTGAACCCGGGGAACATCAAGCAGTTCGACGACAAGATCGGCGAGATCGCGAAGGCGGCGTCCGACGCGGGTACGCCGATCCGGATCGGTGTGAACGCGGGGTCGCTGGACAAGCGGCTGCTGGAGAAGTACGGGCGGGCCACTCCGGAGGCGTTGGTGGAGTCGGCGCTGTGGGAGTGCTCGCTGTTCGAGGAGCACGGGTTCCGGGACATCAAGATCTCGGTGAAGCACAACGACCCGGTCGTGATGATCAACGCGTACCGGCAGCTGGCGGCGGCCTGTGACTATCCGCTGCACCTGGGTGTGACGGAGGCGGGTCCGGCGTTCCAGGGGACGATCAAGTCGGCGGTGGCCTTCGGTGCGCTGCTTGCCGAGGGGATCGGGGACACGATCCGGGTCTCGCTGTCGGCTCCGCCGGCGGAGGAGGTCAAGGTCGGGATCCAGATCCTGGAGTCGCTGAATCTGCGTCAGCGTGGTCTGGAGATCGTCTCCTGCCCGTCCTGTGGTCGGGCGCAGGTGGATGTGTACAAGCTCGCGGAGGAGGTCACCGCGGGTCTTGAGGGCATGGAGGTGCCTTTGCGGGTGGCGGTGATGGGTTGTGTGGTGAACGGTCCGGGTGAGGCGCGTGAGGCGGACCTGGGGGTGGCCTCGGGGAACGGCAAGGGGCAGATCTTCGTGAAGGGCGAGGTGATCAAGACGGTGCCGGAGTCGAAGATCGTCGAGACCCTGATCGAGGAGGCCCTCAAGCTCGCCGAGCAGATGCAGGCCGAAGGCGTGGAATCCGGCGCCCCGACCGTGATCGCCGCTGACTGACCGTCGGTGGTCCGACCGTCCGCCCGGTGGCCCGGGACGTCGGAGTAGGGTGCGGCGAAAGCCGTCGAATGAGGTGCCGTGCTTGATCGAGGTGTGATGCTCCCGAGCTCGCTGCAGGCTGCCCGGGTGCAGCCGGGTTCCGCGGGCCGCAGGGTGGGCGAGGCCACCCGCCTCCTGGAGGGCGCGGATCTGGCGGCCACCCTGGAGGTGCTGCGCCGGGACCCGGTGGCCAACGCCTTCGTGGCGACCCGGGTGGAGGCGGTCGGGCTCGACCCCTGGCGGCTCGGCGGCGAGATGTGGGGCTGGTTCGACCAGGACGGCCGGCTGGAGTCGCTCTGCTACGCCGGGGCGAACCTGGTGCCGGTGAACGCCGGGCCGCAGGCCGTCGCGGCGTTCGCCGAGCGGGCCCGGCGGCAGGGCCGGCGGTGCTCCTCGATCGTCGGGCCGGCCGAGTCCACCGGCCCGCTGTGGGCGCTGCTGGAGCGCAGCTGGGGGCCGGCCCGCGAGGTGCGCGGCCACCAGCCGCTGATGGCCACCACGGTGCCGGCCACCGAGGTGGCCCCCGATCCGCTGGTCCGCCGGGTCCGCAAGGACGAGATCGACCTGCTGATGCCGGCCTGCGTGGCGATGTTCACCGAGGAGGTCGGGGTCTCGCCGCTGGCCGGCGACGGCGGGCTGCTCTACCAGGCCCGGGTGGCCGAACTGGTGGGCGGCGGACGCTCGTTCGCCCGGATCTCGGAGCAGGGCGAGGTGCTCTTCAAGGCCGAGATCGGCGCCGTCACCCAGGGTGCCTGCCAGATCCAGGGGGTCTGGGTGGCACCCGAATACCGGGGCCGGCGACTCTCCGAGGGCGGCATGGCCGCGGTCCTGGAGGTCGCGCTGCGCGAGGTCGCCCCGGTGGCCAGCCTCTATGTGAACGACTACAACCTGCCCGCCCGCGCCGCCTACCACCGGGTGGGCTTCCGCGAGATCGGCGCGTTCATGTCCGTGTTGTTCTGAGCGTCGGTGCTGTTCTGAGCATCCGTCGGCCCCTGATGAAGGAGTAACGTCCCGGGCATGGAGCAGTTGACCGAGGTGACGGTGCAGCCGATCGACCTGGCCGCCTGGGCGCCTTACGCGCTGGAGGTGCAGGCAGCCGCCTTCGGGCTCTCACCGCAGGAGGTGGCGGTCCGGCTGCAGATCGTCGGCCGGCACGCCCAGCAGCCCGGGGTGATCGCACTGGGGGCGCTCTGCGCCGGCCGGCTGGTCGGCTTCGGGTACGGCATGCCGAACCTGCGCGAGCACTGGTGGAGCTCGGTGATCGAGCCGCATCTGGAGGCCCGCGGCTACGGGGACTGGCTGGACCGGGTCTTCGCCGTCACCGAGCTGCACGTGCTGCCGCAGTACCAGGGCCGGGGCCTGGGCAGCACGCTGATCCGCACCCTGTGCGAGCGCTCGGGGCTGCCGCGCAGCATCCTCTCCGCGATCGACAGCGAGACCCCGGCCCGCCGCCTCTACCGCTCGCTCGGCTACCGCGACCTGGCCCGCGCGGTGCGCTTCCCGAACACCGACCGCCCGTACGCGGTGATGGGCGCCGAGCTGCCGCTGCGCGAGCCGCGGGCGTAGCGGCCCGCCGGGTCCGGGCACCGGCGGACCGACTCAGAGCCAGCCGGCGAACTCCAGGTAGAGCTCGGCGTTCTCGGTGTCGCCCGCCTCCAGGCTGCGCATCCCCGCCTCGACGGTGCGGAAGAGGGTCCAGTCGCGCAGCCGGTCGTGGTCGGTCTCGACGGCGTCGGCCAGCTGGTGCAGGCGGCGGCGGGCCGCCCCGCGCGGTCCCGGCGAGCCGGCCAGCGTCTCCTTGCGGTCCTGGGCCAGCCAGGCCAGGTCGTAGGCGCGTTCGCCGACCAGCGGTCTGGGGTCGATGGCCAGCCAGGGGGCGCGGTCGGCGGCCATCACATTGCCGTGGTGGAAGTCCCCGTGCAGCAGGAACCGCTCGGAGCCGGAGGCGAGCAGCCCGGCGGCGGCCTCCAGGGCCTCGTCGACCAGCGGCTGCGCGTCCAGCCGCTCGGCCAGCGGCCGACGGCGGGTCAGCGCCGCGCCGAGGCGGCCGACATGCTCGGCCACCGAGGTGAACGGGTGCTCCTCGGCGGGCGGCGTCCAGAGCCGGCGCAGCAGGCTGGTGGCCTCCAGCATGGCCTTGGCCTCGGCCAGCGAGCGCAGCGGGATGTCACCGTGCAGCCGCTCCAACAGCAGGAAGCCCTCGGCCGGTTCGGCGGCCAGCAGCAGGACGGCCCCGCGCCCGGCCCAGTGGGCGAGGGCGGCGTGCTCCTGGGCGGTCTCGGGGGTGATCAGCCCGGCCTTGAGCACGGCCGGGCTGTTGTCCTCGCGCCGGACGTAGCCGATCAGGCCGAGCCGGCCGCCCGGTTCGCCGATCCGGTCCAGCGTCAGCTCCCAGTGGGCGAGCCGCTCGGCGAACCGGGCGGGCAGCTGGTCCAGCCACTCGGCGCCCCGTTCGCCCTGCTCGCCGAGCACGCTCTCGCGCAGCCGTTCCGGAATGCTGAACTGCCCTGCTGCTGCCGACATGCTGACCTTCCGCTTGGTGCCTCCCCCTGTCGCTACCCGTTCATTGTCGGCCATGAACGGGGCGGCCCCGCCGAAGACGCGCTGGTCAGGAGCTCGGCGCGGCCGGGGAGGAGGAGCCGGGCGAGGCTGACGATCCGTCAGCAGCCGTCGGCAGACCGGGAAGCGCGCTGCCCGGCGCGCCCCAGTGCTCGCCCTGCAGGACGCTCTCGCGCAGCGCGACGGCCGCGGTGTCGCGCAGCGTCGCGGTGCTGCCGGCGACCAGGTCGGCGTAGACGGCGGTGAGCCGGGTCTCCAGGTAGGCGGCGAGCCGGCCGGCCGCGACGGCGTCCGGTACGGCGAAGGGCAGTTGGTAGCCGGGCGCGGCGGCGGTCGGGGTGGCGCCGCCGGTGCTGAGGATCCGCTGCCAGGCGTCCCGGCGGGCCTGGTGGACGGCGTAGACGGCCCGCGCGTCCTCGCGCTTGGGGCCGGCCGGGATCCGGGCGCCGATCACGCCGTAGCCGTAGACCGCCGCGTGCTCGGCGGCCAGCGCCGCCTGCAGCGCGGTGAGGGCGGCGGCCGGCAGTGGTGCGGCGGCGCCCGACGGACTGCCCGAGGCGCCGGGTGACGCGGCGGAGGCGGCGGGTGAGGCCGCGGGGGAGCCGGACGCCTGGCCCGCCGGGTCGGAGGCCGCCGGGGCCGGAGCCGGGCCGGTCAGCGGGGTCGGGTCGCCCAGCAGGACGGCGTGCCGGGCGCCGGCGGCCGAGACCGAGGCGAGCAGCCGGGCCAGCTCGGGGGAGGCGGCGCCGAGGTCGACGAGCCGGGCCTGCGCGGTGGTCCGCTCGGCGGTGGCCAGCGCCGCCACGGTCGGGGCGGTGGCCGGCGCCGAGGGAGAGGCGGCGGGTGAGGCGGCGGGAAGTCCGGCCGCCAGCGCCGCGCGCTGCTCGGCCAGCTCCGCCCGCAGCGGCTTCAGCCGGGCGTCGCCCGCGCCGGCCAGCGCGGCGTCGTACTGGCCGAGCAGCGCGTCGGTCGCCGCCACCGCCCGGGTGCGCAGCGGCAGGTCGGGGTCGGGTTTGCGACTCCCGCCGTGGCCCGGGGCCGAGCCGCCGGAGCCGGAGCAGGCGGCCAGCAGGCCGACTGTGCTCAGGGTCCCGAAGGCCAGGAAGGTCCGCCGGCTGGGCGACTGCATCGACGTGCTCCCGCTGGGTCGTGCGGGTGCCACCGGTGCCCCCGCTGCCGTGATGGTGGCGGGCTGGACCCGTGAAAGGGTTGTGCCTGCCCGCGAGGACGCTACCCTCCGCCGCCGGCCCCGCCGACGGCGGGGCTGCCCGACGCGGCGCCGGTGGCACCTCGGGCGCTGCGGGGCGTCGGCCGGAATCGGTGGTTCGGGGGTTGACCCGATAGGCTTTGGGTCGAGTTGGACCGATCGCCCGCAAGGTGCCGGTCGGTCCCAGGAACGACGAGTTACCGACAACAGCAGATGCGGCCGAGGAGTCACCCGGATGAGCACCACCCCCACCGATCGGTTGCGTGCCCTGTTGGAGCCGCTGGCCGCGCAGGCGGGCCTGGACCTTGAGGACGTCAAGGTGAGCCAGGCCGGGAGCCGGCGCCAGGTGCAGATCGATGTGGACGCCGACGGCGGAGTGGACCTCGACGCGATCGCCGAGTTCAGTCGGCTGGTCGGCCAGGCGCTCGACGAGTCCGATGTGATGGGCACCGCCGCCTACGTGCTGGAGGTCGGCTCCCCGGGTGTGGACCGCCCGATCACCGAGCCCCGCCACTGGCGCCGCAACCTCGGCCGCCTGGTGAAGGCCCAGCTGACCGACGGCGGCGAGATCGTCGCCCGGGTGCTGGAGGTGGACGAGGACGGCGCGCTGGTCGAGGTGCAGCCGGTCAAGGGCCGGGGCCGGGCCAAGGAGCGCCGGCTGGCCTTCGCGGAGGTCGCCAAGGCGCGGGTCCAGGTCGAGTTCAACCGCAAGGAGGACGAGCAGCTGCTCGCCGACGCGGAGGACGTGGACGACGCGGACGACACCGAGGACACCGACGCCGACGACCTGGTCGATGACGACGACGACACCAACGACGTGCAGTTGAGCAAGAAAGAAGAGGAGGCGTAGCCGTGGACATCGACATGAGTGCCCTGCGTGGGCTGGTGACCGAGAAGAACATCCCGTTCGACCTGCTGGTCGAGTCGATCGAGTCGGCGCTCCTCATCGCGTACCACCGGACCGAGGGCTCGCGCCGCCGGGCCCGGGTCGAGCTGAACCGCAAGACCGGTCACGTGACCGTGTGGGCGCTGGAGGACGCGAGCGAGCTCGACGAGGGCGTGGAGCCCAAGGAGTTCGACGACACCCCGAGCGGCTTCGGCCGGATCGCCGCCAGCACCGCCAAGCAGGTCATCCTGCAGCGGCTGCGCGACGCCGCCGACGACCAGACCTTCGGTGAGTACGCGGGCAAGGAGGGCGACATCGTCACCGGTGTCGTCCAGCAGGGCAACGACCCGAAGAACGTGCTGGTGGACATCGGCAAGCTGGAGGCCATCCTGCCCCCGCAGGAGCAGGTCCCGGGCGAGGAGTACAAGCACGGCCTGCGGCTGCGCTGCTACGTGGTGGCCGTGCGCCGCGGCGTGCGCGGGGCCTCGGTGACGCTCTCGCGGACCCACCCCAACCTGGTGAAGAAGATGTTCGCGCTGGAGGTCCCGGAGATCGCCGACGGCAGCGTCGAGATCGCCGCGATCGCCCGCGAGGCCGGCCACCGCACCAAGATCGCGGTCTGGTCGCGCCGCCAGGGCCTGAACGCCAAGGGCGCCTGCATCGGCCCGATGGGCAGCCGGGTGCGCAACGTGATGGCCGAGCTGCACGGCGAGAAGATCGACATCGTGGACTGGTCCGAGGACCCGGCCGAGATGGTGGCAAGCGCCCTGTCGCCCGCGCGGGTGACGAAGGTCGAGATCGTCGACTACCAGCAGCGCTCCGCCCGGGTGATCGTGCCGGACTACCAGCTGTCGCTGGCGATCGGCAAGGAGGGGCAGAACGCCCGTCTGGCCGCCCGTCTGACCGGATGGCGGATCGACATCCGCCCGGACACCGAGGGCTCCGAGGCCGGTGCTGAGGCCTCACGCGGGGAATCCGCGGGCGAGTAGTCGTGTTGTCATCCGGTAGTCACGGCCCCGCCCCGACCGGCGGGGCCGCGACGAGCCCTTGCGGAGGGGTAGACTTGAAGGTGTCCGGCCGGACGCATGTCCGCGCACGCCCTGAACGCACCTGCGTGGGCTGCCGCAAGCGAGCGGCCAAGCACGAGCTGTTGCGGGTCACGGCGATCGAGGGCCACTGCGTCCCCGATCCTCGCGGCACGCTTCCTGGCCGGGGCGCGTACCTGCACCCCGACCCGGCCTGTCTCGACCTGGCAGTCCGCCGCCGGGCGTTCCCGAGGGCCTTGCGGCTCCAGGGCACGCTCGACACGGATCGGCTGCGCGAGTACGTCGAGGCCCGGACGGACAGCGCCCCGGCGTCCTGAGGCTTCCCTCTCAGGTCCGCCCGGAGGGCAACCCCCGCCCAGCGCGGGGGCAGAACCACCGCAACAAGCACGGTGTGCGCACCCCAGTGCGGCGCGCCACAAGTCAGGTACCTCGCGAGTTGGAAGTAGGTCGAGATTGCGATGAGCACCGCTCGATGAGTACGCGATGAGTACGCCCATGAAGTAGCGACGGTCCGGCGGACGATTACCCCGGACTCATAGACAGGAGCGAAGTGGCTAAGGTCCGGGTATACGAACTCGCCAAGGAACTTGGCTTGGAGAGCAAGGCCGTCATGGCCAAGCTCACCGAGCTGGGTGAGTTCGTCCGTTCGGCGTCCTCAACGATTGAGGCGCCGGTCGTACGCAAGTTGACTGACGCTTTGGGAGTGGCCCCCACGGGTGGTTCCGCTGCCAAGCCTGGCCCGCGGAAGCCCGCGGCGCCCCAGCCCGCCGGTGGCGCCGCCGCCGGTGCGGCCGCACCCAAGCCGGGTGCCCCCACGCCGGGTCCGCGCCCCGCCGCGACCCCGGGTCCCCGACCCACCCCGGCCGCCGCGGCTCCCGCCGCCCCGGCCGCCGCCGCCCAGCCCGCCG
>FTKT01457685.1_pt1 | contig 36184 bp, 27 predicted proteins | sample 1658271 | NCBI WGS metagenome assembly FTKT01 (sample SAMEA3914811, study PRJEB12502) | metagenome | biome: forest; material: soil | place: Canada | collected 2011-08-04 | depth 0.3 m | reverse complement strand
CCCAGGCCGGTGCCGCCGGTGGTGGGTGGGGTGCCTGGGGGGTGGGGGGTGCGGGGGTGGTTGCCGCGGGCGAAGCGTTCGAAGGCGTGGGGGAGCAGGTCGGGGGGCAGGCCGGGGCCGTCGTCGGTGACGGTGAGGCGGTGGGCGGACAGGCGCAGGATCACCGTGGTGCCGGGCGGGGTGTGGCGGTGGGCGTTGGCCAGCAGGTTGACCACCACCTGGCGCAGGCGGTCCTCGTCGCCGGTCACCAGGACAGGGAGTTCGGGCAGGTCGAGCCGCCAGTGGTGGTCGGGGGCGGCGGCGACGGCGTCGGCGGTGCAGTCCAGCGCGATCCGGGTGAGGTCGACTTCGGTGGCCTCCAGTGGACGTCCGGCGTCCAGCCTGGCGAGCAGCAGCAGGTCCTCGACGATGGCGCCCATCCGGCAGGCCTCGGCCTCGATCCGCTCCAGCGAGTGCCGGACCTGCGGTACGACCGGTCCGGGGTGACGCAGTGCCAGCTCGGCGTGCCCGCGGACGGTGGCCACCGGTGTGCGCAGCTCGTGGCTGGCGTCGGCGGCGAAGGTCCGCAACCGGTGCTCCACGGCGTGCCGTTGGCCCAGCGCGCTCTCGACATGGCCCAGCATCCGGTTCAGGGCCAGGCCCACCCGGCCGGTCTCGGTGGCCGGGTCGGCCTCCGCGGCCCGTTCCGAGAGGTCGACCGCGCCGCTGGCCAGCGGCAGCGCGCTGACCCGCTCGGCGGTGGCGGCGATCCGGTCCAGCGGGCGCAGCGCGAGCCGGACCCAGAGCGCGCCGGCGATCCCGGCGGTGCTGACGGCGACGGCGAAGACCACGAGTTCGAGGGCGATCACCTGGTGCACCGTGTCGCTCACCGGACGCAGCGGCAGGCCGGTCACCAGGACGTCGCCGTCCAGTCCGGGGACCGCGCGGAGCCGGTACTCGCCCGGGACGGAGAGTTCGACGCTGCTCGCCGGGCCGCCGACCGACAGGGCGAGCAGCAGTTGCTGGTCGCGCGGGGTGAGCCGGACCACGTCGTCGGTGTCGGCCGGGGTGCGCCCGGCGGCCACCGCCTCGTCGTCGGCGTCCCCGTCGACCACCCCGGCGTTGGTCACCACGCCGTTCAGCAGCCGGGCGCCGAAGGTGCCGGGGGCCTGGGCCCGGGTGTCGCCCCGCGGGCCGGCGGTGGTGCCGTGTTCGAGGCTGGCCGCGTACCGGCCGCCGGTGTCGGCCAGCTGCTGGTCGAGCCGGGCCACCAGGAAGTGGTGCATCGCCGTGGTGACGGCCAGGCCGACCCCGGCGAAGGTGAGCAGCAGTATGGCGAGCAGGCCGGCGATCAGCCGCGCCCGGATCGTCCGCGGCCGGCCCGGCGGACGCCTGAGCGGACGCGGCCACTTCACGAGGTCGGCGCCTTGATCAGGTACCCCGAGCCGCGCACCGTGTGGATCATCGGCGGCCGGCCCGCGTCGATCTTCTTGCGCAGGTAGCTGATGTACAGCTCCACCACGTGCGCGCGCCCGCCGAAGTCGTAGGACCAGACCGCGTCCAGCAGTTGCGCCTTGCTCAGCACCTGGCGCGGATGGCTCATCAGGTGCCGCAGCAGCGCGAACTCGGTCGGGCTCAGGTCGACCGCCTCGCCGCCCCGGATCACCTCGCGGGTCTGCTCGACCAGCACCAGGTCGGCCAGCACCAGCGCGCCCTCGGGCGGCGGCTCGGCGGCCGCGGCGGTCCGGCGCAGCAGGCCGGCCAGCCGGGCCACCACCTCGGCCAGGCTGAACGGTTTGGTCACGTAGTCGTCGCCGCCCGCCGAGATCCCGGCGATCCGGTCCTCCACGGCGTCCCGGGCGGTCAGGAAGAGCACCCGGATCTCCGGCCGCTCGGCGTGGATCCGGGCCAGTACGGCCATCCCGTCCAGGTCCGGGAGCAGCATGTCGAGCACCACGGCGTCCGGCCGCCAGGTGCGGGCGGCCTGGACGGCGGCGGTACCGGTGGCGACGCCCAGGACCTCCCAGCCCTCGTAGCGCAGCGCGCCGCAGAGGACCTCGACGAGGTCGGGTTCGTCGTCGACGACCAGGATGCGGTGGGCGGCCATGGGGTCCGTTCGGTCGGGGAGCCGTCCGGTCGGGGGTCCGTGCGGCGTCCGGTACCCATTGTGGCGATCGGCGATGAGAAACCGGTAAGAGTTCATCACCTGCTCCAGGGCCCTGAACTGCGGAGAACACTGGGAAACAGGCGATTCCGGGGGTCTGTTTTCAGAGCGAACTGAGAGATTCCGGTGACAGGGTGGCGTCTCGCCGGAGAGCGAGTTCCGGACAGCGAGGAGACACCCGTGACCACCCTGACCCACCGCGGCCACCGCCCCACCGGTGGCGCCCGCCGGGCACCGGCCGCCCGGCGCCCCTGGGCGGACCTGGTGCCGCAGCTGGTCCTGGTGCTGATCGCGGCCGGCGCGGCCGCGGTGCTCGCGCTCTGGTGGCGCGACACCTTCGGGGTGAGCGGCGCCGACCAGTGGCTGACCGACGCGGGCCGGATCACCGGCCTGCTGGCCGGCTACGCGGCGCCCGTGCTGCTCCTGCTGATGGCCCGGATCCCGCTGCTGGAACGCGAGGTGGGCGCCGACCGGCTGGCCCGCTGGCACGCGATGGGCGGACGGTACCTGGTCTGCCTGGTCACCGTCCACGTGCTGACGATCGTCTGGGGCTACGCGCTCACCGCGCACCGGGGCGTGGTCGGCGAGAGCGTGCAGATCGTCTTCCACTACCCCGAGATGATCAAGGGGGCACTGGCCACCCTGCTGATGCTGGGCACCGGCGCGGTCTCCGCCCGGGCCGCCCGGCGCCGGCTCAGCTACGAGGCCTGGTACTACCTGCACCTGGCCACCTACCTGGCGATCGCGCTCGGCTTCTCGCACCAGCTGGCCAACGGCGCCGACCTCGGCGAGGGCGTCGGCCGGGCCGCCTGGTACGCGCTCTACTTCGGCACCTTCGCGCTGCTCGGCTGGTACCGGCTGCTCGTCCCGTACCGTCGCGACCGGCGCCACCGGCTGCGGATCGCCGAGGTGCGGCCCGAGGGCGACGGCGTGGTATCGGTCTTCCTCACCGGCGAGCGGCTGAGCGAACTGCGCAGCGAGCCCGGCCAGTTCTTCCGTCTGCAGTTCCTCGCCCCCGGCCTGCGCTGGTCGGCCAACCCCTACTCGCTCTCCGCCCCGCCGCAGTCGCGGTTCCTGCGGTTCACGATCAAGGACCTGGGCGGGCACAGCGCCGCCGTCGCCGCCCTGCGCCCGGGGGTGCGGGTCCGCGCGGAGGGCCCGTACGGCGCGTTCACCGCCCGGCGGCGCCAGGCCCGGCGGGTGCTGCTGATCGCCGCGGGGGTCGGCATCACCCCGATCCGCGCGCTCTTCGAGACGCTGCCGGCCGGCCCGGGCGACCTGACGCTGATCTACCGGGCGCACAGCGAGCGGGAGGTACTGTTCCGCTCCGAACTGGAGACGCTGGCCGCCCGCCGCAAGGCCGGGCTGCGCTTCCTGGTCGGCCCGCGCGACGCGCTGGGCGACCCGCTCGGCGCCGCCTCGCTGGCCCGGCTGGTACCGGGGCTGTCCGCCCACGACGTCTACCTCTGCGGGCCCGAGGCGATGGCGGCGGCCACGGTCCGCGCGCTGCGCGCCGCCGGGGTACCGCGCCGGCGGATCCACCACGAGTCGTTCGTCTTCTGAGTCCGAGGGATACCGCGAAATGCGCCGAGCCGTCGTCACCAGCACTGCCACCGCGGCGGGGATCCTCCTGCTGCTCTCGCTCAAACCGCACGGGTCGGCCGCGCAGGGACGGCCGGTGATCAGCTCCGACACCTCCTCCCCCGCCGCCGCCTCTCCCCCCGCGTCCGGCCCGTCCGGCTCCTCCGCCTCTGCTGCCGCCTCCGCGCCTGCCACCTCGGCCACGTCCGGCACCCGCACCGTCACCGGCAACGCCATCGACACCCGCTACGGGCCCGTCCAGGTCCGGGTCACCGTCGCGGGCAGCAGGATCACCAAGGTCGACGTCCTCCAGTACCCCTCGGAGAGCAACCGCGACGCGGAGATCAACAGCTACGCCCTGCCGGTCCTCAACCAGGAGGCCATCGCCGCCCAGAGCGCCCAGGTGGACGCCGTCTCCGGGGCCACCTATACCAGCGACGGCTACCAGCGCTCACTGCAGAGCGCCCTCGACCAGGTCGGCCGCTGATGCTCCGGCACGCCGAACACGCCATGGGGACGGTCTTCTCCTTCGCCGTCCGGGACGCCGCGCCCGCCGACCTCACCCCCGCCATCGCCGAACTCCACCGGCTGGACGCGCTCTTCTCCACCTACCGCCCGCAGAGCGAGCTGAGCCGGCTGGCCCGCGGCGAACTGACCCTCCCTCAGTGCGACCCCCTGGTCGCCGAGGCCCTCGACCACTGCGCGTCGGTCGCCACCGCCACCGACGGCTGGTTCACCGCGTACCCGGGCGGCCGCCTCGACCCGTCCGGCTGGGTCAAGGGCTGGGCCGTCGAACGCGCCTCCCGGCTGCTGCGCGAGGCCGGCCTGACCCACCACAGCATCACCGGCGGCGGCGACGTCCAGACCGCCGGCGGCCCCTGGCGGATCGGCATCGCCGACCCCGCCCGGCCCGGCGCCCTCGCCTGCGTGGTCACCGGCAGCGACTTCGCCGTCGCCACCTCCGGCACCGCCGAACGCGGCCCGCACATCCTCGACCCGCACACCGGCCGCCCCGCCACCGGCCTGCTCTCCCTCACCCTGATCGGCCGCCACCTCGCCCGCACCGACGCATACGCCACCGCCGCCTTCGCCATGGGCCCGGCCCGCGCCCTCCCCTGGGCCGAGGCCCAACCCCACCTGGAGGCCCTGGCGATCCTCCCGGACGGCCGCCGACTGGGCACCCGGGGATTCCCGGGGTGGCTGGCGCCGGCGGGGTGACGGCCGCCTCGGCCGCGGCGCGCGGGCCGCTCGGGGGTCCGGCGCGTCCGGCGCGTCCGGCACGTCCGGCACGTCCGGCACGTCCGGCACACAGCATGCGCCGGTAGCGCGACAGGTGAGGCTGCGTCCGCTGACGGCGCGGGCAGCGGAGGTCCGGCACGTCCGGCGCCCGGCAGGTACCAGTAGCGCGGCAGGTGAGGGTGCCTCCGCTGACGGCGCGGCAGCGGCCGGCTCGGCAAGGCGCGAACTCGCCGTGGGGTGACTGCCGCTCAGATCCTGGGCGCACCGGGCGGCGACACGCCGGGGTCCGTTGGTGCAGCCGTGGGCGGTGGGCGTGCGGAGACTGGGTTGTGGACGATACGGAGTTGGTGGGCGGGCACGCGGGTGAGGTGTCGGGGGGTGGGCTCGGGGCGCGGCTGAACTGGTTGCGGGCCGGGGTGCTCGGGGCCAATGACGGGGTGGTGTCGACGGCGGGGCTGGTGGTCGGGGTCGCGGGGGCGACCGACTCCTCGACGGCGCTGCTGGCCGCGGGGCTCGCGGGGCTGCTGGCCGGGTCGCTGTCGATGGCCTCGGGCGAGTACGTCTCGGTCAGTACCCAGCGGGACTCCGAGCGGGCGGCGCTGGAGCAGGAGCGGCGCGAGCTGGCCGAGGAGCCGGACGCGGAGCTGGCCGAGCTGGCCGGGATGTACCAGGCCAGGGGGCTGACGCCCGAGCTGGCCCGGGAGGTGGCCGTGCAGCTGACCGCGCGCGACGCGCTCACCGCGCACGCCAGGACGGAGCTGGGCATCGACCCCGAGCAGATCGTCAATCCCTGGCACGCCGCCTGGGCGAGCTGTGCGTCCTTCACCGTCGGCGCGATACTGCCGCTGCTGGCGATCGTGCTGCCGCCGGTGCACCTGCGGGTGCCGGTGACGGTGGTCGCGGTGCTCTGCGCGCTGGTGCTGACCGGCTGGGTCGGCGCGCGGCTGGGTGAGGCGCCGGTCCGGCCGTCGGTGCTGCGCAACGTGCTGGGCGGCGGGCTGGCAATGGCCGTCACCTACCTGGCGGGCACCCTGCTGGGGGCAGCCGGCGTGTAGAAAAGGCCGTGCAGCCGGGCGCCGACGCGGCGAACCCCGCCGCCCGGGAGGGCGACGGGGCGACTGACCGGGTGTGAGCTACTTCTTCTTGCCCTTGTTGAGCACCGAGGGCAGCATGACCAGCCCGGCGATGACCGCGAAGAGCACCAGCGGGATCGCGACGTACAGGCCGAGGGTCTGTGCCACGCTCAGGCCCTTGCCCGGGTCGTCGCCGTCGTCCCGGGTCAGGGCGAAGGCGGGCGACGACATCAGCATCATCAGCGTGGCCGCTGCGGAGACCGCACCAGCGCGCAAAGCGTTCCTCTTGTCCACGTTTCCCAAGGTACCGGCCCTTTATCGGGGGCCGCGCGCCGGGGTCGGCCTTCCGGGGCCGGCCTGGGAGACCGGGGCCAGCAGCGACCTGAGCGCGAGCGCGCCGGGCGCGGCGGCCAGGCGCTCCAGGGTGACCGGGGCGCCCGTGGCGTCGGCGACCGGCAGGCGCCAGTTGGGGTACTGGTCCCAGGTGCCGGGGAGGTTCTGCGGCCGGGGGTCGCCGACGGTGTCGGGCAGCCAGACGCCGACCAGTTCGGCGGGGGTGGCGAGCAGGAACCGGTAGAGGGCGGCCGGGTCGAGCGGCGCGCCGGGGTCGAGCAGGCCGAGCCGGGTCAGTTCGGCGCGCCAGTCGGCCAGCTCGGTGGCGGCCTCGGCCTGCTCCTCGGCCAGCGGCCGGGCCAGCAGGCCCAGGTGGTGGCGCAGTTCGACGTGCTCGCCGCTGAGCCGGGCGGCGGTGCTGGGCAGGTCGTGGGTGGTGAGGGTGGCCAGGCAGGCGGCGCGCCAGCTCTCGGGGGGCAGCGGCGCGGCGTCCTTGCCGGCCCAGTCGCGCTCGAACCAGAGCACCGAGGTGCCGAGGATGCCACGCGCCGTCAGCTCCTCGCGCACGCCGGGTTCCACCGTGCCCAGGTCCTCGCCGATCACCGCGGTGCCGGCCCGGTGCGCCTCCAGGGCGAGCACGCCGAGCATCGCCTCGGCGTCGTAGCGGACGTAGGTGCCCTCGGTGGGCGGGCGCCCGGCCGGGACCCACCAGAGCCGGAAGAGGCCCATCACGTGGTCGATCCGGATCGCGCCGGCGTGCCGGGCGGCGGCGCGCAGCAGTTCGGCGTACGGGGCGTAGCCGGCCTCGGCCAGCGCGTCGGGGCGCCAGGGCGGCAGGCCCCAGTCCTGGCCGTGGGCGTTGAAGGCGTCGGGCGGGGCGCCGACCGAGATGCCGGCCGCCAGCACGTCCTGGAGCACCCAGGCGTCGGCGCCGTCGGGGTGCGCGCCGACCGCGAGGTCGTGGATCAGGCCGACCGGCATGCCCGCCTGCTCGGCGGCCCGCTGGGCGGCGCCGAGCTGCTCGTCCAGCTGCCAGGCGAGCCAGCGGTGGAACTCCACGGCCTCGGCCAGCTCGGCGCGGGCGGCGGCGACCTGCGGGCTGTCGGGGCGGCGCAGGCCGTGCGGCCAGTGGTGCCAGTCGCTGCCGTGCCGCTCGGCCAGCGCGCACCAGGTGGCGTACTGCTCCAGCCAGTCGCCCTCGCGCCGGACGTACGCCTGGTAGGCGGCCTCGCGCCCGGGGCCGCGCGGGACGGTGTGCAGCAGCTGCAGGGCCTCGCGCTTGAGGGTCCAGACGGCGTCCCGGTCGATCAGGCCGTCGTGCCGCAGCACCTCGTCGCGCAGCCGGGCGGCTTGCGAACCGAGCGCGGCGAGCCGCTCGCCGGCGGCGTAGGCGTACTCGGGCACGGCCTCGATCCGCAGGTGGACCGGGTCGGCGAAGCGGCGCGAGGAGGGGCGGTAGGGGGACGGGTCGGTGGGGGCGCCGGGCAGCGCCGCGTGCAGCGGGTTGATCTGCAGGAAGCCGGCGCCCAGCGCGCCGCCCGACCACTGGGCCAGCTCGGCCAGGTCGCCGAGGTCGCCGATGCCCCAGGAGCGTTCGGAGAGCACCGAGTAGAGCTGCGCCAGGAAGCCCCAGCCGCGGCCCGGCAGGCCGGTCAGCCGGTCGGGCGCCACGATCAGCGGGCTGGACTCGGCGCGGTCGGCCAGCCGCAGCCGCAGGGTGTGGCGGCCGATCGGGAGGTCGGCGGGGAGCCAGTGCGAGCGGCCCGCGGGCAGCTGCCAGTCGGTGCCGTCCTCCAGTTCCACGTTGAGACGGGCCTCGGCGGGCACGTCCAGCGCGGTGCGCCGGCCGGCGCGGGCGACCAGGCAGGGCGGCAGCAGCCGGGCGGCGGCCCGGGCGCGGTGCTCGGCCAGCGCCCGCTCGACGGCCTGCGGGGTGCTCGCGTCCACGCCCAGCGCGGCGAGCACCGCGATCAGGGTGTGCGCGGAGACCGGGATCGGGCCGTCGCCGGGGTCGTAGCTGGAGTCCACGCCGTACGCGTGCGCGAGGGCGGCCAGCGGGGCGGGCGGCGGCGGCGCGTCCTCGGCGGGGGGCGCGCCCTCGGGGGCGGCCGAGCCGGAGGTGGCGTCGAGGCGGTTGAGGTATGCGGCCAACACGGGCTCCTGCGGGCTCGGTGACGTCGGGTGGCGGCTGGCCGGGCGGGCACAGTCGGTGACAGCTCCACTCCTACCCGTGCCCGGGGGCCGCGACCCGCAGCGGCACGCCGGGAGCCGGGGCGGCATGCGGGGAAGTACCGGCCGCGGAGTCCGCGTCAGCTGACCGACCGTCAGCCGGAAGTCGGCAGAATCGCAGGATGATTCGCATCAAAACGGATATATCAGAGCACTGCGTTGACAGTGACGCGTCCAACTGGTGGGCTGTGGCCGCCAGGTCCCACGCGCGCGACGCAGCTCGCCCGCCGGCCCGTGGCACGCCCGTCGACCACCCCCGTTCGGCCGACTGCCCCCGGCCGTGAGGAGGACGCTGTGCAGACCCGTGTGTCCGCTGTCGCAGGGAGCCGACTGCGGCGGCGGCTGGAGCGCAGTGCGGCCTTGCGAGAGGCCCTGCAGCACCCCGCCGTACTGGTCACCCGCCGGGCCACCGCCCGCACCGCGCGCCGGGTCGCCCCGCGCACCGCGGACCGGCTGATCGCCGACCTCAAGGGCACCGCCCCGCTGCTGGCCTCGGTCCGCGCCGAGCGCGCGGCGCACGCCGCCGGCGCCCTGACGCACCGTCGGACCGCGCTGCGGATCGCCGCCACGCTCTCCGCCGCCGCCGTGGTCGGCGGTCTGCTCACCACCGTCCCGGCCGCCGCCGTGCACCTGCGGTCCTCGGTGTCGGCCTCCTTCTCGGCGCCGGCCCGGACCCCGCTGGGCAGCCTGACGGACCCTCGGGTCTTCCCCCGCCCGCAGGAGCTGCGGACGGCCGGCAAGCCGGTCACCGTGCCGTCCCAGGTGGTCCTGGTGACCGCCCCGCTGGCCGACCCGGGCGCGCTGGACGCGGTGCGCGAGGTGCTCACCGACGCGGGCGCCACCTCCGTCACCGCCCAGGAGCAGGCGCCGGTCCCGGCGCCCGGCACGCTGGTGGTCTACGTCGGCGGCCCCGGCGAGGAGTCGGACGGCTCCGCCGAGCAGGCGCTGCGGGAGCTGGGCGCGAGCGGCCCGGCCGGGCTGCCGGCCGGCGGCTATGTCCTGGCGGCAGGTCAGCTGCCGCTGCCCGGCGGCCCCGCCGGGTACGGCGCGGTGGTGCTCTGCGGGGTGGACGCCGAGGGCACCTTCCACGCCGCGCAGAGCCTGCGCCAACTGCTCACCGCCGTCCCGGCCGGCCAGGGGCAGGACCCCTCCAAGCTCGGCTTCCCCGGCCTGGTGGTGCGCGACTGGCCGGCCGGCGCGCCGGTACGCGGCACCGCCGAGGCGTTCTACGGCACCCCGTGGACCACCTCGCAGCGGCTGGACCTGATCGACTTCCTGGGCCGCAGCAAGCAGAACTTCTTCCTCTACGCCCCCGGTGACGACCCGTACCGCCAGGCGCAGTGGCGCGACCCCTACCCCGAGGGCCAGCAGGCCGACCTGCGCGCGCTGGCCGAGCGGGCCCGGCTCAACCACGTCACCCTCGGCTACGCGATCGCCCCCAACCAGAGCTTCTGCTACAGCTCCGCGAGCGACCTGGACGCGCTGGTCGGCAAGCTGAACGCGCTGCGGCTGCTCGGCTTCGGCGCCTTCCAGCTGCAGTTCCAGGACGTCAGCTACCAGGAGTGGCACTGCGCGGGCGACAAGCTCGCGTACGGCACGGGGCCGGCCGCCGCCGCCAAGGCGCAGGCCAGGCTGGCGGCCAAGGTGCAGGACCGGCTGATCGCCGGGCACCCGGAGCTGGCCCCGCTCTCGGTGGTCCCCACCGAGTACCACCAGCAGGGCGCCAGCGCCTACCGCACGGCGCTGGCCGCGGCGCTGCCGACGCCGGTCCAGGTGGCCTGGACGGGTGTCGGGGTGATCCCGGCGAAGATCACGGCCGGTCAGACCGCCGACACCGCCGCGCTCTTCGGGCACCCGCTGGTCACCATGGACAACTACCCGGTCAACGACTCCACCCCCGACCGGCTCTACCTCGGCCCGTACACCGGGCGCGACCCCGCGCTGGCGACCGGCTCGGCGATGCTGCTCACCTCCGGCATGCGCCAGCCCGCCGCCTCCCGGATCGCGCTGGCCACCGCCGCCGACTTCGGCTGGAACCCCGCCGGGTACCAGCCGGACGCCTCCTGGCAGTACGCGCTGCGCTCGCTGGCCGCCACCGTCCCCGGCGCCACCGGCCCGGACGCCGGCAGCGGCCCGGCGCTGGCCGCGCTCACCGCGCTGGCCGGCAACTCCTCCTCCTCCCCGCTGGCCCCGCGCGAGTCCGGCTACCTGGCCCCGCAGCTGGACGCCTTCTGGGCGGCCCTGCAACCGAGCGGCGGCGGCACGGTGGACCTCGCCCGGCTCCAGCAGGCGGCCGACCCGCTGCGGGCCGCCTTCACCACCATGGCCGGCGCCCCCGACGCGCTGCGCGGCACCGACTCGCTGGCGGGCCTGGGCGGCTCCGGCGAGGGCCTGGCCGCCGAGACGGCGCCCTGGCTGGACCGCCTCAGCGGCTACGGGCGGGCCGGGCAGGCCGCGCTGGACATGCTGCTGGCCCAGCACCGCGGCGACGGCTCCACGGCCTGGCAGGCCCGGGTCGAGCTGCGCAAGCTGCTCGACCAGCTGGCGCAGGGCGCGGCCACGGTCGGCGCCGGCGTGCTGGACCCCTTCCTGGACCGGGCGTTGAAGGCCGCCGACAGCTGGTCCGGGGTGAGCGCCGGCGCGCTGACCCCGACCACCACGATGGGCACCGCGCACGACCACGGCCCGGCCCTGATGACCGACGCCGCGCTGGACACCTTCTACTGGAGCTCGGCCCCACCGCAGCCCGGCGACGCCGTCGGCGTGGACCTGGGCGACGGCCGCCCGGTGGGCACCGTCACGGTCGCCATGGGCTCCTCGGACGGCGCGGCCGACCCGGGCAGCGACGAGGCCGCGGCGGCCGACGACTACCTGCGCGACGGCGTGCTGGAGTACACCACCGGCGACGGGGGCTGGCGGCAGCTGGCCACGGCGCACCAGCAGAAGACCCTCACCGCGACCGTCCCCGGCGGGGTCCTGGTCAAGGCGATCCGGCTGCGGGCCACCGCGGCCCAGCAGACCGCCGTCGCGGTCCGCGAGTTCAGCGTCACCGCGCCGGAGACCGAGAAGGCCGTGGTGACCGGCGGCCCGGCCCCGGCGCCGGGCTCCTCCGCCGCCTCGGTGCTGGACGGCAACCCGGACACCGCCTACCGGGCGGCCGCCGCGCCGACCGCCGAGGACACCCCGCTCGTCATCGACCTGGGCACCGCCCGCCCGCTGGACCGGCTCACCGTGCTGACCGACCCCAGGGTGCGGGCCACCGCCACCGTGGAGGTCCGCCGGGCGGACGGCAGCTGGGCCGCCGTCGGGACCCTGCACCCGGGCTACAACGAGCTGCCGGCCGGCGGCCTGCCCGCCGGCGCCGTCCGGCTCACCTGGGCACCGGGCGGCGACGCGCCGGTGGTCAACCAGATCGTCCCCTGGTACGCCGACATCCCCGCCGCCCGGCTGACCCTGGCCGACCCGGTGCTGGACGTGATCGCGGGCGCCCCGGTGCCGGCCGGCACGCAGGCCGTGGTGGACGCCGTCCGGCCGGAGGGCGCCACCGGCGAGGTGCGGGCCGAACAGCCCGCCGGGGTAACCGGTCTGACGATCACTCCGGCCCCCGCGCCGGGCGCCCACGGCGCGCCGGTCAGCGTGCCGCGCGGCGGCCGGGCGAGCACCGCGGTGCAGGTCACCGCCGCGGCGGGCACCCCGTACGGGACGTACCAGGTGCCGGTGGACTTCACCAGCGGCACGGTGACGGTCAAGCAGACCCTCCAGGTCCACGTGGTGCCGCCGACCGGCGGGCCGGACCTCGCGCTGACCGCCGCCGCCTCCTCCTCGGCCGACGAGACGCCCCGGTTCCCGGCCGCCGCGGTGGCCGACGGGGACCCCGCCACCCGCTGGTCCTCCCCCGCGCTGGACAACGCCTGGGTGCAGCTCCAACTGCCGCACGCCACCCACCTGGGCGAGGCCGTCCTGCACTGGCAGGACGCCTATGCCGCCTCCTACCAGCTCCAGGCCTCGGCGGACGGGGTGACCTGGACCACGGTGGCCACCGTGGCCAGTGGCAAGGGCGGCACCGAGACGGTGCGCTTCGACGCGCCCGGCGCCGTGTACCTGCGGATGCAGGGCGTCAGCCGGGCCACCAAGTTCGGCTACTCGCTCTACGGGATCGAGCTCTACGCGGTCACCGATCCGCCCGTCGCGGTGCCGCCGCCCACGGTGCCCGTGCCGCCGCCGGCGACCGTGCCCGTCCCGCCGCCGGTCACCGTGCCGGTGCCGCCGCCCACCACGGCGCCGGGCGCCGTCCCCACCGCGCCGGTCGCCGGGCACTGAGCGATCGCCCGTGCGGGGGAGTCGATGCACCGTGACTCCCCCGCACGGGCGAGGGAGTTGATTCACCGTCACCGGCGATCCGCCGCGGGCCCGATCGGAGCAGGATTTCCCTTGTCGCCGGGAGAACCTCCTCGAAAGGGCCCACCACCATGAACACCACCATGAACACCAGCGTGAACACCACCAGCACTGCCAGCACCACCAGCCGCCTCGGCACCGCCGCCTACCTCGCCGCCCCCGCGCTGCTCGGCGTCTACGGGGTGATCCGGCTGCTGGACGGCACGCACGGTCCGGGCCCGGGCTGGATCACCGGCCACCTGGCGCTGCTGGCCTCGCTGCTGCTCTTCGGCGTGGTCTTCCACTCGCTCCACCGGCTGGCCGCGACCCGCGGCAGAGTCGCGGCGGGGATCACCTTCTGGCTCGCGGCGGCCGGACTGGCCGGCTCCCTCGGACAGGTCGGCATCGACCTCTACGTCGGCTCCCGGGCCGCCGACCTGGCCGCACAGAACCGCCTCTTCGAGCAGATCCAGAGCCACCCCGGGGTACTGCCCGCCTTCTACACCGTGCTGCCGCTCTTCTTCTACCTCGGCCTGCTCAGCCTGCTCACCGTGCTCGCCCTGCGCCGCCAGATCCGCGCCTGGAGCCTGCTGCTCGCCATCACCGCCACCGCCGTGATGGGCGCCTCCCTGGACCTGATGCCCCTGGGCGCCCTCCTCCTCGCCCTGTCCCTCACCCCCCAGGCCCGCCGGGCGACGGTCCGGCTGGGCCACGCCCTGGCCTAGAGCGTCAGCAGCTCCGCCAGCGTCGGAATCTCCTGGATTCCGACGCTCGCCGGGTGCCGGACGCCGTTCATCAGGTGGGCCCGGCGGTTGAGCCAGCGGGCCTGGAGCCCGGCGTCGCGGGCGCCGACGGCGTCCTCGGTCAGGTGGTCGCCGACGTGCAGCACGGCCGCCGGGTCGACCCCCAGGCGCTCGGCGGTGAGGTGGAAGATCCGCGGGTCCGGCTTGCGGAAACCGCTCTCGTACGGATTGGTGACGCAGGCGAACGTGTCGCCGAGGCCGACCACCGCCGGGTCGGTGTTGCCGTTGGTGGTGACGGCCAGCGGCAGGCGGGAGCCGAGTTCGGTGAGCACGGCGCGGACCTCGGGGAACAGCGTCAGACCGAAGTACCGCTCGCGGACGTACTCCTGGAAGTACTGCTCGGCCAGGCCCTCGGGGTTCGCGCCGCAGCGGGTGAGCGCCTCGGCGAAGGCGGCCCGGCGGATGTCGTCCAGGGTCGCCTCGGGGAGCCTGGCGGCCACCTCCTCGCGCAGCCGGCTGAGCCAGTCCACGCTGACCTCGCCCTGAGGCCCGCGGAGCCCCTCGGCGGTGAAGCGGCGGGCCGAGTGGGCCAGGGCGGCGCGCATGGAGCTGCCGAAGTCCCAGAGCGTGTCGTCGGCGTCGAAGGAGATCGCGGCTATCGGTGGCATACCGGCGACCCTAGCGTCCGGGTGCGGACGGACGGCGGGCCGGCGGCGGGCTCCTGGGAGCTCGCCGCCGGCCCATGAGGCACACCGTACGGCCTTGGTTGGTCAGGCGGTGAGCTGTTCCGGCTGCTCACCGCGGCGGATGGGGCGGGACCGGCCCAGTGGGACCGGTGCGGGTCCCAGGTGCTCGGTATGGTCGTGGTGCTCGAAGTCACGGAACTGGTCCGTGGCGCCGTAGGGCTCCAGATAGGGCCGCCAGCGCGGATCCTTGATGCCGGTGCCGATGATGCGCCAGGCCAGGCCGCTGGGCGGCGCGGGTGGTCGCTTCATCCGCCAGCCGAGTTCGGTCAGGTGGCGGTCGGCCTTGGTGTGGTTGCAGCGGCGGCAGGCCGCCACCACGTTGTCCCAGCGGTGCTGACCGCCCCGGCTGCGCGGGATGACGTGGTCGACGCTGGTCGCGGCGGCCCCGCAGTAGACGCAGCGCCCGTGGTCACGGGCGAAGAGTGCGCGGCGGGTCAGCGGAACGGGCCCACAGAACGGGACCCGCACGAAACGAGTCAGACGGACGACGGACGGCGCCGAAACGGCGCTGGTGGCGCTGTGCAGAGTGATTCCCGAGTCCTCCAGGCTGACTGCCTTGTGATTGAGGACGAGGATGAGTGCGCGGCGCATCGATACGACACCGAGTGGCTCGTATGACGCGTTGAGGACCAGGACATGCGGCACGGATGCCTCCTTGGACGCCTGCGGCGCGTGGCTCGCGCCGGGACGAGCGGATGACCGCACATCGCTGCGCGATCACCCCCAGTGTCGCCTTACGACTTTGTACGGCGCCACCACTACCGGGTAACGGACCGAGGTGGCTTCCGTCATAGCCCGTCGTCCTAGCTGTATGCCCAGAGCTGCGACGTGCTGCACTCGAACGGCCCCCCGGCCGCCCCGGGCGGCCCACGGACGTCACCTGTTCCGCCGCTAGGCTGAGCCACGGATGGGCGCACCGCACCGCAGCGCCCCGTATGGAAGGTTCCCCGAACGCATGGCCTCTGGTCCCGCCGGCCCCGCCGAAACCCCCGCCCTGAAGCTCCCGACCAGTACCGCCGATGTGTCGAACAGCACCAGGCAGGCGGCGGGCTGGCTCGACAACCACTGGCAGAACTGGGTCGAGGGCGGCGTCCGGATCGTCGTGATCCTGGTGCTCGCGCTGGTGTTGCGGGCGCTGGTGCGCAAGCTGATCTCGCAGTTGATCACGCGGATGACCAGGGACAACGAGCACGAGGCGGAGATCAGCCGGCTCGGCGGGCTGCTGGTGAACACCGAGCGGCGCCACCAGCGATCGGCGGCGATCGGCTCGGTGCTGCGCAGCGTGGCCTCGTTCAGCATCATGGGCACCGCCGCGCTGATGATCCTCTCCGCGCTGGGGATGGACCTGGCGCCGCTGCTGGCCAGCGCCGGGGTGGCGGGTGTGGCGATCGGCTTCGGCGCGCGGAACCTGGTGACCGACTTCCTCTCCGGGGTCTTCATGATCATGGAGGACCAGTACGGCGTCGGCGACGAGATCGACACCGGGGTGGCCAGCGGGACGGTGCTGGAGGTCGGCCTGCGGGTGACCAAGCTGCGCGGGGCGACCGGCGAGATCTGGTACATCCGCAACGGCGAGGTCAAGCGGATCGCCAACATGAGCCAGGGCTGGTCGACGGCGACCGTGGACGTCCAGGTGGGGTACCGGGAGGACCTGCAGCGGGTCGAGGAGCTGATCCTGCGCACGGCCGAGGAGCTGGCCAAGGACGCGCCCTGGGACGAGCTGCTATGGGAGCCGGTCCGGGTGCTCGGGGTGGAGTCGGTGGCCGCCGAGACCGTGGTGCTGCGGGTGGAGGCCAAGACCATGCCCGGCAAGGCCCCGATCGTCACCCGGGGCCTGCGGCAGCGGCTGAAGGCCGCCTTCGACCTGGCCGGCATCAAGCTCCGGGAGGAGCCGACGCCGCCGGCCGCGGGCCCGGCGGCCGTGGAGACCGCGCCGCCCTCCGCGCTCTCCGACCCGGCCTCGGCCCGCTCGCTGGCCACCCGGCCGATACCGCTGCCGGTGCAGCACCCGGTCGACGACCCGCTGAACCAGGCCAAGACGCCGTAGGGCCTGGACCGCGCGGGCCCTGACCGGCCACGGACCGTTCGAGCACCCTTCGAGAGCAGCCTGCGAGCCCCGTTCCCCGACTCCCCGGGGGCGGGGCTCTCGCACGTCCGGATGTCCGTTCGGGTAACGGATCGGCATCCACTGGCCGACGGGTCATTGACACCTTCCCGAGGTGGGACCTACCGTCCTCTCAGCGATTGGAAACTTTACTAACAATCCCGATCGCAAGACCCGGGCCACGCGCGCTCCCACCTGCGTGGCTGTCCCGACGGCCGACGGAGGAGGATCAGCACGTGACCGACACCACCCGCACCAGCGGCTCCTCCGCCACCGCCACTCCGCGCCCCGGTACACCGAGCCGGCTGCGCGCCATCAACGACCGCGCCGCGCTCGACCTGCTGCTGGAGCACGGCCCGCTCTCCAGGACCCAGATCGGCACCCTGACCGGTCTCTCCAAGCCGACCGCCTCCCAGCTGCTCGCCCGGCTGGAGACGGCCGGACTGGTGGTCCCGGTCGGCACCACGACCGGTGGTCCGGGCCCCAACGCCCAGCTCTACCAGGTCAACCCGGCCGCCGGGTACGTGGCCGGCCTGGACGTGACCTCCTCGCACATCCGCTTCGCGGTGGCCGACATCACCGGCCGCACACTCGCCGAGTACCTGCTCCCCACCCCGGGACGCCAGGCCACCGGCACCGTGGAGCGGGTCACCGAGGGACTGGCCGAAACGCTGCGCCAGGCCGGACTGCCGCTCGGCAGTCTGAGCGAGATCGTGATCGGCACCCCCGGCGCGCTCGACCCGGCCACCGGCAAACTGCGCTACGCGGCCCACCTTCCCGGCTGGCACTCCCCCCGACTGCTGCCCGAGCTCCAGGAGGCCCTGGGCGCGCCGGTCTCGGTCGAGAACGACGTGAACCTGGCGGCCGTCGCCGAACAGGTGCTCGGCTCGGCCCACGGCAGCGAGGACTTCGTGCTGCTCTGGGCCGAGGAGGGCATCGGTGCGGCGATCGTGATCGCCGGCCGGCTGCACCGCGGCTTCACCGGCGGCGCCGGCGAGGTCGGCTACATGCCGGTGCCCGGCGCGCCGGCAGTGCGCAACGTCCGCCGGGAGAACTCCGGCGGGTTCCAGCAACTGGCCGGCGCCGAGGCGGTGCTGGCCCTGGCCAAGGAGCACCGGCTGCCCGGCCGGACGGCCGAGGCGGCGATCGCCAAGGCGCTCCAGACCCCGGGCGACGGCGACGGGTTCCTCGCCGTCCTGGCGCACCGGCTGGCCACCGGACTCGCCGCGATCGTGGCCGTGATCGACCCCGAACTGGTCGTCCTCTCCGGCGGGATCCCCACCGCCGGCGGAGAGCGACTGCGCGAGCTCGTCCAGGAGGAGCTCACCGGCCTCGCCGTCCCCCGTCCGGAACTGCGCAGCAGCACCGTCCCGGGCTCTCCAGTCCTGCACGGCGCCCTGCAGCGCGCCCTGACCGCCGCTCGGGAGACGGTCTTCACCACCGCCTGACCCAGCGCCGACCGCACACCCCTGATCCACCGTCAGCTCGGTTCCCCGCTCCCTGATCCCCTCACAACCCCCATCCGGGCCGACGGGCGATGTCGCCTGCCCCGGTACCCCCAGGAGGACCTTCCGTGCCCAGCAACCGCACCTCCGGCAGATCCCGCCGCGTCGCAGCCGCCCTGAGCCTGAGCGCCACCGTCGCGCTCCTGGCCGGCGCCTGCACCGGTACCAGCTCCTCCGGCAGCAACACCGACGACTCCGCCAGCGGCAAGGACGTCACCATCACCTTCTGGCACGGGTGGAGCCAGGACAACGAGACCAAGGCGATCAACGACAACCTCGCCAACTTCCAGAAGCTGCACCCGAACATCCACGTCAAGGTGGTCGCCAACGTCTCGGACGACAAGAGCGAGCAGGCGCTGCGGGCCGGCGGCACGGACGCGCCGGACGTGGTCTCCTCCTTCACCACCGACAACGTCGGCAAGTTCTGCGCCTCCAAGGTCTGGTCGGACCTGACGCCCTTCCTCAAGAAGGACGGCATCGACCCGAGCAGCACCTTCCCGGCGGCGATGCTCCAGTACAGCCAGTTCCAGGGCAACCAGTGCTCGCTGCCGCTGCTGGGCGACGCCTACGGGCTCTACTACAACAAGAAGGCCTTCGCCGCGGCCGGCATCACCGCGCCGCCGAAGACCCTCAGCGAGTTCGACGCCGACGCGGTCAAGCTCACCATCGCGGACGGCGACGGCTACAAGCAGCTCGGCTTCATGCCGACCTACCACGGCTACGAGGCGCCCCCCGCGCACTTCCTCGGCCAGTGGGGCACCACGTACTTCGGCAAGGACGGCAAGTCCAACATCGCCACCGACCCGACCGTGACCGAGATGCTCACCTGGCAGAAGAACCTGATCGCCAAGCTCGGCGGCTTCGACAAGCTGGAGAAGTACCGCACCACCTTCGGCGACGAGTTCAGCGCCAAGAACCCGTTCGAGACCGGCCAGGTGGCGATGGCCATCGACGGCGAGTGGCGGACCGCCTCGATCGCCGACGACAAGCCCGCCGACCTGGACTGGGCCACCGCGCCCTTCCCGGTGCCGGACGCGCTGGCCGCCACCTACGGCCGCGGCTACCAGACCGGCACCATCGTCGGCATCGCCCGCACCAGCCAGAAGCAGGCGGCCTCCTGGGAGTTGGTGAAGTACCTGACCACCGACACGGACGCGGTGGTGAGCTTCGCCAACGCCATCCACAACGTGCCCAGCACCAACGCGGCGCTCAACTCCCCCAAGCTCAACAACGACCCCAACTTCAAGACCTTCCTGGACGTCGCCCGCAACCCCAACTCCAGCACCACCCCCGCCAGCATCAACGGCGGCGCGTACCAGGTGAGCCTGCAGAACCTCGGCTACAGCGTCGAGAGCGGCAAGCAGACCGATCTGGCGGCCGGCCTCGCGGCCACCGCCAAGGAGATCGACGCCGCCGTGGACCAGGCGAAGTAAGGAACTCCCCATCATGGCAATCACGCTCGGCAGCCGAAAGGCAGCAGCCGGGATGCCCGTCCCGCCGGCGCTTCGCAGGAAGCGCCGGCGGGAGGCCGCCCGGACCCTGGCCTTCCTCTCCCCCTGGCTGATCGGTTTCGGCGTCTTCTTCGCCTATCCGCTGATCTCCACCGTCTACTTCTCCTTCACGAAGTACGACGGGTTCTCGGCCCCGGAGTTCACCGGGTTGAAGAACTGGGACTACGTCTTCAACCACTACCCGTTCTTCTGGCAGGGGCTCGGCAACACGCTCTGGCTGGTCGTCGTGATGGTCACCCTGCGGGTCGCCTTCGGCCTGGGGATCGGGATCCTGATCACCAAGATCAAGACCGGCCTGGGCGTCTTCCGCACCCTGTTCTACCTGCCGTACCTGGCACCGCCGGTGGCCGCCACCATCGCCTTCGCCTTCCTGCTCAACCCCGGCACCGGGCCGGTCAACCACTACCTGGGCGAACTCGGCCTTCCGCAGCCCGGCTGGTTCACCGACCCCAGCTGGTCCAAGCCCGCGCTGACCATGCTCGCCATGTGGGGCGTCGGCGACCTGATGGTGATCTTCATGGCCGCGCTGCTCGACGTGCCCCGGGAGCAGTACGAGGCGGCCGAGCTGGACGGGGTCGGCCCCTGGCAGCGGTTCCGCTACGTGACCTTCCCGAACATCTCGCCGATCGTGATGTTCGCCGTGGTCACCGGCGTGATCCAGACCATGCAGTACTACACCCAGGCGATCGTGGCCGGGAAGGTCGCCAGCGGCATCATCGGCGGCTCGGGCCAGCAGTTCGAGCCCGGCTACCCGCACGGCTCCACCTGGACGCTGCCGCAGATGGTCTACAACCTCGGCTTCCAGCGCTTCGACACCGGCTCCGCCTGCGTCGTCGCCCTGATCCTCTTCGCCATCTCGATGGCCTTCACCTCCCTCCTGCTCCGGCGCAACTCCGGCTTCATGTCGGCTGAGGACTAGGAACCACCATGACCAACACCCTCAGCTCACCGATGCGCGCCGGCGCCTCCGGCACCACCCTGACCGAGGCCGGCCGCGTCGCCCGGCGCCGCGCGATGCTGCACTGGATCGCCGTGCACTCGGTGGCGCTCGCCACCGCCGCCTGCTTCCTGCTGCCGTTCGTCTTCGTCTTCCTCACCTCGGTGATGAGCGACAAGCAGGCGCTCACCACCGACTACTGGCCGCAGCACTGGCAGTGGGGCAACTACCTCAAGGTCTGGCAGACCCCCGGCTTCCTCAGCTGGTGGCGCAACACCCTGATCTACGCGGGCCTCGGCACGCTCTTCACCATCGTCTCCAGCGTCCCGGTCGCCTACGCGCTGGCCCGGTTCAGGTTCCGCGGCCGCAACCTGGCGCTGATGGCCGTCATCTCGATGATGATGCTCCCGCCGCAGGTCACGGTCATCCCGATGTACCTGTTCTGGGCCAAGCAGATGCACCTCACCGGCACGCTCTGGCCGCTGATCATCCCGATGGCCTTCGGAGACGCCTTCTCCATCTTCCTGCTGCGCCAGTTCCTGCTGACCATTCCCAAGGAGTACGTGGAGGCGGCCCGGATCGACGGGTGCGGGGAGCTGCGGACCCTGCTGCGGGTGATCCTGCCGATGGCCAAGCCGGCCATCGCGGCGGTCGCGCTCTTCCAGTTCTTCTACTGCTGGAACGACTACTTCGGGCCGCAGATCTACTCCAGTGAGAACGAAGGCGCCTGGACCCTCTCCTACGGGCTGGAGTCCTTCAAGAGCGCGCACCACACCAACTGGAATCTCACCATGGCGGCAACCCTCCTGGTCATGGCACCCGTCATCGTTCTCTTCTTCTTCGCTCAAAAGGCCTTCATCGAAGGCGTGACACTGACAGGGGTCAAGGGCTGATGTCTCTCAAACTCTCCATCGTCGGCGGCGGTTCCACCTACACGCCCGAACTCATCGACGGCTTCGCCCGGTTGCGGGACACCCTGCCGATCGGCGAACTGGTCCTGATCGACCCGGCCGGCGAGCGGCTGGAGCTGATCGGCGCGCTGGCCCGGCGGATCTTCGCCAAGCAGGGCCACCCGGCCACCATCACCACCACCACCGACCTGGACGCCGGCGTCGAGGGCGCGGACGCCGTGCTGCTCCAGCTGCGGGTCGGCGGGCAGGCGGCCCGTAACGAGGACGAGACCTGGCCGCTGGAGTGCGGCTGCGTCGGCCAGGAGACCACCGGCGCGGGCGGGCTGGCCAAGGCGCTGCGCACCGTCCCGGTGGTGCTGGACATCGCCGAGCGGGTCCGCCGGGCCAACCCCGAGGCCTGGATCGTCGACTTCACCAACCCGGTCGGCATCGTCACCCGGGCCCTGCAGACCGCCGGGCACAAGGCGGTCGGCCTGTGCAACGTGGCCATCGGCTTCCAGCGCAAGTTCGCCGGACACCTGGGCGTGGACCCGGAGTTGATCCGCCTGGACCACGTCGGCCTGAACCACCTCACCTGGGAGCGCGGGGTCACCCTGCTGGACGCCCCCGGCTCCGCGACCGGCCGCGAGGTGCTCCCCGAGCTGCTCTCCGGCTTCGGCCAGGAGATCGCCGAGGACCTGCACATGCCGCTCGCGGTGGTCCAGCGGCTCGGCGTGGTGCCCTCCTACTACCTGCGCTACTTCTACCAGCACGACGTGGTGGTGGAGGAGTTGAAGGTCAAGGGCTCGCGGGCCGCCGAGGTCAGCGCGATCGAGAAGCAGCTCCTGGAGCTCTACGCGGACCCGACCCTGGACACCAAGCCGGAGCTGCTCTCCAAGCGCGGCGGCGCGTTCTACTCCGAGGCCGCGGTCAACCTGATCGCCTCGCTGCTGGGCACCGACGGCGGCACCAGCGTGCAGGTGGTCAACACCCGCAACGACGGCATCCTGCCGTTCCTGCCCGACGACGCGGTGATCGAGGTGCCGGCCGAGGTGGACGCGAACGGGGTGCGGCCGCTGCCGCAGCGCCCGGTCGAGCCGCTCTACCGGGGCCTGATCGCGGGCGTCACCGCCTACGAGCAGCTCGCCCTGGAGGCCGCGCTCAAGGGCGGCCGGGACCGGGTCTTCGACGCCCTGCTGGCGCACCCGCTGGTCGGCCAGATCGAGCTCGCCGACCAACTGACGGACCGTCTGCTCGCCCACAACCGGCAGCACTTCAGCTGGGCCTGACGGCCGGAACGGAATTTCGCGCCCCGGCCGGGACGGCCGGGGTCACGTACGAGCGCGGGGAATCGATGGACCACCACCTGCCCGAACCACTGCTGCCCGGCGTTCTCGCCATCGACGCCGGCAACAGCAAGACCGACGTCGCCCTGGTGAGCGCCGACGGCACCCTTCTCGGCACCGCCCGCGGCGGCGGCTTCAGCCCGCAGCGGGAGGGCCCGCAGGCCGCCGTGGCCGGCCTGGCCCCCCTGGTGGCCGAGGTCGCCGCCCAGGCCGGCCTGCCCGCCGACGGGCTGCTGACCAGCCACGTCAGCGCCTGCCTGGCCAACGCCGACCTCCCGGTGGAGGAGCGCCAGTTGGAGGCCGCGATCGCGGCCCAGGGCTGGGCGGTGAGCGCCACCGTGGCGAACGACACCTTCGGCCTGCTGCGGGCCGGCACCGACACCCCGCTCGGGGTGGCCGTGGTCTGCGGCGCCGGGATCAACTGCGTGGGCCTGCTGCCCGACGGCCGCACCGCGCGGTTCCCCGCGCTCGGCCAGCTGACCGGGGACTGGGGCGGCGGCGGCGGGCTGGCCGCCGAGGCGATGTGGCACGCGGTGCGCGCGGAGGACGGACGAGGGCCCGCCACCACGCTGGCCGCCGCCATCGCCGCGCACTTCGCCCTGCCGAGCGCCGGCGAGGTCGCGGAGGCGGTCCACCTGGACCGGCTCCCGGCCACCCGGCTGCACGAGATCGTCCCGCTGCTCTTCCGCTGCGCCGAGGGCGGGGACGCGGCGGCCCTGGAGCTGATCGACCGTCAGGCCGACGAGATCGTCCGGATGGCCCGGGTCGCCCTGGAGCGCCTCGGCCGGCTCGGCGAGTCCACGCCACTGGTGCTGGGCGGCGGGGTGCTCGCCTCCCGCCACCCGCTGATGCTGGAGAACCTGACCGCGCGGCTGCGGGCCCAGGCGCCGCTGGCGGTGCCGCGGATCGTCACCGCGCCGCCGGTGCTGGGAGCGGCGCTGCTGGGCCTGGACCGGCTGGCCGCGGCCGGGCACGGCGGCGGCCCGCAGGCGCAGCAGCGCCTGCGCGAGGCCTACGCCGCGCCGCAGACGGCGGTGGCCGCGTAGCGCGTGCCCGCGAGGGCATATCCGACGCCGACCCATTGTTCAACGGCCGCAAGGCTGTTGGATGATGGTCCGGATGGTTGCGGTGTGACGCCGCTTCCCCTTTACTCGCCTGGGCCGCACCTCAGGCGTGAGGCCCGGGGTCCGGGTGGCGGTTCACGCCACCCGGACGTCGGGCCGTCGCTTCAGCGCCGGCGCCGTGGGGGCGCCTCAGTGCTGCGGCTGCGGGGCACGTTCCACCGCTGGGCGCCGTGGGGGCGCTTCGGCGCTGACGCCGTGGGGGCGTTTCAGCGTCGCGGCCGTAGGACGGGTTCCAGTGCCGGGCGCCGCACCCCGTCTCGACGGGGCGGGCGCCCGGCGCCTCTCATCTGGCGTACTGGTGCCACTTTCTGACAGCGCCTCAAGACCGGTCCCGCCCTGCGCTCAGCGCCGGCGGCCCGGGCGCGGGCACCGGGCGCGCGGGCACTGAGCGCGCGGGCACTGAGCGCGGGCACCGGGCACGGGCACCGACGGCATGGCTCAGCGCCGGCGGACCGCACTCGCGCGCCGGCTGCCCGCCGTGCCGTGCCGGCGCTGGCCCGGCAGCAGGATCCGGGCGCCGGCCGGCCGGCCCACCGGCCAGGCGGCCACCGGGTTGCCGGCCCAGCGGGTGCCGGCCGGCAGCTCCTCGCCGCGCATCACCAGCGAGGAGGCGCCGACCACGGTGCCCGCCGCGACGGCCGAGCCCGGCAGCACGATCGAGTGCGGGCCCAGCGTCGCCCCCTGCTCCACCCGCACCTCGTCCAGCCGCATCAGCCGGTCGTGGAAGAGGTGGGTCTGCAGCACGCAGCCGCGGTTGACGCTGGCGCCGTCCGCGATCTCGATCAGGTCGGTCTCCGGCAGCCAGTGCGTCTCGCACCAGACCCCGCGCCCGATCCGCGCGCCCAGCGAGCGCAGCCAGATGTTCAGGAACGGCGTGCCGACCAGGGTCTGCCCCAGCCACGGCATCGCCAGCTCCTCCACGAAGGTGTCGTAGAGCTCGTTGCGCCACACGAAGCTGGACCAGAGCGGGTGCTCGCCGGCCCGGAACCGGCCGACCAGCAGCCACTTGGCAGCCGTGGTCACCAGGCAGGCGGCCACCCCGGCGGCGAGCAGCACCGGCCCGACCAGGGCGGCGCCGAGCAGCAGCCCCTCCGCGTCGATCAGCTGCTGGGCCGACACCACGACCAGGTCGCCGAGCAGCACGGCGACCAGGACCGGCAGGATCCGGCAGGTCTCCACCGCCGCCCGGGCCAGCATCAGCCGGCGCGGCGGGTTGTAGGTGCGGCTGAGGTCGCCCGTCTCGGCGACCCGGGGCAGCGCCAGGCCCGGCCGGCCGAGCCAGGAGGAGCCCGGCTCGGAGCTGGCCGGCGCGTCCGAGAGCACCCCGACCAGCGCGTCGTCCGGCAGCTCGCGGCCCGGCCCGACGATGCCGGAGTTGCCCACGAAGGCCCGCCGGCCGACCCGGGACAGGCCCAGCCGCAGCCAGCCGCCGCGGGTCTCGAAGGGGGCTATCAGGGTGTCGTCCGCGAGGAACGCCCCGTCGTCCACCCGCAGCAGCCCGGGCAGCGTGAGGACCGTGGACGCCTCCACCCGGCGCCCGACCTTCGCGCCGAGCAGCCGCAGCCAGATCGGCGTGAGCAGGCCGGCGTAGAGCGGGAAGAGCGAGCCGCGCGCGGTGGCCATCAGCCGGCTGACCACCCAGACGCACCAGGCGGTGCGGCCGTGCGCGGGGTGCAGTCCGGGCCGGATCGGTCCGCTCAGCAGCCGGACCAGCAGCACCAGCAGCACCGCGTAGCAGCCCATCGAGAGCAGCGCCAGCAGCGGCGAGGCCACCAGCAGCTGGACCGCGGCCGCGCCCAGCGTCCGCTCGTGGTCGACCAGGCGGAAGACCAGCACGATCGCGGGCGCCGCGGCCAGCGCCGGCAGCAGACTCAGCAGCGGCAGGGTCAGCGCGTAGGCGAGGCTCCAGCGGCGCGAGCGGTGGTACCGCGGCTCCGGCCAGCCCTCGTCCGCCCGTGCGGCGTCGATCGCGCGGGCCGGTGAGCCGTGCCAGCGCTCGCGGGCCGGCACCTCGCCGTGCACGCAGGCGCCCGCCGCGATGTCCGCGCCGTCGCCCACCTTGGCGCCGGGCATCAGCATGCTGCGGGTGCCGATCCGGGCGCCCGCGCCGACCTCGACCCGGCCCAGGTGCAGCTGGTCGCCGTCCAGCCACCAGCCCGCCAGGTCGGCCTCGGGCTCCACCGCGCAGCCCGGGCCGAACCGGCCCAGGCCCGTCACCGGCGGCATCGCGTGCAGGTCCGCGTCCCGGCCCACCCGGCAGCCGAGCGCCCGGGCGTAGGCCCGGGCCCAGGGGGTGCCGAGCAGGGAGGCCAGGTTGAACAGGCTCACCGCGCGCTCGGCCGTCCACAGCCGCAGGTGCGCGAAGCCGCCGCGCGGGTAGCTGCCGGGCTTGAGGCCGAAGGTCAGCACCCGGGCCGCCAGCGAGCCGAGCACCAGCCGGCCGGCCGCGCTGGAGAGCACCAGCCAGCCGGCGATGATCAGCCGCCAGGAGGCGTGCGGGGCCCAGGCCAGCCGGCCGGTGAGGTTGTCTAGCGCGGCCAGCGCGAGCACCCAGCGCAAGCCGGTGACGGTGTAGGCGACGGTCAGGACCAGCGCCTGGACCAGCCCGGCCCGGCGCGGGGTGGGGCGGACGGTCCGCGGCGGCGCTGCCGCCGCCGCGGGTATGGACGGGGCCGAGGCGGTGCCCGGTCCGGCCCCGGGGTTCAGCTGGTCCAGCCGGGCGGCCAGCTCCAGCACCCCCGGGTTGCCGTAGATGTCGGCGACCGAGACGCCCGGGTACTGCTCGCGCAGCACCGAGACCAGCTTGGCGGCCGCCAGGCTGGTGCCGCCGAGGGCGAAGAAGTCGCCATCGGCCGCCACCGGCAGGCCGAGCAGCTCGCGCCAGCGGGCGGCCAGCCAGCCGGCCGTCCCGGCCAGCTCGGCGCCGTCCGCCCCGTCCCCCGCCGACTCCGGCTCCCCGGCGAGCGGCCAGGGCAGCGCGTTGCGGTCCACCTTGCCGGAGGTCTTGGTCGGCAGGTCCTCGACCAGCGCCAGCACCGGGACCAGCGACTGCGGCAGCCGGTCCAGCAGCAGCGCGCGGGCGGCGGTCCGGTCCACCGCGCCCGGGCCGTGCGGCACCAGGTAGCCGACCAGCACCTCGCCGCCCGCGGCGGTCTTGCGGACGGCCGCGGCGGCGGCCCGGACCCCGGGCAGCGCCTGGAGCGCGGCGTCGATCTCGCCGAGCTCGACCCGGCGGCCGGCCAGCTTGACCTGCTCGTCGGCGCGGCCGACGAAAACCAGGCCCTGCGGGTCGGCCCGGACCAGGTCGCCGCTGCGGTAGACCCGGGGGCTGTGCAGCCAGGGGTGCGGCTGGTACTTCTCGGCGTCCTTGGCCGGGTCCAGGTAGCGGGCGGCCCCGACCCCGCCGATCAGCAGTTCCCCGGTCTCGTACCAGGCGACCGGCTTGCCCTCGCCGTCCACCACCGCGAGCTCCCAGCCCGCCAGCGGCGCGCCGATCCGCACCGGCTGACCCGGCGTCAGCAGTGCGGCGCAGGCCACCACGGTGGTCTCGGTGGGACCGTAGGTGTTCCAGAACTCCCGGTAGGGGGTGGCCAACCGGTCCACCAGCTCGGCCGGGCAGGCCTCACCGCCGACGATCAGCAGCCGGACCCGGTCCAGGCACTGGACCGGCCAGAGCGCGAGCAGCGTCGGCACGGTGGAGACCACGGTGATCCCGCGCTCCACCAGCCAGGGCCCGAGGTCGGTCCCGGCCCGGACCAGCGAGCGCGGCGCCGGCACCAGGCAGGCGGCGTGCCGCCAGGCCAGCCACATCTCCTCGCAGGAGGCGTCGAAGGCCACCGACAGCCCGGCCAGCACCCGGTCGCCCGGGCCCAGCGGGCGGCCCTGGAGGAAGAGCGCGGCCTCGGCGTCGACGAAGGCGGCCGCCGAGCGGTGGCCGACCGCGACACCCTTGGGCCGGCCGGTGGTGCCGGAGGTGAAGATGATCCAGGCGTCGTCCTGCGGCAGCGGCCGGGCCGGATACCCGCCGGGGCGGACCACCCGGCTCAGCGCGATCGAGCGGCCCGCGCCGATCACGGCGCAGACCGCGGCGTCGGACCAGATCAGCTCGGCCCGCTCGTCCGGGTCGTCGGCGTCCACCGGGACGTACGCGGCGCCGACCCGCAGCACGGCCAGGATCGCCAGGTAGAGGTCGGCGGTCCCGGACGGGACCCGCACGCCGACCCGGTCACCGCGCCCGATCCCGGCGCCGGCCAGCCGGCCGGCCAGCTCGTCGGTGGCGGCCAGCAGGCCGGCGTAGTCCAGCACCCCGCCACTGCCCGCGTCCAGCGCGAGCGCCCCGGGGCAGGCGCGGGCGGCGGCCTCCAGGATGTCGATCAAGGTCCGGGCCGGCTGCGCGGGCTCGACCGGCCACAGCGCCCCGGCGCCCCAGCCGGGTCCCTGCTCCGGCTGGTACTGCTCCGGCTGGTACTGCCACGGTTGCTGCTCCCAGGGCTGCTGCTGCCCGGACTGCTGCCCAGGTTGCTGTCCCCAGGACTGCTGAAGCCAGGGACCGCCCGGCTGGGCGGACCCGTGTTCTTCCACTGCTTCCATGAACCTTGCTCTCGCCGGGTGGACTGCGCGTCAGGTGCGAGGGCTCGGCTCCGGCACCTTGACCAAGGACGCAGCCGGACGGCGAACGGTTGACCCGACCGGGCGATGGCAGGCCCCACAGCGCGCCCTGACTCGTAACGGAGAGTATGGCGGCCCAGGTCCGGACCACGATCGCCGGGTCATTTGTTCATGAAACACTCATGTTCTCGCAACGGCTCCTCTCACTGTGCCGTTGCTGAGGCAGCCCCCTGGTCAGCCGCCCATCGTCCGGCGGACCACCGCCGTCACCACCACGGCCACGGCGACCACCAGCAGGAACGGGGCCCGGCGCCAGAGGGCGATGCCGGCGGCGGCCAGGCCGGCGGCGCGGGCGTCCAGGGTGAGGCCGCCGTGCGGGCCGCCGAAGGTCTGCAGGGCGGCGAGGGCGGCCAGCAGGGCCACCGGAATCAGGGCCGACCAGCGGCGTACCGCCGGGCGTTCCAGCAGGCGGGCGGGGACGCTGAGGCCGGCGAACTTCAGCAGGTAGCAGCCGGCGGCGGTGGCCAGGATGGCGATCCAGGCGTTCATCGGTGCTCCTTCCCGGGTGCGTCAGCGGACCGGCCGGTGGTGTTCCGGCCGGTGTCGTTCCGGCCGGTGTCGTTCCGGTCGGCGGCACGGGTGGCGGCCAGCACGATCGGCACGGCGGCGATCGAGAGCAGCACCGGCACCCCGGTCGGCAGGACCGTGGCCGCCGCCAGGGCCAGCAGCGCGCCGAGCGCCGCGACCCGCAGTTCGGTGGCGCCCTCGCGCAACCGCGGGGCCAGCAGGGCCAGGAAGACCGCCGGCCCGGCCGCGTCCAGCCCGTACGCGGCCGGGTCACCGAGCGCGTCGGCGCCCAGCGCCCCGGCCAGGGTGCAGAGGTTCCAGGTGGCGAACAGGCTCAGGCCGGTGACCAGGAAGCCGAGCCGGGCCGGACCCCGGGCGGTACGGGTGAGCGCGACCGCGGCCGTCTCGTCGATCACCAGGTGCGCCGCCAGGGGACGCAACACCCTTGGCACCGCGAGGCGTTCACTCAGCCGCAGGCCGTAGAAGGCGTTGCGGGCGCCGAGGAAGAGCGCGCCGATCACGGCCGGCAGCAGCGCGCCGCCCGCCGCCAGCGAGCCGACCAGCGCGAACTGGGAGGCGCCGGTGAAGACCAGCAGGCTCAGCGCGCAGGTCTGCCAGACCGTCAGATGTGCTGCGCTGCCCGCGATGCCGAAGGCCACACCGGAGATCCCGACGGTGAGGCCGATGCCGAGCGAGTCCCGGACCACCCCGGTGGTGTCGGTGTCGGTGTCCGGGTCGGACGGGTCGGACGGGTCAAGCGCCTCGGGCGGTGGAGCGGCACTCTCCCGCGCCGTCAGGGGCGTCCGGTCATCGCTCATCCGGGCATCGTCGGCGCTGCCCACCGAAATGTCCACCGGATAACCGGTAACCGGCCCGCCCACCGGCCGGGCGGCTCAGAGCGAGCGGCGACGGTGACGGCGGACCAGCCAGACGCCGACGGCGACCGCCACCAGCACCCCGACCACCACCGCCGCGACCGTGCCGACCAGGTGCTCCACCCGGGCGTAGGCCGCGCCGGCCGCGAAGCCGAGCAGCACGTAGCCGACGCCCCAGACGGTGCCGCCGGCCGCGTTGAAGAGGGCGAACCGCCCGTACGGCATCTGCGAGACGCCCGAGAGGGTGGGCACCAGGGCGCGGAAGAAGGAGACGAAGCGCCCGAAGAAGACCGCCGCCGGCCCCTTGTCGCGGATGAACCCGCGCGCCCGCTCGATCTTCGCCTCGTGCCGCAGCGCGGGCCGGGTCCGCAGCAGCCGCGGGCCGAACCAGCGGCCGACGCCGTAGCCCACCGCGTCCCCCAGGATCGCCGCCACCACCACGACCAGCATCACGATCGGCAGGCTCACCCCGTGATGCGCGGCGGCGATCGTCCCGCCGAGCACGGCGGCCGTCTCGCCCGGCAGCACGAAACCGACGAAGAGCGCGTCCTCGGCGAAGACCAGCAGCCCCACCACGGCGTAGACCACCGGACCGGACAGGCCCTGAAGCCAGTGGGTGACGGACTGCACGGCGCGCACCTCCTGCTCGACGCGTGAGAGCTGTCCCCACCACCGTAGAGGAGTCCGCCCCGATATCCACCGGACCGCCCTGCCCGCGCGCGGCCCGCGGCAGCCGTACGCCGCCGGGCCGCGTGCTGACCGGGCGTCAGGAGAGCCGCAGGAGGGTCCCCTCGGCCACCGGGTAGGGCGTCTCGGTCGGCAGCAGGGCCGCGGCGGCCTCGCGCTCACCCGTGCGCACCAGCTCGCGCACCTGGCGGGCCAGCGCGGTGACGTCGCGGATCTCGTGCAGCCAGTGGTCCGCGAAGTCCTGGGCGGCCTCGCCGCTGAGGCCCAGCTGGAGTGAACGGTAGGGGAGTTCGCGCAGGTCCAGGTCACGCTCCGGATCCCACTGCACGCGTACCGGCGAGGCCCGCAGCCGCTCGGCCCACTCGGCCCGGTCGGCGAAGAGGGAGCGGTCGTAGTGCGAGGGGCAGGCCCGGGCGAGCGCCCGGTCGAAGCCGGCCCGGCTGATCTCCAGCGCCAGCACGTGCTCCTGGCCGGGCTTGCCGCCCCAGCCGCTGCGGTACATCATCCAGCGGAAACTGGGCTTGATCCAGGTCATCCGGGACCGGCTCCAGCTCTCCGGGAAGCGCCCGTGCAGCGCCGCGTACCCGCCGATCCCGGGGCCGTACGCCTGATAGACCGTCAGCGTCCGCTCGGTGTGGGCGGCGCGGATCTGGCGGGCGGGGGGATCGGCGGGCGCGCCGTCCGCGGCCTCGGTCGTGACATGCATGGCGGCCAGTGTGCGGGCCGGCGGGCCGGGGCGCACCCGGTTTTACCGGCCCGTCGTGCCGTCGGTCAGTTCGCGCAGGATGTCCGCGTGGCCTGCGTGGCGGGCGGTTTCCTCGATCATGTGGACCAGGATCCAGCGCATCGACGGCGGGGCGGTCTCGCGCAGGGAGCGGGCGCCGGGGCGGTCCAGGTCGGGGCAGGCGAGGACGACCTGGTCGGCCCGCCGGGCCGCCGCGCGGTAGGCGGCGGCCACGCCGGGGGCGGTGTCGTCCGCAGCCGGCTCGCCGTCGTCGGGCCAGGGGTCACCCTCGGCGCCCGCGTAGGACCAGAGGAACCAGTTGAACTCGACGGCCGTCAGGTGCTTGACGAGCCCGAGCAGGCTGGTCCCGGAGGGGACGGCGGCCGTGCGGACCGCCGGCTCCGGGACGCCGTCCAGCTTGGCGAGCACCGACTCGCGCAGGTAGTCGAGGAAGGTCAGCAGGGTGGTCGGCTCGTCGGCGTTCAGGCCCGGGGGGCGCAGGTCGCCGCGTGGCTGCTCGGAGGTCATCCGGGCACCCTACCGACGGACCGTCAGAGGTGGTCGTGCGCCCAGGCGGCGAGGAGCTTGGCGCAGTCGTCCACCGACTCGCGCCAGACCCGGGCCGCGCCCTCGCCGGCCTGGTCGCTGACGTGCTTGACCAGCCGGACCGGGACGCCCGCGCGGTGCGCGACGGCGGCCAGCGCGTAGCCCTCCATGTCCACCAGGTGGGCCGCCTCGGCAAGGCGGTCGCGGGCGGCGGGGTCGGAGACGAAGAGGTCTCCGGTGGCCAGCGTCGGCCCCTCGGCGTCGAGGGTGAGCGGGCCGCCGTAGGTGTGGCCGGTCAGCATGTGCAGGACGGCGCTGTCCAGGTCGTGCTGCAGGACGGCGCCGATCTCGTGGGTCCACCCGTCCAGCCCGGGCCGCAGCGCCCCGGCAGTGCCGAGGTTGACGACCACGGACGGCAGCGGCCCGCGGGCCAGCACGGTGGCGAGCGCGGCGGAGGCGTTCACCTTGCCCATGCCGGTGAGCAGCACCGGCAGCTCGGGCCCCAGGTACGCGGCCTCCTCGGCCACGGCGAGCACGAGGAGCGGGCGGTCGGGGGTGACGGTACCGGTCAGCTGCATAGCGACATGCTAGTGCCGCGTCAGGCGACCTTCGCCGCGTCGCTACGGCTTCTCCGCGCCGTAGCGGTGGCGCAGGTTGGGGTCGTCCAGCCACCAGGGGCGCATGCCGTTCTCGTCCTCGGGCTCGGTGTCCCGCGCGCCGGTGGCGCGGGCGGCCGCGGCCGCCTCGAACTTCGCGTCGAGTTCGGCGTCGACGGCCGCGGTCTCCTCGCGGCCCTGGACGATCATGCGGCGGACCAGGGCGCAGAGGAACGGCAGGCCGACCAGGTCGCCGAGGACCCACAGGGCGTTGCCGCCCCAGGTCTGGTCCTGGCGCACGGAGGGACCCCACGGGCGGTCCAGCGCCAGGTAGTAGTGCTCGGCCAGCAGGTGGCCGCCGTAGATCAGCACGATGCCCAGGCCCGCGTCGAAGATCACCTCGGCGAAGGTGATGAAGAGGCCGACCAGGTGCGGGTACTCGTGGCCGACCGGGTCGATCTGCAGCCGCGGCCAGAAGTAGGCCAGGCCCAGGGCGACCAGGGACAGGTGCAGGCCGATGTTCCAGGCGCCGCTGGTCAGGCTCTTCTCGTACCAGGGGGTGAAGTAGAGCAGCCAGGGCGGCGCCATCAGCAGGGCGGTGGAGACGGCCGGGAACATCAGCAGCTTGGACGGCCGGCTGCGCAGCGCCCGCAGGATCCGCTCGCGGCGGGCCGGCGGCGAGGTCTCCACCAGCAGCGAGACCGGGGCGCCGAGCGCGAGCAGCAGCGGGACCACCATCAGCAGCAGGACCACCTGCACCGCGCGGTCGGTGAAGAGCACCCGCTCGTAGACGCCGAGGCCCGAGCAGGTGGCCCAGACCCAGAGCAGCAGCCCGCCGAGGAAGGCGGCCGTGCGGGTCGGCTGCCAGCGGCCGCCGGTCCGGCGGTGGGCGCGCACGCCCAGCAGGTAGCCGCCGCCGAGCAGCGCCGACAGGGCCAGGACGACGGGTTCGGCCGTCCAGGAGGTGGCCAGGTCGGACCACTGCCAGGCCGGCGGGCCGTGGTAGCCGGTGGCCTGCGCGAGGGCGGCCACTGCTGAGATCTGCATCGTTGAACGCTCCATGCTCCGCCGACGGGCTCCGGGGCGGCGGTCCCCCAGCCATGATGGCCGACGCACGGAGCGCGGCGGGCGGCGGGGGGACGAACGGGACCCGGACGGCGGAGCCGGACGTGCAACCGCATAAGGTGCACCTCGCGTCTTGGACCAGCCGGGCCCCGTCCGGCCTCGGTGGGGCCCGCGAGAATGCTCAAGATCGGCGCAACTCTGGTGTGACCGTCCGATGGGACGGCCATACTGCTGGCAATGGGCCGGTACCCGATCGTCGGGCGGCCTCTGGGGAGGGTGGGGCGGGTGGCGACACCAGTTCTTCCGGGGGCACAGCCTCCGAGACCGGCGGGTGCGCCGGTGCAGCAGTTGCCACAGGTGCCGCCGCCGCGCGGGCCGCTGCCCGGGCCGGGTGTGCGGCCGGTCGCGCGCGGCCGGCGCGGTCCGGCGGAGCGGCTGCGCCAGGCGGCCAGCACCGCGCCCGGCCGGCTGCGGCTCGGCGCGATCGCGCTGGTCCTGCTGGTGCTGGCCTCCGGCGCGCTGACCGGCTGGCAGGTGGTGAGCCGTACCCAGGCCGCCGACCAGGTGCTGACGCACAGTCAGCCGCTGAGCCAGAACGCCGCCGAGATCTACCGCTCGCTGGCCGACGCGGACACCACCGCGGCGGCCGGCTTCCTGCTGGCCGGCAACGAGCCGCGCTCGGTGCGCCAGCGCTACGAGACGGACCTGGCGACCGCCTCCCGGCTGCTCTCGCAGGCCGCCGCGCAGACCACCGCCTCCTCCCAGGCGCAGGGCTGGGTCAGCGAACTGAACCAGCAACTGCCGGTCTACGCGGGCCTGGTGGAGACCGCACGGGCCAACGACCGGCAGGGCCTGCCGCTCGGCGCGGCCTACCTGCGCTACGCCTCCGACCAGATGCAGAACCAGCTGCTGCCCGTCGCCCAGCGGCTCTCGGACTACGAGGTCGCCCAGGTCGGCCGGGACTACGGCGACGCGCAGGCCACGCCGTGGGCGGCGTACGGGCTGGGCGTGCTGGTGCTGGCGGCGCTGCTCTGGTTCCAGTTCAAGCTCTTCACCCGCACCAACCGGGTCTTCAACGCGGGCCTGCTCGGCGCCACCGCGGCCGTGCTGGTCACCCTGCTCTGGCTGGCGGCCGGCACGCTCTCGGCCGACTCCTCGCTGACCGAGAGCCGCACCCGCGGCGCGACCCCGCTGCGGGCGCTGAACGTCGCCCGCACCGAGGCGCTGCAGGCCCGCACCGCGGAGGACTTCAACCTGGTGGCCCGCGGCTCGACCACCGCGTACGCCGAGCAGTGGGCCAAGTTCACCGGCCTGCTCGCCCCGGCGAGTGGTGCCGGCGGGCTCAGCGAGGCCCTGCGGCTGGCGCCGGCGGGCGCCGGCCCGGCGGTGACGGACGCCCAGGCGCAGTACGGCCTGTGGACGCGGCGCCATAAGGACGCCTCGGACAAGAACGACCAGGGCGACTACCAAGGCGCGCTGGACGCCACCGTGGGCACCGGCGCGGACAGCGCGGGCCCGGCCTACGAGGCGATGGACGCCAAGCTCGCGCAGGCGGCGGACATCGAGAAGGCCGACTTCCTGAGCGCGGCCACCAGCGGCCGGGACGCCACCAGCATCGTCGTCTACGGCGCCGGCCTGCTCGCGCTGCTGGCCGCCGCCGGTGTCCTGACCGGCATAGGCCGCCGACTGGCGGAGTACCGATGAGGGGGGTTCGAGCCATGCTGAGGACGAGAACGCTGGTCGTGGCGGGGGCGCTGCTGGCGCCGCTGACCCTGACGCTGAGCGCGAGCGCGCAGACCACCACCGCCGCCGCCACCGCCCCGCAGGCGGCCCCCGCACTGGCCCCGGCGGCGGACAGCAACTGCGATCCCACCAAGAGCGTGCGGCCGAGCCTGGACCAGAGCGGTCCGGCGGTGGCCGCCATCGTCAAGCGCGGCGTGCTGGTCGCCGGCGTCGACCAGAACAACTACCGCTGGGGCTTCCGCGATCCGACCACCGGTCAGCTGGAGGGCTTCGACATCGACCTGGTGCACGCGGTGGCCAAGGCGATTCTGGGCGACCCGAACAAGGTCCAGTTCAAGACGGTACCGACCGCCAAGCGTATAGAAGCCATCAAGAACGGTGACGTCGATCTGATCGCCCGTACGATGACGATCACCTGCGCCCGGCTCAACGACATCAGCTTCTCGACGGTCTACTTCCAGGCCGGACAGCAGCTGGTGGTGCCCCGCGCGGCCAAGGCGAAGAACATCGACCAGGCGCTGAAGGGGAAGACGGTGTGCGTGTCCGACTCCTCGACCGCGCAGGAGCAGCTGAAGCAGAACCAGCACGGCGCGGCCACCGTCAAGGTGGTGGCCAACGACCTGGACTGCCTGGTGCGGATGCAACTGGGCCAGGTGGACGCGACGCTGACCGACAACGCGATCGGCGTCGGCCAGGCCGCGCAGGACCCGACGGTCGAGGTGATCGGCCCCTCGCTCACCTCGGAGCCGTACGGCATCGCGATGGCCAAGGGCGCCACCGACCTGGTGGCCCGGGTCAACCAGGTACTGGCGGACTACCGCCAGGGCCCCTGGCAGGACAGCTACAACAAGTGGCTGGGCGCCTACCTGGGCGCCTCCGCCGGCCCGCCGGC